>QFCE01001775.1_pt1 | contig 179828 bp, 173 predicted proteins | sample 5346091 | NCBI WGS metagenome assembly QFCE01 (sample SAMN09062252, study PRJNA434731) | Human gut metagenome, whole genome shotgun sequencing project. | isolation source: stool timepoint A chromium assembly | host: Homo sapiens | collected 2015
GTTGGCATGGTTCTGTCAATTCTGCTCCTACCGATAACGGCTGTCCTCCTGAGGATGTTGGCATTCTATGCTGATGTTCCTTTACTTTGAGGCAATAAATTTTAAATAGCCAGCAACTCGTAGATGGAAGCTATCCTCTACGAGTTTGTTGTTTAGGAAAACAATATCTATATCTTATAATAAGGTAGGAGTTCGTGGATGAAGAGACAATTCACTTTGGCAGTTATTGCGACTGCGGCTATGGCGCTCAGCCTGGTAGGATGCGGCGTTAAGGTCACGAACATCTCGGTTCCGGAAGCTGCTACCCTCGAAAAGGGTGAGAGCATCACGCTGCCGGTGAATTTCGGGACGGAAGATGCACCTGCAGAGACGCCTGTCATCGCAACCGGTGAGTCTGCTACGGCAGAAACTGCTGCGCAGGATGAAAAGATTGCCAAGGCGGCTGAGAAGCTGACGCTCGCGTGGACTTCCTCCGATGAGAGCGTCGCTACGGTCGATGAGACCGGCACCGTTACAGCAGTCGCAGCCGGTGAGGCTGAAATTACCGCCACGGTCAAGGATACCGAGATGCAGGATGTCTGCGTTATCACCGTCAAGGTGTCTGCGAAAGAGTTAAAGGTTCCCGATACTCTGGATGTCAAACTCAACGATACGGACGAAGCCGCAATCGAAGCGAAATGCGAACCGGAAGATGCGTCCAACATTTCGTTTGATTTCGCTTCCAGCGATGAGGAAGTCGCCACCGTCGATAAGGACGGCAAGGTGAAGGTCCTTAAAGCCGGTGAGTGCGACATCACCACGACCCTCATGCAGGATGGCGAAAAGGTCACCGAGAAGACTACTCATGTGAAAGCGTTCTATGAGGTTGAAAGCATCACGCTCGATTCCAACGAAGGCAAACTGACGGTCGGCAACTCTCACACCATTAAGGCAACTGTTGCCCCCGAAGAGGTCGCTGCCGAAACCACCATCGAGTGGTCGTCCAGCAACGAGAAGGTTGCTACTGTCGATTCCAATGGGAAGGTAACTGCCGTTTCCTCCGGGAATGCAACCATCACGGCGACTGCTGGTGAGGAGAGTGCCAACTACGAAGTGACTGTCGAACAGCCGAAGAAGGCTGCAACCAGCAACAAGACCTATACCAAGAGCAGTTCCAGCAACAGCGCTGCTGTGACGCCTTCCAACCCGGCACCTGTTACACCGACCGCGCCAGTTACGCCGTCTGCTCCCGCTACGCCGGTACAGCCCAGCAATCCGGAGCCTGCTGCTCCGGCTCCTGCACAGCCTGACCCGGCACCGGCACAGCCTAGCAACCCTGAGCCCGCACAGCCCAGCAATCCGGAGCCTGCACAACCGTCTCAGCCGAGCGGCGGAGATTCTAACACTGACTGGTGGGGCACAGTGATTCCCGGTGAAGCTGATAAGAGTTGTCCGCCGGAAGAGCACGCTGGCGGTCTGTGCTAATCTCACACCTCTAAATATGTAAGCCATAAGCAATCAGCAACTCGTAGATGGGAAAAGCCCTCTACGAGTTTGTTGTTTCTATAAAATTTGTCCACATTATATCTATATAATAATGTAGGAGTAGCCAAATGAAAAAGAAGTTTGTATTTACAGCCGTCACCGTCGTTGCAATGTTTCTATTGCTTGTAGGATGCGGCATCAAGGTCACAAACATCTCGGCGTAATGACTCCTACCACACAACACTTGACAAATAAAAGAACTCGTAGCGCTGGGACAATTCGTTCCTCTGCTACGAGTTTTTCTTTTTGTGATGCCATTCCATTTGTCGTCCGCTAGATTCTTGTTTTTTCGTTTGCCAGAATGTGCGAGTTGGATACAATGAGAATAAGGAAGCAAGTACACTCATGATTTGGTATTACTATTTCAACCTCCCAGAAAAACAAGAGTCCTACCGAAAGGCAATGCCTCTATTTATGTGTTTTCTTCGACTTTTTGCAGGAAACACATAGAATTAAAAGCAAGGTGATGATAATGAAGCCGATAAAACTCAAAGAACTCTTGAACACAGCTAAATACCCTGCCACGCAGAAAATTGTTATTGATGAAGGTCTCGGGTTTGATGCTCCTCTATTTGATGGTGTTGTTAAAGATGTGGATGAAACACTCGGAGAACGCATCTTATCAAATTGGCAAGTGGAAATAGACGGCACGCGCTTAATTGCATCAAGTAATCCCCCCTCTAGGATTTGCAAGAATGTAGACTAACAACTCCTTTATGATTTGAGGTGATTATTGTGATTACTTTACATGACTTATTGGACAATTTTTGTTGTATTGACCCATACACTGACTACGCAATCGTCAATATAAAAACAGGCGAAGTGCTCGTTGACCGTGTACACGATAGGACATACACAGTTGATGATGTTGATGATTATGCGAAATTCTTACCCTATGCACGCAAGCAAATAAGGAAGTGGGAAGCGAAGGACGGCAAGATGATATTTTACATTCTGCCGCCAAGAAAAAAGAAGGTGAATTCATGAAGCCGACAGTAAAATCGTTCCTTGCACTCGCAGAAGACAAAGAGCAAACCATTCATATTGCCCGTTATAAATCGGATTCCGCTGATGGTTACTGCGATGAAGAAGTCTTCTGCGGCAAGCCAAAAGATGTCCTGGAGTGCTATGCGGATGAGAAAGTGACGGAATGGGTAACCTCCAACAACTCGGAAATCGTACTATACATCAACTGAATTAGTCGATTTTTTCTACAATCAGAAATTTGGAGTCTTTGAGAGAAACGACATGGTGACCGTTGCGCATAAAATCTACACCTTCTCCGAGAAAGGAAATGCGGAGATTTACCGCAAAATTTCCAAGTAGGTCTTTGGCTTCTTGCGGCAAATGGCTCCAGACAAAGTTTGAAACATTTATCGTCAGCAAAGGCTCACTTGTAGCAACGTTCTGAAGGTCACAGTGATAGAACGGCTCTTTGTTATAGTGGCTTTCGACGATGTCTAAAACACATTTGACGCGGCCGTAATAGACCGCAACTTCTGGCAGGTGGGCTTCACTGCTTTTGGGAATCATCTCAATTAGGCGCTGGGCGATTTTGCGACGCTGCAGCTTCTGTGCCAAGGGTCCTTCATCATCCTGCTGATGAGCGGCACCGCTTCCACCCGTGTGGTCAGCACGAGCGATTTGACGTTCGATGGTTTTTGCCAGAGCGCGGCGAAGCTGAGAACAGATGGTCTTTTCGTTCGCAGGGTTCTGAGCGTCAGTGGTGGTAGGCACATATTCGGGACGGATAAAATCGCAGCCGTCTCTGTGGGCAGACCTCGGAGCTGCGCGAAAAAACGGGAAGTCTGTTCCTTGCACAACAATGAGCCGGGCTTGCTTGCATTCGGGGCAAAGAAGATGCCCTTCATACCGCTGTGTGTAGATATAGGGGTTCTTTTTGGATTCTTCACGAATGTCGGAAATGGCAATCAGACGGCGTTCGGATTCGTAGTAAGCGTATTCGTATTTTGACATAGTGGTCACAACTCCTTAGATAAATGGTGGTGATGAAAATGAAATTGAAAGCAATAATGGCTTGCGGAAGAGATGTGTACTTTGATTATCAGCTTATCGATGCCCGTACAGGAAAAATTCTTGTAGACCGTGTGTGCGATAAAACTAATAGCAAAAGTGGTGACGAAGAGTGGATTGACCATTGTAAATATGAGCCTTACAAAGACTGGAAGGTCCGCAAATGGAGACTTGTAGACCGGAAAATGCAGCTTTATATCTCACAATGATAACTATAGGCAGGTGATAATCATGATGCTGCATCATTACATTTGGGGTGATATCGACATCGACATCATCGAGGAGGTAGCACCACATTTTCTGATAGCAAAGCACTATGGCAACTTAGCTCTTTTTTGCAGACTCACAAAACATCAGAGCCATTACTTTCGCAATTCCGACAAGCGCTTTTACGCCGCAGGTTTTGACGATAAAGGCAAAAGTATGAACCCCTCAGACGAGTACATTCCGTTTGTGCCAGACATATTGTACGATGATGATGGTATTGGTTATTTATGCTTGATGCAGCCCTCATGGCTTCACACAATAGACGACATTAGACATAAAATTGATGGCATAATTGCAACAGACAAAAAGATTCGTGAACACGACGAATACTATGTTGGCTCATTAAGGGATAATATTATCAGCTATGAGTTGGTTCAGCGCGTAGAATGAAAGGCGGTGATGATATTGAAGCCAATAAAACTTAAAGACCTTTTAGAACAAGCAAAGAACCCGAAAGTACAGCGGATTGAAATTGTGGAGGACTATGTGCTTTCGGTGAAAACTGTGTTTGAAGGCGTTGTGAAAGATGTACCTGAAGAGATGTTAAGCAAATACTACATTAGCGACTGGTATCCCGAAGAGGGAACGCCTGTTCTTGTTGTTCTTGTATGGGTTAATCCGCACGAGCAATTCAATAAGTATGCGGAGAACTCAAATAGTGATTCCCATAGGGTTACAATACATGGTTTGATGTCCAATGGTTGCTGTACAAATCCCTATATCGATTTTGCGATTGTAAACATCAAGACGGGAAAGGTATTTGTAGACCGTGTAAGCGATAAAACATATACGGTGGACGATAACAAGGATTATGACCTATTTTTGCCATACGAATGGAAAACCGTGAGAGCATGGGAAGCAAAAGGTGGGAAAATGATATTCTATATTCTGCCGCCAAGAGGAAAAAAGGCAAGGCGATGAAACCAACAATAAAGAACAAATTGTCAAAGGAGAAAACGCAATGATTTTACAACATTACATTTGGGGCACGGACGATGTCCAGATAGTTGACGAAATGCCCCCACATTTCTTAATCGTCAAAAGCTCTATCGGAAACGGCAATCTGGCTCTCTTCAGTAAACTGTCAGAGCGCCAAAGCTACTACTTTAGAAATGCAAATAAGCGCTTCTATGACGCTGGCTTCAACGAAAACGGAGAGAGTATGGACCCGTCGGACGAATACATCCCGTTTGTACCGGATATTATGTTCGACGAAGAAGGCAATGGATATTTACTCCTAATGCAGCCGTCGGCACTCAATACGCTTGAAGGAATTAGGCGTAAAGTAGAAGCCGTGAACGCCGTTGACAAAGAAATACGCGAGCACGATGAATTCTACGCTGGCTCTTTACGTGATATCCTTATCAGCTACGAGCTGGTTGAGTGCAGTTAACACTTCATCGTCGGGATTGTCACTCCAACAAGAACTCATATTTAATCTTGTACGTAGTTCAACTTCTTTGGCGGAAAAGTACAACAGGCTCTTATTGCGGTTCTTCTCTCGAACAGATTTTCCTGCAGGGTTCCGATGCCAACCACAAAAATAAGGTTTGTCAATGTCATCGTATTTTTTAGGGTTGGTGGTCATTGCCAGTACAGCGACATTGTGCCGTGCGGGGCAGTTTCCGTTGTACCTGGTAGGCGTTACATAATCAAGTTTTTGAATAAAACTGATTGGACGGAAGGTGGCTCCCCGGCCTTTTTTAACCCCAAGATAATGCGCGAGCTTTTCGTAAAGGTCGTTTGGCAAGTACAACCCACTTGCAACATTGAAATTACTATCTACCTGAATGTCAATGGTAAAGGGGTTCTTTCCCAAGGCCGTCACGAACAGATGAAATTCGCTGGTTACTGTGGCAAATGTACATGAAAACGGATGACCTTCAACCTGTGCAGCAAAAACCACTGAGTCAGCATCATTTTGCTGCATATCAACATACAAGGCATTAAGATTTTTTAAATACATATTACTAACTCCTTTATGTAATTTAGGATGCCTATTTATACTATACCATAAATTTGTAAAATTGATATTGGTATTGCTTTACCCAGAACAAAGTTCTGTTTTACACAAAACGAATTGCGATTTTACAAGAAACGGCGACATTTTCGACAGTCACATCTCACAAAAGCCGTCTGCGGAATTCATATATTCTTCCTTGTGCATACCTGCCAAAATGCAGTCAGAATATTTGTATGAAGTGCCTTTTACCGTTGCGTAATTGGCACTTTTTCTTTGCGATAAAAAAATAAGTTTTGCCTAGTTGCGAAAATGTGCGAACTGCATAGAATGGAAATGTACGGAAGCAAAAGTAATCGTGCAGGGACGATTTTTGCGTAGAACCCCGCCAAAGTTTTACGCTGATTCGCTCACTGTACAGAAAGGACACACGCATTATGCACAAAATCGCACAAAAAGTGACCTCTGTTGCATTGGCGGCCAGTATGCTGCTTTCTATGTTCGCGGTTAATACCGTAGCGTTCGCGGACGAATTCAAAGATAACACTACTGTGTCCGACGAAGTAACTGAGGCCCCGGTTTCGGATGATGAAGTGGATACGGTTGAATCCGTTGACAAGACCGACACTTCAAATTCCGAATCCGAAGATACGCCGGTCGTAAGCCCTGAGCCCTCTCAGACTGTGACTGATGTGGTGGATTTGACGCATGATTCTACGGCCGATACGGTCAAGGATGATACGGCAAATTCGGAAGATGTCGTCTATACGGAGTCCGATACCTCCGAAGATGTCATTGCTACACCGGAAACAGCTGAACCGTTCATCGGCATTCAGGCTGTAACACCCGATTACGGTGATAAGATTTCGGCAGAGGTGGGGGACACAGTTACTCTGGATGCCCTGCTGAACCGTGACGATGTCTCTGTAATCTACCAGTGGCAGAAGAAGCAAGCTTTTGCCGCTGACGAATCCTATGCAATCTATCCGTATGAAGAGGACGAGCCTACTTGGTATAACTTCATCATTGAGGATACTACCGAGACGGCGGTTCTCGCTGACAAACCGGATTATGTGTGGCAAGGCTGCGAGATGTACTACGCTGTAGTTGATGCACTCGATGAAATCGGTGCTGATTCAAGCAATGTCCAGATTGCATACCACACTCCCAACTTCGTTCTGGATGGCTACACCATCACCGCTGCCAATGCTGAAGATGGCACCGTTGAAGTCTATGCTTCTAACGGAGAGAGCACCTACACCGCACATCTCAACGATGACGGCAAGTGGGAGTTCGGTGATGAAGCTGCTGCCAGCCAGGATACGGATTGGTTGAATATCGAGGGCGCTACCGAGCCTTCCTACACTTTCGAAGTCACGGAGGATGACCTCACTGCGAGCTATCGTTGCCTGATTACTGTAACCGACGAAGTTTATAAGGAAGCGAACTTCAAGGCTTTGGAGGAACTTGGTAACGAATTGACCGATGAGGATAAGGCAGGCGATATCATCCTGTCCACTGTCCAGTTTAAGGTTGTTTCTACTGACATTGCCACTGCAGAGACAGCAGATGGGGATAATGCCCCCGCCACCTTTGCTATGCTGGCACGCTCCTTTGCTCCCCGCGCTGGCGGGAATGGTCCTGCGCTGTCCTCTGATAACCAGTGGATTACGGGTCTTAACGGCAACTACGAGTACATCACTAAGAATATGTACGACCAGGTTACCGAGTGGTTCAATGCCGGTAAATTCGACAAGGCCACCGCAGACCGCTACTGGACTCAGCTCGGCGGTGCTTGGGCGAGAAACTTTACTGCTAACGAGTTGGATGATAAGGGCTATCCCACTGGTGCTACCCGCACCTATAGCGGTTTCCCGCTGACGGATGGCAATATGCTGGAAGTCAACTCCGAGTGGTATGGTCAGACCGTCTATTTCCGTCCCCATAACAGCAATAACGCATGGACAGTCACGGGCACTGCTGTTGAAGTTCCTGCTTACACCGCTGTTATTCGTGATGCAGATAAAGGCAACTACGGTACTGGCGCTTCTGGTACTAAGTACAAGGATGCTGTTGTTTTCCTTAACCCGTGGATTTCTGATGCGGGTCGTGTTTACGCGAACTACATCAATTACATCACCGATAACGGTTGGTTGCGAAATGATGATGGCTCTCATATGAGCCAGCACATCACAGTTTTGTCAATTCAGGCAGAAACATTTAATGCTGACCCCAACCGTTTCATGATGGACGCTGAGGGGAACTATCGTATCGACTCTATCGGCTGGGGTGTTTGCGTACAGCAGGAGCCCGATATCTCTGGTAAAGCCTACTACGCCATCAAGGGCTTCCTGAGCCAGGGCTACGGCATGTGTGTCGGTCACGATACCATGTACGCCTATGCCGGTTCTTGGTACGATGCCCACATCGCTGGTTATACCGACCCCGGTTCCCGCGATTACTACGAGGGTGGTCGCTTTGGTCCCGATAAGAACGATGGTTCTACCCGTTACTATGTTCTGAACTCTGTTCCTAACATCGATAATGGTCACTGGAACATGAACGCCCTGATGGGTGCTAACGGCGGCAACATCGACTCCGGTACTGTCTTGCCGACTGATGCTATCTCCATGATTCTGTCTACTGGTGGTAGCCACAGTTCTTACGGTAAGGCTGGTATCATGTACGGCAGTGACCAGCTGAGTGTACGCCTGAAGCCATATTCCAACTCTCAGGCCCGGGCTACGGTTAAGTATCGCGACCCGACGAACTTCCCTTACGATGTTCCTACGGGTACGACTATTACCGCTGCCAAGACCCACTCCAACTCTCAGGTTGCATTCGGTCCTATCTGGGTCGATTACGCAGGCGGCAATGTCACTGGTGCAGAGTTCGGTTACAACCCGTATCCCACCACCAAGACTATTACCGACCCTGTCACTGACCGTTCTTGGTTCGGCACCAGCAACTTCTACCTCTCCGGCACCGGCAACTTCCTGATGAACCAGATTGGTCACCTTCCGACCAACCAGGCTACCGATGGTGAGGCTTCTCTGTTCGCCAACACTGTCATGTACATCTCTCAGCGCAAGCAGTGCGAGATTTGTGCAGCAAACCAGAACAGTCAGGAAGACAGCCACTTCGTTATCCGCGTAAGTTCTGTCAACTACATGCAGGTTCTGTCTGCTCTGCAGGCTGGCGGTTCTTTCTGGTATCCTCTGAACGGCTGCTATCAGGTTGTTGACGACCTGACTCTGCCGGAAGGCTGGGAGCCCATCAAGAACTTCTCCGGTCACTGGAACTCCGATGCCTACCATGTGAACCTCGCCAGCAACGGCAAGCCTCTGTTCGATAACACCGGCAACACCTACGGCATGTTCACCACAGGCAGCAACAACGGCTGGAACCTCGGCAGCGATAAGACTGTCGGCGCTCTGCCCGTTCTGAAACTCGACAACCAGCCCAATGTCCGTATCACCGGCGTTGCCCGTGTTGTCGGCGATTTGAATGCTCTGTTCCCGGATGACGGTGTTTCTGATTACACCGGCTACCGCGTTATCGTCCATGCGACCGATGGCACTGACTACGACTGCGTTGTCAATGGTGATAGCAAGTATGTTATCTCCAATGTACCCTGTACCGGCATGCAGCGTGCTGAGGTCATCGACCCCAGTGGTCATAGCGTGGTTGAGTACGGTATGATTGTCGTGGATGTTCCGAATCATTTCTGGAACGACTGCGAGACCCATCCTCTGGAACTCCTCAAACCCACCGCAGACCCGATTGACGATTACAAAGACTGGGAAGGTCCTGTCAACAAGACTGTCGGCAGTAAGCTGTTCTACGACCAGACGGTTCCCGACTCTAATGTGAAGTGGTACTATCGTGCCATCACCGAGAGCGGCAAGATGAGCCAGTGGTTCGAGATTGGCGGTCCCGGCACTTCCTTCACCACCTATGACGGTGTCGTCAAGGGCAAAATCAACAAGACCACCTTTACCGCAGCTGCTACCAACGCTGATATCCCGTACACCGAGAGCACCGTGACCTACACGACCCTCGACTACTGCAACGAGAAGATTCAGTTCAAGTGCGAGTTTACAGTCGCCGGTAAGCAGTATACGAGCCTCGATAAGGCTGAGGACGGCAAGAATGGTTACTGCGAGTCTGCACTTCGTCCTATGTACATTGAGCAGGCTTTCGATAAGCGTATTCCTGTCGGCGAGACCACGACCTTCGACTTTGACCTCAACTACTGGAAGGGTGTCAATGAGGGTGTTACCTACACGGTCCAGTACCGTGATGAAAATAACACCTGGGTCGAGGTCGGCAGCGACCCGGATTTGTTCCCGGCTGACTCCTTTACTGTCACGACCAAGGTTTCTGACATCGATGCAACCAAGATTGGTACTCGTACCTTCTGGCCTGCTGCTTTCTGGAACCCCCTGAACGATTTGCGCGAGTCCGGTATCTCTACCATGCGTAAGCATTCCACCGTCACGCTGACGCTGACGAATGCGACCATGGACTGGGATGGTTTGGATTTCCGCTGTGTGTTCAGCTACAAGGCTCCTGCGCACGAAATCACTGCCGATTCTACGATTTCCAACTATGAGCCGAACGGTCGTACCGGTCACCTGGTCGTGTATGCCCCGCCTATTGAACTGACGCCTCTGAAAGCACAGTCTCTGTTGCTGAACTCTTTCGATTCCAAGAACGGCAACATGGCGTGGACTACCGCAACCAGCAACCCGAACAACGGTCGCCGTACCACCGATGTACCTCTGGACGCAATTGCGCCCGATGTGCTGCACAAGGACGGTACTACGACTTATGGTGCTGCCAACGATAACAAGGCGGTCTACACTACCAAGATTACCTTCTTCGGCAACAAGGACTCTGCACCCACGATTCGCTGGAAGTTCAGCAATGTCGCTGGCGGCGGTCGTCTGGACCGTTTCATGAATGTCACGGACGGCGACGGCACGATTCAGCTGAATTACAGTCAGGTTGGTCAGAAAATCGGCAATGTCAATGCGTTAAGCAACAATGTCGATGATATGGAACGCTCGTTCATGAGCGGCAATGGTCTTGCTTTCAACAAGTTCTCCGCTTACATCAAGCTGGAAGCTATGTATCCCACGGATGCAGCAAACCTCAACAACAAGACCTACAATGAGTGGAACGCTATCGTGTCTCTGTACATCGATAACGCCACGAACCCGATGGATTTCGGCGATACGCACTACTACTTCCTGTGTGAAGCAGAAGAGCGGTATATGAAGAACTGGGACGCCAACAACATGCAGCCGTATACCTGCGGACGCACCGTTGCGTACAACTTCAACCGTGTCGTTGATTCCGCTGACCCGAACGACCACATCTATAAGGATTTCAGCCAGTCCTCTTACGGTGCTGAACTGGTCCTGGACTACACCATCTCTATCAAGGCGAATGTTCCCAATAAGGCTACTGCAAAGCACAACACCATCACCACAGAGAATGGCAGCTACAAGAACATCAACGACCTCAAGAGCATTTCCGCTATCAACGATGCGCTAAATAACGGCGGTGCAGTCTACAACTACAAAAACCTCGCAATCATCGCTCCTAACGGTATCCGGTACATGGAGACCTACTTCACGGCAGGCTCTCCCGTCAACAGTCGTACAACCGTTGACAGCCGCGACACCGTGGTTATCGACTCCTCTGTGCGCGACAGTGCCGGTCATAACTGGTATGATTTGTTCCAGCAGGTAACTGCGAGCGACGATGATTACATCGGTAAGATTGGCACCCACGGTTTCGCATACCGCACCAAGGACGGCAATGTCCTCGACAAAGCCACTTGGGAATGGTGGTGGCGCAATGCAGTCTACTATGTCTGCTACGATGCTCCCACCGACAATGCGGATATGGACCAGGTTTATTTCTACATCGATGAGCAGGGCTCCGGTCCTAAGGTCGATGATAAGCTGGAAGGCGCAAGCAGCTACTCTAACCCCTACAGTGAATACACCTTCACCTATGCTGGCACCTATGAAGTCGTGCTTTACGGTGCAGGCGGCGGTTCCATGAACAGCAACACCTCTTCCGGCGGTCGTGTCCGCCTTGTCCTTCAGGCTGAGCAGGGCGCTAAGCTTTACTTCGTCAAGGGCGGTTCCGGTACGGTCGATAACCGTTACTGGGAGAATGGCGGCGGCAGTGCCTGTGGCGAAGTTAAGCGTCCTCTTCCTGGCGGCTACAACGGCGGCGGTAACGGCGGTACTCCTATGATTACCCGTAACGGTCACGGCAACCTGCTTGGTGCTTCTGGCGGCGGTGCTACGACAGTCGCTATCGGTCTTATGGGCACTGGTCGTCTTGCTGAGTACGGCAATACCACAACTGCAGCACAGTATATGCTCGGTGTTGCAGGCGGTGGCGGCGGTAACCAGCACGGTGCCTTGGATTCTACCGGTGGTTATGCGCAGTACGGTGTTCCCGTCAATGGCGGTAACGGCGGCGGCAATGGCACCTTCGCTACCGGTTCTTCCGGCGGCAACTTCAACCCCTATCTGGGAGGTATTGTCAACGGTTCTTCCGAGAACTGCGTCGAAGCTCCTTCTGGCGGCGGCGGCGGTTGGCAAGGCGGTTACGCCAACACTGGTTCTAAGCGGTGGTGGGGCGACGGCTGGGCTTACTGCAAGCGCGATGGTAACGGTGGTTCTAACTACATTACCTCGACCGGCCGCACCTTCACTGGCAGCAATGGCAAGTCTGTGACGGTTCTTGAAGCACAGTCCTATGTTGGCTCTGGTGCCACTACTTGGGGCGGTGACTTCAACAGCTACCAGAACAACTTCCATCCCGGCAATGGCTATGCAACCATTAAGACTATCCGCTCGGCTGTTGACCGCTTTACCCGCAACGGTCACAATGCTTACGACACGGCCTATGAGGATACTGACCCGTATTCTTCCGGCGAGCCGATTCGCGTTACTGTGAATATCACGGTCGCCAACAAGACCTACGATGGTCAGCCCGATGTTGCAACCCTCTCTTATTCCGGTAACCTGTCCAGCGACCAGATGACAGAGGTCAAGAACGCTACTTCTATTGTCTACAGCAATAAGAAGGGCACTCAGGCATCTGCTATTGATGCGTCTACGGACGAGCACAAGAATGCCCGTCAGGATTGCGGTTCCTACACGGCAACCGTAAACTGCACAGCACAGGGCTATATCGTAACCTACAAGTACGAGAACACCGACCCCGGCAACACCTACCCGAGCGGTGGTGCGAGCGGCACAGGCTCTTCCGTCAAGTTCGATATCTACCCGATGGCTCTGACGGTAGTCGGTGAGCACAGCAAGGCTTATGACCACACTGCAAACGCTTCTATCCCGGATGCCCGTATCACGACCGGCATGGCGGTTCGCGACTCTGTAACCCTGAACACCACGCAGGTAGATGGTTACTACTGCGATGCGACCGGCAACCGCGTTAGCGATGCTGGTGGTCCGTACAAGATTGTTCGTGAGAGTGAGTTGACGCTGGTCGGCAACGGCAGCACCAACTACTACATCGGCACGGAAGAGTATTCCGGCAGCATTTCTGCTCGCGGTCTGTATGTCCACAGCCTGTATCTGGAAGACCCGACCAATCCTCGTAACATCAAACACTACGATGGCACCACGAATGCCACCATCAAGGATATCCTGATTGACGGTATCCTCGAAGGCGATGATGTCAAGCTGGTCAACCCGATTCAGACTGGTAAGTACAAGACCAAGGACGCTGGTCAGCGTCTGGATGCTGATGGCAAGGTAAGTTCTAACTGGCCCACCGAACTGGATGAGAATCCCATCACGATTGATGCGACACCTGCCCTTACCGGTAAGGACGCAAAGAACTACTATGTTGAGCGTCAGGCTTATTCCGGCGCTATCGCCCGTGCTAACCTGACCGCACAGGTCAAGAACTGGCGCGGACTGTATGGCGACGGCGTAGGCGAGGACCCGTGGCACGATACAAAGGCTTACGGTTACGGCACGGCAGCTTCTGACGGTTGCTGGCTGGAACTGGATGGTCTCGTTCCCGGTGATTCCCTGACCCTTGACCCGACCTACACCAAGAGCCACTTCAAGACTCTTGTTACCGACCACGAGGACCTTGTCCCCGATGAGACTACTCCTGTTGGTGTATATCCGCTGACCTATGTCGGTCTGACAGAAGACAACTACGATGTGTTGAAGAACTACATCGTGATGGTCCTGAATGGCCGCTTCGAGGTTGCTCAGCGTCCTCTGCATGTCACTGTAGTGGATGACGACAAGCTGATTTACCAGCAGAACCCGAACTTCCATGTGAATATTCAGATGGAAGATGTGGATGAGAACCTGATTGATGTTGTGAGCGATGTTGATGCAACACCGATTCTCGACACCCCGCTGAAAGCCAATGATACTGTCAGCAGCGTTCTGTATCTCGATAATAACGGCACTGAGTCCGCTATTACTCAGGAATTCGTAAACAACTACGATTACTGGAAGAAGCAGAATGCAGACGAGAGCAAAACGAATCTGCCCTTCGTTACCGACTGCAATGAAAAGTCTCTGCCGCTGTATGTCAATGAGACTGACACCGATGACGATTTCGAGTGGGCGCATGATGAGAAGACTTGTGGATTCTGTGATTACAACCACAAGCCGCTTGCCCCGTATGTTGTTGACATCAACACTGACCCGATGCAGGGCAACGCTCTGACGGTTCGTTCGGTCACGAACCCGAACGGCGAGACCGTTAAGAACTACGACCTCATCATTCACAAGGGTAACCTCTATGTTCACCCGGCACTGCTGAAAGCCACCGTGCCTCTGTATGTCTGCATGTATGGTTCCAACTCTTCCGGCGCTGTGGTTGAACCCACCAACTACCGTATCACCAACTATTCTACGGTTGCTATTCAGGTGAAGAACATCAAGACGAGCGGTCCTTGGACTGTGAAGGATGTTCCGGGTATGGAATACTACACGGGCACCGATTACGGTTCTTCCTCTTACACGATGAGCAACAACACCCTGCATCGCGGCGAACTTTACATGCGTCTGCGTGATAAGGTCCTGACCGATGGCGATAACGCAATCGACCATAGCGATACGGCTTGGGTCATCCCCAAGGCTACCGGCGACTTCCTCAACAACAAGATTACCGGCACCGCAATGCGCGTTCCGATGGCAGTGTATACCGCAACCGGCAATGTGAACGATGCCAATGTCTGCACTCCCGTCACGAAGGTCACCTACACCATCGCTCCTTACGGTGGCACGATGCCCGACGAAGCGGAGTTTGAGAAGGTTGATTCTCAGGATTGGTTGAAAGACGCCTCCTGATGTTCCGGCAGTGACTTAACTTATCCAGTGTGACCTAATGGTCGCTTCTGTACAATATCCTTGAGCAGGCAGCTGAACTCAGCTGCCTGCTCTCTTTTTGTTTCCGGCACAAAAACTACACAATTCGTCAGTTGCGTAAATGTGCGAATTGCAGATAATGGAAAATGCAGGCAGGATAAGGAAAACACCTGCGAAACCATTACAGAAAGGAACATTTAACAGTGAGAAATATCAAGAAGATTGTCACATTGGGATGCATTGCGGTGTGCGCTGCCGTGATGCTGTGCAGCTGCGGGAACAAGAAGGCTCTGGCCTCGATTTCTCTCGCAAGCCCTATCACGCTCCAGCTCGGTGAGAGCAAGGAAGTGGAGATTACCGGTATCCTGCGCGACGGCACGACCGTGACGGGGGATGAACTCGATGCGATTCTTAAACGCAAAGGAATGCACTACGAGAGTTCATCGGACAATGTTGCGTCCATTGACCAGAACGGATTGCTTACGGCAAACAATTCCGGAACGACTGAAATCAGCATCACGAGCCAGAACAAGCGCCTGACGGCTGGTGCAGTCGTGAATGTGGTTGAACCGCTGCAGGGATTCCAGGCTGAGGATATCGTTGCCTCTACAAAGAGTACCCTCGTACCCGTTACCTACACGACTGTCCCGGAAGGCGCAGATGCAGGCACTGTGACTATCTCGGTTGCGGACTCTGAGATTGCCCGTGTTGACGAGAACAATAACATCATCCCCTTGAAGGCCGGCGATACGACTGTAACGATTCGCTCCGACAAGGGTCCGTCCAGCATCGTGAACCTTAAAGTCACCCAGGCACCAACTGAACTGTTTGCTGACGACTTGTATGTCGAAATCGGCGAGACGGCGAAACTCAATGTCTATACAGATGTGAAAGACCTCGAATCCGGTGTGGACGGCACCAACTACTCCTACGAGAATGAGTCGAACCTCATCTGCGCCGTCTCTGTAGAGGGTGATGTAACGGGCATCGAGGCAGGCGACAGCGTTGTGAAGATTCAGAACGAATATGGTCTTGAAACACAGGCAACGGTCCATGTCACGCCTAAAACAAGCCATATCACATTCGGGTTCTCCGGGAACTAAGGCGGTGAAGCACAATGCGCAAATACATTGCAGTACCTTTGACTTGCGCCCTCGCTATGATGGCTCTGACAGGCTGTACAGACCCTTCAACGCTGTACGAGAACAACGACCTTGTTGCACAGGGAACAACCTCCTACAAAGCCGCAGAATGGTCACAGAGCAGCCTGACGGACGAAGGTACGATTGATTACGCCGCTGGTGCTGTGTCCTTGACGGGCGCAAAAGAAGCCTTCTCGTTCACGATGCACGCAGATTCTGCTAACCTTGATGTATACGATACTATCACCTGCGATACGGGAGCCTGCAAAATCCTGATTGTCGATACCGATACGAAATCTGTTGCAGCAGAGTACACGGAAACGGCTTACGACACCATCAAACTTAACGGCGGCAACTATACGGTGTATCTGGTCGGCAAGGATGATGCCTCCTTCACCGCTACGCTGAGCCTGTACAGCCTTGGCGGAGACATCACATGGTCCGTTGATGAGGATACAGCGGCAAACACCGGCAAATGACACATTTCACTTTCAAGAAAATCACAGAACCAGCGCATTTTTTCGAAAATCCTGTTGCGGAAATGTGCGAATTGCAGATAATACAAGTATGAGGACAAAAAGAGCGCCGCTGCGGTACAATTTCCGCAGGGCTGCTCTTTTTGTAAAGATTCATGCTTGTATTTCGTACACTTCATTATCACAAAGGAGAGTCTTATGTACGACAAATCCACGAAAAGCGTAAGCCGCAATGTAAGTCTTACCATCGCAGGAGAGTGGGAGACCCCCGATGAACTCTTCCGGGAACTTGACCGCAAATATCATTTCACCCTCGATGCCTGTGCCCGCCCTGAGAACGCCAAATGCCAGAAGTTCTTTACTGCACAGGATGATGGTCTTGTACAGGACTGGAAAGGGCATACGGTGTTCTGCTGCCCGCCGAGCGGTGCTGCAAATCTTCGCCGCTGGGTAAAGAAGGGGAGCTTCGAGGCAAAGAAGAAGGGGACTACGGTAGTCATGCTGCTGCCTGTTTCTACGGATTCTCAGTGGTTTCAGGAGCACATCTACCTGAAACCCGGTGTCCGTGTAAAATTTTTGCCGGAGCGCGTTAAGTTCGTGAACCGTCTGCTCCCGTCTTACGCCGAATACGGCCAGCATGGAGCCGCAAGTGTTGGCGGGACCCGTCCTTCGATGGTCGTGGTCTTTGACGGTTCTAAGCGCAAGTTCTGCTGTGAGTGAGTAAAGGAGAATACCGCTATGAAGAAGAAAATCACGATTATCGATAAGTCCTTTACCCCCATCGTCGTGCTGGCAGATACGAGCAGTGCTCTGTACGAGGACCGCTGCGGGCGGCTTGGGGAACGCAACCTCTTGTCCGATACCGAAATTGTCTGTAAGGCGATGGATGGCACGAAAGAGATTGCGTCCGTGAAGGCTCATGTCCTGCAGGTTCCCACGAAGAAACTTCCCCTCGAAGCCCTGCACGCCACGGAACAGAACCCTATTCCGGCAAAGCAGCTGGCTATCAATTATCTGTGCCAGAAAAACGCAGAGGTCGAGACGCTCTGTGAGCGTGAGAAGACGGACAGCGTTGCGATGGTTCTTCCCATTACCACGCATCTGTACATTGAAAGCCTTGTGGTGGATGCTCCGCATCGTAAACTTGGTATCGCCACTGCAATGCTCGATTTCCTCATTAGCATGGCGGCTCCCGAAACCGTCAGCATGTTCGCAGGTCACGAGCAGGCTGAGGTAATGGCTATGCTTAAAAAGCTGAAATTCATCGAGGCACCCATTGTTGCTACGGATGTTCCTTGGAAGAAAAAGAACTTCTTCTATAAGCGCTTGAAGCGCCTTGCCCGATAAGTGATAGGAGGCATTTTATTTTGATGGACCAGTTCAAAGAACTTCGCGCACACCCGAAAATGACCAAGGCATTGCTTGAGCAGATTGAGAGTCTGCAAAAGCAGAACCACACGACCGACGAGATTTCCGCTATGCTCGGCATCACCCCGGAATCCGTACAACGCGGATACGAGAAACTGAACGATAAACACCGCGCCGAGATTCGTGCAAAGCGCGGCGGTGCCTTTGCAGTGAATGTGAAGGAGGGAAAAGCTCGCATCGTCTGTACCGAATCCAGCTGCCCCTGGCGCGGCAGCAATCGAGAATACTGTGTCTGGCCGTCTTGCTTCAAGCATTCGATTTCAACGGTTCGCACCGATGTGAACGAAGATGGAGACGAGGCAGACACGACTTTGAATGAGGAGGAATCCGTAAATGTCTAACACTCTGAATGATATCTTTGCGCATCTTGACAGCGCCAAGGCAAGCCGCGCATACGAGGCAAACCAGGAACGGCGGCGTAAGGTGGAAGAAGCCGAGCACGAGCGCAAGGTAAAGCAGGCAGCGGAATCTGCCGTAGAAAAGTACCATGTGTACGATGACGACTACGATGTAGAGGACGTCGAGGAGCCGCTCGTCATGATTCCAAAACAGAATCCCGGCACCCCTGAGGCAAAAGCCGCCACAATGCCTGCATCCAAGAAGGATATGGATGACATCGCAGATAACAACCCTTTCGTCCAGAACCTGTTCAAGCGCTCTCACAAGCAGGTTAGGCAGGAGCGTCCTGCCCGCGAGAAACTCGCAGCGAGCACAAATACTGCCAAGGCTCCGCAGGCCCTCGCAGCGCCCGCTTCCGAGCCTACAGCGCCGCAGAGCGAGACATTTAATGTCCCTGTCACCCCTGTCCCTGTACAGCCTGTAGCACCCTCTGCGCCCGCATCAACGGTTGCTCCCTCTGTGCCCGAAACCGTTGATACCGTTGATTTCGTTGACGATATCCCCCTCGACATCGAGTTTGACGATACCGAGGCAGACATCCAGAACAAGCAGCCCGACCAGAGCGTTCAGAACGAAGCCGTTCCCACGCAGCCTGTGGCCTCTCAGAATGCAGAAGCAGTTCCTGTTTCAAGCGAACCTACCGCTCAGCTCGAGAATGTACCTGCTCAGGAACCCACTGCTTTTGCTGCGCATCTGGATGCGAGTCCCAATACCAAAGAGAAAGAGCCTGAGAAGAATCCCGGATATCATGAGCCTGTTGGTGAGATGGTCTGTCCCGATAAGAAGCCGGAACAGTTGGAAACTCCCGCATGGCCTGACGGCATGAATGGTCCCAAGTTCACCGAAAGCGTTGTTGCTTACGGTTCTTTGCCCCGTAAAGTGGGAGCGGAGGAAGCAAATGTTTTCCTGTTTGCTCGGTACAATACAGATAAGGGCATGGGTTCTTATGGGTTGTGTATCGATATGGGCAAGGATTTCGTACAGTCTTCCAAGTGCGGCAAGGCCAATAACCCGGAGGAATACGCTCTGATGGGTGCGATTGAGATGCTGCTCGCTCTGGATGAACACACGGTTCGGGATGTCGTCATCTATACAGAACCCGTGGTTGCCAAAATCATGAACGAGAACGCCAACCGTCTTCTCGATGGCAAGTCCCCTGTGCGCCGCAAATACATCGAGTTGGCATGGAAGGCTATGACGAAGGTCAGTGTCCGGTTCGTGACCACGAAAGTGAACAGCGAGTACGGGAAACTGGCACTGGCTACCGCAAAATACCTGGCGTTCTGTGAGCGCTGATAAAAACATAGAGGAGTAATCAATATGGCTAATCTTCTGGTCGTTGCAGTGGATACCGGAAACAAGAACATCAAGACCCCGCATACCGAGCCGTTCAATTCCGGGCTTATCTGCCACGGCAACATCCCGCCCGCCATCAAGGCGGATACCCTCTGCTATGAGGGCAACTACTATACGCTGACCCAGTCCCGCGTTCCGTACATGTACGACAAGACCTCCGACTGGTCTTACTATGTTCTGACTCTCTTTGCCATCGCCAAGGAGTTTCAGGCAAGCGGCATGATTCGTCCCGGTCAGAAGAATGTCCGTCAGGATATTTGCCTTGCAATGGGCTTGCCTCCGACACATATCCATGACCTTGCCCCAAAATACCAGACCTATTTCGGCCGCGATGGACGCCGAGTCGAGTTCACCTACAACGACATCTCCTTTGAGATTCGCGTTGCCCGCGTCTTCGTGTTCCCGCAGGGCGTTGCTGCCATCGCTCCGTACATGGGACAAATCATGGCGCGTCCCGAGGCATATACCTACATCATCGATATCGGCGGGTATACGACCGATGTTGTGAAGTTCTCTCGCGGCGGTCAAGTCGATATGACTTTCTGCGAATCCTTCAACAACGGCGTCATCAAGATGTACGATGAGGTACAGCGTGCGGTTCGCAACCGCTTCCAGCTGGATATGGACGACTACAGCATCGACAATGTCCTGCGCAGAGGCTACAACCCCGGTCGGGAAATCAACGAACTGGTCCACAGCACCGCTCGTTCCTATGCCCGGACCCTTATCCGGACCCTGAAAGAGAAGGGCGTTGATTTGACCCTCTCGTATCCCGTGTTCATTGGCGGCGGTTCCTGCCTGATGCGTCCGGTCATCGAGAGCGAGTTGGGTCGGGACGATTACCTGTTTGTGGAAGACCCCCGCGCTAACGCAGTAGGTTTCAAAATGATGGCGGAGAGTAAGCTGGCTGCTGAAAACCGTTGAAGCGAGGTGAACTGCCTTGCCTAAAGCTAACCCGAATCAGATTCGGTTGCCGGTGATGTTTGACCTCACTGACCCGAGACAGAAAGCGGCGTACGAGATTCTGAAAAACGCAGGATACGGAAAACGCACCCCTATCATCGTGGATGCGCTGCTCGATTCCCTCAAAACGAATGTCTTACTGAGCCAGGCTAAAGAATCCAGCGCATCGAATGTGTCGGAAACTGATATCCGCCGCGCCGTGGAAGATTCGATGGAATCGGTCCTGAACCGGTATTTCTTGAAATCCGAAGCATCCGCACCGGACCCCCAGCCTGAACCCGTACAAACGCCTACACCCGCTCCTATTATTCAAGAGCCTGCCCCTGTACAGCCTGCTCCCACACCGCAGCCAAGCTTTGTTCCGTATGTTCCTGCCGCTCCTGTACCCGCACAAGCATCCGTACCGGACGAGGGACACATGAATCAGCTGCTCTCTATTGCTGACGCTTTCTTCTGAGCACAAAAACAGACCGCCACACCCAATACCGGGTGCAGCGGTCTTTGTTTTTAAACCAGTTCTTTTAATTTGATATCGTAGGATATCGCTTCTTGTGAATCTCTCTTTTTTCTTTCGGCAATCGCCTCATCAGCAGCTTCGTTTACGGATGCAACTGCCGCCTCGATGATTTCGGGATTTCTGATTACCTCTTCATCGTATTCCTTCTTCTTCGCAAACGCAGTGAGCGCCTCCCCGCATCGTCTTCTTGCATACTGGCTGGTATCAGTGCAGACTGTTTGCGTGGCTGCGGCCAGCTGGTAAATGGCTCCTTTCCCGAGACATTCAACCGCAGCACCAATTTGCTGATAGTTCTCGAAATAATCGTGTGTGTCAATCAGCTTCGATACTTCCTGAAATCGTTTCAGGTCGTACCCGTAAGTGAAGCAGAAAGAAAGTAGCAGGTTCTCCGGGACAAGTATCTGCTTTTCAATGATTTTCCGGTATGTGCGGGAATTCATCGGGCATCCGAGAAACACGCCGTAGAACTCTTGTTTGGACATGCCCATCAGGTAGCGCTGCCGCTCCATGATTACAACGGCACTGTCTGAAATGCTCTTAATCCAGTCTTCTCTTTTTCTCGATGTTTCTTCCACAAACTTACGGTAATTTTCCTCTTTGATTTTGAGAGTTAGCATTTTCCAATCACCTCAGTTCTTGATTCAAACCCATTTCTGCCATCTAACTATGACTTTTTTTATTGGGCGTGACTTTATTATATCAAATAGGTGTACTAAATACAACTATGCATGTGGTCAAAAAGTGTCAAAATCCCAGCCATCGAGATACATTCAATGCAATAGTTTCACTTAAGGATAGTGCCGCTTTTGTCTGGGTTCAGCACCGCTATAGGTGTTCTCGGATTCGTATATATGGCAAATAATATTTTTAAACACAATATATAGTGGTCAGATAGCGTTTTTCTCTTGCAAAACACTATATCTTGTTGTATAATGTCTGACATAAATACAAGATATAGTTTCGGCGCTCAAAAAAGGTCTTGTGCGTTTGTGCGAATTGCATACCATTGAAGATGGCATCAGGAAAAAGGTTCGAGTTCCTTCATACGGCATAACATGCTTGTACTAAGTACAAGGGAAAAGGCGGGTTTGAAATGGCAAAAGGAAACGCAATCGTTGTGTATCTGGAACAGGCACGCATCCACGGTGAGCCGATTGGTGTAACTCACAGCGAGGTGCTCTTTACGAAGCCGAATGGATATACCGTTCAGCCGCACAACAGGGTAGTATCAAAAGCCGACAACAAGACGATGGGAGAGTCGTTTTTGAACGAACTCATCTATGTGCTCGGTGCTGAGGATGGTGAGGAGCGGAAACTTCCTTACGACCGCGAGGTGCTTGTGTATACCTCCGATGAAATCAATTCCGACAACTACCGTACTTATATCAATGCGGTGAACACAGGAATCAACTGCCCTGTGCATAACTTCAAGCTTTGCCAGAAACTGCGCCGACTCTGTGATGAGCGCGGATACCATCTATTCTTTAGTAATAACAGCCTGCTTGGTTCAACGATTCGCAACGATGCAATGGCTGAACTGTACAGCCAGCTGAAAATCCTGAACGAAAGGGGAACGCAGGATGCAAGCGGAAAATAACAACGATATTGCAATTACCGAAGCCAAACTCAAAGATTTTCTGAGTTCGGTTCTGTCATCGGAGGGAATCGTAGTGGACATCAGACGCACATTCATCGAATACAACGGCGTGAACCGTTCGCGGGTCTTTGCCCGTCATGCAAACCGCATGGCTTGCAAGGGGTCGAATGAAAAGTTCGTCGTGATTGCACTGCTGTGTTACCCGGCTCTTCAGTGGCTTTTGAAGGCGCAGGACATTGATGCGCTCATTGAGAAGCTGAAAGAGGAAAATGAGGATGAATCGGTTTGGCGGATGAGCAACATCCAGCGTATCCTCGAATCGTCTATGGGCGGGTGCAAGCCTCAGCTTCGCCTTGAAATGAGAAAGCTGTTCTTCGCCCGCTGCCAGCAGCTGGTGGATGAGATTGATGAGGCAATGAACAAGGCTGTGTTCATGAATCCAGCCAGCAAGCCGTGCCGTATTAGCCTTGCGATGGCGATGCTCAGGGGTTCGATTCTTGACAGCGACCCTGTTACGGCAGTCACTATCCGCAACAACTTCGATTCTATCGTTGAGGATGTTACGGCGATTGCCGGAGACGCCATCAAACCTTTAGTCATGCAACTAGCACCGAATGAGGGTGAAGCAAAAACAGCAGAAGCTGCTTACCTCTACCATAACACCGAGGTGCTACTGCGGGAATATTCACGAATCGTCAATCCGTCCGTTGCTGACGAGAACCGGTCTTTGCGGATTCTCGCACAGGGCGGCAACACACTGGAAAGCGATGCGCGATGCCATCAGGCACAGGTGCTTGTCCAGTACGCCCAGCTCATCCGGGGTGCTATTGAGCTGGTCAAGGATTTCCCCGGAGATTCTAAATTGTACGATGTACTTATGCTTGTCGTGAACGAGAAGTATGGTGCAAACGGCACAGATGAAGCCAAACTGGCTGAGCAGGTCGGTATCAACAGCAGTTACTTCTCGGAGAAGAAGCATCGAGCGTTTACCGCCTTGTCAGCGCTATTATGGGGCTGCGATATTGAATCTTTACTGTCTCTGTTACAGTAAGGCTTCTTTCCTGCACTTTTTTGCGCTGATTCATGCTTGTATTTAATGCACTTTATCCATGTTTCCGGCTGGATTTATCCCGCTTGTGAATAGTCCGTAGAACCTCATGTGTGGGAATGACGCATGGGGCTCCTGAATCACACTTTAATTCATGGTTGTATTTTGTACACAATGCAACCACTGCTCTTAAAAAGGAGGAGCAATTCTATGGCAAGCGAAATTGGTAAAATCGTACACTGCAAAATCTGTGGAGCACCTATCGAAGCACGCGGGAATCGCCTTTATTGCCCTGTATGCTATAACCAGAACCGCCGCAATGCAGCCCAGCGCAGTAACGCACGGACCAAAATGGAGCGGGAACAGACGAAACGTGAGGAAGCAAAAATGAAAGAGAACAATCGTATCGCTACCAGCGCAGCATAACTCAACATGCGTGCCAAGCTTTCTAATCTCGGAGGCATCTCTTATGGTGACCTCTCTATCTGGGAGCAGACGCACGGCATGGAATTCTCTGCCTGGGTGCATGAGTGGGAGAAACTGAACAGCGGTACACAGGCTGATGGGTTGAAGTTCCCGGACCATCTTCCGGAAGGATTCCCGACCCGCCGGAAGCCGCCGGAGCATCCTTGGACGAAATCCACTTCTTGTAAGTGATGGCCATGTCCAAAAAACAGAAATATGAGCGGTCGGACGACTACCGCTATCAATACATACGAGCCCATCCCGGATTCATGGGCAAGTATTACCTCTGTCCTTATTGCGGGCGCATCATGCTGAAAAAGACGATGCAGGTGGACCATATCGTTTCTATCAGCCTTGCGAACAAGCACCGGGCTTATCGCGTCTTGGTTCCGGACGGCAACATCAATAATCTTCATAACCTCACGGCATCGTGTCCCAAGTGCAATAACCGGAAATCGGATTCCGGCGGATTCTGGATTTTCCTTGCTAGATTCGGCGTTGTCTTTTATGCCGTTATCTGGCTCTTGCTCTTGGGCTTCGCTGCATGGTTTGCCATTGGTGCTGCCACGGGACACATTCAGCGTGGATTCCTTTTGCCGTATTTCTCTGCTGCGGGGAATGTCCTGATGCAGGGTACGGCAAATGCAATTGCTTCGATATTCAGATTCCATTAGCTTTTCATAAAAAGGAGATATTCAAGATGGACAATACACAAAATCTCGGTCAGCCCGTTGGTAAGGTCACTACGACCTACAACGGCGAAAAAATTCAGGTCAATGTCTATGCAGACCGTTCTGTCATCCTTCCGGATGGCACGGTGCGCAAGGTCAAGCAGGAAGTGGTCGATGCCCTCATCGCTAAGAATCAGGCCATGAACCCTGCATCCACCATTGTTCGGATGGCTCCCGCAAAGCCCCGCATGACCCAGCCCGAGCCGAGTCAGGAACAGGTCCAGCAGCCCGCCGCGCAGGTTCAGGAGCCTGCGCAGCCTTCCTACCAGCCGCAGATGCAGATGCCCGCACAGCCTCAGCAGCCTGTCATGCCTCAGAACGCAGCCGTTCCTGAAATGCAGTATCAGAACGAGCCGGTCCAGCAGGGCTATGATACGCAGATGAATGCTCCTGCTGATATGCCTGCACAGGATATTCCTGCACCTGTGGCACAGGACCCCCCTGCCGAGCAGAACGCTTCGGACAAGAAGCAGATGTTCCATAAGGGGAAAGGTAAGGACAAGAAGAATGCCCATGCCGACAAGAAGCGTGGTAAGGCTAAATCCGCTCCTGCTGAGGTGCAGGGTGAGGGCTTTGACGGGAATATGCCTGTTGAGAAGCCCAAGAAGAAGTCCAAGGCTGGCGTCATTGTTGCCGTGGTCCTTGCAGCCGTTATTGGCGGCGGTGCGCTGGGATATGCCTATGTTCCTGCCGTCTATGACGGTGTGAACAATGTCCTGACTGCTGTGACCGGCAAACAGGTTGGCGTTCCGGCACCTATCCCGTCCAACACGGGTGATGGCAATGCCCCGACAGTCAGCCAGCCTCAGCTGCAGCAGAGCAGCGGCACCAGTGAGAATGCCCTCAATGGCATCGACCTGAGCGGTGATGTCACCATCGAGTTCTACGCTACGGTGCGAACCGCTGATGGCCGCGAATACAAGGTCCCGCTGTCCAGCGCTAACCTGACAGACGGAAACCTGAAAAGCCTGCTGGACGGCAGCGGATTCACCCTGACCTCCGGTCAGTAACCGCACTCTGAAATTCAGATTTCTAGGAAAGGGGTCAAACGGGCGGGCAGCTTCACTACAAATCAAGATGCTCTAAAGCCTGTCTGATACTGTATCGGACAGGCTCTCGTTTTATAAAAAAATGAATGATATGCTCAATGCGCAAAAGGCAAAGCTTATAATCGCCGCATGCTTGTCCTTTTTCGTCGGAACTTTTCTGGCTCTGTACACAAAAAACCTTCCGACATTCGGTGCCGGAGTCTTGGTTGCGGCATACTTCCTTGTGGAATTTTTAACAATGCTCAAAAACAGCAAAGCCGACAAGTATATCAAGGTAACGGCTTTGGCGGTCAATGCGGATGAATCAAGAGCGGGATTTGAACCGATGGAAACATGGCGGTTCATCCCCGTGAATGAAGATGGCGAGTATCTGGATAAGAACGGCAAATATGATATCTTCCTGCAAGTAAAGCCCCGTGACCGCGAATATCATATCGGAGCGCTTTACGATATGCTGTTTTGCGCCGGAGACGGCGAACGTCTGACGCAGGATAACCTTGTCGCAATCGAACAGAATTCCGTCAAGGCGAATGTTCAGAAAGAGGGGCTGTTACACCGTGCAAAGAACCGTCCGATACAAGAATCTGAAATTGAGAAGCAGGAATCGGCGTCATCGGAGACTGAGAGCAAAACGGATGTGGAGGATGATGAGCCTTGAACTTTGCAACAACACTCCTTCTATGCCTGGTATGCTCTGCTTTTGCATTCAAGGTGACGAAGGACAGGCGTTCGCTTACCGATGTGGTTTCTATGGGAAGGAAGTACCGCCGTCATAGCAAAGAAGTAGAAGCCTCCGCACTTGAACTCGTTGTGACCGAATCCGGCAACACTGCCTTAAAACTCGATGCCAAGGGGAGCAAGGATTATGTGGCGGTGCATCTTTCCCGCAAAGAAGCACGAAAATTCAAAGCGGCATTTGCGGCAAGCAAAGGCGAGCCGTTAAGTCTATCCCTGCATCAGTATAAAATCGGCGGCAAGAAATACTATGCCCTGTTTGAAAACCACCACGATAAGTATGCGCCGGTTGACTTGGAAGGTGTACAGGAAGAAAAGGTAAAAACCATCTGCCGCACGGCTCGAAGTGTGGCGGCGGCACTGTATTTCTTTTCTCTGCTGCTGTATTCCGTCAGCTTTACCGTGTCGGTCGTTTTGATTCTGGCTGCTACGGGACTTATCTACATCAATATCCCGTTTCTGCCCGATTCTGCATGGGATGATGCCTGCGAGTTCATCAAACGCCCGAAAGAACCATCTAAGAACGGTAATGAGGAGACGGATGTGGTCCCGTCAGCGGCATCCATTATCCTGCAAAACATCATGGACAAGTACGGCACAGCTGAACCGGAGCCAGAACCTGTATCGGTTAAGCCGGAAACGCCCAAGAAACCGGAACAGAAAGCCGAAAGCAAGACGCCAGAACCTACGGATGTCGAGTCCATCCCGGACACGCCCCACCAGACAAAGCCTGAGGCGTCAAATCCTGCGTTTAAGCCGAAAGAGGTGACGTTGCCCACTGAGCCAGCAAAAGCCTCAAGCGAGCCCGATTTGTCCGTTCTGGACGATGTTTCTCTGGACACGGATGAGGCAGCAGACGATACCCTCGCTCTGGATGTTGAAATCATAGACGAAGATGCGGAGGAAGTAAGCCTTACTGCTGACCCTGAACAGGATGCCGATGCAGCGCTTGTCTCTATTGAACAGGAAGCGGCTTTGGCTTCTGATGATGAAGACGACGCTGCGGCATTGGAGCGGGAACTCTCGGCACTGGAAGCAACATTGCCGACACCTACTACCTTCGACCCGTCCGGCATCGAGGAGGACGAAGACGATTCCGAGTCCTTTGACATGGATAGCTGGCTGGCGGAAGATGTTCCCGAGAATGAGCCTGACATCGAGACCGAAATCGAGTTGGAGACTGAGGAGCCTGAACTTTCTGTTGAACCGAAACAAGAATCTGCAGAAACCGACTCTGAACCGCCCGCCAAAAAAGAAATCGCGCCGAAACCGGCAGGGATGGAGTCAGACCAGAACGGAAAGAAAGATAAGACTCCTTCTGATACAGAGAATCCCGTTAAGGTGAACGCCTTTACGAAACAGGAGAATCCTGTGCCCGTGGAAGAAAAGCCTGCGCCTAAACAAAAACCTGCAAAAGCCTCAAAGGCGAAAACGCCGAAAACCCCAGAATCTGGTACTTCCAAACCGGCTACGGCACCTGCCCCTGCTCCTGCGAAGAAACCGGAAGCGGATAACCGCAATGATGCTTCTTTGTTCGGTAGAGGGTTTCAGAACAGAACCACGAAAGGTTCAGGCGGCGGTAAGAAGAAAGCAAATCAATCCAAGAAACCAGAACCGTATTCGGAGGGCGAGCAGATGCGCTTCGATGGTATTTGATACATTTTTACGGCAAATTCCTGAATTGAAACCGGCACTTGCACATTCTTGCGAACGGATAATAATGGAAATTGGTTGAGCAGCGTTTCTGGACCGTTTTAACTCTCAACCATAATCGGAAAACGGCTAACCTAGAACCGAGGAATATCATGGGTACTTTGAAAAGTTTTGCGGCACTGCTTCTGAGTGTCGCAGCCTTGCTGACTTCGGTGCTGGCTCTGAATGCGGCCCAGAAAAAAGCAGAGATGCAAAAGGCAGCTGCGCAGACGGTGACGAAAGCCGTTGTTGCTGCGCAGGAGGAAACGGCTCTTGCATCCGCTCTTGATTCTGATACCTGTGAAGCAAAGCTTCTGGGTACACAGGTCCTGAACACGAAAGTCGGGACACTGGACGCAACTGTCAGCACTGCGGGTCCGTTGGGGGCAATCGAGGCAAAGCTTAAACCTGAAAAGGAAGAGAGCGAAGAGAAGAAGCCGGACGGCACTGCTCAGGAATCCGCGCAGGAAAATCCCGCCAACAGGTCTGCGGACGACTACAACTATCCGGATTTTTGCGGACGGCTGTATATCCCTGCTGCGGGTATTGATGTCGCGCTGTACAACAACACATCTCAGGATACCTGCAACCGGACCGACAGTGCTGCGATTTTCCCGCATCGTCCTGAGGATGGCGGCAGCAATATCGTGGCTGACAACGAACTTGAATCGCTGACTTCCGTGGCGGTTGGGTCTACGGCATATGTCATTACGCCGGGCGGACAGCAAATCAACTATGTCTGTGTGGATGCGTTCAATGGTCACAACGATGTGACGGGCTATGATGCGCTCCAGAAAGATGACGGCACTGTCGTTTGGGGCAGCGCAGAACTTATCGTCTATACCTGCTTGGGTGATGCGTACAATGTTCGTGTTGCCTGCTTTAACCGCGCTTGATGGTCAGGAGGATTGAAAACACATGAGTAAAAAAACCAAGAAAAGTCTCGCTGCTCCTACGCAGGAGCCGAAAGAGTTCGAGACGAAAATCAAAGCTCCGAAAGAGGAGTTTGCCACTTCTCTGACTCCGGTTGCTGATGCCGAGAAAAAGGAAGATACCGCCGAGAAGAAGAAAGAAGAGACTCCTAAATCTGAGCCCGCCGCTCCTGACGAGAAGAAGGATTCTGTCCCTGAAAAGGCTGAGGAGGCTCCCGATAAGGAGAAATCCGAGACCAAGACCAAAGATGTTCCTGCCAAGGACAAGGTCAAGAATGGCGAGAAGGCAGAGGTCAAGGAAGATAAGAAGTCCGAGGGTGACAAAAAGGTTGCCAAGCCCGCTAAGAAGGGCGGCAGCAATGTTATTCTCGGTGTTAGCTTCGCCGTGATGGTCGCGGCAGTCGGTGTGATGGGTATGACGATGGTTCAGAACAAGAATGCTGACAAGTCCTCGATTCCCGCTGTGGGCGGTTCGTTTTCTGTGACCGGAAATGTCGCAGAGGATACTTCGTTCACCGAGCAGGCTGCGGTCGCCCCGTCTACGGCACTCACCTCTGATGGTCGCCGGTGGGCGATGGGAGCATCCAATGTCCTGATTCAGGCTGAGGATGGGACTGGTGCCGTTGTTCCTGTGGATGCCGCTGAGACCTTCCAGTACGATGGCAAGAGCCTGTCCTTTGAGAAGGACGGTGCCACTTACATTGTGCGTATGGTTGCCGATTCCTATACCGGTGCTGCCCAGTACGCAGAGGAGCAGACCGATGAGAGTTTCACGGTCTCGGGTATGCGCTTCGCCGGAAACGGTCAGGAGCTGGTCGTGGTTGGTACTCGTTCTGCCGGTGACGAGGAAGGCAATGCAGCTGTACGCACTGCTGTTGCTGATATGCTCGAAAAGGCTGTCCCCGCACAGGGGTCCGGTAACATCACGCTCAATGGTGTTGCCGTAACTGCCGATGGCTGCGAGGCTTCCTTCTCGAACGGTCTGGCGCTTATCAAGAGCGGTGACGGCGAGGTCAAGTTTACCCCGTCCTCTTATGATTCCGAGACCATCGCATTCGATGATGCCGGGACGACTGCGAGCGGCGCTGCTGTCACGCACAGCGACTATGCGAATGTGAATGATACCGAGGCATATCTCATCGAGTCCGATGAAGGCAATGTCATGGCGTTCACGAACAACGCTGACCTGCTGACCTCTGTTCTGGGACTTCAATAAATAGCAATTTAGGAGATTATATCGCATGAACAAGAAAAATATCGCATTGATTCTGAGTGTCGTTATGACTGCGAGCGTGATGCTGGCAGGCTGCGGCAAAAAGGCAGATGTTCCCGCTGCCAATTCTACCGTTTCTTCCAGCGCAACGGGGGAGACTGCTACCGGTGAATCCGCTACGCCCGAGACATCTACCGAGACCGTCACCGTGGATTACGGCGTTGGTCTGAAAAAGAACGGTTATTTCAAGGGCGTCAAGGCTAAGAAACTGGTTACTCTGCCTGCTGATTACGCCAATATCCAGATTCCCCGTGACGACCTCGATTTGAAGGATATGGATGCCTCTGTGGCTTCTACTATCAGCCAGATTACGAGCAGCTACGGTGACCGCGTGAAGGTCGAGCGCTCCGCTCAGGCTGGCGATGAGGTCGTTGTCGATTATGAGGGCACTTATAACGGCGAGCGGTTTACCGGAAGCACGGCAGGGGATTCCAAAATCGTTATCGGAGCAGGGTATTTTGTTTCCGGATTTGAGGACCAACTGATTGGACATTTCGCCGGTGAGGTCTTTGACATCACGGTGACTTTCCCGGACGAGTACCCTGCCACCACTGACCTCGAAGGCAATGAGATTGCGCTGGCCGGTCAGGATGTTGTTTTCCGCATCACCTTGAAAGAAGTCAATGAAATCAAGCTGACCGACCAGAATGTGAAGGACAATATTGCTACACAGGATGGCTTTGTTCTGAGTGATGGTTCTGCGGTAGATACCGTCGAGAAGTTGAAGCAGTATTACACCGAGACCTACGAGCGCGATTCTCTGAAGACTGCGGTTTACAGCTACATCATCGACAACACTACGGTTGGTGAGATTCCACAGAGTATCCTCGATGACCAGCGTGAATCCTATCGTCAGGAAATCAAGGCGATTGCAGCCAGCCACAATATCTCCGAGGAGGAGTATCTGCAGCAGGTGGGTGCTGAGTCTGAGGATGCTCTGCTCGATACCTACAACGACCAAATCAAGAACAGCGTTACGAGCCTGCTTATCTTCCAGGCTATCGCCGAGGAGCAGCACATCAAGGTCACGGATGCAGATGTGAACGCCTATTTCGGCAACGATGAACTCTCTGTCAAACAGGCAAAGAGTTATTACGGCGAAGAATTCCTCAACCAGAGTGTTCTGTTCGATAAGGTCTATACATGGCTGGTAGACCATGCGTCTATCGTATAAATTTCTTGTTCTTTTTGCTTGACGAGGTGTGCGAACCGAATAGAATAGGTATTGTACGATAGATACCATTCTACTTCAGGCGTTTTGCGCTCGTACGATTCACAATTTGTCGAAAGGCAGACTTCCTATTTCACATAGGGGTCTGCTTTTTTTATTTTAAATTTCGTCTTTTGAAAGGAGACAATTATCATGACAAACGTCAACAATTTCGCTATTATCGGTCATCTGACAGCAGATGCAGAGGAGTTCAACATCGGCAACAACACATATGTCAGCTTCCGCGTTGCTGTCAACCGTGGTCAGAACAAGGATGCGTCTTTCATCCCTGTCCGCGCCCCGAAGAAGTTCATCAGCGACACCCTGCGTGCCAAGCTTACCAAGGGTGCCAGCGTTCTGGTTTCCGGTCGCTTCGAGTCCGGCCACTGCGAGAAGGATGGTCAGAAAAAGTTCTATGACTATCTGAGCGCAGCCACTATCCAGCACGATGTCAACGGCGGCTTTTCCGAAGGCTTGCTGATGGGCAATCTGACTGCTGATGTGGTGACGCGCAACACCCAGAACGGCGGCACGATGGTTACCTTTACCGTCGCCAGCAACCGTTCTTACCAGAAGAACGGCAACTGGGAGAACGCCACTTCTTATGTGTCCTGCGCCGCGAACGGCAAAACTGCCGAGTTCATCTCCGCTCACTTCCATAAGGGTGACCCCATCATGCTTGTCGGTGTGCTGACCAGCAACCAGTACCAGAACAAGGACGGTCAGAACCGCACCTCCTATACGGTATGGGTCGAGAAGGCATCTTTCGCAAGTCGCAAGAACGCCTCTCAGAATGGTGCTGTTCCTGCCGCGAATGCTGCTCCCGCTCAGGTTGCTCCTGCCGCCGCACCGGCTGCTCCTGCTGCATCTGCTGTTGCACAGCCTTCCTACGGCAACTACACGGGTGACGACTTTGCCGATATCGACGAGGATGACCTGCCGTTCTAATTCCAAGCCCCCGCGAGCTGCGCTATCAGGCTATACGGGCGTATTCTAAAATCATTATAACAACGCCGGGACTTTTCTTCTTGAAAGGTTCCGGCATAATTTTTAAGGAGTGTACAAAAAATGGCTAAAGTTTCTTCTTCCGCTATGTGGAGTGCTACCGGCATGGCAAATGTTCAGGCTTCCGCAATTCCCGCATACCTAAAGGACAAGGGTCTTTATGATGGTTCGGCTTTCATAAACGACCCAGATGCGTGTTCCATCTATCAGGAAGCCCCGTTTCAGAATACCAATCTTTGCTCGCAAGGCTTATTGTTTCTGGATTTCGCAAAAGCTCTGTGCCGCGCCGAGATGGTAAATGCCGGTATCGCAGTTGGCGCATATTCCGTCAACAAAACAGGCAACTGCCTTGCTGAATGGGTCTATAACGACTGCTTTACGCTGGCATCCGCACCGTCCGCACCTACCGGCAATTCGCTTTGCCTCAGCTACGATAATACGACAGGGTATTTCGGTGCCTCTGTCGGTATGGGTTCCGTTGATGTGACAAGGGTCGGCTATGCGCCGTTCTTCTTTGCAATGTGGGGTCTGTTCCTCCAGAATATCGACGGTTTCGAGAATGCTTTCACACGGTATTGCAACACGCCTGAGCAAAACGACAAGCTTCGCCAGAAACTCGCGTGTAAGATGTCCGGTACGATTCATGATGCCATGCAGAACGGTGACCTGAATCCCGCTTCACCTTCGAATACTTCCTTGCGCCGCCTGACTGAAACGCAGGTGAGAAGTGCAAAGTTTGTTCCTTCTACCATTTATGGCACTTTCAAGGTTATGAACCTGAAAGCTACCAATCAGTCTAAGATTCCTTCTTTCAAGTCCACCAGAAAGTTTGTTGGTGCGTTTGCTGATAAGAATCGTGTTCTGTCCGAGGAAGAGAAGGGTCTTGTCCCGCAGATTGGCGATGAATATATCTTGCCTAAGGAAGTTGTTGCCGTCTGCCATCTGATTGCCGAAACTCGTGGTTCTAAGCGCCCGATGACGAATGTCATGCTGCGCGGTGACCCGTCTGTCGGTAAGACTGCAGGTGCGCGTGCTATTGCCGCCGGTTTGGGTCTGCCGTACACCTTCATTACCTGCAATGCAGGCACTGAGATGTACAACTTCATTGGCGACATGATGCCTGTCGATTCGTCTGCAACTTCTGAGAGCATCAATGCCGAGTTGTTCAAGAACCTGCCGAGCGCCACCGATATCAGCATTGACCCTGTGAACGCATATATGGCTATCACGGGCGTTTCTAAGCCGGATGCTACCGAGGCTGAGTGCATGACAGAACTGTTCCGCAAGCAGCTGAGCCTCTGTGCGGATGCCTGCAAGAACGGCTTCAAGTATGTAGAGAGCCCTCTGGTTCGCGCCATCCGTAACGGTTGGGTCTGCGAGTTGCAGGAACCGTCTCTGATTACTCGTCCTGCTGTTATGCCCGGTCTGAACGGTCTGCTTGATGAGACTGGCTGCGTGGTCCTGCCGACAGGTGAGATGCTGCATCGTCATCCTGACTGCATCATCATTTCTACGCTGAACATCGACCTGGAAGGTTGCCGGCCTTTGAACCAGTCGTTCATTGACCGCCACCACATCATCATGGATATGGTCACTCCCTCTGAGGCTGTTATCGAGAGCCGTATTCGCGGCATGACCGGATGCGACGATACCGTTCCTTTGAAGCAGATGATTGCCTTCGTCAAGAAAATTGCTGAAATCTGTGCAAGGTTTGGTGCCACCGATGGTAATGTGAACTCTATGCGTTCGCTTGCCAACTGGGTGCAGGCTGGTTCCATCACTGGCAACTATGCAACTGCAGCTACCTGGACGGTCATCAGCGGTGCCACATCTGATTTGGATACCCGCGAAGAACTCGTTCGCGAGCTGGCAAACTATCAGTTCTAATCATCTTATAAAGCCTCGCTGTTCGTCAGCGGGGCTATTTTTTGTGTGGGGAAAAGAGCAATATGCAACTTCGCTAAATGCAGGTTTAGCGAAATACAGGGGAGTTTATAGGACTTTTACCGATTTTATAGACGATACAGCGTCCATTGCATACACAGCTGCGGTCAACCAGCAAAATTGCGCGTTTGTAAGCGCTCGAGAGCGAACAACGACATACAGACATCTTGTTGCAAACAAACTGTACAACGCAAACCATTCTATACGCGATGTATTGCTGCATCACCATACGATTGGCAGTTGGTGTTACCGCCGCTGACACGCTGCTCGACCTCAGACCAATGCCGCTCACGGTCAGAACAGACCTACAGGTTCGCGGTGTACTGATACCTCAGCAGCTTAGTCCAGAACGGAACTGTGTCAGAGTACAAATATCATAGGCCGAAACTAATCACTGCAGATTTCGATTATCAGCGGTTTCCCTGCCGCTTCTCGCGTTTCAGCATTATCTCAAAAACTCGCGTTCGTGTTGCTGTGAACTTCCATTATGCAACCTAGTTACAAAATTCACAAAGTATCTGCTAATAAGTCTACATTGGTCGCCAGTCCCTAACCTTCTTGAAAAAATGTCGCACCCTTTTCGGTATCCCCTTTCACACAAAAAAGAGACAGACGCTTTCCCAGAATCTCTGGAATCGTATCTGTCTTTTTTACTGTTTATTGGGCGCTCGCTCTCACAGCCACGGAAACGCGCCTCTGCGGGTTTCTCGTCTGCACGCGGGTCGTTATACCCCTAAGCATCAGAGGGCTTGCCTGTGCCCTTCCCTGCCCCATCTGTGACCGAGCAGTGTCAATGCCACGCAATCGGTTCTCTTCTTGCGAGTTCAGGAGCGTTTAAAAGAAGTGCCAGGATTGCAAACCGATAGGTCACGATTTCTCCGCAATCCATAGCAATACGGATATCCTGCGCATACACGACTTCGTTAAGGACCTTAATCTCATCGTCTGTCAGGTAGAAGGAAATCTGCTTATTGTTGGCTACCTTCGTACCGCGTTTGCGAGCCTGGTCTGGCATATACGCAATAACTTCCTTGGCATCCGGCAGAACATAGACGGGAGCGCTCCCCTCCCCTGCTGTTTCGTATTCCTCGAACTCAGCAGAATCTCGGGTTATGATATGCCCCTTCCCTGCCCTTTTCACTTTTTCGATTTCCTCACGCAGGACCCGGTTCGCAATGGTGCCAACGCGCAATCCCTCATAGATTGCCTGTAACTCGAAGCATTCAGAGATTTCCGGTCGAAAGCGAACGAGGATTCTTGTCTTGTCGTTTTCCATCGATGCCGCTCGCCTCATTCGATAGACTCAATCTTCTCTTTGAGTTTTGTTGCGATATCGATGACCTCATTCAAGGCTGCAATATCAGCTTCACGGGATTCCTTAGAAACGCCACGAAGAGCCTTGACAAAGTTTCTGCTGGTATATGCCTGTTGCAGTTTCTTCACCATGCGCGGAGTGGCTTTCTGGATGATGCTGGTATTATTCTCGGCAACATCCCGTTCCTTCTTCACCAAATCCCTAGCAGCCTCTCTCTGACCGGCATGCTCGATGGCTGCTACCTCTTCGGCAGAGCTGGACTCTTTTGCTTTGCCGTATTCCTCCGCCTTTGCTTTCAGGTCATTGATGTTTTCATCAAAATACTGCAAAGCCTTCTCGTAGGCAGCATCGTAATCCTTTGATGTCCCCTGCCGCTGTACATCAAACAGGTATTCACGGAAAGTGTCGTGCAGGGTATCGCGCATCACTTCGATGTGGTTCTTCCCTGCTCCCTCGGAGTCATCACCATAGCAGTTTATGTTACTTAATGCAACAAAGCGTTTGGCAATCTCTTCCTGCTTATCGTCTTCAAAGCGCAGATAGGTCTCACACTCGCTGCGGGTCAGAATTTTCGCGTTAAGAAGCTCCTTCAAAGCACCTTTCAGCTTATCCTCGATACGGGCATCACGCTCGATGGTACGAGGATTGACGGAACTCACGGTCTTGGTTGCACCGAGGGCCTCTTCCCTGCTCATATTGTAAGGAGCCAGCTGCAGGCAGTTGATGAACTCAGCGATTGCCTGACGGCGAACAGCCTCATCGCCGAAACCGCCGCGAACTTGAAGGTTCGCACTATAGAGAAGGACTTTCTTCTCATTTGCGGTAAGAGGTGTGGTAATCACATTGCAGTTGCGCACCACATTCCAAGAGGAATCCCCCTGCTCTTCCAGATACTTCAGAGCGCGAAAACGACGTTCACCGGAAAGAAGAACATAGACCTCTCTCCCCTCTTCCTCGGTCGGGAAGACAACGAGGTTATGCATCAGTCCATTGCGCTTGATATCTTCTGACAGGATTCGGATATCATCTTCCTCGTCCAGATTACGGAAAATCTCATTATCGGGATTCGTGCGGATATTCGAGAGTGCAATATCCTTGTTTGCATACTCGACCTTATGCTGTGCCGAGAACAGTGAGTTATAGAAAGCACCAGCATCGTTGCTGTTTACCTGTTTCAGGGCATTTATGTCCGGCAGCTTCGGCGTTGCCTTCGTCCCCTTCTTCTTAGTCAGAGCCATCTTATTTCACCTCCAGCTTCGCAAGACGCTCTTTGAGTTCTTTGTATGCCTGCTTATAAGCTATGGATACCGGCTGCTTAGCAGCGGAGAAGCATACTGGCTGGTGGTTGGTGACAGCCATACCGACAGAAAGGCTATGGGGAATCTCAGACTTAAACAGAGAGGAACCCAAAACCTCCTGGCACTGCGCTCGAATCAGACGAGTCGCAGCAGCCTTCTTCATGACAGAAGTAAGCAGCACCCCTACCCCCTTCAGACGGCTTCCCGGCGTATTGCACAGCTCGTTGCAGAGCGCAAAGGTACGGAAAGCAGACTCCTGCGAGTTTGCTTCACACATGGTAGGAATCAAAACATAATCAGCCGCGTTGATAGCATTCGTCAAAAGCAGAGAATCGCGGGTCGGCTGAGTATCAATGAGGATATAATCGTACTCATCGCGAACCTGGCTCAGGAAATAGTACAGGAAATCAGCGATGCTGGCAATCTGCTTAGAACTGTCCTTCTTTGCAATGATAGTGGCGTCCTCGAACAGTTCCGGCATTCTCTGGTTGATACGAGGTGTCTGAGAACTGGCAGGAATCATCTGGACATTATCGCCGTATTCCGTCTCTGTGATATAATCCTTAGTATTGGTATAACGGAAACCAGTGAACATGTCGTATAGAGCCTTGCCGTCATACATGCCACCAGCAATCTCGCCCTGACCGTCACTCAGCGCACTGGTCAGGTTGCCCTGCGGGTCGGTGTCGATACAGAGAACTCTCTTGCCGTCCTCCCCCATCAGATATGCCAGGTTGGAGGCTGTGACGGTTTTGCCCGTGCCGCCTTTCTCGATGGCGATTGTGATAATCTTTGCAGCCATTTCATTTACCTCGTTTTGCGTAAGACTTGCGTACATGTTGCTGTGATTCGCACTTATGCTGTTTCCGCTCTGAATGCAGAAGTGTCAAAGACTCCGGTCTGTGTTGCTATAAATCCGCAGAAAGCTGTTTTCAGCTGTCTCTCCCCTCTTGCGACTTGCGTACATGTTGCTGTGCTCTTAAATTTCAGAGAAAAGCCATCAAGGAGAAAAGTCTGGGATAAAATGCGACAACACTCAATGTCTTAATTATAACATGCAAAGAAGTAAAGTCAACACGATTCCTGCCGATTTGAAATATTAAATTTGCGACAAGAAATCTCAACGACTTGCGTTCGTGTTGCTGTGATTTATTTTTTGCAAAAGAAATAGCCCGCCAATCGGCGGGCTATCATCATACATCATCGAACATCGCGAGGTAGTTCGTTTTAGGTGCAGTGCCGGATTCGAGTGCTGCGAGGCTTTGCTCGCCGAAAGCAATCGTTGCGGCGGAGTTCTCTACAAGGTCGTTGAAAATCACCTTACGGTAATAATGTGCGCTCTTGGTTCCCCCGTCCGCTTCCAGCATGTGTTTGTACTTCGAGCAGATTCCGAAGGCCCAAGTCTTCAAACCGTTGTTGTCTTTGATGATTCGGTTCAGCGCAGCAAGAGCTTCTTCTGCCTGGTCCTGATTCTTGGTGTTGGTCAGGATTCGCCCGAGAATTGTAAAGACATCATTGAAGATGTTTCGTTCTTTAGCGGACAATTTCTCTTCGTAATCCTGATACTGTGCTTTTGCCTTTACTTCGTTTCGGGCAAGGCGGTAACTCATACCGAGCACAGAATCAGACAACGGCAGATTGTACTGTTCGAGCGTCTCATCGCTTACTACGCGGCGTGCTTTACGAGGTTTTCTGGCAACTTCGCTCTCGAAGTTCTGATGTTCTTCGTGGAAGGCTCTGACCTTCTTCATCTCTTCAGCGTTTTTATACTTGATGAAGATATAAAGATACTCATATTTGCGAACGCCGCGTTTTCTTACAGGTACATAGTCGAACCAGAGGTCCGTCATCTCATTGATTTCGTTCTTGACGGGAGCCAGAACATTCTTCTCGAAATCAGAGAACACCTTGTATTTCTCCGCAACTGTCTTTTCACGGCTGAACTTTGGTTCGCTGCTCGTATCGTTTTTAGTCTTTTTGCGGTTCTGGCTTCTATTGATTTCATCCTTGGACGGCATTGAGAGCATTCCCTTAAACTCCTCAATGTCGAACATCTTGTACTTGTAACCAACGAGTTCGCTGCGTTTGTCCGGGAACTTGCGCAGGATTTCCTCGGTTACCGGCTCGAAAATCAAACCGTTATTATACGAGTAATCCCGGTTTCCATTATCGTAGGAAAGGATAATCTCGTAAATACGCATCGAATAGGTGCTCTGCATCATCAGAAGATATTCGATGCTATAGGAAGTATAGTTGCTGGTCAGCTGCGCAATATCCCGCCAGATATCCGGATTGAAGCGCATCTTGATGGTTTTTTCCTTGAAGTTTACAATAGAACCCTTGCTGACCCAAGAAACCGACTTGATGGCGTCCGGACCATCCGGAACCCAGAAGGTACGGTTTTCGAGGTTCTCGACCGTCTGCTGCAGATGCGGACGGTATCCGGTGCGCATCATATTAACGCCAGTCAGCTTCGAGAATTCCTGAAAGGTGATGGTATAGTATTTCGATGCATCCAAATCGCTCTTCTGGTCGATTTTAGAGAGCAACATAAACAGAATCTTCTGCTCATTACGCGGCAAAGAATACTTCGTCTTCTGAATCAGTTCATTGCTCTTCGTGATGTAGGAGCCGAACGGCGGCTTAGTCGAATCCTGTCGCAGTTGCGCTCTGGTCTTCGCAGAAGCCTCTTCCTGGCTCATGACCTCGCCGACAACGACTTCGGTATCCTCGTTCTGTATGATATTATCATCAGTTTTCTTCATGGTATCGCTAGAGACAGCGTTTTCAGCAGCCTCGGCCTTTCTACAAGAATATGGTCAGCTTCCTACTGGTGATGTGCTATTCTGTGAAATGGTTACACTTATGACATTATAAATCATTTTACACTATATGTCAGGAAAAGTCAACTGAGATAGTTTAGACAGAGATTTTTTTCATTTGTTTTTCTCGCTTAAAAATTATTAAATTATTCTCTTATAGCTTATATTTTATTTATTAAGTAGAAACGGAGGTTATTTTGCTTTTCGTCAGAGATTGTTTTGCACTACGGAAGAGATTCTTTTGCGTTTCAACAGAGGTTGTTTGTCAGATAAAAGGAGGTTCTTTTTTCAAAAGCTTAGAAAATAATCTCTGTTTACGCGAAAGAAACCTCCGTTTGGTCGTTCAGGCAGGCAAGTGCCGTGATAGGGGAGGGTATTGACCAGCAGGGGCACTCTCATCCTGAGAGAATAACAGGAAAGATGCAGCAGAACAGAACTGTTATGTAGTTCTATTATACGAGATGAGCACTGAAATGACAAGAAAGCGGGGATTTCAGAAAAATTGCGTTAATTATCTCTGGTAAGGTAACGCCCGAACCGATTCAGATGCCACTCTAAGGGGAAACCGTATCCGGCAGCTTAGAAAAATTATCGCGTAAAGAACCTCCGGTTTAAGGAAGCGTGCGTTCTTTCTCCGTTATGGAATTTGTCGCGTTAAAAACCTCGGGCTAGATGATGCCATCAGGACCCGGTGCTGGCTCTGAAAAGCGATGCGTTTTTGGAGCGGCAGAAATTTGTCGCGTTAATTATCTCTGGCATGGGACATGCCTGTGTATCAGGCGCTCTCAGAAATTATCGCGCTAATAATCTCGTGGTCAACGTTGAGAACAGACAGCATCAGCCAGACAGAACCAGAAGGTATGGCGTGTAAACAATCTCCGTTTGAGGACAGCGGGGGAGTGGTATCAACGACAGTTGATGATGGTTTGACCTAAGTGAATGAGCCAGTGATAGACCGGTTTGATGCACGCTTAAAAATAATCGTGACAGCAATACAAGAAATCTCTGTTTGCAGTGATAGCATGTACAAAACATGTTCAGTCTGTAGAAATTGTGCTTCAAATAACAATGTGTATAAGAAAATTTGCGTTATTTGTGATGTAGAAACCTCTTGAAACTTAATGTGTGAAACCGATTTGTATAATTAGAAAGAGATATAACTATCTGTATATGTGATTCACATAAAAATAAGAACATGAAAAGATGTAAAAAGAGTTTTTTATCGAGAAAAATTCATAATGCACACACTTGATAAAAAGAACGGTAATTCGTTCATTATAAAACGGGATTAGCGCAGCAACGCTGCTTATTGCGGAGAAGAATAACGCGATTTTTTCGAGTATTACAAGAAGTATTTGCAGAAATGTGCTGAGTATTCCAACAAACTCATTGAAAATCCTTTGGGTTTCAGGCAAAGGTGCAAGAAAACAGGTGAAATTGCTGTCCCGTCTGTATATTTCAATACATACTATACAATATGGATTGATATTTGATAATAATTGTCGCGTTAATTATCTCTGTTTATACATGTAAGGTAGCAGCAGAATAGATGTCCTTACTTGAAACCGGTGTTTGCGCATTTTGGAAGAATCAGGAAGTAAGCCAGCGACTTGAGAGTTCCTGAAAATTATCGCGTTAATAATCTCTGCTATCTGGATGCCAAAGGAAAGTCCTGTAAAGATGAGGAACTTCAAAAATCGCGAAAAGAAACTCCCTTTATGGAATCAATGATGATAGCTGCCGGAAAACAGCAGGGAAGGGGCTAGGTAAAAAGTCGCGTTAAATTCCTCGGGTTAGTGCTGCTGAAACACACCGTTCTAAAAATTTGTCGCGTTAAAAACCTCGGGTATCGGTTGGGTGCGATGTCTTCTTGCAGCGGAGAAGGGAACTGGATGGTAAAATTATCGCGTTAATAATCTCAGGGTAGTGTGCTTGTAATCGTCCAGAACGGAAAACTGGATAGGGCAGGCATCAGAATTGTCGCGTTAAGTATCTCCGTTTACAGGAAAAGCATCTCAAAAATAATCGCGTTAATTATCTCTGGTTGAGTGCGTGGGCGATGGCGAGTTGTATCAGTGAGTTCCAAACAAAATAGCAACAAAGACTATAGCAACAGAGTATATAAAGAAAATGTGAAACAGCAACATGTACCGAAGTCTTGTCGAAAAGTGAAACCATTGTCGCGAGGTAAGCCAAAATATGTATAAACTAAGAACAAACGGCAATCATGGTTGTACTGAATACACATTCATGGTAAAATATAAGATGAAAAGAAAATGTAGTCGAAATGGTAATTTGAGATGCAGCTGACAGAGAAGTGGCTGAAAGAGACGCTGGAAAGGAACCCTCAGTTAAAAGTCAAGGTTCAGGGCGGACGAAACAGCGAGCTCGAACAGCCGAAAGAAGTAGAGAAAACGAAAACAAAATACGGAAACCATCGGGTGTATCTGTACGAGGATGAATATGTCTCGGGAGACAAGTATATCTCAGGGCACGGCAAGCTGGTAGCGGTATTTGATTCCACGAAAGAGTATTGCAGGTGGCTTGATTTACAGCTGATGGAAAAAGCCGGGACAATCTCGAATTTGGAACGCCAGAAAGAACTCGTCATCCAAGATGCATTCGTGTACGAGAAGAAGCGCGTACAGCGAATCGTGTACAAGGCAGACTTCTGTTATCTGGATGCGCAGGGCAAAACGATAGTCGAAGATGTGAAAGGCTTCGATTCAAAGTCCGGCAAGTACATGCAGACCGAGGCGTTTCGGTTGAAGTGGAAACTCCTGAAAGCAAAGTATCCAGAATACCATTTCGTGTTAGTGTAGAGTGAGAGTCATGGTCCAGATTTTTGAAAATCAGAATACGCAGGATGTTCTTCCGTTCAAGGGAAAAATCACAACAGTCATGTACTATGAGCCGGAGACAGGATTTGCTATCTTTAAAATCCGTCAAGAAGGGGAGACTAAAAGCAGCACTGCGAAAGGGTATGTGCCGAATCCGGTTGCGGGTGCGAAAATCTACTATAACGGGACTTGGAAAGAAGACCAGAAATTCGGTGGGTATTACATCGCCATCAGCAATTCGAAAATCGACTATGCGGGCGGCGGTAAAGACGCTATCATAGAGCTTCTGTCCAGCGACTTTGTACCGGGTGTGGGACCTACGGTTGCAAAGAAAATCGTTGACCATTTCGGAAAAGATGCACTGCGGGTGATTGAGCGGGAACCGGAACGGCTGAAAGAAATCTCCGGTATCGGTGTTAAGAGTGCAGACAGGATTCACGAAGGGTATATGCACATCGCAAACGACCAGGAACTGATTGCGCTCCTGCTGCCGTATCTCTCAATACAGAAAATAAACTTCGTTATCAAGAAATTCGGCACCGGGAAGATGGCTCTTGAAGAAATCAAGGAAAATCCGTATGTCCTGTACCAGAAATTCTCAGGTATCGGATTTGCTACGGCAGATAAAGTCGCGCTGGGCGGTTGTCAGATTGCGCGTGACGATATCCGGCGCGTGACGGCGATTCTCCTCTATGCTCTTGAAACGCAAGCACAGATGGCAGGCAATACCTTTATCTGGGTAGATGACATGTACCGTGTCGTCAAAGAAACGATGCGGAATGTCCTGCACGAAGTTGCGTTTCCTGACGAAGTGATACGGAAAGCAGCCACTATAGCTAGAGAAGACAGTCTAGTCGTTGTACAGGGGTCTAAGCCTACGGATGGCAGAAAACCGATGTTCTGCATGTACCTGTACAAATACTGGTTTTATGAGTGCGACATTGCGTATCTCTGTACGATGATTCACACGAATTCAAACTCTACCTACGGTCTGGTGGACAGTCAGGATGTGGACGAAGCCATTGAAAGCATCGAGGCGGAGGATGGTTTCTCGCTAGATGACACGCAGAAAAACGCGGTTCGGACAGTGTTCGGGTCAGATATCAAGAATGTGACCGTGATTACCGGTGGCCCCGGCAGCGGTAAGACGACCATCATCAAGACCATTATCAAGACCTGGCAGATTGCAAGAGGGTTGAGATACAACGAGGATAGCATGTTGCTTTGTGCGCCTACGGGTCGTGCCTCTGCTCGAATGAGAGAAGCAACTGAACATCCCGCATCTACGATTCAGTCGGCGTACTATTCCATGCACGGGGACTGTGAAGCAAGCATCATTGTGGTGGACGAGTTCTCGATGTGCAATCTGGAAACGGCGCACATGGTATTTGAACTCGCTTCACACGGCTGCAAACTCGTTATTGTAGGTGACCCGGACCAGCTTCCTGCCATCGGTGCAGGTAATGTGCTTCGTGACCTTATCCAGAGCGGAGTTGTTAATGTATGTAAGCTGTCTTCCTGCCACCGCAATGTGGGGTCTATTGTAGAGAACGCTATTCATATCAATACCGGTGAAACGACAGAGACCTTCAAGCAGGATGAACAGTTTGCATTGATTCCCGCAAAGGGTAAAGAGATGCGGAACATTGCATTGAGCAACTATTTCGCGTATGTTGAGAAGTACGGCGAACAGGTTACGGAAAAGAACGCCGATACCGCAGAGGTATATGAGGAAGGTATAAAGCAGGTATGTCTTCTGACTCCGACGAAGAAAAAAGGATGCGGGTCACTTTCGGCAACTGATATGAACCTTCTGATTCGTGATGAACTCAATCCCGCCACCGATGCGAACAGCTGGTTCTTCTCCAATTTCAAGAAGAAGGCTAAACCTGAACAGGGATTCGAGTACCGGCTCGGCGACCGCGTGATGCTCTGCAAGAACCACAAGAACAGCTTCGTCAACGGTGATATGGGTTTCATCGTTGATTATCAGGAAAAGGCACTTGACCCGAATACAAGCGGTACAATTCACCACGCTTATACAATTCGTTTTGATAACCCGTGCGATGTAGAGGGGCGCGTCTATACGATGCTGGTAAGCAGAAAGACTTTACAGTCGGAATTCTCGCTCGCATATGCTATGACCGTGCATAAATCTCAGGGCTCTGAGTTTAAGGCGGTCGTGATTGGTTTGGAAAAAAGCTGGTCACGGCTGTTGCAGAGAAACCTTTTATATACCGCTGTCACGAGAGCTAAGAAGGAATGCAGGATTATCGGTGAGATGAAGACGGTCGATGAGGCTATTCTCACGAACGACATCGAGTATCGCAATACTCTGCTGGAAAGCAGATTGACGCATTTCGACAGAGAACGGTATGAGACCATCCATAATAGGAATGTAGAGGACGACGACTCTGATTGGAGGGACAATGATGACTGAGACTATGCAGTTGACGGATATCGGAATTACGCCGCGTAAAGCATCTCAGTTTGCTGCGAAAGGTATCTGTACTGTACAGGACCTGCTCATGTTCTATCCCACCAAATACCTCGATTTCAGAAACCCTATCAGCCTCGCGGACGGAAAGCAGTATGCGGGACAACATGTGGCGGTCAGGGGACAGGTAGTTAGTACCAGAGTTATCAACGGAAAGCACTTCATGCTCCGTCTCTCGGATGGCAATAATTTTTGCTCGGTGTTCTGGTTCAATCAGTCGTATCGTGCCAGACAGTTTAGTGTCGGGCAGATGCTGGCAGTAGGCGGTATTGCAAGCTGGAGCGATGAGTATAAGAGTATGACGATATCGGCTCCGGATTTTGTGTCATGCGATTTGCAGACAGCGTTCTGCATCAAGCCGATATACCGGAAAATCAAGGGCATGTCGGACGAATATCTTCTGGATGCGATTGCACTGGCATTACCCTATATCCGTAAATGTGTCTCGGACCCTCTTACTGAGGAGCAGAGAAACGCACTGAGAGTTCCGGAACTTGCCCGTTGTGTGCGGATGGCACATGCGCCGCAGGACGAAACCGATATTATGCTTTCAAGACGCCGCCGAGCCGTGGATGTATTGTATCCGTTCTGCTACGGTCTGGAAGTAAAGAAGGCAGAAGCTGCAAAAGTATCTCAGTTTAGAATCAAAGACGCAGCGGCTGTCGTCAGGAAAGCCCAGAACGAATTGCCGTTTGAATTGACGGAAGACCAGAATAAGGCAGTGCGTCATGTTCTGGAAGAGATGCAGCTAGGAAACCGCGTAGATGCCCTCGTACAGGGTGATGTCGGTTGCGGCAAAACTGTCGTAGCGCAAATCGCAGCACTCGGTATGGCTATGAACGGATATCAGTGTGCGGTAATGTGTCCGACGCTTGTACTGGCCGGACAGCATTATGATGATTTTACGAATTTCCTCGCAAAGTTCGGGTACACTGCCGTGTTCCTGCACGGCGGCATGAAAGTCCGGGAAGAGAAGGCAGCACTTGCGAAAATCGCTTCGGGTGAGGCGAATGTTGTGGTAGGTACACATTCTATCTTTTCCGATAAGGTCAAGTTCAAAAAACTGGGTCTTACGATTGTGGACGAGGAGCATCGATTCGGCGTAGAGCAGCGTGAGGGTCTCAAACAGAAGGCAAAGGAAGGCGTTCATAATATCAGTATGAGCGCTACACCTATCCCGCGAACACTGGCAACTACGCTGTACGGGGAAGGCACTGAAATTGTCAACATCCATACAATGCCTGCCGGGCGCAAACCCGTCAAGACTATCGTCTGGTCGAACGAGAATACATGCATGGAATCCGTATATAAGCAAATCAAGCAAGGGCATCAGTGCTATGTTATCTGCCCGCTGATTGAGGATTCCGACTCCGATACTTTGGCGGGCGTAGAGTCGGTCGAAACGACCGCACAGAATCTCAAAGCCTGGTTCGCAAAATATCCTGGTGTTCGCATCGAGGCTATCTCCGGGGACATGAAAGCTAAGGATGTGCAGGCTGGCATCGATAAGTTCGCAGCAGGCAGCGCCGATATCCTAATTTCTACAACGATTGTAGAGGTCGGCGTCAATGTTCCGAACTCGACCGTAATCGTCATCAAAAACGCCGAGAGGTTCGGATTGGCACAGCTGCATCAGCTTCGCGGTCGTGTCGGGCGCAGCAGCTTTCAGAGTTATTGCGTACTCCTGTCTCAGGACAAGGAAAACGAACGCCTTCAAACGATGGCAGCGACAACGGACGGTTTCAAGATTGCAGAGAAAGACCTTGAACTGCGCGGCACCGGACAGATTCTCGGCGTGAAACAGAGCGGCAAAGATATGTACATGGAAACGATGCTGAAATATCCGAAGCTGTATAAGGAAATCCGGACTCAGGCTTCCAAGGATGTTTTGCTCGCTGCGAAAAAATCTTGACCGCGCTTGCGAACGGCAGATAATAAGGATAGGACTTACCATAAATTTGGCATTACCGGTTGGTGATGCCAAGTTTTTCAGGTAAAGTCATGGTTGTATTAAATACACGTTATTTATCGGAGGAAGAATATGCAATTATTTAATACGAAGAAACCGGCAGCTGATACCGCTGCGCTGGATGCCGCAGAGGAACGCAAGCAGAGTATCGGCGACCAGGTGATGGAAGCATTGGGTGTCGGGGATGGTGCCGAGGAGCGGATGCATCCTGAGGAAGACACCGAAATCATGATGCCGAAGAAAAACCAGAGTCAGTTGGCGGCTGAGGAGATGATGAAGCAGCATGAGAGCATCTGTGTGATTTCCCCGGATGCCGTCATCAATGGTGGTATCGAAGTGAAGGACGCCGTCATGGTGGCGGGGCGCGTGATGGGTGATATCGTGGCAGCTATCGTCACCTGTGTCGGAGAGCAGTGCTATGTTGAAGGCAATGTGAAATGCGCCGAGTTGCAGATGCACGGCGGCAAAATCAAGGGAAACATTGAGGCAGATACGAAGGCTGTCGTCAATGGTGCCATCGAAGGCAATATCACCTGTAAGGAAGATGTGTTCGGGGAACATGCAGCGGTCATCGGTGAGTATATCCGGTGCGGGGTCCTGACGGTCGAGCCGGGTGCCAGAATCGCTGCAAAAATCGAGATGACAAAGCCCGGCGACAAGGAAGAGCGTGAGGCAGAAAAGCCTCTGGTTCACTACGATGTCCCGGGCACGGATGCCGTTAAGCCGGGTGACAAGAATTACCCGAAAATCGAGAAATACATGGATAAGCCCAAGAACGACGATAACAAAGCAAAGCACTAAGCGGCTTTCCAACAAGAGGTAGATAAAACATTGAATAAGCTGAAAGCTATCTGGAAAATTGAAGAACTGCGAGGGAAAATCCTCGTAACGCTTCTTCTGCTCTTGGCGTTCCGGCTCGGCTGCTGCCTTCCGGTTCCGTTCGTGTCGAATACCGCTCTGGATGCGATGTTCTCGAACAACAGTATCTTCGGGTACATGAACATGCTCTCCGGCGGTGCGCTTTCGAGAAGTGCGTTCTTTGCGCTCGGCGTGAGCCCGTATATCAACGCATCCATCATCACGCAACTGTTGTGTGTGGCGCTTCCCAGCTGGGAAGCCTTGCAGAAAGAAACGACCGGCAAGGATAAACTGGATGAATACACGAAGCGAATCGCCCTTGCGATGGCAGTCGTGATGAGTGTCGGGTACTATTTCGTTCTCCGCAATTACGGTGCCTTGAAGTACACGGCTGGTAAGAGCGGTATCTTTGCAGCCATTGTCATCATCGCAACCTTCCTCGCCGGGTCTCAGATTTCCGTCTGGCTGGGCGGACGAATCGATGAATACGGTATCGGAAACGGTGTTTCACTTCTGATTTTTGCCGGTATCGTATCACGGTGGAGCGATATCAATTCTATCATTACGAATGTCATCGGCAAGGTCAAGGCGGGAGAATGGCTCTATTCTCTCATTGGGATTCTGACAGCAGTCGCAATGCTCGCGGCAGTGTGGTTCGTGACCTACAGTGATGGTGCAGAGCGCAGAGTGCCGGTCCAGTACGCAGCCAGAACGCAGCGGGTACGTCCGGCAGCATCCTATATTCCCATCAAGCTGCTGATGAGCGGCGTTATGCCTATCATCTTCGCTGGCGTTATCATGAGCCTTCCCGCAACGCTGGACATGTTCATTGACGCCACGAAGCATCAGAGACTGCACGCGGTATTGTCGGTGTTCACGACCGAGAGTTGGCTGTATTGCCTTCTGTATGTATTGCTGATTGCAGCGTTCAACTTCTTCTATATCGAGATTCAGTTTGATGCCGTATCGATGGCGGGAAGCCTTCGCAAGCAGGGTGGCACGATTCCCGGTATTCGTCCGGGAACGCCTACTACGGATATGCTCAATAAGGCGCTTCATCGTATGGCACTTACCGGTTCTTTCTATCTGGCAGCGATTGCTTTGACGCCTATGGTGTTCAGCGCCATGAGCGGGGTGCGGATTTCTTTCGGCGGAACCAGTCTTATGATTCTGACAGGTGTGGCTCTCGAAGTTGTGAGAAGCATCGAGGGATACATGACTGTTCGGCACCATAAGGGATTCTTGGAATAAGGAGAACGGCATGAGCATTATCGAGTTTATTATCGGCCTTTTGATTCTGGTAGCGAGTCTCTTGGCAAGTACATTCTGCTACTTTGTGAAGAACGAAAAGAGTGGTGTGAATGCGGCGATTGGCGGTGCGAGTGATTTCATGGCTACGCGCCGGAATAAAGATAACGGCAAACTGAATAAGGTCGTGGCAGTATCGGCATCGGTTATTGCGGTGCTGATTCTCGCCTTGACCGTATACGGCGCTCGCTTCTAAAGGGGGACAGTGATGGAAAAAGCTAAAGAGAAAATCAAGGTTCGGGACATTCCTGCAAAGGTCTTGAATCTGATTCATCCGTCGAACGTGACCTGGCTGAGTGGTGCCGAAACTACGAAACGGACCGGCGTGATTCTGGCTGTGGTTGCGGCAACCTCTCTGTTCATGGTAGCGGCTGATACACTGTTCGGTGCGCTGCTGAAACTGATTGTATGAGGTCAATAACCCACGACTGAATTCGCGGGCTTGTGGAAACACGAGTCTGTGATTTCAGTTGTGTCCGAAAGGGTGTGTTGACTACCCTATGCGCATTAAGTTGCGCCTCGTTATAAGCGAATAGATAGTTACCGTGTAGCGTCAATCCTAACTGCCCGCTCTAAAGCAACACATCAAAGAAATCTGAGGTAAAGACAACAGGTGTGGCTGCATTAAACCGCTTATGACATTGGGGAAGGATTCCAACTCCTCTTCGGAGGAGAGGACAGCTTATCATTAGTTGTCACACAAATAGAAAGGAGCATGGTGTCATGCAATATGTGTATGTGCTTAATAAACACGGCGAGCCTTTGATGCCGTGTTCCCCACGCAAGGCTCGCTTATTGTTAAAGCAGAAAAAAGCATGCGTTATAAAACGCACACCGTTTACAGTCAAACTCCTGCATGGAAGTGCAGGATACAAACAACCTGTTACTTTGGGCGTAGATGCAGGCAGTAAGCATATCGGCATATCTGCTACTACTGAAAAGCACGAACTCTATCGCGAAGAAGCAACTCCACGCAATGATGTGGTTGATTTGCTTTCTGCACGACGTGCTTTCAGACGCAGCAGACGAAACCGCAAAACCCGCTATCGAGCGCCGCGTTTCAACAACAGAGTACATAGCAAACATAAAGGCTGGTTAGCACCATCGGTAGAAGTTAAGATTCAGGAACATATTACGCTCATCAAGCACGTGTTCCGTATCCTGCCTGTTACGCTCGTTAGAGTGGAAACGGCAGAGTTTGATACACAGCGCTTGAAAGCGATGCTGGAAGGTAAGCCTCTTCCGGTAGGCACAGACTACCAGCTTGGTGAAATGTATGACGAATATAATGTACGTCAATATGTACTAAAACGTGATAATTACACTTGTCAGTGCTGTGGAGCACATTCTACGAAGACTAAAGGTGTAAAGCTACATGTGCATCACATAGAGACCCGTAGAACAGGCGGCAATGCTCCCAACAATCTTATCACTCTTTGTAAGGCTTGCCATAAAGCACTTCACGCCGAAAAGGTAACGCTTGACGGCAAAAAGCGGGGCAAGCCTCTCAAAGATGCAGCTTTTATGGGTATTATGCGCAAAACACTTATGGAGCGCCTGCGTAAAGAGTTAAAAATTCCTGTACAAGGAACTTATGGTTACATAACCAAGTACTTGCGCGAAAAGAATGGTATCCCTAAAAGCCACACCAACGATGCACGCTGCATTAGCAAAAATCCATTGGCTATACCTTGTGATACTTGCTACTACACAAAAGCGGTGCGTCACCATAACAGACAACTGCATAAAGCAACTATCCTGAAAGGCGGCATACGCAAGGCTAATCAAGCGCCGTACATCGTAAAAGGCTATCGACTTTGGGACAAAGTAGCCTACAACGGCACAGAATGCTTTATTACAGGCAGACGCACTTCTGGATACTTTGCTCTAAAGGAGTTGGACGGTACTGTTGTTTCTAACAGTATATCTTACAAAAAATTGCGGCTATTAGAAGCCGCAACAAACTACATTATAGAAAGGAAGTGAAGGGGCAATTCTTCCCATGACTAAAGCCACGGGTATCCTTGCCCCACTTAATGAAAGGAAAAGTGATGATGGCAACGGCGCTTGCCGCGCTGGTCATGTTGTCAGGATGCGGCTCGGCTCCGGCAGCATCGTCTGAGGTAGAGACATATTCGAGCGCAATGCAGCTGGTGACCTTGACTGATGATGAGATGCTGGCATCTATTCAGGAAGCGGCAAAGGAGTTGCAGAAAAACATCAACAAAACCGATGAGACGGCGAAAGTCGATGTAGAAGTTGATAAGGACGGCAAATGCATCGTATATGCGTCCGGACGCGATGAGAACGGCAACGCTACTACGCGGCAGGAGCTGTGCAAAGCCGATACCATCAAGGATATGTTCGAAATTTTCTATGACAATGATTGGGTTGACAGCAACGGCAATGTCAACATCAATACCGTTGGCTGATGCCGTTGTAAGGAGACTAATACCATGAAACGAATCATTGCATGTCTGCTGACGGGTGTGCTGGCCGTTGGCATGATGGCTGGGTGCAGTAAAAAGCTGACCCCGGAAGAACAGGCAGCTTCGGAAGCAGCAGTATTGGCACAGCAGCTGCAGGAAGAGGAGACCCAGACGGGGCTTAAACGCCTTATCAGCAATAACCTCACGGAATACGAACAGCCGTTCTATGATTTCGTGGACAGCTTGCAGAAGGGTGATGCCGCTGCGGCTGCAAAAGCACTCGGCGTGCCGAATACTTTCGGGGATAAGCTGCAAAGCTGGGTCATCGTGAATAACTACGAGACTTTCCAGAAAGCAGAGATGAAATCCATCTGCCTGAACTCCGCCAAGGACGGTGCTTCTGCCGTTCTGAACATCTATATGAAATCGCCCAAGGATGTCACCACCGATACGCAGCCTGATTATACGATGAATGTCGATTATGTGAATGGTGCTTGGGCACTGACACCTCCGACCGGCGTTATCAAGGACTATGCGTTCTCGGCACCTACGAACAAGGTCACCTTCGAGGGTACTGACCTTTCCTCGTATGCAGCTAAGAGCGCTGCCACGGGTGAATGGATGGTAACACTGCCCCGGGCTCTTGACCTCGAAAGCAATTCCACCTATGTCATCACCAATGATATGGGCGACTATAACGGGCATGTCTATGATGTGACCTCTGATGGCACGGTAAACCATATCCTGCTCGCAGACCTCGATGTTGATACGAAAGCGACATACCAGGCAAAGCTGGAAGCCGTTCTGAAAGAATCTTACCGGCTTCTGTCTATCGGGGCAGGGGAGACGGACTTCTCAAATGTCCTGCTCGATTCCAACGAAATCGCGAAATGCGTTCCGACTCCGCTGGAAAACGAGGATGATGTGACGACCGCAGAGGAAAATGCCCGCAAAAAGGCTATCGGTGCTTCTGTAACGAATGTTTCCGTGACTCCCGATGATACGCTGGAAGGGTATCCTGACGCATACACCTACCGCCTTGACGGTAACGACGGTATCGTTATGGACGTGAAAATCAAGGTCAGCACCACGAACGGCGATGCCCGTGTGAAGGCTACTATCAATATGCGTCTTATCAATGGTGCTTGGAAAGTTGTGTCGATTGATTCCAGCAAAGACATCTTTACAGAACTCTCGGTGCTGGACCCCGAATGGTGATTTCATGGCAAGATACAAGATTCGACAGGATAGAAGGAATCGAAAGCCTTTGCCGGAATGCAGACTGACTCCGCAGGAATGGAATCAATATTGGAAACAGCTGAATTTGGCGGTCGAGTCACAGGATGAAGAATGGATTTACAAGGCAAAAGCAATGGTCAAGGAACAAATCCGTTCTATCTACACGAATCGCTGCGGACGGGACGGAAAATGCGTGCTGTGCGCAGAGAAAGCCGGGTATTTCGGGCTTTGCAAGAAGTGCTGGCGGTCTTTGATGAACAATGCGATACTCCGGTCACAGGGGCATACAAGGGCTGAACAGCAAGAACGCAGTGAGAAACCCTGTATCGTCTGCGGCGCAAGCCCAATCCTATGCCGTGGCGTGTGCGGTAAGTGCTACAGTTCGATGCGGGCGCATAAGTTCACAACGCCGGAACAGCTGCTCGAATACAAGGAAACCAAGAAAAAGCGCAAAGAACAGTGAAGGAGGGTGTTTTTATGATTGGTAATGAGTTGGGCCCCGAGTTCAAGTCGTGTTTCACGAACCATAGGCGCAGTGAATACGGCGAGAATTTCACGGTGGATATGGTGAAGAAGATGTGCTATGAGGATGCGCGGCTTATTCCGTATCTTCTGAACAGCAAAGCGTTCATGAAATGGGTCAAGGATGTCAGGAAGTTCTCAGAGGGCAACAGTGTTCTCGCCGATACGATTCTCGGCATGACGGACTGCTATGCGGAATATTTAACGCGGAAGATTGGGAAAACCTGCGCCACAAAGCGTATGCAGCAGTATATCCAGACTCTGAATTCCTGTCTGAAAAATTCCTTTGTTCCGTTTGTGCCGAAAGTCGCATTCAAGCCGTTCGCGGCAAAAGCAGTTGCATCGACATTCGATATCTCGTCATTCATCGTGGATGTCGATGCTGAGAAAAATTCTGCAAAAAAATCTCCGGATACTCCGAAAACCCCGCCTCTTACTGCATAAAGGGCCTTGTCCGTTTGTGCGAACCCCGTACAATAGAGATTGTACGATAGATACCAGACACTCATTACCATTCATAAACCCGAAACCGGGCAGATTCTCGAAAGAGAGTCTGCCTTTTATTTTTGCGTGAAGGAGCGTAAACAATGTTCAGTGAAAATCAGAAATTCTATCTTAAACGGTTGGCAGCATTGCATGATTTCAAAAACGGACGGAAAGCGGTGTATCTGCAGCAGAAAAAGGAAAAAACGTGGGCAGCATATGATTTGCCAAACACAAGAGCGGTGGATGCGTCAGCGGGATTGCTGATGTATCACGGAAAACAGTATAAGGACCTCGAAGGAATCGTAGCAGATGTTCTTGACATCCATCAGGACGCGGGTGCTGTCATGTTCATCAACAACAGCAGAATCGCCAGTGGGTTGCCTGCGTTCGTCACCTTGGATAATGCCGAGGCTATGGGAAGCATTCCCGGGGACAAGGAGCACCGTCAGATTGTGAATGTCCGGGATTACCTGACGGTATATGGCATCGACTACGATGATGTGGATGTCATGCAGCCGGAACGGGCCTGGATGACGACGGAAGTTTCCCTCGAAGTACCCGACACGACTTACGCAGACACCAGAACGGTTTGCGTTCCGGTAGAAGAAGACAGCGAGATGGGCGCATACTATGAGGCGCTCTTGGAGGCAGGTAGGAACCTGCTCATGGAAGACCACAGGAAAATCAAGTGGGGGGATATGAGCACGGCACCGGATGTCAAAACGCTGTTTCGTATCTGGGATGAGAAGCCGAACCTGGATATGACAGTTGGATTCATGGAACTTTCAGTCCCGGAAGAAGTCATGGGTAAAGGCAAAGCAGGGGATTATATGATGTCGGTCCGTGCGTCCGGCAGCAGAAATCATTTCGGCACGATGGAGTATAAGGCAACGGTATCGCTGTTCCGGGACTGTTTCAGAATTGGGACTTTCGACTATCCTTTCATCGACGACAATCTCAAATCTCTGACCGGCGATGCGGATGTATCGGAAAACTGGGCACGGCTGTTTGACTATGTCCGGTTCGCAAAACCTGTCGATGCTGCAAAAAATCAGCAAACCGGGCGTGTAATCGCTTGACGAGGTATGCGAACGGCATAAAATTAGAATTGTACGATAGATACCATTTACGAAAGGCATTCTATGCTCGTACAATTCACAATTTCGCTTTAAGGCGGACTTCCCATAACAGGGGAGCCCGCCTTTTTGCATTTCAAATCAGAAAAGGAGAAATTACTATGACTACGAAAGAAAAGTTTATCGAGATGGCAAAGAACATCACCCGTCCCGGCATCGATGAGATGATGGCATGGCTGGAAACAACGGATTTCTATGAGGCACCTGCAAGTACCAAATTCCATGGCTCTCAGGCAGGCGGCTTGTGCGCACACTCTATCACCGTTGCAAAGCGGTTGGTGGAGCTTGCAAACTTCTATGTGCCCGGCAAGTACACGATGGATGAACTCATGACGGTTTCGCTGTTTCATGATGTGTGCAAGGTTTCTACCTATTCGGTGGATATGCGCAATAGTAAGAACAGCGCGGGTAAGTGGGAGCAGGTTCCGTTTTATCGATTCGCACCAAAGGAGAGCGTGGGCGGCAACAATCACGGTACTCTTTCCTGCCAGCGTATTATGGAGCATGGCATCCGCCTCACACAGGAGGAATTCGGCGCTGTGAATAACCACATGGGCGTCACGAATCCTGCTGACGCGAGTGCTGTCTGGCAGTGCTATGAGATGTACACGCTGTCTTGGCTTCTGCATGTAGCGGATGAGGCGGCAACTGTCATCGACAAAATCTGATATCAACCAAAAGTCATCCCTGAATCATTGGGGGTGGCTTTGATTTTAAAATTTTAAAGGAGTGAATGTAATGAATCGTCTGGTTTATTTTGAACAGATAGCCGGAAGCGCAAGAAAATTTTACCTCATGACCGAAGATGATGGCGGCAGTACCTTTACTGCAAATTACGGCAGAATCGGCACTACGGGTAGCGTCAAGACCTACCCGATGAGTAAATGGCAGCATGTATACAACACGCGAATCCAACACGGATACACGGATAAGACCCGGGATTATCTCGCGGGGCGAACATCCCTGTCGCCAAAAACCAAGCCTGTAGATGGCATAAAATACAACATTACGGGTATGTGCAAAACCGTAAAACGACACCGCGTATACCGTATTGTAGCCACGAAGAATTTTGAGACAGTTGACGGGCGAATCGTCGAGAAGGGCGAACCCGGAGGCTGGATTGAAAGTGCGTTGAATCTCTCTCAGGACGGACGGTGCTGGATAGATGACGATGCTGTGGTTTTGGGGAACGGTGGTGTTACGGACAACGCTCTTGTTGCCGATGAAGTGATGTGTGAAGGCATTTTGCAGGATAACGCGATTGCTCGCGGAAAGGCTTGCATCGAGGATGGCGCAATCTGTCGTGATAATACGCTTGTCTGTGACAATGCGCTTGTCAAGAAAAATGCAATCGTTATGGATAACGCTACGGTTGCAGAGGATGCGATTGTCTGTAAAAATGCTGTTATCGGTGATGATGCCTATTACACATCGAGATTTACAAAGTTGTGATGATGGAGAATAAATCATGAAGAAAAAGAAGAAGCAGATGATTGTTGTGAATGTCAGCGAGGTAAAAACCCGCTCTGGCTGGAACGGCGTCAAACCCTACACACGTGTACAGACCCCGAAAACGGTATATAGCCGCAAGGGACGCAGAAAGGAAGAAATCGCATGAGTGCTTATGATAACAAGTATTGGAGCCATCGAATTGCGCAGTTGGCTGAAAAGGTCCCGGAAACGGATGACCTCTCATTCTTTGCCTCTGAGGCGTACCGCGATTTTACGGAACAGGGTGTTAAGGACCTGATTTGCGGGACCTGCACCTATCTTCGTACGCTCGGATACGACATAACCAAGGAGCAGGAGGAAGAACGCATCAATGATATGGTCGTCATGATGAGTACGGACGAGAATATGACCGCCTGTACGAATGGGGATTCTATGATTATCGGCGTGAACAATTCGCTGGTAAAGTATTTCCCGAACCGTGAACTGCGTCATTATGCGATTCAGGGGCTCCGCGTTCATGAGACCGCACATGTCCTGTTCACGGATTTCAAGACCATCGATATGTGGCTGGGTGCTCTCCGCAACGGTAACTGGTGGCCTGTAGTACCCGACCACGCGCAGGACCCGGACGGCGCGGAACTGACACAGGTTCTCAGCAAGAAAGAGTTCAGCAAATCCTTTGCTGCTATCGCCGGTCGGCTTGAGAATGCCATTGAGGATGGATTCATCGAGCGGGAAATCAAGGAAATGTACAAGGGTCTTGCGACTACGGAACTTTGCACCACCAATGATGCAATGCTCTCTATGGCAAGCACTTTCGGAGAATTCCTGAAAGCCGGGCGCAGTGCCTATTCCGCGATGTTCCAGCAGGTTTTGATGTATGCAAAGTACGACATCACAATGGTCGATGATATGCCGGAACAGTATTCCGACATTTTCGATGCGTGCATGGAAGTCGTTGACGATGTGAAGTGCGAGCGCGATGTTAAGAAGCGCCTTTGCGGTGTCAATGAACTTTGCTGCATCCTGTATCCGCTGTTCAAGGAAATGCTGACAAAAAATACTGAAAAGCAGAATCAGCAGTCGTCTGGCTCCGGTAACGGTAAGCCCGGCAACAGCGGTTTCGGTTTGCCCCAGAACTCTCAGGGACAGCAGAACGGCTCTAATGGGCAGAGTGACCCCAACCAGAACGGCAACGGCTCTCAGAACGGCTCTGGCAACGCTCAGAACAATTCCAGTAACGGGAATGGAAACGGTAACAGTGTCGATTCTATGACCGCAGAGCAGCTCTCTGAGGCGCTGAAAGAAGCCGTCAAACAGATTGAGCAGGCTGCAAAGAATGTTGGCGTAAACAACCTGCCTGACCGGCACAGCAATAGCATCACGAATCAGGCGAGTAAGAGTAAAGACGCCAAGAAACGCGAAAGCGGTAAGCAGGGTTCCGGCAATAATGCAAACGGAAATGGCAACGGCAACAGCAACAGCATTGCTAATGCCCCCGGCGCAAATTCCGGAAAATCTGACCTGTCTGCTGCAAAATGCGATATCAAAGCTATCGAGAAGGCACGTAAACAGGAAATCGCAACGGCTCAGGCAAACAATGAAGCCAACAATCAGCTGGCTCAGGAAGGCGCAAAAATCGGCAGCGAGATTGGCACGAAGATTAGTGTCCGTCGTGCAGCGGAAGTACCTCAGTCGAACATCGATACCTATAATCGGTTATCGGCAGGGCTTCTCTCGGTCACGAAAAACCTCGAACGCCGTCTGAAAACGACGATTCGTGATGAGGAAAATGACGATGCTGTCGCCGGGTTGCCGATGGGAAGTCGGGTTGAAGCGCGTCTTGCCTACCATCAGGATGGCAAGATTTTCAGCCGTAAGAATTTTCCCCGCGATAACCCGCGTCTGGCTGTCGGATACCTCTGCGATGAGTCCGGCTCGATGTCCGATGAAGCGATTGCCGCTTCGGTTCGCACTGCTATCATCTTGCAGGATTTGTGTGAGCGGATGGAACTGCCATGTTATGTCTGCGGGTTCACTACCGGTGGATATTCGGGGAGTGTTGATATCATTACCTATGTTGACAAGAATGTGGACGGTAAGGACAAGTATCGCACGACTGGCATGGCTAGTCGTGGCGGTACTCCTACGGTTCCGGCTATGAAGTACATGGGTAAGAAGCTTATGAAGGATTCCACCGAGAAGAAGATTCTGATTGTCAGCACTGACGGCTGCTCTGGACGAGGTTACGGCGAAACGGTTCGTGATGTCATCAAGAAATTGCAGCATGACGGTGTAATGGTTATCGGAGCCGGTATCGGTGATTCGAAGCCCAGAATCCAAGAGGAATTTGGCAGCAACTTCCTTGATATCAGCAATCTGGACGCGATGCCAAAAATCCTTTGCAATATCGTGAAGAAGAATCTCGTATAAGTCCTTTGTACCGTCTGTCTTTTGGCAGGCGGTACTTTTTGTTTTCGTATTTGCGTTTTTTTGCGAATGACATAGAATGATACTTGTTCGATATTGACATGTAGGAAGAAGATGCTGCCAAGATTTTCAACAAAATTCTGGCAGATATATGCCGTCCACTGTTCGGTGGGCGGCTTTTCTTGTTTGCTGATTCTTTGGGTTTTTCACTTGCATATTCGTGCGAACGGCATAGAATTGGTATTGTACGATAGATAACATTCCATATCGAAAGGGCTCTTTGCCTTTCGTACATTCACAATTTCGCTTGAAGAGCGGACTTCCTATATCGTAGGAGGCCCGCTCTTTTTGCGTCTCAACACAAAAAAGGAGTAAGTATAATGACTGAAAACACAAAACAGGAGGCAGCTCTCCGCAACAAAACTCTGAGCGTTCTTGCCAACATCAATGCCGTGGAAGGTTTCGACCCGCATATGGTGACGGCGTGCTATCAGGATACGGAAGGCAATGGCCGGATGTATCTGCAGGCAGAGTTCTCGATGCTCTGGTTCCGCCTGAAATATCCCAACGGTCGCCTGGAACAGGTCCTGAGCCGTATGAACGACCAGATGGCAACGGTCGAGGGTCGTGTTTATGACAATGACGGCAATCTTCTGGCGAATGCCTTTGTGACCCGCTATCGTGGCGAGGAGCAGTTCGGTAAGGACTATGTCCAGAACGCTGGAACTGCCGCTATCCGCAAGGCGCTCGGTAACTGTGGATTCGGAACCCCTGCTGATGCTGTTTACATCGAGGGCGTTACACCTTTGTTCAAGGCAGCAGAGGACGAAGATGTGCCGGTAGATGCCGGTGTTCAGACTCGTATCCCTATCCCGCCCGTCCCGAAAGAGTATCAGCAGAACGCAGAACCTGCACCTGCAGCACCTAAGCGCGGTAGAAAGCCCGCTGCAAAGCCTGCACCTGCACCGGCTCCCGTTCCTACCCCTGCACCTGTACCCGTACCTGTGAAAGAGAAAGCGAAAGCAGCACCCGCACCTGCGCCCGTCGCAGCACCGGCCCCTGCAGCAACTCCTGCTCCGAACCCGATTCCTATTCCTCCGGCTCCGAAACCCGCTCCTGTGGGTGTTCCCAAGACCATGGAGGAGGCTGAGAATTTCGTGATTCCGTTTGGAGCATTCCACGGAATGACGATGAAGGATACGCTGGCGAAAGACGGCGGTGCTCGGGTCATCAACTACATCAAGGACAGCCCGCGCTTTGCTGGTCAGCCGATTCAGGCGGCTGCGCAGATGTTCGCGGGTCAGCATGCGGGTGAAAACGGACTGTAAAGCCTATACCCGAACAATCACATCATCATGAAAGGGGGAGTCCCTTGTGTCGTGGAATTTTTCCATGGAAACAGTTCTGGACCTTGTAGGTGCCAAGACTCGCGGAAAAGTAACACGCGCTGGGGAAATAGAAGTGCAGTGTCCGCACGGCGTTTGCGGACATAAGAAACAACCTATTTACTTCAGCGTGAACCTAGCCAAAGGACAGTATAACTGTTTTCATTGCTGCAGCGGTTGCCCATACAGCGGCGGCATGATTGACCTCTATTGCATGTTTACGGGTCTTGACCCGAACAACAAGAAGGAGGTCAAGAAGGCTTTTGCTCAGGCTTTGGATGGAACAGTTGTCAAGGTACGCGAGACGACCGTTACGAAACGTGAACTCGCACCCGTTCTGGAAGCTAAACCGGATGAGGAACTCGATAAGGTATACAGAGCTGTTCTGAACGAACTGACCCTTAAACCTGAACACAGAGAAAACCTCAAAAAGCGAGGCTTGTCGGACGAGATGATTGACAAGTGTTTATATCGTTCTATGCCGGAGCGATGGTCGAGCGTTTTCGCTGCTCTCAAGAAGAAAGGCATCTCCTTTAAGGGTGTGCCGGGATTCTATGAGAAGAACGGAAAAGCATTTGCCGCCTGTTCTAAGCCCGGATTCTTCATTCCGTATTTCAATTCCCGCAATGAAATCGTTGGGATGCAGATACGGTTTGATAGAGGAGATAAGAGGTATCTCTGGTTCTCCTCGTCAGGCTACGATAACGGGTGCAGTGCAAGGAACATTGCAAGTTACGGGATTCCTTCGGTAATGCCGAAATGCGATGGAACCAAAACGGTTTATATCACGGAAGGCGCGTTAAAGGCGCATATCGCCTGTGTTTTGAGTGGTAATCATAACCCTTACATCGCATTGGCTGGTGTGAATTGCTTCAATCAGTGGGAAGAGACCTGCGTGTATCTGAAAAGCGTAGGCGTCACTCATGTGATTGATGCTTTTGATTCCGACAGGGAAAGTAACGAGCATGTTCGCAATGCACTGAAAAAGCTGTATGCGATTGCTGCTCGATACGGAATTTCCATGACACGCTTCAACTGGGGAACGACATATAAGGGTGTGGATGACTATTACCTTGCGGTATCGCGAGGTGAGGTCTTCCTACCCTTTGTTCCCAAGAAAAAGCCGGATGAGGAAGCACCGAAACCCGTTACTAAATTTGTTCCATTTATTCCAAAAACTGCATAAAAGGAGAAAGCTATGGCTATCAACAACAATACCAATAACAAAATCGAGGAAGATAACATCATCTTTGCGGTACAGGGAGCCAAAAGTTTCCTGAAATGCAAGATGGACTGGGTCGGTATCGGTAAACTTCATGTCTCGTTTGTCTCGCACACGGGTCTTGAAAACGGCTGCAAGCAGCTGGGCCATATCGAAGCGGCACTGCCGTTCGATGGTGAAGACGGAGCACTTGCACTGGGTAAGATGATTCTCAGAGGCGACCTTGACAAGGGTCGCGCCCGCTCCATCAAGAAGGCAAAGGAAACGGGAGCCAAGTACCCGGAACCGGTATTCACCTATAACGGAGGCAGCGAAGCGAAAGCAGACCGCCCCGTTATGTGGCGTCAGGTCTCGATTGCGCCCGGCGCGAAGGGCGATTTCGTGTTTCAGGTGACGGAAGCCGAGGGCGAGAAGAATGTTCGCGGCGGTTACCAGAAAAAGGCCGGCGCGGAGGTCAAGCGCATCTCGGTGGGTGTCAGCAGCAGGAAACTGCTGGAATATGCCTCGAAAATCGAAGCATATTACCAGGATTACCTTGCAAACCCTGAACGGTATGCGGGGTATTGGGAGAAGAACGCACAGGTTCCTGCTCCGGCAGCTACTTCTGCGCTTCCGACTCAGGTTCCTGTTGCTGTGACTGCACCTGCTCCAGCTCCTGCTCCTTCGGCTGTCGTGTATCCTGATTTCGGGTATACGGTGTATGATTCCGTAGGTTGCGGTATGGAGATGACCTATCTGCCCGAGAAAGCCCTTGAAGCATTGCAACGCAAAATCAAGGAGATGAAGACGAGCGGCTGGTCGCGCCGTGACAACACGGACTACGACAAAGCAAAGAACAATATCCTGGCAGGGTCCAGAGGGTTCTTCGTCGTGAATCTGTATAATGGTGATGAATTCATGCAGATTTATGTCAACACCTGCCCGACCATCCAGTAATCTCAATAGTAGGCGGCATCCGTTTGGGTGCTGCCTTTTTTCATGCCGACATTGCGTAAATGTGCGAATGGCATAGAATCAAATTTGAAGACATTTGTAAAGGGGGCGATAGTATGTCTTCTGTCAATGATGCTGTCAACAGCATTACTAATCTGTTCGAATCCGGCGATATCCGGCTCGTAGTCGATATCGCGCTGATTGCTATGGTGGTCTGGTTTGTGATTCGCGGTGTAAATCGATTGTTTGAGACGCTGGTTCTTGGTGGTATCACGGTATATGCCGTGTATCATATCCTGCAATATCTCGGTATTGAGGTGGATTACCAGAACCTGTTGTCACAGCTGTCGTATTACCTGCAGCAACTGATAACCTTTGTCAACAACTGTTTACCGAGGTGAAACTGACTTGGAAAATAATAACAATGTGCAAAAGCACACCGGAAAAGTAAAGAAATTCTTGCAGGAATGGGCGTTCCCGCTCGTCTGCTTTGTTGCTGTATGGATTCTTGTAAAGGTCGTGTTCCCGACCGCCATCATCCCTACGGCATCAATGTATCCAACTCTGCCCTCACCGTGTTTCTCGTTCAGTACGAGAGCAGCATATTGGGAGAATGACCCTGAACGCGGTGATATCGTTCTTTTCAAGCGGGATATACCGGATTCAAAGGTCTACGCCAAGCGAATCGTAGGTTTGCCGGGCGATACCATAGAAATCAAACACGGCGTTACTTATATCAACGGGGAAGCGCTCGAGGAGGAGTATCTGAGAGAGGCTCCGGATGATGAGGATTTCGGACCCTTTAATGTTCCGGAAGATTCCTATTTCATGATGGGCGATAACAGAAACAACTCCTACGATTCGAGGTACTGGGACGAGCATTTCGTGCCGAGGAAAAGCATCATATCGAAGGTAAATTTCAGTATCCCGTTAGCGCCGCACAAGGATGAAAATGACATCGAACAGCAGAAAGGATAATAAATAATATGGCTACGAAAAATATCAAGAACAAGGCAGGGAAGAACAGCATTCTGAAAAATCCCGTCGTCATCGTTTTGACGTTTATCGCTATGACGGCGCTTATCCTCGCGTCGAGTTTTTGCACCGCGCAGAAGAATAAGGTAGATATCACGCAAATCGTTCTGAACGGAAACATTCAGCTGGCGGTCGGTGAGAATCAGGCGGTGGGATTTAATGTGGCGACACCGAAAGTTCTGGACAATGACCTTGTCGTCAATGCCGTCAACAAGCTGGATTTGGTCTGGACGGTTGAGGATGAGAAGGTTGCAACCTACGATGAGGATGCCGGTACGATTTGTGGCGTGTCTGAGGGCACGACTTCTCTTTCGGTATCGACGAAGGACGGGAAACTCTCGGATACCTGCCTTGTGACCGTGACGCCAAAAGCAGATGCTACACCGGAAACCTCAGAAAAATAAAAAGAGACTTGCACAAATGTGCGAGTTGCATAGAATGAAAGATGTACGATAGATAACATTCACACGGAAAGAAAAATATCTTTCGTACAACAATTCATAGTTTCGCTTTAAGGGCGGACTTCCTAATCATAGGAAGTCCGCCCTTTTTGCGTTTCAACACACAAAAAGGAGAGTAAATACCATGACTACCAACACAATGACCGCTACCAACACCACCGTTTCTTCCACCGCCACCGTTAATCCTGCTGTGCAGAACCCAGATTTCTTTATCAACGATGCGTCTGAGAAAGCCTTCAAGGAAGGCGAGTATCAGGAACTCGTTGATTTCTGCAAATGGGATGCAAGCAAAACGGAGTGGCTCGATGAAGGAATTCGGGACATCCTGTTCGAGGCGAGTTACGATGAGCCGCTTTGCGCCCCGGAATACGCCAAGAAGCTGAAAGTCAGCGAGGAGGCGATTCTGGATACCCAGCAGCATGCGGGTCTGAACCTCACGACCTCTATCGGTAAGAAGCCGGTAGGGGAGAGCGCTACCCGGAACATCTGCTCACGAGCCATGATTGGCATGAACTGCTATGAGTTGCTGCGTAAGAACAATCGTGGCAGCTTGAAGGAGGTTTTAAACCTCATTCTCGCAGAACGCAAAGGTACTACGCGTATCAAGTTCAGCCACGAAAAGATTCGTGCCGTGCATTCCGGGCGGTATGCCGCTATCAGCAACGAGGAACTGCTCGAAATCATGGACGAGTATATGACGCAGAACTGGCCTGACCACGAGTTCATCAGCGCCTATGTATCCCATGAACTGATGCAGGTCGTCATTGACCTGAGTGCTTACAAGCAGCAGTTTTTCCGGAAACTGCCGCCGGAACTCTGCCGTGGTTATGCACCTGCGGTCGTGATGATTAGTTCGGATGTCGCGGAAAGCGCCGTCCGGCTGATTCCTGCCTTCAATATGGGCGGCGTGATTGCACCCATGGCGAAGGAGGTCGCCATCCCGCATATCGGTGATAACATCGAGGACCGTGTCCGCAACGCATTCACTGCGCTGCTGGCGTATTTCGACGATGCCGCTACTGACATCTCGAAGCTGAGCACGATTCCGATTAACTACGGCAAGGCAACTCTTGTTCGTGTCCTGACAAAGTACGGGATGCCGAAGGAGGAGTCCCGCGAAGCACTGGCCGCATACGATATGTGGCATGCCAGTGGCAATGTGACGGCAATGGATATCTACCTGTCGGTCTGTGAAGCGTATGCTGCGGTTGTCCGCAACCATGCACAGGACGCCAAGAAGATTTTCACCGCTGCGGATTGCGTTGCGCGTTGCGCTCGGACGCTCTGGAGCACCATGGATATGCCCGGCAAGGAGGATATGTGATGATTAAGCCTCGAAACCTGTTCAGGCTTTTAGTCGCAGCAATTCTTCTGTACGGTCTGACCCGCTGATTACATCAACAATGAAAGGAGTTTGCTCACCATGGCAAGCTATGACGGCACAAACAAATCGAGCGCCGGTTGCGCTCAGCATCTTCCGTATTGGGAAATCAAGACGGAACACACAAAGAACCTCTACAATGAGGCAATGGCAATGGCGACCCCGGAAGCGGTTGCTTTCTGTGACCCGGACAACTATCAGGGTCCTGATATCGAGGTCGATGCCAGTACCTTGACGGAAGACCAGTGGCAGGCACGCCGCGCTGACCATCTTGGCGGCTCGGATATCTCCGCTATCTTTGGCGAGAATCATTTCAAGACGAACCTTGACTTGTACTACGCAAAGACCGGCAAGGTTCCTGCTGTACCGGAGGAGGAGAGTTCCGCATCCCGCCTGAACAAGCTGTGGGGGCATATCTCTGAGGAGTATGTCGATGCGTGGCTTTCTGAAAAGTATCCGTACAACGATATCATCACCGACACGAACATCTATGCGATGCCCGGTAGACCCTACATCACCGCGAACATCGACCGTATGATGCGCAAGCCGGACGGGTCCTATTGCCTTGTGGAAATTAAGACAACGAGCCCGTTCAACAAGGCTGCATGGGAAAACGGCAATATCCCGATTCCCTACATCTATCAGGTCCGTACCTACATGGCGATTCTCGGTGTCTGGGAATGCGTTGTGGTCTGCATGTTTGACCGTGACACGCTTATTGCGAACACGATTAAACGCGACCTCGATGAGGAAATGCGTATCATTCAGGGCTGTGAAGATTTCTGGATGGGCAATGTGCTTCCGCATTTTCCTCCCGTACCGCTCGGTGAACCTGAGGCTGCGCTCGATACGATTCACAAGTATGCGGGAGATGCCGACAAGAAGGCTCCCTCGAAGGTGCTGGATAAGTCTTTTGCCGATATCTGTTCCAAGTACAGTAAGGTACGTGCTGAGCGTGATGCTGCAAGGACGACCTTTGAAGCGCTCGACAAACAGTGCAAGGATATGATTGTCCCGATTGCTGCTGCGATGGGTACGAGTATTTTGGCAGAAACGACCGGCCTGGACGGAACGCGGTGGCTGCTGAAATATGCGCCGCGTATGAGCCGTGCCGGAGTCGATATGAAGAAGCTGGAAGCACTTTACCCGAAAGCGTACAATGACTGCTTCATTCCGCAGAAGGAATCAAGCCGAATTTTCACTCTGAAAGCAGCGAATAAATAATTTCAAAAATCCTCAGTAAAGGTGTTGACGCGATATGCGAACCGCCTATAATGGGAATTAGTTAATAGATAGCATTTCACCTACGAGTTACGACTTGCGGTTTTGTAAGTCGTCCTCCGGAACCAATCCGGTCGTTCGTAGTTCTTCCATTATTTACAAGCTGCTTCAAGCGGACTTCCTGAGAAATCAGGGAGCCCGCTTTTTTGTTGCAGAATTCCCAGCACCAATGTCCGTTGTGTGCTGTTTATATATAATCCTCGCATGTACGATGGCCGGTAAGAGTCTTTCCTTTTACCGCCGATGAATCTCAAATCTCTTAGAAAGGAGAACTATCGTGAGTAACATATCCACCTGCGAAGCAGTCGAACTGGTTCGCAACGCAATCGACCCCTATTCTATGATGGGCATTTCTGCGGATGACATGGTATACGCCAGTGTGAAACGGCATATGCTGAGTCTTTTCGAGAAGCCCGAAGGTGAATGCCTGCATAGGATTTCTTTTGCAGAGTTTGCCGACAAGGTCACAAAGACTACCCGCATCCAGGGTGAGTGGGTAGACGAAATTCCGGTATTTGAGCCTGGCGATGACTATGGACAGTATACTTGGAACAAATGTGAGAGAATCTGAACCCCAATCATAGTACGAGCATTCATCCCGGCACTGAGCATAACCGCTATGCTCTTTCAATTATTTCAGTTGGTCTTGGAATCCGTCCTTGACCACCTTGTTCTGCACCATTAGGAGGTTGCATCATGAATAAGACTATCAATACCAATGCCAAGTCCGTTAAGTCCGCCAAGACCGTCAACTTCGTCAACATAGCCATCACGGCCGCTGCTATTCTCACAGCTGTCGTTCTCGTGGCTCTGATGTTTACGGGCTGCTTCTTCCTGCTCACGAAGCTGATTATCCCGGCAGTGAAGACCATCCTGTTCGCCACCATCAACATCCTGTTTTCCTTCGTTATCCCTGTCTATCTGCTGACCCGCACTCGTAAGTTCAAGAAGGCTTACGATGCGCACGTCAAGAAGTCTTCTGACTTCGAAAAGAAAGACGAAGACAAGAAGCAGTAATTCCCACCCATGCAACTCCTTTTAATACCACGTTATCTTCCATTTCAAACTCCTATCCCATATATGCTCGTCCCTTAAGCAAGGACGGGCTTTTTCTTTTTGTTAGCTTGCGTATCTATGCGAGTTGAATAGAATAGAAAATGTAACATAGATACCATGTTATACTAACAATTCACAATTCTGCCGTGCGGTCACTATACCGTGCGGTTTTTTCTTTTTGAAAGGAGAAAATGTATGTTCAATATGTTTAAGCACGAGGATTCTGTGATTTTTGACCCGATTTGGTGCAGTGTCATAGGCTCCGATATCAGCAAATCTACCGGCGCACCCAAGAAACGGTTCTTGGAAGAGTATGAGCGGGACTTATGTTACCGCCGCTGTGCCAAAAAACTCATTGACGAAGACCTGATTTACGGCGTGACAAACGCCAACTATGCCAAAAGACCGGATGCCATGAAAATCACGGCAGTCATCTATCAGCTGATGTACGGTGATAAGGAGGCTGACTACGCGAAACTCCTGTCGCTGTTCGGCAAAGAATATGCGAGCACGGCTGATGTTGTCAGCGGATTATATCGGCGTATGGCTGACCCGACGGCCAAGCTGCCGTTCAAGTATATCAAGGATACCTGGGGCAGTGACCTTGGCAATGTTGCGGTTTTCGCTATCTATCTTTTGGCAAGCCCCGAAAGCTACCTGCCGCAAAACCGGAAATCCTTTGAGAGACTCAGTGAAGTGTTCTTGCAAATCAATTCGACGCGGAAGAACACAAGCCCGATGTCGGACCAGCAGAAGGTTCTCATGAAGTACGGAATTTCAATTCAGAAGAATTTTTCGGATTTTGAAACTGCCGCCATGCAGGGGTCCCGGACCAGAACTATCCCTGTAGAGAACGAGGATGGGACCTGTACGCAGGATACTATCTTCTCGTACTCGGATTACGGTGTACATTGCCATTCTGAACTGTTGAGCGGGCTGGCAATGCTGGATGCCGGTGTCTCGAACTGTTCCAACTACGACAAGACCATCACGAAGCAGAAGTTCCTTGATGCTCAGAAAGCTGTCGCCAAGAGTTTGAACTTTACGAAAGAAATGAACGGGAAAGTGAAGTTCGGGGATATGTTCTCGCTGATTGATGATGGGCATATCAAGGTCGATGAGAAAGGCAACATTAAGGCGGATGAGGATTCGGGTCTTGCGACCATCGAGCTCATCAACCTTTATAATATGATGGTGCCGGTGTATCTGTCGTTCCGAAATCTGAGTGAGGCATACAAGGAAGAAATTCAGAGTTCGCTCTCGGATTCTCTTTTCGGTAATACAAAAAATTCCGATTCCGAAAAACTCATGAAGAAAATCGAGGAACTGGAAAAGATGCTCGATAAGGCAAAAGCTGATGCCGCCCGAGCCATCGAAGCCGAAAACGCCGCTGAACAAAAACTCATCCAGAGCAAGAAGCGCGAAAACGCCCTTACCAGTAAGCTGGAAACGGCGTACAAGGAAATTGATGAGTTGATGGAGCGTATTCCGGAACCGGAAGAGGCAGAGGTAGTGTGTGAGGCCGAGGAAGAAAGACAGGAACCTGTACAACAAGTACAAGCAAAAGACTATGCTGCGGCACTCGATGCTCTACTAAAACAGCACACGGTCGTTATCGTCGGCGGCAACGAGAATCTGATGAAGAAGTTTCAGGTAGCGCATCCCGATGCGTCTTTGGTCGCAAAGGATATGCTTGGGACCTGTGACCAGCAGATTCAGAACGCCGATATCGTGATGTTCAAGGTCGATTCCTGCTCTCACGCTCTATATAATAAAGGAAAGACCATTTGCAACCGCTATGATGTTCCGTTCTGCTACATCCCGAATGTGGCGTCTATTCCCCGCATCGAGCAGAGTATGTGTGAGCAACTGGAAGAGATTTTTAGTTGACGCGCCTTGCGAGTTGCGTAGAATAGTAAATGTACGATAGATAACATTACCCGAGCAAAATTCGGGGTCTTTGCAAAAAAAAGGCTCGTACAAATTAACAATCTGTGTAAAAGCAGCTGTCCGTATTCGGATGGCTGCTTTTTTCATCGAAAAGGAGCGATAAATCAATGAAAAATGAAATCACAACTATAAACAGAAATTCTGCCGAGCAGCGACGAACAAATGACGCTGAAACGGTGGAGAAGGCGATGGAACACAAGATGCTGAAACCATTGACCGGTGCTTTGAAGGATGAGAAAACAGTTCTCGGAGCTTTGGAGCAAATCGTGTCGCGGTGCTGTGATGGTGTTCAAAGCTACGACAGAGAAATCACAGGCTGCGTTAAGAAAATCCGGAAATACGGTCCGGGTCAGTATTTCCTTCTGGCAAGAGAGAATGCGATGTGGATGCATTTCCCATCGGATGTTGTCACGAAGAATTCTGACGCGAACAGTGTCTGGAACTACTACAAGTACAGTTCGGATGTATCCGCATACATGATTTCGGTCGATGACATTCAGGAGAATGGCATTGCCGGGAACATCATGCGTCTGGATTACCCACATTGCTTGGAGGTGTTGAGCAGCTAACGATAATAGGAGTATTTTTGTATGAACGGAGTAGTCAAAATCAATAAGTGCAGTGTCAACAAGGTGATGCGCGTTGTACACGACACGAAAAATGCGTATTCTGTCTGCTTGTTCACGGCAAACTACACGAAACAGGCAGAAGCGTTCCCCGATAATATCCAGAAATATGGGACGACGGCACTGTTCAAGGTGTCCTCCTATCACTTGCCAGCCAAACTGCTTGGTAAGATTTCCTTTAATCTGGAAGGGCATTGGGAGAAAGATACGCATGGCACAAAAGGGGACGAGAAGATTTTTGTTGCGGAGAAGGCATCTGAGTCGATGCCCGAAACCAGAGCGGAAATCATCAAGTTCCTGATGAACAGCAGTAAGGGTGTCGGCAAGGTCACTGCCGAGACCATTTATAATAAATTCGGAGATGAGACCCTTGATATCTGCGCTCATAAACCGCGCAGACTCCGGGATGTTCCGAAAATGACCGAACAGATGCTCGGAAACATCAATGCCGCATGCTTGTCTGCATTGGTGCGTGCCGATGTCCAGATTCTTCTGGGAAAGGCTGAGTTGGAGGTATCGGTCATCAACCAAATCGTGGAAGCGTACGGCGATGAAGCAACTACGGTTCTAAAAAGCGAGCCTTATAAGCTGGTTCGTCTGCTGGGCTTTTCGACCACAGACCATATCGCAATGTCGATGGGCGAGGAGCCGGATTCCGAACGCAGACTTCGAGCAGCGACTATCGAAGCACAGAAAAGGACTTGCAGTAAGACCGGAAACATGTGTGCCGAGGGTAGTGCGATGCTCTTGCAGCTTAAAGCCCTCGTGCCGGAACTATCGGATGAGACGATTGCGGATGCTGTTGCGAAAACGGCGGCTGATTATGATATCGTCCGACAAGGCCGGTACTACTACGACAAGACGGATTTCATTGCTGAAAGAGGTATGGCGGCGAAGGTCGCGGTTCTCGCAAATGAAATGCCTACGAAGGAAAAGGAAATAGAAAACGCCTTTCTCGAGTGGCAGAAAGAGAACTCTATCATTCTCTCTCCGCGTCAGGCAGAGGCAGTCAAGAACCTCAAATATCGAATCTCGATTGTTACGGGCGGTCCCGGTACTGGTAAGACGACCTGTCTTCGGGCTATCATGGATGTGTACCATAAGGTATGGCCGAGTGAGCATATCCTTTTGATGGCTCCTACGGGTCTTGCCGCTAAACGTATGGCAGAAAGCACCGGTATGAACTCGGCAACGATTCACAAAGCCTGCGGTCTTGTTCCTGCGGATAATCCGAGCGGATTCAAGGCACAAGGCGAGTGCAGGATTTGCGGGTTCGTGGGTATTGATGAGATGAGTATGGTCGGTGAACATCTCTTTGCTTTTGCAGTAGATGCCGTTCTGAACAGTCCCTCTACGAGAATCGTTCTGCTCGGTGATACTGACCAGCTTGCTCCGGTTTCCCGTGGCGATGTGCTTCGCGATTTGATTGAGTGCGGCGTTATCAAGACTGTGCGCCTCGATGTCAACTATCGGCAGGGGAGTACCTCTACCATTACGGACGCATCCATTAAAATCCGCGAGAACCGTGCGTATTCCGGCATGACCCGAAACTTGAGGTTTGACGATGAGTTCAACTTCATCTCGGTGACTGACCCGGACGAAAAGACCGAAGCTGATAAAATCATGAAGACTATTGTGGAAGAGTACCGCAAAGGTGTGGCGCAATACGGGATGCAAGGCACAATCGTTCTGACTCCCACACACTACGATAAAGGTACGCCGACCGGGTATCTTTGCAAGAACCGTGTGAATGTAGAGATTCAAGCGGCTGTCAATCCGAAAACCGATGGCAAGCCTTTCTATGAGGTGAACCACCAGACTTTCATGGCAGGCGACCGCGTAATTCAGCGCAAAAACACGGAGGCAGTCATCAACGGTGACCTCGGTACTGTTCAGGAAATCCTGAAAGATGATGACGGCGTTCGGGTATGTATCCTATTCGATTCTAAAAATGAGGTGTTGACCTATGACAGCAATGATATGAAAAATGTAGAATTGGCTTATGCAATTACCGTACACAGCTCTCAGGGCTGTGAGTTTCCCTGTTGTATCTTTCCGGTAAGCTCTTCGTATGGTCCGATGCTGACAAAGCCGTTGTACTATACAGGAATCACCCGTGCCAAGAAAAAGCTTGTGATGATTGGTGATGAAGAAGCACTGAAAAAAGCAGTGCGCACGACCCGTACACAGGGCCGCAAATCTCTCTTAGGACCGAGAATTATCAAACGTCTAAGAAACATGTAAGCATCGGCGGGACCTTCCTTTTTGGATGGTTCCGCCTTTTTTGTTTGTGCGAAGAACACTCCAAATATACGAATCTAAGCCTGTTGCCCCTATATGCGAACTGCGGATAATAGATATTGTAGAGTTAATGGGTTGGGTTCCTTAAAAGAGCGCAGCTCATTGGCTCTGCGAAAAATATAGCTATATTTTCAGGGAAGGAGGAAAATTGACATGAGCAATAATGATTTGCAGAAGCGCAATCCGATTCGCAACATGCAGATGGCTCTGAACACCGCCTGCGCAATGGGTACTGCTGCGATGATGAGCACTATGTTCGCATACGCAGATGTTACCAGCGCCATTAACAAGGTGTTCAATGTCGGTAACTCTGTTGCCAACGCAATTTCTAAGGGCCTGACCAACATCGTTGTTCCTATCGGTATTGCTGTCTTCCTGTACTTCCTGGTCCGTATGCTTCTGAGCAGCGACCCCAAGGATGTTCAGATGTATAAGAAGCGGCTGATTACGACCGCCATCATCGTTGTCATTGCTGCCGCTGTTCCGGGCCTGATTAAGGTTGCCAATGAACTGGGTTCGCAGGTCAATGCTGAACTTGGCTAACGGTCAATAAGCTTCGGCTCGAAGGGCTTGCTCGATGTATTCGGGCGAGCCTTTTTTGTTTTGGAAAGAAGGTGAGTTCGATTAACTCTCTTGTGAATCAGAAAAGAAACAAGAACCTGATTCGAAGAACGATGCTGGCCGCAGTTGCCGGATGCCTGATGTCGGTATGCATTGCATTTGCCGGAACCGTCGATATTGCTACGAATTTCTTTGGGCTTGTCGTTACGGTGATTGCCAAAGGTCTTTTGAATGCCGCTGATATTGTACTGGAACCTCTTTTGGAAATTACAACGATGAGTACAGCGGATGTATCCCGCTTTGTACCCGGATTTGACAGCGGTAACAACATCGGCAATTTCTTCATTCAGGCAATTAACATTATCGCGTACATGATTGCGGGTGTTCTTATCTGCTGTCATATCATTTCGTATCTTATCAACATTGCGCACGGCGAAAAGGTAGAGTCGATTCCGAAATTGATTTGGAATGCGGTGTTTGGCATCGTAATGGTGATATGCGGAAAAACTTTCCTGACCATGATTTTTAATGAAATCGTGGCTCCGCTGTCCTCGGCGTTGACGGAAGGCGTTTCGGACGCGGGCGGAACATTCTCGTTCTCGGGTGTCGGCTCAGACATGACTGGACTTGGCGAAATCACATCAGCATTCGACTTGAACTCTTTGGCAACGCTTATCGTAGTTCTTGCCCTGATGCTGATTATCTGGTGGAACCTGATTAAGCTGGTCCTTGAATGCGCTGAACGCTATATCATCTGCATTTTCACCATTAACCTTTCCCCGCTGGCGTTTGCGACAATGGCAAGCGAAAACACTAAGGATACCGCGAAAAGCTGGCTGCAGATGTTCTGGTCTCAATGCGTATTGCTGATTCTGAATATCTGGGTCGTGGGTATTGCAAGAACTGCCCTGAACAACGGTCTTTTTGGTGCTTCTAATACCGAGATGGTCAAGTGGGGACTTATCACCTACGCGTTCCTGAAAATCGCACAGCGTCTCGATGACATGATGCAGACTGCCGGATTGAAAATCACCAGAACGACAGGACTTGACCCCATCAGTGAGGCTTCCGGTGTGCTTCGGAGTATCGGCAATGTCTTCGGCGGCGTTGCGTCTGTCGCTGGACATGTAGCCGGTGTCGGCAAGAACATGTGGGATGCCGGGAAAAACATTGGTAAGGCAAATGGTGTTGAGCCGATTAAAAGCTTTGCAGATTTCATGAACGGCGGCGAAACCTCTGCACAGGACGGCGGGTATGTCAATAACGCCAGCATGGCAGATAAGATGAAAGCTGATGCCGTGCTTGGCAAGGAAACGATGTACGACCGTGCGGACAAGATGGCAAGCGGCGCTCTGAATACTGATTCCTATAACACCGATGCCTACAAGCAGGTGCTTGAAGATAAGCTGCGCAGTGCCGGACATCTCGATGATGATGCTCATGTCGAAAGCGTTAAAATCGGCGAGGACGGCAAACTCCTTGCTAGTGCTGTCAAGCGTGATGAGAAGAACCGCGTTTCCGAGAAATCTGAGTTCGAAATCGGCGATACGCAGGAAGGCTTGCTCGATGTGAACGGGGCTAAGAAATACGACTCTATGCAGGTCGCTCCCAACGGCAAGTCCGTTATGGAAGAAGACAGCGCAATGGGTAAGTTTGGGCTTCGCAAGGTCGGTGAAGATGCGGCCGGTAACCAGATTTGGGAGGCGGAGCAATCCGTCAACATGTTTGGCGATAAGGTCAAGGATGTTACGCCCGATGCGAACAACAAGGTTCAGTTCACGATTCCTGCATCTGAGATTGCCAAGGGTCGCAAGGCTGGTGACAGCGATGCCATGACCGCGTATAAGCATTTCAATGCCAACGATGACAACGATGCCTTCAAAAACAGTATCAGAGATGCTCTGTCTGCTGAAACCGGAAGCGCAGCATTGAATAAGGCAAGAGAAAACGAAGAGGAGCAGGCAGCGATGGCTACTCGAATCGGCATGACCGATAAGGAACGCCTGGCTGATATGATGAATCCTGACAGTAACGCGGATTACAATTCTCCGAACGCTTTCAAGGCGATGGAAGACCATATCAAGGAAAATGCCCAGTATTATCCCGCACAGGCAGCGATGCTTGCTGATGGTGGGCATGTTACGGGTATGCATGTATCTGACGGTACTGACGGTAATCCTGCCGGTTCGCTGATTGTTGCTATCGGCAACGACCAGGATGGCAAGAACTCTCAGGCTACCTGCACCTTTACTCGTGATGAAGAACCGGTTCCCGAGACCGCTGAAACTCCGGCTGCGCAGACGAATGAACAGCCCGTAAAGGATGCGGATGCTGCACCTGCTCCGGTGAACGAGGATGCGCCTGCACCTGTTGGCGAAGAGGCGTCCGCTTCCGCTCCTCAAAGTGCGGATGAAGCTCCCACTGCACCCGCCACTGAAACTGCTCAGGCTCCTGTACCTCAGGATGTGGACAGCAAGGTGGATGCACCTGCGCCTGTTGGTGAAGAAGCGTCTGCTCCTGCTCCTCAAAGTGTGGATGCGACGGCGACTACACCTATTGCCGAAACTGCTCAGACCCCTGTACCTCAAGATATGGACAGCGAGGTGGATGCACCTGCACCCGTTGGTGAAGAAGCGGTTACTCATGCTCCTCAGGATGTTGGTGACAAGGCGGATGCGCCTGTACCTGCAAGTGAAAACGCATCGGCTCCTGCAACGCAGAGTGCTGACGGCAAGGTGGCAGAGCCTACATCTGCTGGCGGTGCAACACCCGCTTCCGGTGTGACGGCTCCTGCTCCTGCACCCGCACAAAATCCCACAACCAATACCGTGAATGCTCCTGTGCAAGGAGCGGCACCGGTTTCTGGTGGTACAGTGCCGGGTACTGCGAATCCGCCTAAGACGGCGAATGTGCCCGGTATGGCTGCAAACAACATGCCTGCAAGTACCGCACCTGAGACGGCAGCAACGCCTGCTGTCAACGCACCGGCACCTGGTTCGACTACCGGCGCAAACGCTCCTACAAGCGTACCCGGAACTACTCCTGCACCGAGTACGGCATCTGGACAGAGTTCTACAGTACCTGGTTCCGGCACGGCTCCTACTACGGTAAGACCCGCAGCGGGCGCTGGTTCTGTGAGTGCCCAGGCTCCTTCTGCTTCTATTCCTACTGCACCGGTCTCTGGCGGTTCTGCTGGAGTTGCGGTTGCGGCAGGCGTTGCAGCTGGGGCTGTGGCCGGCACGGCGACGGGACAGGCTCATCCGGTATCCGCTCCTGCTTCTACTACGGTGTCTGCACCGGGTTCTGTACCTACAACTCCTACCGAAAGCGGCGCGGCTTCGGCACCCGCTTCACCTGCTCCTACTACTCCGACTCATGTCTCTGCGCCTGAATCCGGCAGCGGTACAACCAATGGCGGTGCAACGGCTCCTGTTGTGAATCACGAGGCGTCTGCTCCTACCGCTCCTATCCCTGCAACCGCACCTGCATCCACGCAGGAAAGCGGTGAGACTGCATCTGCTCCTTCGACAGCTACGACTCCTGCTACTCAAATTACTCCGGAAACGGCTTCGGCTCCTTCTGAAAGCGATTCTTCGTCTGCTGGCGGGCATGCAACTGCACCGAACGAGGGTACTACGCATAGTGAATCGTCCGGTACTGACAGCGTAAGCAATGTTCCGACAGATACGCTTGGACGGTCTGACAGTGCTCCTACGAGCACAAACGGACAGGAAAGCGGTTCTGCTCCTGCACAGGGCGGCGGTGGTACTACGAGTCCTGCTACTGCCGATACAGCGAGCGCCGCGCCTGAATCTGCACCGGCTGAGAGTGCTACGACAACCAATGTTGCGACACCGGCACCCGTTTCTGATACGGGCAGTTCTGAGCCCTCTGGTGACTCCGGAAGCAGTTCCGGCAACAGCGCTGGTAGTTCTTCCGGTTCTGCACCTGCGTCCGGCGAGAGCGCTCATGCTCCGTCCGGCTCCGGCAGTTCCGGGTCTGGTACTTCTGTATCTGCTCTTACATCTTCCGGCAATACCGGTTCTTCCAGTGAATCGGCTTCGTCTGGCAGCGCAAATGACAGCACGAATACGCCTACTTCTGAAACCGGCGGCACTTCTTCCGAAACGGTTGAAGCACCTGCGGCGGATGGCTTGCCGTATGCGGTAGGGGAGACCGGTGGGTCCGGGTATTCGGAAGGCGATATGCCTCCTGAACCTGAGACCACGGTCGAGACAGAAACCGCTGCGACAGAGGTCGTTCAGGTCGAGCAAGCTGCAGAACAGCAAAGCAGTGGCAGTGCGGTGACTGAGACGGTCGATGAAGCCGGGTCTGAATCTAATACACAGAACAGCCACGATGACAGCGAGAATTACTCTGGCGGTCAAAATACCGATGCAGAGGATGTATCGGAACCCGATTCTGCAGATGAACCCGATACGCAGGACGAAACCGAGGATACGGAATTCGATGCAACGGATGACGCCGCATTTGATGTTCCTATTGCGGACGGGTCTGAGTATTACGAGGACAAGGCGCAAACCAATTCGTTCACGGCTCCCGAACAGGAAATGGCTGAGCCTGAACCTGTAGCGGAACATGAACACGAATCCGAGCCTGAACAGCTTGCGGAACAGAAACGGCCTCCGATTCCCGAAGCCTATATGACTTCTCAATCCAGCGTTACGCGCCTGAGCAGTACAAACGGCACGGTTGAATCCGATAGCTTGGGTATGTTCCAGATGACGCGTGAGGAAGTCGCGGATAACGGTTGGACGACTTGGCGGATTCTCCAAAAAGTGGATTCCGATGGCAGCGTTCCTGAGTACGCTCCGTTTGTGGTTCATATCAAGCCTGTTTGGGACCCTGCAACGAGAACCTCTCGCCCCGCGACCTTCGATGAGGTGGCTAATAAAGCCCGCAGCATTGAAGGCTTTGAGAATGTAGGACCGGACCTTGATGCGGATTACCGCAGAAGTCAGGCTCGTCAGGAATCCCGCAAGAATTCCGAACCGAGACCCTATAACGGGCATTCCAATGGCCAGCCGCATTTCCAGCGGTACGATGACCAGAAGCGCGATTCTCATGGCCACGGAAAACAGGATAAGAAACACAACCCTTTCAGCGGTATGGGCGACTATAAGCGCAAACGCTGATACAAGAAATAAGGCATAAGCCTTTCGGTGTCGGGGTAATACCCGATGCCGTGCCTTGCAAAATCACTTGCCTCCACGCGGCGCAAGGCGGTAACGCAGCTATTGGTTGCGGCAGAAAGTGGTAAGAAACTTATTAGTAAGGAGGGTGGTAATATGGCAGGATTCGGAGGCGGTGCCTCCTCAACCGGCAATATGGCCGACAGTGCAGTAAGCGATGCCAAGCAAATGGCAAAGACAGCCGCCGATGTCTATAACGCCGGTAGGGAAGCGCAAAAGGATGCGAAGGCCGTATCGAAAGCCGCCGGACAAATCGCGAGCGGAAACTATGTTGGTGCTGTAACGACTGCAATCAAAAATCCAAAAACAACGTTCAAAATCATTCTGGTCGCACTTGTACTTTTCATGATACCGTTCTTTATCACAATGATGGGTGTCATCTTTGTGGTTCAGTTACCGGGCTCGATTGCAGAGTCAGTGCAAAGCGCGGTCGGTCAATCCGTAGATAGCGTAACGCTCGGCTGGGAGGATTTCAAAGCGAGGCTTTCAGCGGGTGTCGATGATTTTCTGACCTTTGTGACGACCGGACAGTTTGGTGATGCCAGCAAATCCTATAGGGATGATTTGGCGATTGCAGATGACCCGGTGTTCTACGGGTACACGAGCACATCAAATGTGATGGTGGCGGTGCTGAACCACTATTTCAAGGACGCGTATCAGGAGTTCAATGCAACAGCACTGGACATTGCAAACAAGGAAATGGATAAGATGGTAAAGCAAGCCGAAGCTGACGGTGTTGCGCCTGAAAATATCCTGACTTCCGTGGACCCGGAACTGTACGAGTCAAAGAATTACCTGAACTGGACATTTTTCGTTATGGCTGGTGAAAGCTGCAAATCCCGCAACGAGTCCGGTTTGCGGTTTCATGTGAAGGAAATGGTTGATGCAGCCAAAAACCTTGAAAAGAGCAAGCTTTGGAAAGTAGAACTCGATAAAGAATATCGCGTCTCGGAAGCTACCAGAACATGGTGGGAGGACGAAGAAGTCGATGTACCGACGCTTGATAAGAACGGGAACAAACAATATGACAGATTAGGGAACCTTATCACGCACAAGGAAACGCAGCGTGTTCAGAAATCCGAAAAGTACAAGATTGCGGTTGCAAAAATCAAGTACCATTATTCTCCGAAAGAAGGCGCGAAGCGGTATATCCTCGATTACTTCAATGTGACGAATACTACTGCAGGCACGGCAGACCTCTCGGATGAGGACATCTTCATCGAGCAGGTAGAGGCGATGCGGCAGTTGTATAATGCGCGGGAAGCGTACTTTGAGGATAATGCGGAGTTGGACTTCGACCCGGATGCACCGAATCCCGGCATGGGCGGCGGCACTGGCGGTATGGTCATCAGCGGAACCCTGAAAGGTTTGATTACGCAGTTTTATGCATCTCATCCAGCCGATACATTGTTTAATGCACCAAGCGTTATTGGCGGGCCATGGTCAGGATGGAAGGGTATGGTTTCTTCGCATCTCGGCGCGATTCGAGGTGGTGTTGCGCATAACGGCACCGATATCGTCCCGCCTTCCGTGATGTATTCGCTCATTGCACCCTCACAGGGCATCGTTATCGGAACCCAGACAGGATTTGCAAACGGCGTTACCCAGACAAAAGGCAACGCACAGCGAGGAAATTTCGTTTTCGTGTATTACGGTGAATCGAGCAGTGGCGGTGTTTTCGTACTGTATCAGCATCTGTCACCGGGATTTTCATGGAAGATTGGTGATACGATTCCTGCCGGTGCTGTTATCGGTCAGACGGGATGGAGCGGATTGTGTTACAGTTCGCACGGCGGCACAGGTGAGCATCTGCACCTTGAAATGTACTACGGTACACAGCAGGTCAATCCTGAGGCATATATGAGCAACTAAGAAACGGAGGCCCCACTCAAAGCGAGTGGGGATTTTTGATGAAAAAGAACTTGAAGAAAATGGCCGCTGTAAGCCTTGCGGCGGCATCTATCTGCACATGCTTGTCAGGATGCAGAAACAAGGCAGAGGATGAGGCGACCTCGAATCCGGTTCCGACCCCGTCTATCGCGGCATCGGATTCTGCTTCCGGAAACCCTGAGGTGACCGGAGATGTAGATACTTCGGGCGGCGTGAAGATGGAGAACGGGCAAATCGTGTTGACGCCGATTACGGCTGAGTCTCCCAATAACTGTGCTCAGAACGGGTATATGGAATACAAGTATCTGGATGGCACTTATCGGTATAAGGAATACGAGTCCGCCGTAAAGGCTAAGAACCTCGTTCCCTATACAGATGCAGATGGAAAGGGTCTTACCCTTGAAACGGGACATACCGTTTATATCCGCAATACGCAGAATCTCAGCAATACTCCTTCTGCTTCGGACAATGACTCCGATAGTACCGAATCCGGCACAGGAGAAGAAATCACTATCACGGATGAGTATGTAGAAAGCAGTTCCGGGTATATCGATGAGAATGGCAACTATGTAGAGACTCCCGCCTCGACCGATACCGGCAATGATGCTGCTCTGTATTCTGATGGAACATTACAGAAATGCATCGTGTCTGGTGAAGAAGTCTATGACATCGATAACCTTACCAACGAAATCGAATACCCTACAGATTTCGCACAGCTTCGCAAGGAAGGTTCCTGCGAGCGCATCTACATCTATAAGACGAAAGAAAGCTACGACCAGGCTGTGAAGAACCGCAAGAACGGGCAGGCTATCCTGCAAGGAAAGATGGATGCGCCGATTCGCTGCGTGATTCTTAATGGGTCTTTGGTCCCGGACCTCAAATACACCATCAACAGTGACGGGCGCATGTGCGTTTCCCTGCGGGCATTGTCAGAAGCCTTCGATTCAAATACGGACTATGATACGACAGCGCATCTCTTGGCTGTCCCTGAAACCTTTGGCGAGTGTGCGTTCATTCCGGCAAAGGGAGCGCTTTACAATATCAGCCAGTATTTCAATGTAAACAACGCGAACAATACCTTTGATTTTATCAGCACAAAGCCACCGGAGATTTGGACGGATACATTCGCACTTCCGACTGCGGATGATGTCGTGATGCCGGTCTCTGATATTTCGAGAATCCTCGGCTGGGAGTTCTCCTACACCGATAATATCCTGAATGTTGTCACGGACTCTCTCGATGACACCAAAGAAGAAAATCTGCTGCTCATTGAAACGCAGACATCCACGGAAAGCGTTGATTTGGATGACTGGAATGCCGCTGACAGCAGCGCCGAAACAGAAAGTGAGGGACAGTAATAAATGACGAAGTGGAACGAACTGAAAGTGAAGATTCAGATGCTTTCAAAAGGTGAGCAGCTGATTCTTCTGTTTATCTGCGCGTTTGTCGTCGCGCTGTTTCCGGGCGGGTACATTGCCGCCCTGATGGCAGGGGAGTGGGAGTCCGGATTCTTCCGTAAAATGGTCCTTGCCCTGACGACTGGATACGGTATCATCTCTACGCTTATCTTTGCCGCAGCAATCACCTTTATCGTCGTTATCCTTTCCAAGAAGAACACAGACCTCAATTCTGCAAGAGAGGTCGATGACCGTGGCATGATTACTTCAAATGCCGGTACATACGGTACTGCCGGATGGATGAGCGAGAGCCAAGCTAAGAAAGTCTATGAGGTGGGTCCCGTTGAGGATGTGACGGGCACGATTCTCGGTCAGTTCACGCAGGACGGCGAAGAGGTCATTGCGTTGCCGTTTGAGCCGACCGGAAACCGTAACCTCATCCTGATTGGACCTCCCGGTTCCGGTAAATCTTTCGGTTATGTTCGTACCGCCGTGTTCCAGTCGATTGTTCGCGGTGAATCGGTAGTCGTTACGGACCCGAAAGGTGAAATCCACAATGATATGCGGAAATTGCTGGAATCCAGGGGCTATGAGGTGAAGGTGTTCAACCTCATCAACCTTGACCTTTCTAATGCTTGGGACTGTGTACAGGAAATCTACGACCCTATTACGGGCAACATCGATGACCAGCGTGTCATTGCGTTCTGTAAAACCGTCATCACGAACACGGGCGGCGGCGGTAAAGCAGACCCGTTTTGGGAGAGTTCCGAGGAGAACCTGTTCCGCGTTGCTGTTTCCTACTGCGCGTTTATGCGTGAGACAACGCTCATTAAAATTTATGAGCGCCGTACCAAAGAACTTTTAACGCAGCTGCCGTTCATTTCTGAGGATGACGGGAAAGCATTGGTGGAGGTGGTGAAGAACCCTGAATCCGCGATGTTTGACCGCCGCAAAGTCGTAGAGTATCTGGCAAAGGAATTCTATGGCGAAGAGGAAGGCGAGAAGAAACTGCAGAGTTGGGAAGAGGATGCTCCGACCTGCAATATCTCCGATATCTATAACGCTCTGATGCACAACGACCTGAACAGCTGGGAAGAGAATTTCAAGAATGTTCCGCTGAACCATCCAGCTGCTTCTGCATGGGCTGTATTTAAAGGTATGGGCGAGCGTGTTCAGCCGAACATCGTCGGCGGCTTGAATACCCGGTTACAGCTGTTCATGACCTATAAAGTCCGCCGCGTTATCAGTAACGATGATATTCGTTTGGCGGATATCGGCGCGAAAAAGACGGCATTGTTCCTTATTATTTCCGATGACAATGCTTCGATGCAGCTTCTCTCGTCTCTTCTGCTCAGTTTCCTGTTCAAGGACCTGAAAGAGGCATTTGACGCTGTTGGCGGTGAAGGGCGTATTCCCGTCAATGTCGTGGCGGACGAGTTGGCGAATACCGGCGTCTGGCCGAACTTTGAAAAGACTATCGCTACGGCTCGTTCTCGTAAAATCGCAGTTTCGTTGATTCTGCAGAGTTTGCCGCAGCTGACGCAGTTGTACGGCGAAGAAAACGCAGAAACCATCATTGGCTGCTGCAATACGATGCTGGTCCTTGGCTGTAACGATAAGTATACGGCTGAGTATATCTCTGACAAGAGCGGTATCGTTACAATTCGCGCAAAGAGCGTCAGTGATTCGAGGGCAAACTCGACCGGCATTCGCGGTGTATATCAGGGCTATTCACTCAGCGAAGGCGATGGTAAACGCAACCTTATGAACCCTGATGAAGTACAGCATCTGGAAAAGGAAGAGATTCTGATTATGACGAATGGTCAGAATCTTCTGAAAGCAAAGCGGTTCGGGTTCATCCATCATCCGCTGTTCAGTGACCCGAATTTCGTGCCTACTCGCTGGTCTGAACTTCCGAAAACCGTGGACCTGTATCCGAATGCTCGCAAACACGATGCGCTGGAATCTCTCGTGGGCGATATCCAGCGCCAGAAGGAAATCAATACGGAAATCACGCAGACGCGCACCGTAGAGAAAATGAATCCCCGCCTTACCAAAAACGACCTTGTCGGTGGGAACAAGAAACCCGGCAAGAAAAACGCTTTCGCAGAAAAATCCAAAAAGTAAATCACTCTTTACACCCCCCGGTCATCAATGTGTGGCCGGGGCTTTTCTTTTTTCCCCGATTCAGTAATGAGTCGGGAACCACACAAATCGGCAGCCTCCGCGTGGCGTGTGGTGGATATTGCCCGAATCCTGCTACGGGCAACGAATGTCGATAACATCATTTACTTCCTAAAAAGGAGACTAATACCATGAACGAGAACGAAATGAAGAACGCCACCATCGCCGATATCGACGAGGTGACCACCCCTGTTGCCGCTGCGGAGGACGCTGCTGCGCCCATTCAGGAGCCCGCTGCGCAAGACGAAACCAATACCGCTGAGGTAGAGAACCTTGCTCCTGAGGCTGTCTCTGCCCCCGCTGACGATGGAATGGATGAGGAGGACGAGGATGTTCCTGCTGCTCAGGAACTGTCCCGCAGCTCCCGCCGTTTCAACGACGATGACTTGGAAATCGGCGATTTCATCGATGACGGCAACGACATGCTGAAGGTCGATATGCCGGAAGACCGCCGTGCCCGTGACCTTGCTGAGATGCGCCGCTGCGTGTTCGATAACAAGCGTACGCCGCGCCGCTTCCTGCAGGGCAGAGTCTTTGGCGTGCGTCCGGTCGGTTCCGGCAGTGCAGTCATTGTGGTTACTCGCGGCACGCTGCGCATCATGATTCAGGCTGAGGATTTCTTCCATTTCAGCCAAATGAAGGGCATCGAGAACGATGATGACGCGACTCGTCAGCGCCGTTATCTGCGCAAGGCAAAGCTGATGAACGGTGCTATCATCAACTTCTGCCCCTACATGGAAGCAGAGTCTGAGGACGGCGAGGTCGTGTTTGCCGGTTCTCGTCAGGATGCAATGCAGATTCAGCGTAACCGCCACTTCTTCGGTCGCAATGCCGATGTCAAGAACGGTAGCCGCGCCGCTGCGTCTATCCTGTCCACCGGTCCCGACTATGTGATTGCAGAGGCTCTGGGTGTTGAGACCAGCATCGGTGCCGCTGCGCTGTCCGCATACGAGTACATCGACAATGTCGCTGAGAAGTATCATGTCGGTGACGGTATCCCTGTCGTGGTGGAGGACCTGCATGTCGATGCGGAGAACGGCACTGTGTCCCTGCGCCTGAACCGCGCTATTCTGGAGCGCCGTGCGAACCCCGCTATGAACATCCATAGCCTTGCTCGCGGCGGTGCTTACGGTGCGACCGTGACTTCCGTGAACGACCGCTTCTACCGCCTCATTGTCGATTCCGGCAATATCCAGGCGCGTGTGGCACTGACTTCCTCCGATGAGTTGCTGACTCGCGGTGACCGCGTGACCCTGTTGGTCTACGGCTACGATGAGAAGCGCAACTATGTCTGGGGCGCTTGCCACAAGGTCTAATCTTACCCCGGCTGTCTCTTGATTCATTTCCGGCAGACAGCCGGATGCTGCGCATTGTACCTGCCTTCTCGCGGCGCGTGGCGAACAACTGCTTTATGCAGGCTAAAGGTACTGAAAAATAACGATTCTGTAGTTGAGGTGAATGCTGTGTGTGAAAGTTGGAATATGCGCTCAGGCTTGTTCTATTCGCAACTGAATAACAGAGAACTGTTCATGGCCTGTACAGTGCATGGCGTAATGATGGAGGTATGCGTATCTGTGTTCTTAGACATGAAAGAACTGGATATGTGTGCCGTAGAAAAAAGCTGCCAAAAGAATGCAGCTGCCGTATTGCTGAATGTGTATGGGGACGGTGTTGTGGCAAGCGTCAGAAAGGCTGCATTGCTGGATACGGAACTGGCCGGAAATCAGAAGCTGGCACAGCATCTGTACCGGGATTGCCGAGATGTGATGCGCACTATCGTCCCGAAACCGGAGGAAATGTAAATCATGGCACGAGAAGAAAAGCAAGCAAACATCTATGCGATTCCCAAAAACTCCTTTGATACCGGATATGTTTTTGGTGGTCAGTTCAAGACCCGAAATTTCGTAGAAGGCGTTGTCGTAACCTTACCGTTTCTTGGAATCTTCCTGTATGGATGGGCAAAACTCGGATTGGACTTTGAAAGTACCGTTGCTTACTGCCTTATCCTGTGTGCGGCGGTTTTCGTCAGTGTCGTACATGGCGTGGGCGGAGACAGCTTGTTTGAGTTCATTGCCCGCGTAGTCAAGTTCCGGCAGAATCGCAGAATCTCCAAGTACAATCCCCGTATCAAGACGGAACTGGAACCGGATTACCTGCTCCATGACGATACGATGCTCCCGAAAGAAAAACTGAAACGGGCACTGGAAAACATCAAGAGCAAGGTCGTGGGCGGCAGCGATGAGCCAATCAGCGCTGATATCACGGACGATGACCTGCAGGTCTACTATGATGACGATGAGGATTTCGTTGAGAAACCCGATGAACTGAAATCGAAGGCTGAACTGAAAGCCGAGGCAAAACAGCGTGCGAAAGAGGAAAAGGAGTTCATCAAATCCCTGCCTCGGAATCAGCGCCGTATGGCTCGTGCCGAACTGAAACGCAAGCATAAGGAAGAAGCCGAGGCTGCTAAGAAGCGCGAGGAAGAGCGGGAGCAGATGATTCAGGAAGCAATCAAGCACCGTCTCGAAAAGGCTGAGCGCGTTAAGGCAGCACAGGTGCGTGCCCACTTGACGGCACTGGAACGCCAGCGTGTTCTTGAACAGACACAGCCTGAGACTGTTGATTTGGGAGAACAGGCTGCTGGGGTGACTGAAACCGTTCTGGATGTCGTTCTGGACGAGCCTGCCGATACCGCTGTTGCCGAGCCGGTGCTGGATGCAGAGGTCTCGCAGGAAGATATTACGGCAGAGCGTCCTGACCCTGAATTGACTGAGAAGGGGAGTAAAGTGCCCGACCAGTCCGTTACGGTAGAAGACATCCTTGAAGATATCGAACTGGACGATGATACCGACCTCGAAGTTGGTACAAATCCGTCCAAAATTCTCGATACATCCGATATGCTCGATGTTGAGTTGGAAGAAGCTGTGGGAGTCGAAATCGATGCACAGCGTAAACCTTCTTTTGAGCCGAGAGTGGTTCGGAACGAGAATTATACGGAGCAGACTGTGAAGCCTGTGAAGGTGAAACCGCAGATTCGTAGCAGCCGAGATATTTCTATCTTCGACGATGAGGAGTAACAGAGTATGTTCAGAAAGAAAGACAAGAATCAGGGGATTCCGGATGGTGTGGTAGGGAATAACCTGAAAAACGCGCGTCTGACTAAGAAGGAGCGCGAAGAGATTGCAACCACCGAGCGCAAGCGTATCCGTAAACAGATGGAAGCCGAAGCGGAACGCTATCAAATCATCAAAAGCACCCAGCGTATCATCCCGGTAGAGGATATCTTCAACGGTGTTATCATCACCAAAGACCATCGGTATGTGAAAGTCATGGAGTATCGTCCTATCAACTTCGCATACATGGACGCCGAGACCCAGAACCGCGTTATTTCGCTGTTCTACCAGACATTCAAGGCAGTGCCTTGTAATATCCAGTTCAAGACCTTTGCCCGTAAAGCAGATGTCGAGTCAACGATTTCCAATGTCACCCAGTATTACGAGCAGGAAACGAACCCTAAGCGCAAGAAGATGCTCAATGCCTATATCGGACTTCTTCGTAAGACGGCATTGTCAGTCGGCATCACCCGCCGCTTCTTTGTGGTCATTGAGTTCCAGAAAACCATCAGCAATGACGGGTCCCGGTTCGAGTTGGTTGTGGCGGACCTGAACGCGATGGCAGCGAATGTCCGCTCTCACATGGAACAGTGCGGAAATGTCTTCATCCCGGCACTCGGAAACCCTGACCGCAATGAGGATGCCGGTATCCATCAGCTGTTCTACCAGCTTTTGAACCGCAGCAAGAGCGAGACGGTAAGCTTCCATGACCATATGCAGCCTATCATCGACCGCTATTCGGAGGCGGAAATGCAGGGGGTAAAGACCTCCCTGCAGGCTCCCGAATTGATTGCTCCCGAATGGATTGACTTCACGCATTACAACTATATCGTCATTGACGGTAAGTTCTATACATTCGCCTACATCCCGTCTACCGGGTACAACCAGCGTGTATATGCCGGTTGGATTGCTACCTTCGTCAATGCCGGTGAAGGTATTGATGTAGATATGTTCTTTGAACACATGTCCCGTGAAGCTGTATACAATAAAATCAGCACACAGCTTCGTATGAGCCGTGCCAATGCTATGGACAGCCACGACACCGATTCTGACTACCATGCGCGTATGGAGAAGATTTCTTCCAGCGAATACATGCTGCGCGGTCTTTCTACCGGTGAAGATTTCTACTACATGTCTATGGTCATCACGGTCGTTGCTGATTCCGTGGATGAACTCGAATACAAGTACGATAACCTTGAAAAGCGCGTCAAGGGTCAGGGCATGAAGATTCGCCGCGCCAATTTCATGATGGAAGAGTGCTTCGAATCGGCATTGCTCCCGCTTGGTAAACTCAATAAGGATATCAAGCGCAAAGCACAGCGCAATGTCTTGACTTCCGGTGTGGCATCCTGCTATCCGTTCATCTCCTTTGAGATGCAGGACCCCGACGGTATCATGATTGGCACGAACCGTGCAAACAACTCGCTTGTTACCATCGATATGTTCGATACGGATGTTCATGCGAATGCGAATGCTGTTATTCTTGGGTCTACCGGATACGGCAAGACCTTTACCGCACAGCTTTTTGCACTTCGTCTGTCTGAGATGGATACGCAGGTATTCATTATCTCACCCCTGAAAGGATTGGAGGACTACGGCGGCGGCTGTAAGGCTGTCGGCGGTCAGTTTATCTCGATGGACCCGTCTTCCGTAAACAGCATCAATATCATGGATATTCGCGTTCCGGATGATGAGGATGCCAAGAAGATGGACGACTACGAGACGACTGGCTCCTTGCTGACAAAGAAGATTCATACCGTTAAATCCTTCCTGCACCTTGTCGTTAAGGACATGACGCAGGAAGAAGAGCAGCTGATTGATACGAGCCTTTATAAGGTATATGGGCGTTTCGGTATCACGAACGACAACGATTCGATTTTCGACTTGGAAAATGGCGGGTACAAGAAGATGCCGCTGCTTGAAGACTTGCAGAAAGAGATGCAGAATGTCCCTGAACTGCATCGTATCTGCAATATCCTCAATCCTCTGATTCGTGGTTCGATGGCGTGCTACAACCGTCCTACGAATGTGGACTTGAAAGCCAAATACATTGTATTCGACTTCAACGGCATGAAAGGTCCTACCCTTACGATGTCGATGTTTGTCGTTCTGGACTTCGTCTGGACGAAAATCAAGGAAGACCGCGCAAAGCGTAAGGCCGTCTTTATCGATGAGTGTTGGAAACTGATTGGCACGGACTCGAACGAGATGGCGGCAGAGGATGTCGTTGAGATTTTCCGTACGATTCGTGCTTACGGCGGTTCGGCGTTCGCCATGACGCAGGACATTTCGCAGTTCTATGAATACAAGGGCGGCAAATACGGTAAAGCCGTTATTGGTAACGCCGACACCAAAATCATCATGCACTTGATTCCCTCCGAAGCAAAGGCTCTGCAAGCAGCTATTCAGCTTACCGATTCCGAGATGGAGAATGTTTCGAACCTCGGTCGTGGTCAGGGACTTGTTTGTTCCGGTGCCGCTAAGCTGTTCGTTGACTTCATCGCTGCTCCTTATGAGAAGCAGGAAATCACGACCGATGCCAAGAGCTTCTACCTGCAGGAAAAGGCACTCAAAGAGAAACTGCACAAAGAAGAGCAAGAACGGTTGGCGGCTGAGAAAACCAACAGCAATACCGATGCGAACGATGATGATGCCGATTTGCTGAATGTTACTTTTTAAGCGCAGAAATACAACGATACTCCGATACTAATAAAGGAAAACAGCACTTTTGAGATATGCGATGGTCCGGTACAAATGAAATGTGCTGATTGGGCATATTTTAAAAGTGCTTTTTCTATTAAGAAAGCGCCAAAATGACACATTTCAGAAACGCTTGCTTTTCGCATAGTTACGCAATAAGTTCACAAACCAAATGTGCAAATGTGTAAATGACACATTTTGCCGAAAATGAAAGGAGACATTCTTATGTCTGAGGTCCACAACAACGACATCCGCGAATTGCTCGATGTCATCCCAGTGATTCCGCATAATCTTATGATGGAATACCTTACCCGACAGTACAACATGACCCCCAACAAGGCCCGTGAAGTCATCTACAACGCCTGCCGTAAAGGCTCAAACCGCCGCCCGGCATGTTATGTGACGAATGACGGACTTGCGAAAGCCGATTATGTCACGATGACCAGCCTGTACCGCAAACGCTGCCGCGCATTCCGTGTGGCATGCGAGTTTTTGCCGGAAGGGCGTCAGTTTTCGATTCCCTCTACCTGCCCGTGGCTGCTGAGTTTCTGCTTCGAGGGCAGCGTATACTATGTCTGTGAGTTCGAGAAGGGCAAGGAACTCATCGTGGCAGATATGATTCGCAACGCAGGGATTCGGGAGGATATGATGTCCGTGACTTCCCGTATCGCTATCATGCGCCCCGGCGTAAACCGTGAACTCCTCAATGGATGCGGGATTCGGTTCTTCTGCGTGGTGGATGACGACTATAACCTCGAAGTCACGGAACAGGTCCCTGACCAGGAGGTATGGGATGGCGTTCCCATCGTTAAGTGATTATAAACGATATATCGAAGAAAACGAAACAAACAAGGCTGCGGTAACGGATACCTCAAAAACGACCCGGCAAGCCCCTGCTGCTTATCAGGACAGTGCCGGATATGTAAAAAATCGTATCGCTAAAGCAGCCGAAATTTTAAACGCTGTACCGGATGAATTGCCCTTGAATCGAGTCTCGGAAACGCCATTAAATGCCGCTTCCATTGAGCTGTTAAAAGCTGAGCGCTCGATTTTAAGGGCTTTTTCTGAGCCGGAAGACCCTGCACCATACCGAAAAACACCCGCAAAATCCGCCATTCCTGATGATTTCTGCGCAGTCTCTACCCATAACCATGCCTTGATTTCCATTCGGTTCAAGGCATTCTTACCGCCGTATCACTACGAGTGGTATAGCCGGAAATCAAAGGAAAAAGACGGGATAAATCAGTATTACCTCGATGCTGAATTTGACTTCCTTACTGAGGCTGCTATCAAGAAATTCATGCTCGAAAACGGACCAGTAACGGTCCCGTCTGGACACTTGTATCTCATCTTTTTACGTGGCATTGCACCGAATTCTCCTACCGTAATTGATAACAATAATGTCTACACCGGAGCCATCACAAACGCCATCAGCAGGGCACTGTGGCATGGCGATGGATGGCAGCTGATGAGTTATCTGTACACCGCAAAATCCGACCAGAATGGCCCGTATCTTGATGTTATCCTATGTGAAAAATGCGACATCATGTACTGGCTCGAAGCGTAGCTGCGGCACAACATTTTCCGGGGGTATAAAATACAACATTTTCAGGGGCGTAAATTAGTGCTCCTGAATTTGTTGTATTCTATTCTCGATTTTCGGCGTGGATATAGGGGTTTTCGCGCCCCTCTTGGTTCGTAATGCGGAATCTAAGGCACAAATCCAAGGTGACAAAATGACTAACGAGCAAAAACTCCTATCCTACCTCTACACCATTGACACGATACAGCGGCGGCAACTTGTGATTGCCCTGTCTGACATGCCGTATCAGAGCCTGACGCTTGCCGTGCGAAACGCCGTAAAGCACGGATATGTGGAAGTGTTCCGCAAGGATGAATCGAACCATATTCGCATCTCACAGGACGGTGTCAAGTATATCCGTTCGGTAGCAAAAGACTCCCTCGACAGCGAGAAACGAGCTAATATGAAGCGCCGTTTTAAAGGCGAACAGGGCAGACGCTTGAACCGCGTTGAGACGACCTCGTGTATGTGCAGAGCGGCAGGAATCCCACTTGCCAAAGAAGTAGGTATCAGTCTGTCCGAACTGTTGATTACAGACACGCAGGACTACACACGGTTCATGAACGACTACTTCTACGATAAAGGCTTGCTATTCCTCTCGGACGAACTCTCTGCAACCATTAAGGCAACGCATACAGTCGGTGAAGAATACACCACAGGACGAAGCCGTCTGGTTGGCATCATCATCAACTACAAAGGCATCTTCTTCCTCTACTGCACTCTGGACAAGCTGATGCGCTGGATTGTTTCCTACGAACATCGCAGGGCGGATGCTATTACGAAAATTCTCAAAGACAGTGACGCCTCCAAACAGAATGCAGACTTAGACTATGTGTGCTCCCTGATGTATAAGAGCGTTATTATCGGCAAGACTTGCGCTATGATTCCAAAAATCATCACAGGCAACAAATACGGTAAAGCCGTAACGAATCCCGGTAAGAACGGCATTGCGGATAACCTGCTTACACTAACGAATCTCGAACAGGTCTATGCTCGTAACTATTTCGTGCCCACAAACACACTCGGCGTTGAACTCCTTTCCCGTACAGTCACGCTGACACGCGATGACCTTAACCAAATGATTGAAATGTGGCTCTCTGAAATGACAAACACCCATACTTGTGTGGATGCTCGCGAATACACGGAAGCTTACATTGACGATGACAGCGAAAAGACACTCATCTTCCCAATCATCGAACTGGAAGAACTCGTCTACCAGAAAGCAGGCAGGGAAAAGTATCATATCGTCTGTGAACGCGGAACCCAAGATGGAATCAGCCGCACAATGGGAAATAAAGTCATCGATTTCAAAGACATGAATAACGAACCAATGCCTGCTCATAAATACGATGACGCTGGGATTCGGAGAGACGGCATCAATCCATTGACGCATTCGGGATACTGGGAGGAAGAGCCATGATAGCGATTCGCGTATGCCCTATCTGCAAGAAAGTCTTTGAGGGCAGAGTCGGAGTTCCGAAAGTCTACTGTGATGAATGCACGATGCTTGAAGATTTCGCGACTTCGGATGAGGCTAGGGAACAGTCATCTTGGTTTTTTGAGGATTCTGAGGATTCAGAAAAAGAAGATTCAGGAATGCATGAGACAGGGAAAGAGAAATTACTCGACCCTCTAACAGACGAGTCCCGACTTCCCGCAGCACCCCGCCAAACGAAAGAGTCTCTTTTGTATCTCATTACCCCCAAAAAGAAATATTGACAGCAGCACCTAAACTATCCTTGCAACGCTTCCCGTCTCATTCACAAATCCCCTCGAACCTAATTTGTTTATTACGATTCCGTGAACATATAGGTGACAAGGTTGAGAAACAAGCAAATTCATGGTATAATGCAAATGAAAATAAAGCGTAGCTGCGATGCGTAGCTGCAAAAAGCATACAGAAAATCATTGCACGAACCGTAGGCACGAGAAGGTATCGGAATGAAAAAGAGAATCTTAGTTCCGTATATGGCGGCAACTCTCGCCATGGCGGCTTCCATTAGCGTAGCTGCCAGAGATGGAGCCGTAGTTGCGAGAAGTTACATGAATTACAATGACCAGAAGCCTAGCGTAGCTGCCGAGTACCGGTATCAAACCGTAGGCATTTCCTGGACAAACACTTATAAAATTGTCACGGCAGAGGAAGCAAGACAAATTCAGGATGGAATCGTGATTTTCGCATTTCCCCGCTGCCCTTATTGTCGCAATTTAATTACAGAGGTAACGGATGTTGCAGTAGCGGAAAACACCACAGTATATTATTGCCAAATTGACAAATATAGAGACAGATACGAGTATAATGAGAAAACCGGAAAGCCTCAGATGACGGTAGAGGCGGGAGAAGGATATACGGAGCTGCTTTCGTGGCTTGACGAATACCTTGCCGACTATACGGTAACGGATGAGGCAAAGAATAAAATCGAGGTAGGGGAGAAGAGAATCGGAGCTCCTACGATAATCCGGGTAAAAAACGGGGAACCAGTGGCAAAATGGCAGTTGGATTCGGTGGAAGACATCGATTACCCCGATAATAAATATGATGGCTGGGATACTGCGATAAAAGAAAAGGTCGAGGAATCCCTGTATGCTTTCTTTGAGGAGGTTTGAGCCATGGATAAATCCGAGATTATCGGCACACTTCTTTTTGTGAACTCGCAGTATTGGGTTTGTGCGATTATTGCACGAATCGGCTTTGCGATTACCGGGATGTCTAAACTCATGACTCCGGTAACGGCGGTTCTGTATTTTGGGCTTCTGTACCTCCTTTTCCTTGTCGGCGCACTCCGCAAAGATGATGACGATGAGGACTAATACGAGCACCTCAAAAGAACCGTAGGTGCTAAGAAACCGTAGGGGTATTGAAGAATTTTTGTAGAATGACCCCATTCCACTAAGTTTCTTCAATATCACAGGCGGATGTACTTTTGTACATCAAGATGACGAGCTGCACTTGTACGGTTTTCCCAGCTTACAACCATGCGAAGGCGTCATCTAGCTAAGGGAAACACAACCTCCTGCTTCGGCAGGGGAGACTTATCGTAAAGGAGGTGGCGTATATGTCCACTGTATATGTGCTTAATAAAGATGGTAAACCTTTAATGCCTACGACTCGCTGTGGACATGTACGCCATCTACTTAAAGAACAAAAAGCACGAGTCGTAACATCAAAACCGTTTACCATTCAACTGTTGTATGAAACCGACGATGTGGTGCAACCGCTTTACTTAGGCATCGACCCCGGCAGAACCAATATCGGTGTTGCCGTTGTCAAAACAGACGGCACGGCAGTCTTTACCGCACATTTGGAAACCCGAAACAAGGAAATTCCGAAACTGATGCAAGGTCGCAAAAAAGCCCGCCGTACAAGACGCACCAACGGCAGACGCTGCCGCCGTCAACGGAGGGCTAAGGCAAATGGCACCATTTCTAAGAAGTGCGTAAAGCAAACTACTGCTCAAAATGGCAGCGTCAGCAAACGTGCAAAAGAAATTGGTGTTATCAAGCGCCACCTTCCGGGTTGTGAGAAAGATGTACTTTGCGTCGGCATCAAGAACAAAGAAGCAAAGTTTAGTAATCGTACAAGACAGGAAGGATGGCTTACACCTACCGCAAATCAGTTGCTGCAAACACACATCAACTTGATTAAGAAGATTCGGAAGTTTCTTCCTATCAGCAATGTTGTACTTGAAATCAACAAATTTGCGTTTATGCGGCTGGATAACCCCAATATTCAGAAATGGCAATATCGGCAGGGTCCACTCTATCAAAAAGCAAGCATTGAAGAAGCTGTCTCCGAAATGCAAGAACATCATTGCTTGTTTTGCAAGAAGCCCATTGCACATTACCATCATGTAGTGCCGCAATCCGAAAACGGCAGCAATACTATTGGGAACATCGTTGGCTTATGCACAAAACATCACGACCTTGTGCATAAGGATACCACATGGCAAAAGAAGCTTGCCAAAAAGAAAACCGGACTCAACAAAAAATATGGTGCTTTGAGTGTGTTGAATCAAATCATTCCGGCGCTGACGAAAGAGTTAAGTTCTCTTTTCCCGAAGCATTTCTTTGCGACCAATGGTAAAAGTACCTACGACTATCGTGCAGCGCACAGCGTAAGCAAAGACCACTGGCTCGATGCCTATTGTATTGCTTGCTCCGTTTTGGCTAACGATGTTTGCGACAGTAACATCAACAGCCGTGTACCGTATGAGCTTAAACAGTTCCGTCGCCACGATAGAAGAGCACTAAATAACGAAAACATGAGCCGTGTGTACACGCTTAATGGCAAGGTGGTTGCCACAAATCGGCATAAAGCTACTAAGCAGACAACTGACAGCTTGGAAGAGTTTCGTCAAAACCATTCCGATGATGTTTGCAAGCTGAAAGTAAAAGAGCACCATCCAACATACAGAAACATGAACCGCAACTATCCGGGGAGCGTATTTCTTATCGGAAAGCAAGTTCATGTAATGCAAGGAATAGCGGGTTCCAAAAATGGGGAAGCAACAACATACAAAGACACTAACGCAAACTCAATAGCCGCCGGAAAATGCAAATTTGTTGCAAAAAATTCTGGCATTTTGTTTGTGTAGTGTGCATTAAAATTAGTAATGCCACGAAAAATCTTCAATAACCGTCGGACGACAGTGTCGTGGTTGCCGCTATTTTCGAGATAAGCGTAGCTGCCGTCCTTTTTTGTTGTCAAAAGATATAAAGAGGAGAAAATCATGGTTTACGAAGTCATCAGCCCCGAAGCACACGGAAACGGCACGATTGTCGGTATGCACACCGAATCTCCTGCCTGTATCGATTCTCTGGATACCCAGAAAGCAATGCTGGATGCTAAGAGCAAAATCACTTTTACCGGCACAGAGGAAGAATATGAGGCTGTGAAGGCGAAACTCAACGCGAAGGTGAAAGTCGTAATCCAGAAACCGAAATCAAGCGCAAAGAAGTGAGAGACACTATGATACAGTACCAGAATGTATACGACGCGTTTATGCGTTGCGATACCGATAAGCTAGCAGAAGAATTTACTGCCTTGTATGACGAATCTAAGAAAGACGCCGAGAAGAGACTTGAAACGGCACAGAAAGTGATTCGTGCGTCCTATGAGCGTATGAAGAATACAACCCTCGCAAGCAACGACGATGAAAGCATGATTGTTGTTTGCAAAAGCTTCGATGATGCCGGAGATGATGTTGCCTGCGTGAAGGCTCAGGAAATCCGAGATTGGAAGGAAAAACACGAGAAAGACTATGAACCCATCAGCGATGAGGCCCTGACCTTCATGAGCACGGATGAGATTTATAATGCGATTACCGCAGATAGGTTGCCTGAGCGGTATGCGTTCGAGTTCTCGCCTTGGGAAGAAATCCTCAGCTGGAACCTGGCTGAGCCAAGTGTTACCAGATATGGCCTTGAACATTGTCTTGCTGGTATCCTGTGGGAGATGACCTTTTTTGGCGTTGACCCTGCGGGAGTAGAGAAAGAAAGAGTGAAACTCGATGCGGCAATAGAAGAAGCCAAACAGGCAAGTGCAGAGGGAAGAGTCTCAGGTAAGGCTTTCTCTTTTGAGGATTTCGCAAAAGAAGTCTTGGGGGATGAGTATACCGAAGACTGGTATCCGGAAGAAGAACAGGAACGGGATAGAAGGAACATGGCTATATCTAGCTATAAGTACGGAGTAGAGTTCAGGCTTTTATTAGAGAGCATCCTCTAAAGGGGTAATACACTTCCGTTCTGAACAATGCTTTGCAGGCTAGGTGCTGCACGGACGGTTGTCTGTCTGCCTGCTGGAACTGCCGCGAGCGAGCTGCCTATAAACGCATCCAGAGCGGAATTCCCCGCGTTCGGGGTCATGGCACTGCTTGCTTCAAGATGCTGCCGGGCCCCTTAACCAAACGAGAGGAGAGACAAGAGATGCTTCTGCATATATTCGGGGACACACATGGTCCCTTGGAAATCAACAAAATCAATCCGAAACGCTTTCTTGGCCGGGCGCTTACCGACAACGATGCTATCGTCATCTGCGGTGATTTCGGGTTCCCGTTCCTGCCTACCGACTGCATCTCTGAGGGTACTCTCAAAGAATCCGGTGCTGAACACTACTGCATCAAGTATGCCCGCGCATACCGACAAAACATCGACTGGCTCAAAACCTTCCCGTGCAATATCCTTTTCATCGACGGCAACCACGATAACCACGAATTCTGGGCTAAACTCCCTATCGAATTCTGGAACGGCGGTCAAGTTCAGAGATTGCCGGACGCACCCAATGTCATCCACCTTATGCGCGGCGAATACTATACCATCGATGGTCTAACCGTCTGGTGTATGGGCGGCGCAGAGTCCATCGATAAGGCGACCCGCACACAGGGCATTTCCTGGTGGCCGGAGGAAATCCCGTCTCAGAAAGAGATGTGGCACGGGATGGATACGCTGGAAGAACACGGGTATGATGTCGATGTCATCCTGACCCATACCCTGCCAAAGATGCTGATGTCTGCCTATTTTGGGAATTCCTTCACCTTGAAGGAAAATGACCCGACAGGTGTATACCTCGATGAAGTGTATCGGAGAACCAGGTTCCGGAAATGGTTTTGCGGGCATATGCACGAGGACATCGATAGACCCCTGTTCCGGCTGCAAGTGCTATATGACGATGTAGTGAGCATTGATACGAAGAATCCCAGTTTTGAAAGTACAGAGCAAGAAGCAGGACACGGAGAGGAAGGGAAAGACCTTTGAGCATATTCATCGTCGGAGATGTACACGGGAACTATAAAAGCCTGACATCCAGTTTGGAAAAGTCAGGCTGTGATGTAAATGCCGATACCATCATCTTCGTGGGCGATGTAGTGGACCGTGGCAAAGAAAACGCCAAGGTCGTAAATTTCATCGACGAACATAAAGGCAACATCCACCTGATTTGCGGCAACCACGAATACCAGCACAGACAACTCCTGAAATACTACCGTGCTCTTGCCAAGGCACCGGTAATTCGGAAGATGGCAGCAGGAGTTTTCCGGCACTATACTCCCGAAGGCAGAGTCATCCGCGATAAATCCGAAATCGAACGACTCCGCTGCGATGAAGAAGAGCGCAGAAAAGAAATCGAGAAGCATCCCAAGACTTTCGAGGAATGGCAGAAACAGTTCCTGATTTATACTCTCGCGTGGGAAGAAGATTCCCTCTGGCAAATCGTGCTCTATCTGCTCGATGAGATGTGCGGACCTCCCTATGATGCCCAGCATACCATTTACGAGTACCTTTCAGGCACCAATCAAACGAGAACGAACTTTGAGCAGGTATTCGAGAGCCAGACACAGGAGCTCAACATTAAGCCGGGCCCGGACGTGCATCGGTATGAACAGGTAGTTGTTTCGCACAATAATCCATTCGGCGGTCCATACAGCTACGACAGCCAGGAAATGCTGGCAGGGCATAGAAACATCCTGTATATCTTCGGGCATGTTTCCCACGAGACTATGACCCGCAATGACCGGAAAGAATCCAGCTGCACCTTCCTCGACATCGATACCTCTCCGAAATCCGTCACGGTCATCGCACTTGACGACTACCTCAAAAACTAAGCAACGCGCTACAATGGCTCATACAGCCGCTGTGGCGCGTTTTTCTTTTTAGACGATAACTTTATCGGATACGCTTCGGCATCATCAAAAGCGGGCGGATTTGCCGCCAATCCTGCGATGCTGACGCGATGCGGTGTACTCAATACAACCATGATTTTGAATGCGCCGCAAATAACGCACAAGACAAGACACACAAAGACCCTTGGCAAAACCTCAGCCAACCACGAGGAGACGCCGCGAGAGACCATGACAGCAACCGCAATGCAAGCCATGTGTACTAACCGGTAGCCGTCATACAAGACTACAGAATCCCGCTACACACAGGACCACCCCGGGCAACACCGGACGAAACCAACCAAAAACCCCACCTCGCCATCGCCGCCAGCTGGACCGGAAAGCGCACAAGCCTGCCTGTAATATCAGTCCAGAGCGGAAAGGACCACCCGGAAGCAGAATTTGCCCCGGAATAGCACCCTCCTCATAAGCGAATCAGCGTATAGGCATCATCAGCCTGTACGCTTTCTTTTTTTGCCCGATATTCCCTCGTTGCAGCAAGACACAAAACGCGATAGGCGCAAAGAATCCATATAGCGTTTCAGGCAGAATTGTGTTAGACTAAGGACAGAAACAGAAATCAGCCGGAGGTGTTTCAGATGGATGAGAATATCCTGTTCAGCTACGAACTCAAAGATGCCTGGTTCCTGCCGATTGCAGGCGTTGAGGTCTACAAAACTGGCGAAGTTCGGTGCATGACAGGTGATGAAGACAGAACCAGTATCCTTGATGAGAAGGCTCTTGCAGAAATTGAGAATGTCATCGAGAGCCATCCTGAACTGTTCGAGTACGAGTCTCCGAAAATCGCTACGCCCTCGATTTTTGACGGGGTCAGCAATATCTTCTGCTTTGGCGCAGAGGATGGCAGAAACACAGAACTTGTCACGCTCAATATTTGGACACTGCGAGAAAAAGAATACGGCGACATCGGGACTTACACTGCCTATGAGAAAGGAATGCGCCTTCTGCAGGTATTCGATACGATAGCAGGGATACTGACCCGGAACGGCGTGCCATCCGAATGCCTCGCGCTTAGATAAGAGCAGGGGCTGCAACACCACAAAGGAAGCACCATGGACAAGACATTCGAGAAATTCCTGCGCAGCGGCATTGACCTGTCCTTGATTGGCATTGAACGCCGCGAAGACAATGCATCGTATTTTTGTACACCGAAAGGGGCATACATTTTCGGCTGGACAGGTGTGGACGGTATCCACTATTGCTTCGTGCGCGGATTCGGCAGTATGGTTTTCGCCGTAAGCCCCATGAATTCGGCACCGGACTTTGTCCACCCGATAGCAAGAGACTTTGCGGATTTCCTGCGTTTGCTTCTTGCCTGCGGGGATGCGGCAGCATTAGAACAGGCTTGGATGTGGGATGAGGCGCAGTTTGCCGCCTTCCTGCAAGAGAATCCTCCGACACGGGAACAGAAGGCTGTACTAGAGGAGATTGCGGAGCAGTTCTCCTTGTCGCCGCTGGAACACCCATGGAAATACATCAAGGACCTGCAAGCATCGTTCGACTATGCTGAAATCAAGTATACCGATGACTACTATGACTTGACGCTGAACCCCGATGCCCCACAGTCGCCGCCCGACTGGAAGGTGTATTTCGAGGGAAATTTCTGGGGGTATTCTGGGCGCGACCATGCCGGGACAGAAATCAAAGTCAATAAGCAATTCGATTGGGCCAGACATCACTGGGTTATTCCATCTATATACGCTTGCAGCAAAGGCTTGGTAGTAGATTTTTGTATGCGAGCAAAGGCAGAGGATATCCGAGCCTTTATTGACAAATGGCATCTGAATGCTGACAATGATTCGTGCGAGAACTTCACCAGAGAAGAACAGATGCAGATGGAACTCGATAATCCTCTCTCTCTGAATTTTGAGCCGAGCCTTGTCATGAACGGGAAAGCTATGCGGACTTCTCATGGCTCTTCGATATCCTATAACCCGTGTCTACCGGAAGGGATAACGATTGAGCCGGAAGCTAAGGCGGTAATAGAACACTATGGTTTAGATACATCCTATGGCTGGACTATAACTAGAGCAGCATACCCGTGGAAAGGGAAGAGGCGTCCTTCTGGTATAAAGGCTCTATCCCTAACTATGGAGAGAAGACCCTATACATTGGCTGGTCCGCACTTCAAAGTAAATAGTTCTGGGGATACTGTATATACCTTTACGCATCCACTAACCGGGATACAGTATACTCTATCCGTTCTGGACATTGAGCAGCAGACGATACCCCGCAGCGGTATGGACACTGAGCGCTGGGTGTACCCTTCGCACTATATAGCCATGCGGTATATGCTTTTCCCGGAACCGGATACGGAGATTGCAGTCCGGGACTGTGTGCAGAGCGAGAGACCTCGGGAAATCGACCCACGCCCCGGTAAGTATTATCCGGAAGCTACGAACAGTGTCATCGCCATCATCGGCGGAGCGGATGGACCGACAACCATCACCATAGGCGTCCCGGACCAGAAGAACATCCGTGTTGCCTGCTCCGCCTTGCACTTTGAGCCGGTACACGAAGGCATCGAGTGGCGCATCGAGTTCGGCGTGAATGAGCCACTAAAGGAGACATTCCAGCTCGTTTGATGCAAGCTCATCTTGGCACTGACTTTCATTTCCATCCGAAACCTTGCCCAAACACTATCACCCCCATATTTCCTATGCCAGAAAGGAGTCTTCACCATGAACAGTATCTTCCACCGCGTCAGTATCCGCAAATTTCAGGATAAGCCCGTAGAACCCGAGAAAATCGAGACCCTTCTTCGCGCCGCCATGGCAGCACCCTCGGCGAGAAACCAGCAGCCGTGGGAATTCTATGTCGTGACCAATAAGGACCTTATCCAGAAACTCTCCACTGTCAGCCCCTACGCTGGCTGTGCCAAAGATGCCCCGGTGCTTATCGTTTCCGCCTACCGCGAGGATGCCATCAGCCCGGCATATGCGCAAATCGACCTTAGTATCGCAAACGAGAATATCTGGCTGGAAGCAGATGCCTTGAGTCTTGGCGGAGTCTGGCTCGGCATTGCCCCTGTCGAGGAACGAATGAAAGCCGTCAAGGAAGTGCTCCAACTCCCCGCCGAGCATCACGCCTTTGCCATCTTTGCCCTCGGCTATCCGGCAGAGAGTAAACCGCAGCAAGACCGGTATGATGTCAGCCGCATACACTATGTTAAGTAATTCACAAATTCTTCAAAAGAAGTTTCTAGTTCGTTCAAAAGCCTATTATACTCTGCACACAAGTCCTCGGTATAATAAGCCTTGTAATCAAGAAGCGAACACGGATAAACATCCCGAAGCTTTTCCACTGCGCCTTAGACCATGCCAGAGCAATCGCTCGGTCAAGGCCAGACAACAAACAAGGCTAAAACGCCATTACATATAAAAACAATGCTGTACCTTTCTGATTCGGAGGGCACAGCATTTCTTTTTGCCGCAATTTGTCGTATAATAGGGCTATATTACAGATGTGGCAAAGCAACCCAGAGCACAGACATCTACCGGAACAGGGAAATGGAAGGAAAACGAAATGTTCAGAGAAATGCGCAGAAAGAACAGAGAAATCTCTATCGATATGGCAAAGCAGTTGTTGCAATCCAGTCGGCGGGGCGTGCTTGCCGTGAATGGCGATGACGGCTACCCGTATGCCATACCCATCAACTATCTTTACGATGACGAAGCGCAGAGGATTTATTTCCACGGCGCAAAGATAGGGCATAAAGTCGATGCTTTGCGTGCCTGCGATAAGGTATGCTTCACCGTGTTCGGGAATGAGACCATCAGAACGGATGCCTGGGCCCCGTTCATGCAGAGCGTTGTCGTGTTTGGCAGATGCCATCTGATGGAGGCGGGTCCCGAAGCGTCACAGCGGCTCAAGCTGCTTGCCATGAAATACTATCCTAGCGAGCAGCTTGTCGATGAGGAAATTGCGCAGTCGGGTAAGGCCGTACAGGTCTTTGAAATCGAAATCGAGCATATGAGCGGGAAAGAAGTACAAGAGCGCTGATTTCTTGCACGACAAGAGACTTGATGAAGCGCAATGAAGTTAGAAGCCTTTATCATGGAAACATACAATACAGGAGTCGAAGAACATCCTGTACGGTGTCTTGCTGCTCATTATGAGAATTGCCTTGCAGGCGCTGTCTCATACCATTGGCGGGTCGGATGTGAAGGATTTCTTTTCGGGACTTCTTCTGGGTGTTCCCGTTGCAGAAATGCTGGTCAGTATTTATGTGGTCGGGAAAAAATGACGAACAGCTGACAACGGTTCGCAGAATGAAAGCTGTATCACTGATTTTTGACTTCTAAGCAGAGGCATTTTGAATGATAACCTACAAAGACATAAGTATAAACGAGGAATTGTGCTCTGTTCGAAAGGATGGTCGCCTCGTTCATCTGACAAAAACTCAATATCGGCTGTTTCTGATATTGCTTGAACATGCCGGGCAAATCTGTACCCGAGAATACTTGCTTTCATCTGTTTGGCATATTAAGACACCACTCCTGACGCGCAGAGTAGATGCGTATATCACGCTGCTGCGCAAGAAGCTAGGCTTGGGCAAAAACGAATTGAAATGCGTAATGGGGCACGGATATGTTCTTGCCGAAGACAGCGACACGAGCACTCCGTATACACAAGAATAATACAACAGGAGGAACATACATGAATATCACCGTGTACTTAGGCGCGAACGAAGGCAATGACCCATGCCTGCGACAATCCGTGGAAGAACTCGGCACATGGATTGGCAGCAGCGGGAACGCGCTTGTCTACGGCGGCTCAAAATCCGGACTAATGGGCGCAATCGCAGATAGTGTCTTGCAGGCCGGCGGCAAAGTAACGGGGATTGAACCGCAGTTCTTCATCGAAAACGAGTTGCAGCACGATGGCTTGACCCAGCTTATCGTGACCAAGGACATGTCAGAGCGGAAAGCCAAGATGATTGAGCTCGGCGATGCCTTTATTGCTTTCCCCGGTGGGACAGGTACACTAGAGGAAATCGCAGAGGTCATGTCCAAAGTATCCCTGAAACACATGAATGCCCCCTGTATCCTTTATAACCTGAACGGCTACTATGATGATTTGAAAGCACTGCTGGCAAAGATGATTGACAAGGGCCTTTCCTCGAAAGAAAGGCAGGAAGGCATCTATTTCGCCGAGAACCTCGATGAGATAAAGCGAATCCTGAACGAAGAATAAGGAGAAGGACTATGATATTCGGCTTGTTTGACCAGTTGTTCCCACTCATGTTTACTGTTATCTTCCTCATCGTCATCGGCACATTCATTTACACTGCCGTCACGGGACTTACCACATGGCATAAGAACAACCAATCACCGAGATTGACTGTACCAGCCAAGGTCGTAGCTAAACGCCAGAATACAACTCATCACAGCCATCCGGTGGCGGGCGATGCCTCCGGCGCTCATGGGTTCCATAGCACAACGAGCACTTCTTACTATGTCACATTCGAGGTCGAGAGCGGCGACCGCATGGAGTTCGCTGTGCGTGGTCAGGACTACGGCATGCTCGTGGAAGGTGATGAGGGTAGACTGAGCTTTCAGGGAACAAGGTTTCTGGACTTTGAGAGAAATATCGGGAACGGTTTCTGAGCACATAGGAGAATGAGACCTTGAACCTCAAAGAAAGAGCCAAAAACTGAAATCTGATGTTCCGGCATTGGTGTTGGCGCTAAAAGGATGCAAGGACACCTCCTGCTGCCAAGACACTGGCCGGTATCACCGTTGCGTATGCGTTGTCTCCTATATACTTGATTCCGGACTTATTCCTGTTGTTTGTATATGGGGAGTAGTCTTAGTATGGATTGCTAACATACTGCTTTGGAGGAGTACAAAAATTGGAATTTGCAGGAGGTGTTTTGATGAGAATGAGGCGTTTGGTGCTGTGTGCGATAGTTGCCTTTCTGGCTGTGCTCTTGATTTGTTCCAGTATCCGGAAAAGGCATACATTCACTCTTTCAAATAGCGAAGGTACAATAAAAGCAGAACAAATACAGCCACTTAGAGGAACTGTAAAAGTAAGTGGCGATTGCGATACGGATGTTGTCTTTACTGATGTTGAAACAGGAAAGCAGTACATAATCGGGTACATTACACATGGTATGACAGAGAAAATCAAACTCGAAAAGAATAAATGGTACAAAGTTGAGGGTGAAGGCAATCTCACCATGTCCCCCGTAAATGTTCGAGTTGAATAGCTTTCAGTTTGTAGACGGGTATATAGCTTCCCTATGGCTTTTCCGTTCTGATGAGGTTCCTAGCGGCGGGGTTCTGCGTTCCTGTCGTCCCGGAAAGCGGCATCCTCGTGGGAATGTATGAAATCCACGAGGAAGTTCTATGCCCAGAAGGCATATACCCGCATGGGGATACTGGATACCCTGTGTGCAATTCGTGCAAAGAGTACGCGGGCGGTCATCCGGCTCGACTGGGCCTCTAACACAAGTCCAGAACGGATATGCCGCTTCTATCAGCAGAGCGGTGTCCTGAATCGGCAACAATAAAAAACAGCGTATAGGCAACATCAGCCTGTACGCTTTCTTTTTTGTTGCAAGGACCATCTGTAGTTGAGAGAACACGAAGATAATACACAGAAACACGGAAATACACGCATAAAAAGCAAAATAATTGACAAAAAGCGTTAAATTTCACAAAATAACCTTGTATACTATAAGTATACGAAAGAGGTGAGAATATGCTGGTCGAATTTACCGTGAAAAACTACCGTTCGTTCCGTGATGAGGCAGTGCTTTCCATGGAAGCCACGGGTCTGAGCACGCTGAAAAGTGTCCTTATCCCATACGGAGGGCTGCGTATATTGCCCAGCGTTGCCATTTACGGAAAGAACGGTGGCGGCAAGAGCAATGTCATCCGGGCGTTTTGGCTTTCGGTGCAGTTTATAAAGAACGCGCAGAAGACGCAACACGAAAATGCAGCGATACCGGTTGTTCCGTTCGCGTTGAACGACTATTCGGCATCTGAACCGACAGAGTTCTCGTTCGTGTATACCTTAGACGGCACCAAATACTGGTATTCGTTTTCCGCAACGAAAGAGAAGGTGTATGCTGAATCGCTATACCATGCGCCGAAGGGACAGAAGGCCCTCGTTTTTTCCAGAAGCGAGCAGGTTTTCTCCTTTACCGAAGAGAAGGCTCGCAGAAAACTGATAAGCCAGATAGTGGCAGAAAATCAGTTGTTCTTCTCCGTGGCATGTACTATGAACGATGAGGCTTGCTCGAAAGCCATGACTTGGTTTCGAGAGATGATTTATTTCTCAAGAGACTATTCGGATATACCTCGGCAGCTGCTCGAATACTCGAACGATACCAATATGCTGAAAGCGATTTCCAATTATGCGAAAGCTGCGGATGTCGGCGTTGAGGACATGCGGTTCGAAATCAACAGCAAGAAAATTAACGAGAAAGCTGACTTGCCGGAGAATATACCGGATGAAGACAAAACAGCACTTGTACAGTTTATGCATCTGCTCTCCGAAACATCGAGCAATGCAGAAACGCATTTGAGGATGGGTCAGGTCACGGCGACATCTATTCATCAAGGCGAAGACAAGAGCGGTAATCAGCACATGTATTCGATTGAACTCGCAGACGAATCCGATGGCACAAGAAAGCTGATGGCGCTCGCGCCTGCCATCGAATCAGTTTTGTCAAAAGGAGGGCTTTTACTCATCGATGGGATAGAAAAGGACCTGCACCAGGCGTTAGTCGAGTTTATCATCGCTAAATTCCAGAGCAAGAAGACGAACCCGAAAGGCGCTCAACTTGTCTTCACTACACACAACACTGAATTGCTGAGCATGGAGCTGCTTCGAAAAGACCAACTGTACTTTGTAGATAAACACAAAGACGATGGCGCATCGGAGTTGTATAGCATCAGCAACTTCTCAACGCGTACAACCGATAACATCCGCAAAGGATATCTTCTCGGAAAATACGGGGCAACCCCCAATGTCGAAATTGAAGAGATTGAGTAATGGCATGCAACTAAAAAAGTCAAGGGTCAGCACCAACATGACAGAATGATTGTATTGACATTTAGTGGTGCATACTATATAATATAAGAGCGTTAAGGACATCCTCTTAACGAATCATAGCTCCCATGATAGTTCTTGGTATGGTATAAGATGCTATTGGGAACTTTGTTCAAAAGCCGCTTCATTTAGTGAGGCGGTTTTTTGTTTTTAGTCCCCATTTTATAAACCCCGTACCTTCCAAGCACGGGGCACCAGTACAAATCAGCGTATAGGCATCCCAGCCTGTACGCTTTCTTTTTTCTCCGAAGTCCAATCTTCCGACAATGCTAAAAAGCAACGCAACGCATCAATTTCCTGTGGCGTTTGTGCTCAACATGTGCTAGACTAAAGGCATAGTCTGGGAAAGTATATGCGAAGGACACGGGGGACAAATGGACACGAAAAATTCGTATACAGAAAAGCTGGAAGCGACAGTAGCTAAGAAGAAAGAAGAACTGACTGCATATGAGCCTTATGCGCCCGATGAGATGTTCCGATTCCGTGGCAAGGACCTCTTCTCCGTTGAGGATTTCTGGCAATACGCATACAGCCAGCTGGACGGGATGGCGGAGACAATAGCGGAGTTCCTCGTGGCGAAAGCACTCGGCATTAAGAAAGCCGAAAATGTCAACTACTGGACAGCCTATGACATGGCATACCGCAACAAGCGCATCGAGGTTAAGGCAACAAGCTATGTGCATCCCTGGAACAAAGAGATATCCCCAATACGGACCTTCTCGATTGCACCGACAAACAACAGCTACTGGGAGAACCAGGATGCCGAGCGGAAGCTGTCAAGGCAGTCAGAGGTATATGTATTCTGCCTGAATACGAACAAGGATATCGGGAAGCGCAATGCCTTGACTGTGGATGACTGGGTGTTCTATGTTGTGCCAACATTCGTGGTAGACGGGTATTGTAAGGAAACGCCTGCGCAGAAAAAGATATCGCTAAATGTCGTTAAGCGTCTTGCGAAAGAGGAAGTATCCTATGACAGACTGCGGGAAACGGTGGATGAAGCGATAGTCTTATCGGATAGCTACTATATGGATAAATAGGGCTTTGAGAAATAGTATGACCTGATACCATATAATAGGCGGTCGCTGCTGTGTTCCGCTCTGAACGATGCAGACAGGGCTGACTCCGGCTACAGGACCGGTGAGGCGGCAGGCACGGTGAACTTCAGCAGAATGATAATACATCCAGAACGGAATGCTCACCTTCTCCTCGTTTCTGTCCGAGAAAAACTCGATGACATCACCATTCGACGCTTCTGCCGAAATAATGGGACAATAATCAGAAAACATCGACAGCTCCGATAAAACATGGTACAATTCTTTAAAATAAGATTGCCTAAAGAAAAGAGGTTGGAATTATGGGAAGGCAAGAAAATGTCGAGATTTTCGAGGATACCCTTGCTTTGTGCAAACAAAACAGTACGCTGCGCAACGCCATCGAACAAAGCACTAAAAAACAGAAGCTGTATCCTGAAGGCATCGAATGCGCAGAGAAGCAGGCAATCACCTATGCTCGGCCTGCCCAAATCATTGTGAGTTCCAAACGCACACTGGAAGCAGCAATGCCTTATGCCTATGCAGGGAAGAAAGTCTGCATCCACAACTTTGCTTCTGCGGCAAATCCGGGCGGTGGTGTGGTGAAAGGTTCTTCGGCACAGGAAGAGGCAATCTGCCGCTGTTCCACGCTGTATCCGAATCTCAAAGAAGAAAGCCTTTGGAAGCAATTCTACGCGCCTCATCGCCGCCAACAGAACCCGCTGCACAATGATGACTGCATCTACACACCGGGCGTTATTGCGTTCAAGTCCGATACTGCGTATCCCAAGCTGTTGCTGGAAGACAAGTGGTATTCTGTCAATGTGTTGACCTGCGCGGCCCCGAATCTCCGGGAGTGCCCCAGCAACGGTATGAATCCAAGTGATGGAAACACCGCTGTGCGCATCAGCCAGAAAGAACTGCAGGCGCTGCACGAAAAGCGGATGAGAAAAGTGCTTGATATTGCCTGGAAGAATGGCAATGAGGTTGTCATCCTTGGCGCATTCGGATGCGGTGCGTTCAGCAACCCGCCGTTGGCTGTAGCACATGCAATGAAGGCAGTGGTGCAGGAATACCGGATGAAGTTTGAAACCATTGAGTTCGCTGTATATTGCTCACCGCGAGATGATTCGAATTTCCGCGTATTCCAGAATGTTTTAGGAAGCCTGTAGCTACCGAGTGATGGAACACCTTGCAACTTTCCCAGAAGACAAAAGGCCAGTGAACGGGCAAGAAAAAACGCTGAGGATGCTGGTTGTGAGTTGGGGAAAGGCGAAACCTATCATGTGGCCTACCCAAAGGGAGTACGATGCAAGAAAAAGAATGAGGAATGAAAGACTTGCCAAATACCGCGCAAATGACGAATCAACGCGATATGCTTGGGGCGTGTATTGCTGCTTTCATATAGTGCGGATAATCCAGAAATATTCGTGCAAATATACGCATAAAAATCGCTGAAAATAACACTAAACGACACGAATGACAAAAACGGAGCCAACAAAGGACAAAGCTATGAAATGCGTGGACAATTACGATAAATTGAGATATACTTTTGTTAGAGCAAAATATTGTATAAAGTGAGGTGTGGTTCCGCGTGTTGTTTTTGCTGATGAACAAAGATACAAAGTGGCTTTTGTTTGATTGCTATGAGGACGAGTTCGGTTTTGTGGCAGGCAAAGAAATTGAATGGTATACAGAATCTCGACCTATCGGATACGATAACATTGGCGATTTTCTTGATGCACGCAAGGCACCTAAGCACAGGAAACACATCGCAGAGCTACTGAAAAAGTATGGCTGTGAATCCATTGAGAATTTTCTGAAATTGACCCACGCACTTTCTCTCAATGACACATTCTGGGTAAAACAACCGGAAAGCACCCTGTCTTGGAACGATGTTTCCCTGTATCGCAACGAGTTCGATGAATTGGTTTCCAACGCAGCTTTCGATGGCGTCATCTCTTCAACAACTCTTTCTTCGACATCTCCTGAATTTGGGACAGACGGTGCGTATGCCAAGTGCTGGCAGCGAGAAAATGGAACGGCCTACCTGTACAAAAGCGGCAGCGACACCTACGAAATCGAACCGTTATCTGAATATCTCGCTACTCAGGTAGCCGATATTCTTTGCCGCGACAATGTCAAGTACGAACTTGCCTTCTATCATGGACGCTTGGCATCGAAATGCAAACTGTTCACCAGTGAACGGTTTGGCTTGGTTAAGCTGTCGGCATTACCGGTTTCCAATCGCAGGAATCCCGCTGCATTCCTCAAATTCGCTGAACAATACGGCAGCGAGGACCTTATGCGCCGGATGTTCGTGTTGGACGCGCTTATTCTCAACATTGACCGGCACTTGGGGAATGTTGGGTTCCTTTTCGACAACGATACGATGCAAATTACCGGAATGGCTCCTGTGTATGACAACAACCGCAGCCTGCTGTTCCAATTCGATACAGAAACCCTTGAAAAGAACCCGGCGTGGTGCATATCGAAGTGCGAGCCGAGGGTTGGCGGGGATTTCATCAAGACGGCACAGGCGATGCTTACCGATGATTTGCGTGCGGAACTAAAGAACATGGCAGGCTTTAGATTCAAGGAACCTGAGAACATTGATGTGCCGAAGGACCGGCTGGATGCGTTGAGCAAAATCTTCAATCTGCAGCTGAATAAAATACTGAAATGATTTACTGCCGAGAGGGGAGTCGTGGAATGCGACTCCCTTTTCTGCTGCTATCGATGATACAGTCGGCGGGTTTGTTTGGTGCGTATGGGCTATGCACTTGTTAGAGACTTGCTAAACACTTGTCAGGGACTTTCTTTGGCTTGTTGGAGTGAGACTTTCCGTATACTATTTTGCATGTATAGGTGTTAGTATGTTTTTCCGTTCTGAACGATGCAGGCAGGGCTGACTCCGGCTGCACGACCGGCGGGACGGCAGGCACGGTGAACCTCGGCAGAAGGATTCATCCAGAGCGGATAGCCGCTTCCCAAGGCAGGGAACCGTCCGGGTTGTATGCACAAAGAAAGAAGTTTGTCAATAGCGAAGTGCCTGAATTAAAAGTTTCGTTTTGGAAAATCTCCCACAACAACTGCTCGGCATCGGCGGGAGATAATCGGAATCAAGGCAACCAAAACTTGCCGTTTTCGATATGCTCCTAATTGCTATTTGGTAATGCCTGTCGTATAATATATATAATAATGTAGGCAGCAGCAAAACCAATGGACATTTGGCGGCGGAAAAAGGAAATATAGCAGATAGGATTGTAGGTGGCATCCATGGGGCTTTGGCAAATCCTGAAAGGCGAGCAGCCGGGACTTATCAAATCTCTCCTGCATTACCGGAACGCAGGACAATTCGGCGAATATCTGATTGACTATGCCTTACAAAGCGAAGGTGTTGAAGGGGAGTGTGTGGTTCTCACTAACCTATACCTGCCGATGAAGGGCAAGACCACAGAAATCGACTTATTGATGCTGCACGAGAAGGGTATCTTTGTCATTGAGAGCAAATACTATAGCGGCTGGATATTCGGCAGCGAAGACCAGCTGAAATGGACGCAGTGCTTCAGAAACGGTCGCAAGGAACACTTCTACGAAATTTGAAGGCAGAGTGCCCCGTCTATAGCCTCAAGGCTTAGGCGGGGGTGAATGCCGCGCCTAAGAGATGCTTTTGAGGTTTTACACTTGCCAAAATGTACGAACTGCCGATAATTGATAGTAGAGGGCAAAAGCCCTACTCTCACAGAAAGGAGGGGAAACAAATGCACAGTGCTACTCAAATTTGTGTGAAACCGGGTTCTGAATTTTATCCTTATTTTGATACCATTGCTGCGCTTTGCAACAATTTGCGAAATGCCGCTTTGTACCGTACGCGCCAAGTCCTCACTATGGTGGAAAAGCCTTTCGACAAACTGACAGCAAACGAATTGGAGGTATACAACGAAATTGCATACGCTCTCCCGGCAATGGGTGACAAATTTAAAATGCCTGTTAAAGGCAAACAGTTTTTGTCGGTAGACTTTCTGGAGGCGTTAATGCGTGCCACCAACAACCCTGACTTTATGGCAAAGGGCTTACCAAAGCAGACTGCACAGCAAGTTCTAAAAGAAGTCGCCAAAAACATGAAAGGCTTTTATGCCAGTGTTCGCGAGCACAAAAAGGACCCTGCTTCTTTTACCGGGAAGGTAAAATTGCCAAGGTATTGTGAAAAAGGTGGCAGGCATACTATTGTGTTTACAAATCAGGATTGCGTAATTTATGAGATAAAAAGCAAGCCCGGTTTTCACGAAGTAAAGTTCCCTGAAATTAAAAAGCGATTGTACATTGCCGATATGCCGCTTCGCGGTCGCTTAAAGCAAATTACCGTGAAACCGAATCACGGCAACTATATCGTGTCGCTCGTTTTTGACGATGAAAAAGAAACCCCTGTAACAAGACCTCCGCACCGTATGGTTGGTATTGACCTTGGTGTAGATAACACTGCAGCTATTACGAACAATTTAGGCTTACCTTGCCTCTTGTTCAAGGGCGGTGTTTTGAAATCCATCAACCAGCTATACAATAAGAAAATGGCAGCAATTCAGTCTGAACAAACGAAAGGTACTGATAAAAAGTTTGTGATGACGAAAAAAACGCACAGCTTATGTGTTTGGCGCAACAATCGCATTGAAGACACAATCAACAAAATAGGAAGCAGTATAGTTGCCTGGTGCTGTGATAACGATGTTGACACCATTGTCATCGGTCACAATACGCATTGGAAACAAAATGCAAACATGGGCAAAAAGAACAATCAGACCTTTGTCCAGCTTCCGCTGTATAAGTTGATTCTGAACATCACCTATCGCGCCGAACGATGTGGCATTCGAGTCATCAACCGCGAAGAATCCTATACATCAAAAGCCTCTTTCTTGGATAATGATGCCATTCCTACTTACGGCAAAAACGATGAAGAATACAAATTCAGCGGTAAGCGTATTAAGCGCGGTTTGTATAAAGCTGCTGACGGAACCGTCATCAATGCCGACTTGAACGGAAGTGCTAATATCCTGCGGAAAGAGTTTCCGGATGCTTTTGCATCTCATCAACCGGATTTCGGTAATGTAATTGTCATCCGACACCCGGATTTAGAGAACGCAAAAAACAACCATAAGAAACAGCTTGCCGAGCCAAAAACCATCAGCAAGTCGAAAACCAAACGCTTAAAAGCAAAAGGCAAAATGTAATCCCTCTGGGATAGAGCTTGTGAATAGCTTTGAGCCCTTACCCTTTAGCTTCGTTTCACTCAGAAGTCCCGTCTATATGGACGGGGCGGAGCGACGTACTTTAGGCGGGGTGATTCACAATCCCGTCAAGCAGAACCGCACGCATATCAGTGCATTGGCTGAGTACCTGTCTATGCCGGAAGAAGCCTTTTCATCCTATGTCGTATTCTCGGAACGCTGCACGCTAAAGAAAGTCCCGCGATACTTTGACGGAGATATCACGGTATGCCACCGTCATACGATGCTGTGCCTTATGCGGAAGCGGATAAAGGATGCACCGGTAGTATATTCTCATGCGGATATTGAGAGATTAGCCGAACTGCTCCGTCCTCTCACTGAGGTGACGAAAGAAGAAAAGCAGCAACATATTGAGGACCTGAAAACGAAGTGCCCATTCTGCGGTCAGCCTCTGGTTATGCGACATGGCAGAAACGGTGCGTTCTGGGGATGCAGCAGCTATCCGAAATGCCGGTACACGCGCTCGCTGGACTGAGTACTGCTTGCAGAACGGAAAAGCTAAGGAGGCATTTATGGATACTTTGGAACAGACCATCGACTGGACACCTATGACCGAGTCCCCGCCGCCGGAATCCGATTCCTACCTCGTTACCCGCAAAGACCCTCTTATGACTACGACTGCCTTTTTTGAGCACGGCGAATGGTGGGATGGACCGTTGTGCGAATGGGCGTGGCCGGAAGGCATGATTGTTGCCTGGAAGCCGATGCCGAAACCCTATAACCCCGCGAAATGAGGAAACTATGTTTGCTATGATTTGCACCGATAATCTTCGGTACAAGAAAACAAAGTATTACGACTCCGAGTATGTCATCAAAGGCACGCTCCATATCAATGAGCATGCCTATGCCTTCTCGCATTACGATGGAGCGTTTGAGGTCCTCGGAATCCGCTGGCTGAGCAACTACACGAAAGGCCGATACAGCAAGGATACGGGGTTAGAGTTCAGCTTCGGTGCCGATACCGAGGAAGGGCGGCTTTTGCAGGAACATAAGGACGAAGCAATTGAGTGTATCTTGCAAACCGTACATGCGTATAAGCTGACGAACATTGATGCGTGGGTCGAATACTTCAACTTTGCTGTAAGTTGCACGGGAACTTATCAGTATTCCGTGACGCGGTGCCAGGCATTCCCCGATGAGCGGTTCCGCTGTACCATTAAAACGCCGTCACCTGACTGCGTGCTAACCTACAGCTTCAACTTCGATGAGGAAGAATTCCCGAGACTCGAAACGCCCTACTTTCCGGGTGTAGGACTCCTTGAAACAGACATTGATAAGGAATTCATCATGAGTCCCGGCAAATGGCTGTACGGTATCCTGAACATCACCTGCGGCCCGGATGACGAAAATCCCTTGCCGCTGTGCAACGACCATGCCAGAATCGCGGACCTTGAAACCGCCTTAGACTGCGAGGTCAAGCTTAAAGGGTTCAAGAGAGAAAGCAAAGGACAGCCGAACAATCTGATACTGTTCTCAGACATCCAGAAAGAATACGAAAAAATGCGGGGAGATAAATGATTGTGATGTGCTCGGGAAAAACACGGCAAAGCAGTGGCAAAACGATGACAAAGACTTTTTAATTCAGAGGTCACCAAAAACGGTGGCCTCTTTTTTGCTGCCGAAATTTGTCCGTTCATGGTAGTATATGGTATAATAGGAGACAGAAGAAAACAACGCGAGGGAGCTGCAATGAAATCGAAAGCGAAAAGAAACAATAATCGCCCGGCGTCATTCCGCGAGAAGTGCAGGAACGCATTTGCTGGAGCCATAAAGGGACTGGCGAATATCAATGCTGCGGAAAAAGAAAATGTGGCAGCGTCCTTCGACCTCGATAAACGCAGCGTGGAGCGGCGTATTGATGCCATGGAGAAGAACCGTGCTGTGGCGAAGCGTATCGCAGAGGGCTGCATCAAGGGCGACCCAAGCTTTAACTTTGATGACGAATGGATTGCGATAAACATCCTCATGGACCCGCCGTACAATGTCGGTGAAGAGATGTTCTGTTATTCTCTGGCAGCGGCCATCTGGATTCTCGACGCAATTCGTGCAAATCAGAAGATGGACGAGGCGCTGGCACTCCTTCCGAAAGACAAAGATAAACTGAATTCCGTGCGTCTGCCGAAATGTGTGTCTCCGTGCTACAGCGAGGCAGTGTTGCGGAGCATGGTATACACCATCCTGCACCGGAACGAGGACTGTGTTGGACTTATAAAATCCCCGAAGGACCCGGCAAGGGTCTTTGTCACGGATGGGTATACGATTGCCGGGAAACAGCATCAGGATGTGCCGTCCAGACAGGTGTTTGAGGGGATTCTGGCTTTGCTCCCGGAAGACATGGTCGATAATGCCGTAAACACATTCGCGTTCATGTCAAAAGCCGCGGTGAGCCGGTATTTCACCTGCCGAAACAAGTGGATAAAGAAGGAGATAAAGTACGCCGAAGAACTCAGAAAGAAAACAGAAGAGCTCAAAGTCATCTCTGAGGAAAGCGTTAAACTATCAGAAAAAGCGAAAGCTGCCTTTACCGGAAAGAGTATTCAGCGAAGAATAGAAGGTGTCCCGCTTATTGATGATAAGATGCAGGTTGCAGCAGATGTATTTGACCTCAAAAACCGCAGCGATAATATCATCGATGAGATGGAGGCGATTCAGGATGAACGCGATGTGCTCTTTGATGAGATTTCCGATTTCCAGAACGACAGCATTATAAAATCCTACTGGACCGAAGAAAGCTGGGCAAAACGGTATCCGAAACTCATAGCAAGGTATGCAGCGCGGTATTCAGTGCCGGACCCGTATGAGATGTGCTTTGCCTTCTATTACCTCATCGACCAGGGTGATGACCTCGCATGGCTGTATTATCCGACCAGCGTTATTTTGTCCTTCTCTGCCGCTCAGCTGCCGTGGAGCGGTGGGACCGTAAAGGAGTTGAGCGACAAGAACGGAGCTAACACGGCGGATATCATCGACATTTTCCCACACATTGACATTTACCATGAACTCCATACGAAGGATAGTCGGATGGTGCCGATTGCCTGGAACGATATGAGTTTGCACCTGCCTTCCGATACGAAGCGGGAAGATAATCTGAGATACACACCATCGAAAGCCATCTATACCTTCACGAACGGCGCGATAGTGCCCCGTAATACAAGGAACATCGATGTGTTCGAGGAATCCCTCTATGACTGCGGCGTGACAGCAGATGAGGGCAAAGCTATCTATGGAGCGTATATCTCTGTGCTCTCTAACCTCGAAGAACGGGTGGATTTCAAGGATGATTCCGAGTCTCTCGCAGCACAATGCAAGGAGTATGAGAAGGAACTCGAAAGGCTCCGGAAAGAGAACGAACAGCAGAAAGAGGAACTGTACAAGGCAAAGAAGGCATTGTCTGATAAAGATACCCTCTTAGAGCAGCAGACAAGCAAGAGAACCGCAGAGAAGCAGGAACTCAACGACCTGCGTGAACTGATTTTCGCTCTGACAAACGATGCAGGGGAGGAGAAGCCCAGCCAGAAACCGAGCACTGCGTTCCCGTACCATACCCAGAAGAAGCATGTCGTGTTCGGCGGGCATCCGACCTGGCTGAAAGCCATCAAGCCGATGCTGCCGGATGTAAAGTTCATCGAAGGCGTTCCGAGCAGTGAGCAAATCAAGGGTGCCGAGATGGTATGGCTGCAGACGAACTATATGTCGCATAAGGCGTTTTATAAAATCATCGATATCGTTCGCAGCAAGAACATCCCGCTCCGGTATTTCACGAGCGCTTCGGCTGCAAAGGGCGCGGAGCAGGTAGTGGCGGCGGACAGCGGCAAATGACCGCTTTAGAAGTGAAGGACATAGCAAATGGGCAAATACATCACGCACGAACAGCTGCCGTTCAAGGGTAAGCTCGTTAAAATCCGGCTGCGGAACTATGGATTCAACAGTGTTGTCAACCAGTCACGAAATGAGGATGAACTCCTCGAAATCACGCCGGACGGCACCGTGAAACTCACTGCAACCCGCGTGGATGGTCGGCAAAAGCGCAAGGTTCAGATACCGGTGGATGATGCCGAATACATCTTCAATGCGTTTGTTGCCGTGTTCTCCGAGTACAAGAAAATGAAAGTCCTGGCTAATTCCGGATTCTGGAAGGTCCGGCTGCTGACCGATGAGGATGAAGTGTTCTTCTATCATGGCGCGAACGGACAGGATTTCATGTACGAGGGCAAGACTCTGACTGAGATTCTCCGGGAAAGGACGACGCTCAAAGAGCTCAACGGCTTTGCCGTGAGCATCGATAAGGAAAGTCATGTATCGAGCATTGATATCGACTTTCATCAGACGGTGACGGAGGATGCAGCTGAGAAGGTCGCGGAAAAGTATCATGCGCCGGTGGAGGATATCGTTGAACGACTCATTATCAGCAGCAGGACCCGTGAAATCGTCTACAACCGCAGGGTGGGGAACAACAAGCGTGTATCTCTATCATTTGAGATGCCGGAAGCGGTCAAGGACCTGCTTGCATGGTATGAGGAGCAGCCTCTGTTTGAGCCGGGCGAGGTGAATCCGAAACCTGCCACAAAAGAAGGTATCAGCAGGACCTACCAAATCACGGTTTTGTACACGGATAAGAAATCGGCGTCCTATACAGGGTCTTTCGACAAGGAAGGACTTCCTGGCAACTGGGCAGATTTTATTGGCAGAGTTGCTGCGTTCTTTGATACCGAAAGTCTCGGCGAGATGTTCAATGTGAGAACCTTCGACCGGGTCCCGGCAAAGGCTGACGAAGCCGTTTTCTGCGGCGTTGAGATTCTCGGAGTGGTTTGGGTCCGGTATTATCGATGCGATGACGATGTGTGTTTGGGTGATGTTGTCATTGTGCCGACTCCTGCGAAGAAGCAGAATCTGGCCGGGCAAGTTGTCGAACTCCGGCGCTGCAAGGCAACTGCCATCCCGAAAGAGTTGCAGAAAGCTAAAGATGTGCTCTACATCATTAGGGACGGGGATGCTGAAAATTACGGGTGAAGCAGAGCAAAAAATGAGTGTCTGTGAAATCTATTAGAAATTGCTGAAAGGATACCAGTATGGCGGAAAATGGCAAAAATAAGCCAGCTGTAGATAATGACGGCTGGACTCCTATGTGGGAAGGCAAACCGAAGAAACCGGGTGGCTATCTTGTGACGCGTGTCAATCCAAAGATGACCACGGCGGCTTTCTTTGAAGATGGCAAGTGGTGGAGCGATGCGTTGCACGAACGCATGTGGCCGTCTTACATGATTATTGCGTGGAAACCCATGCCTGCGCCTTATGCGGGCAATGCAGCCACTTTTGTGCCTGATGTGGACCTGAAAGCGGCAGTAGAAGTATTAAAGCGGCGTGAAAGGGACGTTGAGCGTTACGCATACATAATGGAACAGGTATGGAAGGTAGATGTCTCGCAAGATGAGGACTTCCAGCGAGTGTTCAACGCTTTCTATCGTGTGCGCCGAGACGAAGAATGGCGGAAAATATACTTTGAAATGTTCGAAAAAGTGAAACAAAATCCGCAATCGCGGTTTGATAGGACTCTCGAAGAACTTTCCGTAAGAGTTGGAACTCTTGAACCTTCTTTTGTCAGTAAGATGTTGGCAACAGTGGACATCAATGAGCCGATATGGGACGCGAATGTCCTTGCCATGTTGGGGCTAAAACCTTGCAAGAAAAGTGGCAAGTATCGGCCTGATGATATCTATGACTGCTACAATACAATCAATCATTGGTATTATGAATTCAAAAAGTTGCCCGTGGCAAAAAAGTGGATAAAGGCATTTGACAGAGCACTGCCGAAGCATCAGGGCATCAGTGCAACGAAGAAGATTGACTTTATCCTATGGGCTGGCGGCGAGGCACGCATAAAGACAAAGCGGTAATTGGCGTGCGGGAGCAAAGGCTTCGCTGAGGCTGAAAAAGAATAAAACTAGAGGGACAAGAACATGTATGATGGCGTACCCTTTTCGGGCAGGCTGGTAAAGCTGCGGCTGAAATCAAATGCTTCGAGCTACGGGCCTATCCCGGAGCCAGATGCCGAGGTGGAGCAGAAACTTGAGGTTTCCGTCAAAAAGAAAACAGCAAGGCTGTCCTGCTACAATTTCGGGAACGGCGCTAAGTATCTGCTGAATCAGGGATATGTGCGCAGAGAATCCGAAAAGGATATCATGGATATTCTGGCGATGTTTGAGGCGGTGTTTTCCGCCTATGAGCCAACAGGGTTTGTTTGCGATGCCGGGAGCTGGGAACTCGTTCTGACCAACGATAAGCGGGAACGCTTCCATTACGAGGGCACGCTCTGCACGGATTTTAACTGGCAGGGGAAGAGCGTATCCGACCGTCTGCGCTCGATACTCGACTGGCCAGACCTCTGGGCGTTTGCGCCTGCATTGGAGGAAGAAGCCGATGCGGGCAGCGAGACCGATGACGAGGATACGCTGATGTGGCACACGAACGTTGTGCGAGAAAAAGACAAGCCTTGAACGCTTAGTTACCGGAGTGGATGCGTGGGAAGGGTATAGTGTGTTCAGAACGGAAGAACCAGCATACTCTGGCACCCAGCTGGCGGTAGAGCAACGCCTCAGCGGGCGGAAAACATTCAGCCTCAACGGCGGATAAGGCGGGAACATCAGCGGGTACAGCGTATCGAATCGTCATGGCCTTCGCTATGCCTCACAAGGATTTGCCAAGATTGTAGGCGTCCAGCAGAGTCTCAGTATGGTTCTTTGCATCTCCCGGCTCGGCAATACCTTTGCCGAACACATAGCCTTTAAGCTCAGCCTTCTCGAAACAATCGACCCAACCCTGCAAACCGTTGTAGGCTTTGTCGATGGCGTGTGCATCGTCATCTGCGGCGGTGGCAAGCATATAAATGTCGCGGAACTTATAGTCGGACTCGTACAGAGGATTCAGGCGGTCGAGCAACGTCTTCATCTGGCCGCACATCTCGTAATAATAGATAGGCGTGGCGAAGATGATGACCTCGGATTCCTTGACCTTTGCCATGATTTCGGCTGCGTCATCCTTCAATACACAACAGCCGCTTTTTTGGCAGGTCATGCATCCGATGCAGAACCGGATATCTTTGCCGCGCAGGGACACGAACTCAACCTCATGCCCCGCATCCTTCGCGCCGCGCTCGCATTCCTTTGCCAAAATCTCCGAATTGCTGTTTCCGCGCAGGCTGGTGGAAACTACAAGAACCTTCTTTGCCATCGTTAAACGCTCCTTTTTGCTCTGATTTTTGCTCATCAAATGCAGAAAATCTGCCGCGCCAGCATCGAACCGCTGTTCGTCTGCATGACTTTGTTGATGAATCCCTTGATGCTTTCCTTACTGTACTCGCTCTCGGCGGCGTTGACGATGTAATCGGCCTCAATGAGGATTTGGTAGTCGATGCCGTCAATATCTGTTAGGGTATGGTGATGGCTGACCAGATACGCGACGCGGTCAACCTGTGCCGGTGTCAGACCAGTATCATGAAGAAATTCCCGCACCAAGGGCCCGCCTTCGAGTTCCTGATGCTTGCCGTCAGCGCTGCCGTATTTCTTTCGGCAGAGAGGGCAGGCAATGTCATGCGTGATAGCGGCAACTTCCAGTATGTACTGCGTCTCGGCGTCGATATGTTCGAGTTCGCCGATGGTCTTGGCGAATGTCCAGACTCGAACAAGATGGTCGATGTCGTGGATGTTGCCGTTAGAATAGCAAATCATCTTCTCTAAAATTTCCGCAATAGTCATGCCTCATACCCTCCAATACCCTCAGAATTGCCGTTTGTCTTAGTCCGGAAAAACCTCGCCAAGTGCAAGCACTGCATTGCGTACACACTCAGGACAGGGACAGAGCGGCTTGCCGGTTTCGATGCCTTTCAAGTCCTTGCAGATAGTAGCGCCGCATTTAGCCTCAAACTTCTGCAGGAGTTCTTTAGAAATCCGGGGCGTGGCTATGCCATCGGTCAGTATACCTGCTACCATCACAGCGCCGACAAGAGCGCCGCAGGTGCTCTCCATGCATCCCATACCGGCAGCGTACCCCGCCGTCAGCTTCATGAGGGTATCCTCACCGACAGGCAGCTTGTCCTGAAATACTTTGACAACCGACTGCGAGCAGTTGCACTTGCCGGTGGCTTTCAGTTCATACGCGGCTGCTGCGCGTTCCTCAATACTTTGCATATTATCACATCCTGTTTTTTTACTATTATAGCACGAAGAGGCGTCATTGAGAACGCCTCTTTTCATTTTGTCAAGAAGTCAGCGGTTGTAGTAGCGTAAATCGGACTACAACCGGAGAATTTTTTAATCTATATTGCAACTGTCGGTTGTAAATGATATAATAAAAACAACCAATAAGCAACACAATACAACAATATCGCGTAAAACGAGCGGCGGGAGGGGAAAGACCATGGCACAGGAGCGGACAATACTCCATTGTGATATGAACTGTTTCTACGCTTCCTGTGAGATGGCCTACCACCCGGAATTGCAGGGGAAACCGATTGCTGTATGCGGAGACCCGGAGAGGAGAAGCGGTATCGTTCTGACAGCATCCTATCCGGCAAAGCGTATGGGCGTAAAGACCGGCATGCCGCTCTGGGAGGCACAGCAGCATTGTCGGGATATTATCTTTGTACCGGCACACTATGACATGTATACGAGGTTCAGCGGGTATACTAGAGAGATATTCCTGCGCTTCACGGACCAGGTCGAGCCGTTCGGTCTGGATGAAGCATGGCTCGATTGTACCGGCAGTCGGATGATGTACGGCGACGGTCTGACGATAGCTAAGAAGATTTCTGACACGATAAAGGATGAACTTGGCATCACCTGTTCTATTGGTGTTAGCTGGAACAAGACCCTTGCAAAGCTCGGCTCAGACTACAAGAAGCCGGACGCTATCACGGTCATCAATCGAGAGAACTTCAAGGACATCGTATTCCCGCTTCCTGCCTCGGATTTGCTTTATGTCGGCAGCAAGACATCAGCGAAACTCGCCAACTACGCCGTGCATACGATAGGGGACTTGGCGCAGGCGAACCCTAAGTTCATCCAAGAAAAACTCGGCAAGGTCGGTATCATGATTTGGCAGTTCGCCAACGGCATGGATACCTCTGCAGTAGCCAAGTACGAGTACAAGGATGTCGTTGCGCCCATCAAAAGCATCGGCAACAGCTGGACTACGCCGCGTGACCTTATGACGGATGAAGATGTCTGGATAGTCCTTTATCTGCTTTCAGAGAGCGTTGCGGCACGGCTCCGGGAAAATCATTTCCGGTGCCGGGGCGTGGAGGTGACGCTTCGGGATTCGAGCCTCTTTGCGTTCGAACGGCAGACAAAACTCGGACAACCCACGATGCAGGAGCGGGAGATAGCGCAAGCCGCCTATCTATTATATAAGAAGAACTACCGGTGGAATGAGCATCTCCGTTCGATTGGTGTTCGCGCTATTGACCTACGACCAGACACAGAGCCGAGCCAGATATCCTTTGACTATTCTGCTGAAAAGCAGGAATCCATGGAAAAACTCGAATCCGCTATCGACGGAGTCCGGAACCGATTCGGATACTATTCCGTACAGCGCTGCGTGATGTACAAGGACAGGTTCCTTTCGCATTGCGACGCAAAGGGAGACCATACAATACACCCGCACGGGTATTTGCAGGGGAGCATTTAATAGTATATGCCTGAACAGCGAATTAAGAAATATGTGGAAGTCATCGCAGACTTCCTGCCGGACGGAACGCTCACACCGCAAACCGTCGTCTGGGATACCGGGCAGAGGTTCGACATCACAAATATCTCCGAGATACTGCCTCGAAAATACTCAAAGACAGGCGGTGTCGGTGTTCGGTATACCTGCCAGATAGGCCGGTGCAGCACCTACCTGTATTATGAGGTAGGGAAGTGGTTCGTGGAAGCAAAAGAAAATGCCGTGGACGAAAACCCCGCTTGAAAGAACAGGGAAGACACCACGGCAAAATTAGAAGGAGGAAGATAGCGGGTTAGTTTTCGACCTCATCATCGGCCTTGTTGAGAGCTTTAAGAGCACGCTTGAAAACGACAAGTTCCTTGTCGGTCAGAGCAGCGTTCACCAGCTGGGCGTAGAACTCGGGACGGGACAGTACTGGCTGGAAGGTTCTCGCATAGGTCTTGCCTGCACGGACGAAGCCGACGCTCTCGATGAACTTCTTGTCCATGAGGCTATTGAGAAATAGAAAAATCGAGCGCTCCTGCCAAGAGTTGCTTTCGTCCTTCTTGGCTTCTTCGATAATCTGCTGCCCGGTGAGCGGGTCTTTGCTGTTCCAGAGGATATCGAGGACGGACTCCTCAGCAGCAGTCAAATGATACGGATAAGTTTTCTTGTTCATTTTCATACACCAATTTTACTACTATATGGATAGGTTGTCATACTGCTTTCATTATATCAAACAATATAAATTCGTCAATATTGTTTTGGAAATTTAGCAATTTAGACATGGCAAGATAATTTAACTAAAAAATGATACAACACGATAAAATTGAAAGCGGGGTGGGCAAATGGGTAAGTACACAGACAAGACTTGCTGCTTCACTGGGCACAGGATTATCCCTCCCGGAGAGGAGTCTAAGATACTGATTCGTGTCCGGCATCGACTTATCCCGCTCATCCAGAGTGGCGTCACCTACTTTGGCGTGGGTGGAGCTTTAGGCTTCGATACGATGATGGCGGACCTGCTTTTAGAGCTCAAAAAGGAGAACTCCCGGATGCGGATTATCGAGGTGCTGCCGTATGAGGGATACAGGGCCAAGTGGACGCCCGAACAGCAGCTGCATGCAAAGAACCTCGACCGGCAGATGGATAAGATAGTGTATGTGTCTAAAGAGCCGAGCAGAGGCGCATATCTTGCCAGAGGCAGGCATCTGGTAGATGGTTCTCGTTACTGCATCAGCTACTGCAACAAGCCAACGGGCGGCACAGCCTTCACCGTGAAGTACGCTTTAGAGCGGGGCCTAACTGTGTACAATGCCTCCTCTTTTGATGTAAACACCCTCTTAGGGCACAAAACACTCGGAAACAGCTAAAATGCACAAAAAACACATATCTTGCTATTGAACATACAGCGAAATATGCTCGATTTTTATAGGTTTGTTGTGATTTTTATGGAAATCGGCGCAAAATCAAAGGTAACATGATGTAACAATTGGCGTTCGATTAGGAAAGCTATGCGCAAAATATGTGCGGTGTTAGAGAAGGCTTATGTACCTTGACAGTGTGATACTGATATGTTACATTGACACAAAAACGGCGATACAGCGCGATTGGGTCTGCGCTGATTTTTGCTAATATTGCCCTAAGAACAGCAGATTTTGGATATTTACTCGAAATTTGGTTAAATGGAGCAGCAGACATCCCGTTGACGGCGCAACATCAAAAAAAGGGAGGCACGAAAAGCGTCTCCCTTGGTGTTGAGATTCACGGGATGATGCTCACGGACCCGTCCCGAATCGCTTCCTCGATGCAGGAAATCTGAGATTCAGCAAACAAGCGGCATACACGCAGCTGATTGTCCAGCTGCTTTTTCGTGCATTTATTCGAGGAAACCATCTGCTGATAGTCATAGGCAGGGGAGAGGTCCGGCTGGAACATGACATAATTGAGCAGATTCTGGCAGGATGCGAACAGGACATTGACCTCTGCGCACCGGGAATTATGCTCGGCCTTTAGCCGTGTGCTCCACCGGCTTTTGCGGATGAGTTCCTTGCACTGCTTAAGAGCGGAAATACTGTATGTGGCTTTATCCATGGTTGGACCTCTTTTGTAAAGACTTTGATTTGTGTTGTTTTTGCAGCATATAAAGGTCTTGATTTGTGTTAAAATCCGGCGAATTACATCAATGATGCGTCAAACAGCTTGTTTCGGACTACATCCTCGTAAAAATGTCATTGCCGTCCAGATAGGTATAAGACTTTTCCTGCTCCACGAAACCGTTGAGGGAGATGAAGCCTAGCTGCCTGATACCGGGGTCGTTGACTCCTTCCATCCGCTGAGCCTCGCCATGAATCTCATCGAGGGTCATCGGCTGAGCAGAGTATTTCGGAAGATAAACCGCATAGCCGTCTGCGAGTTCCACGGCGATAGGAAACGCTTTGCTATCGCAGCGAACGGCGGTATCGGGATAGTAGCTACCGATGCTCCGGACGCCGTTCATCTGTCCAGAACGGACTTGCAGGCTGAAATATTCCCGGCAGATATCCTCGAAGCAACGGGCGATAAAGTCAGTTAGAGCGGGTGCTATATACTCGTCATAGAAAGTTTCTGCATCCAATACCTGAAATGCACTGGCGTTTTTATAGACATAGGTATAGTAGAACCGCAGCAGATTATCGCTGAGTTCGTAGGTTGCCTTCTTGTTATCGTTTGGCTTGTTGATAGGAATGTTGCGAGATAGGATTTCGAGGTCTGTCAGGGTCTTTATTTGCTTGGCGAGGTTTCCGGTTTTCTTGACGCCCAACGTATCTTCGATTTCCGTATATCGCTTCCTGTCGTTCCCAAGAGCAGAAAAGATGCGCTCGGCATTGACATTCAAGGAACTGTCCGAGAAGACAAGATGGCTGGCATACAGGTACACGGGACTCATCGGATTGAGAATCGTGCCGATGATGTTCTCTCGCAGAGTTGCAGCAGGATTCAGCGCCTGATTGATGAAGGGCGAGCCGCCGAAAACGGCATAGTGAGCCACCTTGTCATAGGCACTCTTGTCCGGATAAAATTTGGCTGCATCCAGATAGTTCATTTCATCAAGTTTGATGGAGGTGGCAAAACGACCATATAGTGGATTCCTCTCTTGCAGAAGGTCCTTCATCATCCCGATATGCGAGCCAGCGAGAATGAGTTCGATATTTGAAAGGCGGTTGTCGATGATGCTCTGGAAAACAGAATCAACTACGCCGGAGTCGTTCATGGCATAAAGATGGGTGTACTCGTCAACAACGACTACCATCTTTTGGGTCGGGGTATTGAGGTAGGCAAATACATCTTGCAGGGAGCTAAAGGCAAGAGGCACGGGCAGAACCTTCACGCGAACCAGTTCCTGTACAAGACCGTTGATATTTTCTTGCATGGTCCCTTTCAGGCACTCGAAGTATACAGTCTGATAGGAGCATTGTTCGAGAGCTTTCAAAATGAGTGTGGTCTTACCGACCCGCCTCTTGCCATATACCATCACAGCCTTGCCGATATGTTCCTCCCGCAAGAGTGCAAGCTCTTCCTCTCGACCTACAAACATCTGCTGCACCTCTTTGTCATACTGAAATGAAATTCAGTGAAATGTTGTTCAGGAACATTATATCATTAGTGCGACAAAAAGGCAAGAATTGGCGAGAAAAGAAGAAGGACCAACGCGCCGCAAGCGATGGTCCTGCTTTTTATTGGCAGCAAACACCGCATAGCAAGAATTACATTGCCAGCAGCACAAGCGCAGTGACTACGGCAACAACAATGATAAGCAACAGAGGCCCGCAGCCAGAACCATTACCGCCACTGTTGTGATTCCCACCGCCGCCACCGGAACCGCCAAAGTTGCGGTCAAACGACTGTTTATAGTGGGCATAGCCAGTGTTGCCGCTGCCGAAATAGCCGTAATCGTTCGCCATAGTACACTACCTCATTCGCTATATTTGTCCTTGTTCCCTGCGAGAATATCCTCGCAAACGCCCTTGTACTCCGGCAGCATCTCCAAAAACGGAGCCCACCGCTGCTTAACCTCTTCTCGGCCTTCATCACCCAGATTGGAAACATCATCGCAATCCTCGTATTCTAGTACGACATCGGTCACAACTTCGCTGAATAGGCGGAAAGCTAAATCGTGCGCTGTGCGGAAACTGCAATAATCCTCGCATCGCTGCTTGTCGGAATTTATCGTCATGAGGACATACCCGATTTTCTCGGACCAGATAAGGTCTAAGTTGGGATGCCGGTGGATGTACCCGGAGAAAGCATCGGCAATACGGTCCATTTCGGGACTTCTCTGAATGTAGTTAGGCATCATGATGGCTGTCCTCCAAAATCGATATTTTTTGTATTTCGCTGGCACCAAGAACCGGGATATAGCGTCCCGGCTCGATGACGGCGAGATATGCGTCCTCGGCACCGTTTTGGGGGTAGAACTCGTCCACCACGCCTCGATGTGTGCTGTTATCGAGGTTTTGGGTCCACTGAATACGGGTGCCGCATACACAGCGGCTCATGGTTGCGATGATTTCGGTATTGGTCATATCTGTATTAGAATCCTTTCAATCTGCATAAAGGGGAAGGCGTCTGCTAAGTCTTGCGATGAGGGCCTGAGCAGATGCCTTTTTTGCACCCATCTCGATGCGCTCCATGCTGTTGGGCTTTGCTGTCTCAAACTTCTCAGCCAAATCATCCTCATATAGGCGCAGAGCCTCGCGGATTGTTTCGACATCAAACTGTTTTGTGGGGCCGAGGTCATAGTAGCTGTTACGTCCAGTAGGAATTTGAGGGATGTTCATGATGAGCGCTCCTTTCGAGAGAGTGGTATATCCTTGTCTTCCGTTCTGACATTCGTCCCTGAGGCTCAGGCAGAGGCATTCTTGCCCGGCATACCTTGCGGCAGATGGTGAAAACGGCGATAGTGTGTAAAATGGTGATTTTCAGACAGGCTTGGAGGCGCTTTGCTTTCTAGCCTGTCTTTATTATACTACTTTGTCTGTCCCATAATTTGGACTTCAACGAATAATTTATCAATTTTGATAAAATTGTCCATATTTCAAATCAAAGACAAATAGCACATCGAGTGCTGATTTGCAGGTGGCGGTTTACAAAGTCTCAGAAAAAATCTCCTTAAAGTATTGAAAAAGCTTCTTAATGTGAATCAATTCGAGGATTTTCACTCTGTTTTATTTATTGAGAGAAAAAATTTGAAATTTTGCTGGAAAATTTCTGATTTCTTGTTCTCTTATACAATAGAGGGCTAAATTTTAGACCTACTAATTTAAAAGGAGATTTTCAAAATGAAGATGGACAAGCAGGTACGAAAGTTTTTCAAAGGTGAGTTGGGGCAGGAAGCCCTCAAAGGCTTGAAACGCTATGGAGTGGAGGACCTGACCGCGTATGCACCGTGGCAGTTGAAGTTTTATGTGAGGAGTCCACTGCCGTGGCCGCAGTGCGTAGAGTTATTTAAGCAGTATGAGGAATACTGTGCCGAACATCGGTTTATGAGGTTCGATACTTGGTATGCGACTGTGGATGGGAACCCGGTTCGTGATGGCGGTGATGATTTTGACTACTCGACATATGATGACCCCTCAGAACAGTACATAAATTACTCGTGGGGCGAACCTCTGGATAATGTCGATTGCGAAGACGAGACAGTGGAGATTGACTGCTGATGCTGTCAATGGACGAAGTGAACAAAGATATGCGGCGTACATTGTGCAATAGGCGAAAACAAAAGAATAGAGCAGACTTTATTTGCAATTTTGCGACAGAAATTATACAATTAGATTATGTATAGTTCAGTGCAGTAAATCCTATAAGGAAACGAGTGTAAACAGCTTTTCGATATAGTGTTGCTGCTCCAAAGCTCCGGTAGTTATGCTTTTTACGGCGTCCCAATTCTCGTTGACAATACCAATCAGGTAGGAGAGTGCTTGCTGATATACACGAACTGTGTCGTCAAGGCTGACACTGCAGTTGACGATTCTGACTTTATAGCTGGATGTAATATTCAAAGCACTCACCTCCCTCAAAGTATTCTACAATTCTATTGTATGCAATTCACACGCGTACGCAATATTCGAATCGGAATGAGCAGGGAAACTGTATTTTTCGATATTTGACCCAAGAAACGAGCTAACCCCGCCTAAGCTTTGAAGCTATAGACGGGGCGTGCGCTCTTCATTTGTCATCAATTATGTAGACGAGAAGACCGAAAATGTCTTGGGGACATTGACATATCCTGACGACTACGATAAAATTTTCGGTGACGCAGAGGATACGCTGCGCGAAATGGGCGAAATCGACTGAGCCCAAAAAATGCACCTACAATGATTGAGGCAGGAGGTACAGGAAATGTCTGAACAGAATTTCAAAGCATTTGAACTTAAAGTGAAGCCGGACGAATACGGTAACCTCAACAAGCCTCTGCCCGATACGGTTCCGAAACCCAATGTCGGATGCGGTATTCGCAATGACGAGTGCTTCGGCCTGATTTTTGCCTGGATTGTGGCACCGGAAGAAGCGATGGACTACGATTCCGTTGAGGATACCGTCAAAGATGTGCGCTTGTCCCTGATGGAGAATATGGGTCTTTTGGAGTGCAAGAACGGGTTGACCGCGAAGGGGCACAAATACATCTACGCTATTCGGAAAATTCAGGAGACGGTGCAGGGCCTACCGAAACCGGAGGTATCGTATCTGTTGAACCTGAATGTGAATGTCGGCGAGGATGACTATTTCGTCAACGGCAGCTTTACCGAAGAAGGCATGACCGGGGCGCGGGACAGCTTCGGATTTGCAATGTTCCAGAACGCCATAAAGGAGAAATACCCAGAAAAGCATTTCACCACCAAGAAAATGATGAAGATGTTCTTTGAAGACCCATATGATTCCGAATACAGGGAAGGCTTTCTCATGAACTTCTCGGAACGCGATATATTCGATGAGCGATTCCCCGACCACCCGCTGAGCATTGCCAGAAAGTATGTGAAGTGGGTGCTCGAAAACAACTGATGCATCAGAGGTGCTACGGTGACATTCTATATTGAACCTATTAACCTTCGCCAATGGAACCTGTTCGACAAGGTCAAAGGACCCGGGCATGTGGAGCCGTTCCTTGCTACCCGTGACATGCAGATTGGGGACATCGTGATGCTGCATGTTGGCAAGCAGGACCCGGCGCATGAGAGCGGCATTTATGCCTATGGCACTGTTATCTACGGGCCCTATATCCTGACAGATAGCCCAGACGACTACTGCAACAATAAGCGAACCGTGGATATCCGCATCGACCGTATCGAGTATGAGAAACCCATCAAGATGAGCGAGTATTACATCGCTCAGGAACGCTGCAAGGAACTCGATTCTCTTTTGTCAGAGGCTGTGGACAAGGGGAGCCGCGCATCTCATATCGGCTCCTATAAAGCAACCTTCAAAAAGACCAGCGATGGTTCGGACGGTACAGGCTTTGAGGATAGCATCAATGTATGTTTCTCGGTTGAGCATTGTGCAATGCCGTCTAATACGCGAACCGCTATCGTTGGCCTTCTTCACGATTATTGCTTGAAAAATCAGCGGTGTCTTGATGACCTTACCGAGTTCGAGTACCTCGGACCTGCCGAGAAAGCCGACAGCCCCGCCTAAATCGCAATTTTACGCATAAAAAACAAATAAGGAGTGCAAATCATGACTCGTTTTTACATTAAAGACACTGAAGAATTCAACCGTGCATGCCGGTTACTGGACAAGCGCGATGTTCCTTACGACATCGATGGCGGTGACCGTATCATGGTCGCGGATTGCTACGCCATTCAGGTCATTGGGGTGTTCGAGTTGTTCGACATCGACTACGAGGAGGTATGAGCATGCTGCGACTTAACAAAATCAGTCCTAAAAAGCCTTGCCCGTTTTGTGGTGCCTTCCTTGAAAACGAAGCACCCAGCACTATCTGGTGTCATCCGCAAAACAGCTGCTTGCTGAGCCTCCGTGGCATTACCGGAGACGACCAAATTGCTCAGTGGGATACGCGCTTCGATGCAAAGGGAAAGAAGGTGCTTGACGATGCTGAATGAGCTTTTTGCTCGTGAAATCCTTGAAACGAGCATTGCGCTTGGCATCCTCCAAGAGATGAACGGCGGCGTCGTTATTTACCATGAAGCAAGCAAAGAAGACCCCGAAAACCTTCCTGCCGGGTGGTATATCGATGACAAGGATTATACCACGTTTTCGATTGCCACTGACCCGGAAGCTATAAGAGAACTCAAGCCGTGTCTGGTTGAGGCTGGATATCAGTATGAGGAAAGGGAAGCGTTTTGGGAGAATATCCTTGGTAACACGGCTCCCAAACTTCGCTTGCCGATAAAAGTATCGCAAATCTGAAAGGGGAACTATCATGACCGATAAGAGCATTTTTACCGCGACCCGTATTCGCGGAGAGGAAAAGGAATTTCTCGGCAGTGTCCTGCTCAGTTCTGAAACGGATACCGCTTCCGAGTTTTTCCGCAACATCATCAAGAAGGATGACAAGGATGTCGAGGTTCAGAAGACCGAAACCGGCTATGTCTTGACCGACAAAGCCGACCGCGACACCTGCTACATCCTGACCCGTACGCAGCTTGACGATGCTTTCTGGAACAGCTGCACAGCTGATAAGAAGCATTGACACTTTTCCCGTCCACCGTTTGGTGGGCGGGATTTTTTATTGACGCTGGAAAAGTTTGCAGCACGAACAATAAAGATTTCGATTTTTTACCAAATTACATTTCCGGCGTTGACATTGCTTGCGGCCGGCGTAGAATAAAGATTGTACGATAGATACCATCTACTAAGGCGCTATTCGTGTTCGTACAATTCACAATTCTGCATTCACTCAGGCAGACTTACCATTCGTGGTAGGTCTGCCATTTTTGTTTGCAGACACTTTGAAAGGAAGAAATAGTATGTATAGTTTCAACTGCTTAATCAAGACCGATGCCAGCCTCGTTAAAGGTTCTCTTTCGGAAAGCTATGGCGAGACCGAACTTCTGGCGAACCTGTACGGAAAGATAATCTGCATTGAGGACGATGCGAACGGGATGAGCCCGACAGAAACCGTTCCGACGCCCGTGGATGTGTTCGATATCATCCTCGGTTATCGAGAAGCAAGCGAGCTCATTTCTTTTGCAGAAGACATGAAGAAACGAGCACTGCACGCGGCTCTTGAAACCGCCAGATACGCTCTGAAGAAGTGGGACAAGGACGGCATCAGCATTCAGAGTTCGTTGGAGAAGTGTTTCTGCACTATCCCGATGGGTTCCACGGAGGCGTACAACCTTTCGTGCGCTACCGACATCCTTTCCAACCACCCCAGTTCCGAAGCGTGCGAGCTGTTCTATAACGGCATCGAATGGAAGTGCTATCCGGACGATACCGAACTGAACGATGTCATCGCGCATCCCGAACAGTACGTCGTCATCCCTGTGCTGTTTTCCGACAAATGATTCTTGACCTGTGCGTCAAAAAAGGAGAATGAAAATGAATACTAATTTTTTTGTTGCAGAAGATGAAGCGTTTAACCCCAATAAGGTTCTTACACGAAAGGAAATGGATGCCTTTATTGGAGACAGAGGCATCAAAAGTTACGCGGGTGTTTTAAAAAAAGATAACAAACTCTTTTACAACTTTATCCGCGTAAAAGTTGCCGAAGGGAAAAACTGTGTTGATGCGATTTATGCGCGAAAAGCAATCGTATCGAACGGATGCTTACGGAATGATTTTTTCTCTTTTGGAGAGTACAACTTCGTCGCATTTGTGACCAATGGGAAAATCTATTGCGACTTGAAGAACTTCTTCAACGAACGCTTCGGCATCGAATCCATGTCCTATGAGGATGTTGCGAATCAGATGCACGATGAAGTGGAGAACTATATCCGCAAAACGTTTACGGATTGCTACGTGGACACAGATATCAAAGAAACGGGCACAGCCGAAGCCAAATATGAATTTGTCTTTGGCAAAAAACGCCATATGTTTAACAACATTTCCTTTACGGCAAATCCTATCTCTTCCAGCGATGCCATTGTACTGTTTCTCGCCAATCAGAGTGAGTGGGCGAAAGAGTATGTAGAGAAGATGCTTGAAGAACAGGAGTGGAGCTTAAAGCACATTCGCCGACAGGTATCCATCGAAAGATACAAAGAACAGAAACTTGCCGAATACAAAAAAACGCCAAGCGAGGATTTGATTCAGGCAAAACTGTTTCACGATTCGGTTCCCAAGTCCGGTCAGGTAAAAGTAACCTTGGATATCGATGGAAAGCAGTTTGTCGGTAGTTTTGATTCCAAGTTCTTCGGCTATACGGGGGCTAATCTCGATGAAGCGATTCTTCCTGAGGCTGGTTTCAAGTATCCTGATTCTTTTGAAGGATATTATGAGTTCCTGAAAGACAACGGGATAAACATCGAGTGTAAAGACGGAATGTTCCCATTCACTTTCGTAAAAGAAATCGCTGCGTTCCGTGGCGACAAGATTTTCTGGAAGAGGGAGGCTTGACCTATGGCTATCAAAATCGGTCCTTGCCCTAAATGCGGCAACACTACATTCATCGCAACCGCGCATGTAACCCAAACTTGGCTGGTGGACGAAGACGGCGACTTTATCGAAGCCAAATCTGACTGCGATGAAGTAACCCATGCACCTGATGCCGAGGATTTGTTCACATGCTCCAAGTGCGGCGAAGAAGTAACCGCAATCAACGTATAAAAAGCGTTTTCGCGAAAACTTTTTAAAAACCATTCGCTCGTATCATCGTCAAAATATCAGGGTGGGGTAACGGTTTGTTACCCCACTCAAATTTTAAAGGAGTGTTTATATATGAACCGCGTACCTGAGATTTTCCTGTCTGAAGTGTTTGGCGAACTCCGTATTATCGAGGAGAACAACAAGTTTTATTTCTGCGCTGTGGATGTCTGCAAGGCATTGGGGTATACGAACATAACCCGCGAGCTGAACATCCACTGCCGTCAGGACGGAATCAAGTCTGGTCGCGTTGAGGTTGGCGGCATTCCCCGCATTGTCAAGTTTATCTCGGAAGGAAATGTATACCGACTCATCTGCCGCTCCAATAAACCTGAGGCTGAACAGTTCGAGAACTGGGTTTTCGATGAGTTGCTGCCTACGATTCGTCAGACCGGCGGGTATGTCAATGACCCTGTTGTCTTTGTAGACCAGTGGCTCCCTAATACGGATGCCAAAACCAAAGCCCTGCTTGTGACTTCCTTGGAAGCCGTCAAGAATCAGGACAAGGTCATCGGTGTCCAGCAGGAAAGCGTTGACTTCCACCGCGCTGTCAGCGCCTCAGTCAACAGCGTGGACTTTGGCGAGTTTGCGAAATGCCTTGCCAACGACCACATCAACATCGGTCGAAATCGTCTGATGGCTTGGCTGCGTAAAGAGAAGTACATTGACGCCTCGAATATCGCCTACCAGAAGTACATCCAGCAGGGGATTTTTGAGGTCAAGGAAACGGTGTACTACATCGGCAAAGCATCCCATACCGCACGCAAGACACTGATTACCCCTAAGGGTCAGGTGTACCTTGCTAAGAAGGTTTCCAGCGGCTACAAGGGCTAATAGCATTATACTGACCACTGAAAAGTAGTCGGTATTTTTATTGACACCACTTGCGAACCGCATAGAATTGAGATTGTACGATAGATACCATCTACAAAGGCGCTATTCGCGTTCGTACAATTCACAATTCTGTATTCACTAAGGCAGACTTACCATTCGTGGTAGGTCTGTCTTTTTTTGTTTACAGCAAAACAAGCACTTGGAGGTGCATTATGAACAACAATGAAATACTCGTCCGCAAAGCTATCGAAGACAAAGAGCGTGAAGCAAGCAGCTATGAAGACCAGGGGTGCTACAATGCAGCCTACTGCTATGGTTATGCTGCCGGTGCATCGGATGCGCTGTCTTCTTTGAAGCAGCCGGACCCGAAAGAACTCTATATCATCCTGTCGTACTACTCGAACGAGGACGATGGCGAGTTTGACCGCGTTGGCAGCTGCGACAAGGTTTATCCTACGCTCGAAGCCGCCAAAGCCGCTGCCGACAAACTCTTCAAAGAGGACAAGGAGAACCGTCCCGAGAACCTTGCCGTCGCCTACACCCTCGATGATTGCATCCGCGATATCGAGGAAAACCCGCTGTATGTTGTCGGCGAATGGCAGAAGAACGCTTTTGGAAGCTATCACAATTTCTACGCGGTTTTCAGCGTTTCTCTCGCTGAGAACTGAACACGAGGAGGACTAAGAAAATGCTCAAAGTATTAGGCGGTCAGTGCCGCAGCATCCCCGTTGTTGATGGGAAGGTGAATCTCGTTTTGAAGGCAGTTGTCCCTGCACCTGCAGACAAGGAAGAGGCTGAGAAACTCTGCTCCTTGAACGGCTGGGCACCGCACACCGACATGTTCAACAACCTTCTTATCACTGCTCCTGTATCTTTGGACGCATACCGCCTTTCGGATAGTTCCGTCATGAATGCTTATATCGGCTTTGCTGAGAAAGCGGCTACCGCTCTGGTCGGTAACAAAAACGGGTATCTGATGGCCGGCGTCGCATCCTACGGTGCTGTTGGCTAAGAAGGCTTCGGCCAAGCTTCGTTACATAGCGCTTTTGTGCTTTGTATAGTTCGTCACATTACACACTCAACTTTTCAGGCTCAAAGGAGGAGCCACATTATGCGTAAAGACAATCCTATTGACAAGCCCATCACTGTATCTCTTTTCGGAACCGCTGCATCTGCAACTCTCATGGTTGCTTTTGCCATTGCTTATCGCATTGCCGGTCTTTTTGTTCCTGACACGAATGCAGTCATGGTGACGGTTCACGGTATTATTTCTCTTTGCGGGAACATCTTGATATTTTCCACCATTGCTACCGTTGCATCCGTCATATACAGCAAACTGTGCGATGACCGCGCGATAGCTGAGCGTTTTGCAAAACCTCCAAAGTCATCTGCTGTTTCGTCCGTTCTCACCAGAATTGCATTCGTAGCAATCATGATTTGCGCTGTTGGCTTTGTCATCGAAATCGTCGGTATGTCTCCAATAACCATGTTTTTGGAGGCAACTGGTGTGCTGGAAGCACACCAGGCGTTTTTGCACGAGTTCGAGATAATCCTGTCTTGCGTCTGCAAGGTCAGTTTTATGGTCGCTGTTTTGCTTGCCTTCGCGGCGTATAAAGCGAGGAGATAATTTTGTATAATCGCATAGGAAATCTTTGCCAAAAAAGACTTTTTATGCGCTTATAAATAATTTTTTCTGTTGTACTCTGTTGCGAAAAGAGTATAATAGAAAGAAGGGAGGCAGTAATGCCTAACGAAAAGGACAGCACCGAGAAGCACCTGCTGAACTATGCAGATGTTTTCGCCGATGTTGTGAACGTGCTTGTATTCCACGGAAAAGAAGTCATCGACCCGAAAGACCTCGTTTCTACCGAAGCCCGCTCTGTGCTTACGCTTCACGGGAAGACCCGCGAGCAGGAACGCGATGTTGTTAAAATCTGGACAAAGGGCAATACTAAGATTGCTCTTGTCGGTCTGGAAAACCAGACTTTACAGGACAAAGACATGCCACTTCGCGTTTTAGCCTACGATGGCGCAAGCTACAAGGAGCAGGTCAACCATCACCGGAGTAAGAACAAAGAGCTCAAAGAAGAGAAAACATATCCATGTCTTTCCTTTGTTCTGTACTTCGGTACAACACATTGGGCAAAGCCAACGAGTTTACTGGGATGTATCGAAGACATCCCAGAAGAACTCAAGCCCTTTGTCAATGATTATCACATCAAGGTGTTCGAGATTGCATTTCTCGACGATGATACACGAAAGCTTTTCAAAAGTGATTTTCGTCATGTCGTCGATTATCTGCATCAAGTTCGGACCAAAGAAGAATATCAAGCATCTGCACAACCGGTGAAATATCCTGCTGAGGTTTTGCAACTCATGGCAGCTTTTACCAATAACAATCGGTTTCTCGATGTTGCGTACGAAATCGACACTAGGGGGCCCATTAACATGAAAGACTTGATTGGGAACATGTTGACCGACAGCGAACATAAAGGTGAGCTGAAAGGCACTGTTGACTGTGTCGTCAACCTCATCCGTTCCACCAAAGGAAACACCAATCTCAACGATGCTCTGGAGATGTTGAAAGTTCCTGCCGACATCCGCGATGCGGTTGCTGAACAGGCTAAATCTATTCTCGCAGAGTAAAATTCTAACAGCAAGCCGCTCACTTTTTGGTGGGCGGCTTTTTGTTTGCACTTCATCGGCAAAATGCAGGATTACTTCTATGTAAAATTGACATTTTGCCGCTATCGTTGTATACTATACTAAAGCGAGGTGGCAGTATGCTGTATATTTCAGTCGCTGATGCGGCAAAAAAATGGAATCTCTCGGAGCGGTCGGTTCGGAACTACTGCGCTATCGGCAAAATTCCGAATGCAGTTCTTGCCGGTAAAACATGGCGAATCCCGGAAGACGCAGAGAAACCGAAACGGGCAAACGCAAAGGTCGAGAACGCTTTGCTGTCCGTTCTTCGGGAAGAGAAGAAGAAGCAGCGGAAAGGCGGAATCTACCACAAAGTTCAAATTGACCTGACCTACAACTCGAACCATATTGAGGGAAGTCGCCTGACGCATGACCAGACCCGGTATATTTTCGAGACGAATACTATCGGGTTTGAAAGCGGGGCTGTAAATGTGGACGATGTTGTCGAGACCGCGAACCATTTCCGATGCATCGACATGGTCATCGACAACGCTATGTATCCGCTGTCGGAGACGCTCATCAAGCGCCTGCATCTCACGCTAAAAAACGGCACAAGCGATTCCCGGAAAGACTGGTTTGCCGTTGGCGAATACAAACGCGTTCCTAACGAGGTCGGCGGGCGAGATACCACCGCGCCTGAAAAAGTCGAAGCGGAGATTTCCAAATTGCTGTCCGGCTATAATGCCGTCCCAAATCATACGCTCGAACAAATCATTGCATTCCATCACGACTTCGAGTGCATTCATCCGTTCCAAGACGGCAATGGGCGTATCGGCAGACTTATCCTTTTCAAAGAATGTCTTAAAAATAACATTGTCCCGTTTATTATCGAGGATGACTTGAAGATGTTTTATTATCGCGGGCTCCACGAATGGAACCATGAGCATGGGTATTTAGTGGATACTTGCTTAACGGCACAGGACAGATTCAAAGCATATCTGGACTACTTCAGAATCCCGTACAGTGGCTGAATCGTACAGGATTTCTGGTCAACAACCCCGCCTAAACCGGTTCGCCGGTTATAGACGGGGCTTGCGGGGAAACCCGTAGGCCCGGTTGGTTAGCCTTGGTGAACGGCAACTTCGGTTGCCGCGAACTCCGTTATGCATTTGATGAGCAATCATCTTCATAATATAGGCACCCCGATTATGCTCCACAAGTGTCGGGCTCTGCGGGCAGCGTATGCGTTAGCGGTGCAAGCCGTTGATACATATTACGTTAAACATCTCTAAGGGTAGGAGAAGTGCGTAAGCCATGCCGAAAGGCTAAAACAGTGCATAACATTGGCGAAGTGGACCACAGGGCGCAAGCCCTGACTTATAGTTTCATTACTATTTTACGAAAGGAGTATCTTGCATGAGCACTTGCGTTTGTGTTCTCAGCAACAATGGTGAACGTTTAATGCCTACCTTCCGTCTTGGCAAGGTACGCCGACTTCTGAAAGACGGAAAAGCGAAAATTGTTAAGCACCATCCCTTTACCATCCAGCTGCTGTATGACAGCAAAACAAACACCCAACCCATCGAAATCTGCGAGGATGTAGGTTACAACTACATCGGTATCAGCGCAAAAAGCAAATCTCACGAATATGTATCTGCTCAGTATGATACATTGCAGGATGAGAAAGAACATCATGATGATTGTCGCAAAATGCGCCGCACTCGCAGAAACAGACTTCGTTACCGTAAACCGCGCTTCGATAACCGCAAGCGCGGCGAAGGTTGGCTTGCTCCTTCTTTGAGGCATAAGAAAGAACTCAATGTCAACGTTGTCAAGATGTATTGTGCAGTAATGCCCATTACTTATGCAACGGTTGAGGTTGGTTCTTTTGATACGATGCTTGTAAAAGCAATTCAGGAGGGAAAAGTCATTCCTGAGGGAGCGGACTATCAAAAAGGTCCGCGCTACAATTTGGCAACCTTGCGGGAAGCGGTATTTTACCGTGATAACTATGTCTGCAAAGTTTGTGGGCGCAAAGCTACCGAAGGTGCGATTTTACATATGCACCACATGTTCTACTGGAAAGGTCGTCACGGCAACAGTCTAAACGAACTTCTAACGGTATGCGAAAAATGCCATACGCCTGCTAATCACCAAAAAAGCGGTAAGCTTTATGGTTTCGGAGAAGATGTAAAGTTCGCCGACCTTTCTGGTGCAGCTTTTATGAACACCGTCAGGTGGCAAATTGTCAATGAGCTCTACGCCGCTTTTGGCAAGCCGTTTGTGACAATCACTTACGGCGCAATGACAAAAGAAAAGCGTATCGCGCTTCAGCTTGAAAAAAGTCATAATAATGATGCATATGCGATGGGTGAGTTTCACCCAAACCACCGTTGTGCGTTTGAGCATTATGAAAAGGTAAGGCGCAACAATCGCATCCTTGAAAAGTTTTATGATTCTCAATACATTGACATTCGTACAGGAGAAATAGCCACCGGAAAAGAACTCTTTAACGGTAGAATTAACCGTAACCACAAAAAGGATTCGGAAAACCTGCACAAATACCGTGGCAAGAGGACATACGCAGGGCATCGTGCTCTGTTACGCAAGAAGGTGAACCTTAATCCGGGTGACCTGGTCTCTCTAAACGGCGAACCCCTCGTTGTACTTGGCACCCATACCAGAAAGAACGGTGCTGTGAATGTAGAGTTTGAGACACCTTCAAAAAGCGGTCGAAAATCTGCAAGCCTTAAAAAACTCAAAATTGTAAAAGCAGCAGATTCCATACATCCCGCATGGGAAAAAGTATCTCAAATCATTCAAAGAAAGGAGTAGCAGGGTATTTGTGTTAACTAAGTTTACCTCAAAATACCTCTTGGTTAGCGCATTCCTCACCGCCTAAGTCGCAAACGACTATAGACGGTGTACCCTGCGCACAAATTTGATGGACCCGAGTATGATGTCGAAAACATCGACGAGCCTACACTCATCATTTCGATTTCCAGCACTGACGATAAGCTGCCGCACATCATGGACGAGGCCGACAACGAGAATATCCGGCATATCGAATACCTCCAGTTCGATGATATCGACACTGCCGAAAGCGTGCATGGGCTCAAACCGATGTCTGACGAGGACGCCGGATATATTGTAGATGCATTTCTTCAGTATGTTGACGGAGTTTCCCAGATTATCGTGCATTGTGATGCGGGATATTCGAGAAGCCCAGCCGTAGCAGCGGCTCTGGCGAAGGCGCTAGGGGAGAGCGATGAGGAGTTTTTCGGGCACGACTATTGCATAAACAATCATGTGTACACCACGCTCCTGAAACATCTGTCAGAGCGAAAAATCCTAAAATAGTTGCCGAATCTTGCGAACGGCATAGTATTGAAGTATGACCATTACGGCGGGCGGACCTCTTGGGTCTGCCCATTTTTTCGTTTTGGAGGTACATCCTATGCATCATTCGCAAAAGCGGTATAAGACGCTCTATTTCTTCGCCGCGTTGATTGCAGCCGCTATCAGTGTATTACTCATTGAATTGGGCGGAATCGGGGACAGCGACTATTACTGGCATATCGTTCTCGGCAGAGAAATTTGCTCTACACACACGATTCCGGTCGCAGATACCTTCTCCTGGATATCTCAGGATTTAGGACTGACAGAGACCGCGCATTCATGGCTGAGCAGCATCATCCTCTATCAGTTCTCGCACATTTCTTCTAATCCCGTGGTAGGACTGCTCATCTATTCTTTCATCACCGCGTTCCTGTACGCGCTCTTTATCGAATACGCTTGGGCAAAAGAACTGCGCGACCCGTTTGAGAATTGCCTGTTCGTCACCATTGTCACAGCGCTGCTATCCTGGGCCGGAAGACCTCAGAACATCGGCATGATTCTCTTTGTGGTCTCTTTCTATCTCTTGAACGACCTGTACCGGAACCCGGATTCGAAACGATGCTGGCTATTGCCGGTTTTGAGTTTCCTCTGGGCGAACCTGCATGGCGGGTCTTTGCCTATCCTGTTCACGTTCATTGTTCTTTTCATTCTGATGTGCTATCTGCCCAACATCAATACCTTCGGTCTTGTCAATGAGAACGAACAGAAGACAAAGAAGGTCAAGACCTATATTCAGATTTTTGTCGCCAGTCTTCTGACAGGACTCATCAATCCCTATACCTACAAACTATACTACTACTTCTTCCTGACAAACAACGAGGCTACAAAGAAATATGTCTCGGAATGGCAACCGTGCGAGCTCGCCGATATCGTTGCCTTCTTCTGTCTGGCATTTCTGTTCATTGTCTTTGCCTCGCACAAGAAAGTCCGCATCACGGAATTTCTGCCGATACTTTGCTGTCTGATTCTTACATCCCGCTATGTACGAATCCGCACCTATCTTCTGATTGTCACTACGCCTTTGATTTTCCGGTTCCTCGCCGTCATGATGAATGAGCAGGAAAACAAGATGTGGAAGACCGGCGGCAGGCCAACGGAAGGGTTCACAGGCCAGGCGAAGAGGAGTACAATTCTCACCTTAGTTGTGCTGGTCGCCGCCATCGTTCTCTATGCTCCCTTTGTTATCAATGACCCTGACAAGACCTACGACAAGATGGACCCTGTCTTTGTGCAGGAGCTTCACGAACTAAATCCTCAGCGCCTATACACGGGCTATAACGACGGAGGCTTAGCGATATACCATGGGTTCCAAGACTTCGCAGACAGCCGCGCAGACCTGTATCCGGACGATGTGATAGACGCTTCTATCTCGATGGGCACTGGCTCGGAAAGTGCTACTGAACGCACGGTTCAGGATACTCTCGATAAGTGGGATTTTGATGCCGTTCTGCTCAATCGCTCTCAGCATAAGCTGTGCATCGAAGTCATGGACCTGCTTCCTGACTGGACCCGCGCTATTGAGTCTCAATACTATGTTGTGTTTGTCCCGAAAACATAATAATATATTCTCGCTCCCTGGCATTTTTGCCGGGGAGTTTTTTGTTTTGGTAAAAACAGAGAAGATTTTGGTGCTTTCTGGCTGGTTCCCGCTCTGAGCACTGATAGAGCCAGGTTGTTCTGCGCTAACATTTGTCGAATCATAGTTGTATTCAATACACCTGATTCACTTGTGCAACTTGCTATATACCCCTGCCCGCACCCACTTGCGGATACTTGCGAACCGCAGATAATGGGAAATAAGCAACTAAAATCACAGTATGATGTGTCCGCAATGCAATGGAACGCCATATATAGGGGTATCACAATGCAAGCTGCAACTGCTGCTACAATCGAATATACCGATTATCCCGAGTGCGAGCGCCGTATTTACCCTACGGAGAACGATATTGCGTTCTACAAGACCTACGAGTTCTGCGAAGCAGAGGGCGCTCTTCAGGTGTACTCTAAGCCCGAGGGTGTCGGACACAAACTTAGTGCCATTCGTCAATTTGCCCCGAACACTATCATGCCGGAATTGCATAGCATCTTCACAAAGACCAGTGAAAAGTCGAATCGGCTCACATACTATAACTGCACCACGAACCTGTACATCACAAATAACACGGCGTACTGGGCTAAATCCCTGCGCGAGAGCGGTATTCGTACAGACTCCCGTATCTCTCAGCTGATTTCTCTAGGCTTTGATATCGACTGTCATGAGGAGGGCGTCCCTCTCTATTACAGTGATGGCATCTGCAAGATGCTGACCACCGCCATTTATAATGGGGTTCTTCCGGAAGGCTTTGTTGTCAATACCGGACGCGGCGCAGCTTACTGGATTTTCATAGACCCTGTCAATCCGAACAACAAGCACGCCCTGAAAATCTATAAGCGGTTACATACCAAGATTCGCACGATGCTGAAAGCGGAGATTGTGAATTGGGGCGACAATTACCTGTACGCTTCCGTAGACGATTCCGTTAAAGGCATCAATCATATTATGCGTCTGCCTGGCACTTTCAATACGAAGGCCGGGCGCTGCTGCCATGTCTATCATGCCCCTGCAGTGGGATACCGGCTCAATGACCTGTATGTCCTTGCAGATTCTATCGATGTTGAGTGGCGCATCGTGGACGATACAGTCGTCTCGAACCGCGAAATCTTCAATACCACCGATGAGCAGGAGCTTGCATGGGCAAAAAAACGCTTTGCGAAGCGTATTCTAGAATGGAATACGGAGCGCTCGGTCGTTTCTGCCAGAAGTATCGCAAAACCCCAGTCTGAGATTGCCGAACGCTGCATCACACAGCGCTGGGATGCGGTTATCGATTTCCTGCGCAGAAACACGACCCCTGTTGGAAAGCGGCATACTGTGCTGCTGTACTGCTTATCTACAGCATGCGATTATCACCAAGCTGCGTCTTTGGAAAAGGCACAGCTTATTAACTCTACCTTTGCGGAGCCACTTCCGGACAAGGAAGTTGCAAAAATCGTCAGCTGGGTGAAGCATCCGTTCAAGGATGAGACCATCGCTGAGGCTCTTGGTCTGACAAAAGAAGAGTTCAAGAATCTGCGCATCAGCACTTTCAAGAAGAAGATAGATAGGAGCCGTCAGACCCATGACGGGATTCTGTACCCGGTTGCCAGCTCCGCTGCTGACCGCAAGATGCTCGGCGTTCTGATTGACCACAAGGTCATTCCGGATTACCGTATCCGCAACCATAGAAAAATCTGGGAAGCGGCACAAAAGCGCGAAGCCAAGAAGGCAATATACGATACCATCATCGAGCTCTTTGACAAGGAAAAACTGAGCATCAAGCAAATTGCTGAAAAACTCAAAATCGGCATCGATACTGTCAAGCGTCAGGCTGCAATTCGCGGTGTTGATATCGTGGACGAGGAGAAGAAGCGCCGTATGCGCCGCTCTCTCGAGATGCAGGCACTCTCAGGAGAGGGTTGGAGCGTCAAGGCGATTGCGGAACTGTTCAAGTGCCATGTAGCGACCGTCTACCGCGCTCTGCAGGAAGTCATTGAGCAGACTGCCGAAGAACTTGAGCGCTCGATTCGCGCAGCTGCTGACAGGGTTGTCGAGCACACGAATGAACTCAAAGTCAAGGCTGTTGAGGCAGTCGAGCAGATGAAAAATCCGTTCCTGCCCGTTCTCGAAAAAGCCGAGCTGCGTCTTAACCTGTACGCCAGACAGAAAACCATCGACCGAATCACGAAGCCGTTTCAAGATGCTGGTTACCTTCCCGCAACGCTCGCACTGCCCCGCAAACAGGTCGTTGAAGGCAGCAACTTGAGCGTGGCTGTCCGGCTCGGCGGCGACTACCAGACCGTCTGCTCGATGGATGAGTTGCTGCTGGATGAGTTCCGGCCGAAGCGCGTGGACTACTCCAAAGCAAACCTTTGGCTCGCAGAACCCGATGACGACCCAGAGGATTTTGAGCCTGATTTCCCAGATGACACCGCGTTCCAGATGTCTGCTGAGTGTCTGGGTGAATACGATGACGAAGTATCCAGCAGGTGGTAAAACCGCTTGCTGAGCCCGTTTTTGTTTCGCAAATTTACGCAAAATGGTGGCAATAAGAAAACAGGTATTGTGCAGCCCTAGATATATAGAGCTCTATAAGATTAAAGAGAGTCTTAGATTTTTTTTGAAAGAACCGGAAAGAGCAGGAGAACGGTTAAGAAAGCACCGGAGTCCCTGAGAGTGCCTGTGGGTGGAACCTGAGTGGAGTAGGGTGGCTACGCAAACACTTAAGCTCAAACTCCCGTAGGCCGCCGTATGGCGGCAACTGCGTTTTCGCAGGTAGTAGCCAATACAACGGCGAACACCTAGCGCAGCTGCGCGTAACTGCGCGGTGAGGGATAGCAGGAGTCCACGGAACCGGGAAGCCCCTGATTGCCCCAGAAAGCCCCGGTTCGGCACTAGACCTCTGAACCTCCCCTGAGCGCACCTGATAGCCTTGGAGCGGCACCAGCCTGCCTCGCAGCTGAACCCTCTCGGCACGGCACTTGCACGCTGGCACACGACCGGCTACCGTTCGGCACAAGGCTACCACAGCACCGGAACTAACACTCCCGCGTTCCGGGTCCATCACATCCGGGCATTCAGCACTGTTCGACAGAGGTCGCATGCGGGAATCGCCGCCTATGCTCTGCCAGGGCGAAGAACGCTTAGGGCAGACGAGCCTGTCGTAGCCGAGGCGTATGTTTACCCTACTTACGGCTGCAACCCGAATTTGGGGCATCTCTGCCTGTCTCAGCAGGGGGTCCCGCACAGAGCACGGTTCAAACTTAACGTACTGCAGTCGGATTCAAGCAGCCGTTTGCCCTCTGGTGCATAGTTTCCCGCACGAGCGTCTATGCCAGCACGGCTATCTCGGTCAAGGCATAAACTTACCCTCCTGCGGTGTACGGCTCGAATTTGAGGCATCTCCGCCTGCATCAGAAGGGTGTAGCTGGGTATCGCTCGAAACAGACCCACATACAGGGCTTTTGAGCGGGAACGATATAACTTGCACCGGCAAAAGTAAATTGTGAACAAAATGCAACTAAATCGCATCATGCTTGTATTCAGTACACCTCATTTGGTATAATGTGGATGTGACGAAGAAATGTAGTTTTTGGAGGAGTTTTCGTGGCAAGGTATCAATATATACGGCTTTGTTCCGTCAAAGACCGGACATGTCCGTATGCGGTCCGCACACAAATTTCCTACTTCAAGGCTCTGATTCGTCACGAACACTACTGCTGTCTGCTCCGCTGCGGCGGTTGCGAAAAGCAGAAAATCCATAAAGAGAGGGTGAACGGGTGATGAATGCAGTCCTTGCGTTTCTGGACGCCTATCGCGGCGTGATTCTAATTGCCACCGTCGTCATCATTATGGCGATTGAATGGGCGGGACGGCAGGGAAGTCTTTGGCTCATGGAGAAAGCGTTTGGTGCCGAATTTGCGGAACGCTACGATACACGCTGGACAGCAATCGGTGTCATCCACCACGAACTCTCGCACCTTCTGGTCGCTCTTTTCACCGGCGCACGCATCGATAAGTTCCGGCTCTATCGTTTCAAGCGCGAGAAAGGGGATAAGGCGCTCGGGTATGTCAACTACACGCCGCGAGGACTGTTCCTGCTTCCGCTGCTCCAGAAAACAGCCATCGGCATTGCCCCGGCACTGTTCGGAAGCCTCAATGTCTGCCTGCTCGGCTGGTACATCATGCAGGTTTGGCAGAACGGAGGGACTGCCGCTGCTCTTTGTGAACCTGGTGTATGGGTCGCTGCCATACTCATGGCACAGATAGCCTATCATTCCTGTCCGAGCGCTCAGGATATCAAGGGGTCCTGGATATCGATTCTGTTATTTGCACTGCTCGTTGCATTTTCGAATTTTCGGTTTTTTACCCTTGACCTTTCTCTCTGGATTATCCGCACGGTCCTGGTTGCGATGGCAGTGTCCACTGCACCGGCTGTTGTGATAAGCATACTCTTCATCGCCGTGAACGGCGTAAAATATCTGCAGCACACTCTTGCTGCCGGGAGGTACTAATATTTTGATGTCATCCATCAATCCGAAAGAACTCTATCTGCGTATTGTCACTCAGCGCGGCACCCGTACACTGTGCCATGATATCGTAGTCTGCTGCGGAGAAGAAGAACTCACCGATGAACTCTGCGAGCGCAAACGCCTCGAAATCGTTGCCTGTATGCAGGAAGAACTCGAACCCGGTGAGAAAATCGTCAGCGCCGAGTATGTGTCGAAAGATTCCCTCACGCCCGCCGTCCGCGACAACGACAAGGTCGTGCAGTGGCGCACCATGGATTTCATTGCCTACGCTCTCTCGTATGCTTTCGATGACGATGGAGCAGCACACCCTCAGTTCGTACCGACCGTTTTGCTCCGTGTTCTCGTGAACGATAACCCCTGCACCATGAGCCTGCATGACCGTGAACATATCCGTGCGATGGCTGCAAACTATATTCTGGAAACCACGAAAACGCCCATCTACACGCTCAGCCTTATTTCGCCGGACCTCTACTGGAAAACGATGCGGCATGTTGCGGTGACTCGGAAGGACCGTAAGAACATCACTTCCCAGAATATTCTCATCAAGGTCGCAACGTTCAAAGAGGTGGAACGAGTCTCTCATATCCGCGTTGAGCATTTTGAAACTGAGGAACAGCAAAAGCAAAACAAAAACAACCCGTAAACTCTTGCCGATTCGTGCGAATTGCAGATAATGAAAATTAGAGGTGATTTGCATGAGTTGGCCCTGGGCTAAACGACACCCGATGCCGGAGCCTGCCGAATTTATCCGGCAGAATACTACAGCTTTGAATCCCGATATTGTATCCGGTACACCGAGCCCCGCACAGGGCTCTTATCCGAGATTGCCGAGCGAGTTCGTATTGCCCGGTGCCGGAACGGAATCGTTTGACAGGAACCGTGAAGTTTCAGCTGCTTGTCAAAATATGACTGCCACAATCCTTGCAGGATTTCCTGACCCGGACGACGAGTTCTACAAGACCTTGATTTCCGGTGCGCTTCGTATCGGCATCGAATACCTGCTCGTTGGCGGCGGAGAACAGGAACTGCAGTGGCAGGAAGTATATATCTTCTTCCGCAACGAGATGCCTGAGACTATCGAGTCTCTCATGAATGTCGATGTTGACGAATACCAGAACCTGAAAGATGCGGTCGTTCCGTTCAAGGCTTTTGCCGATAAGGCACGGCGCGATGCGGCATCTGCTGCACTGTGGGGATTGTTCGGATACACACACGGGTATCTGAAATTTCTGAATATCCAAGAATATTAAATAACTGTTGTTTTGCAAAAAGGAGAAAGCTATCATGTCCATTCTGAAAAATTTGTTCGCTGCTGTCGGCGCTGTTACCCTCGGCGCTGTTGCTGTCGGTGTTGTGCTTGGTGCCACGACGGCCATGACCGCCGATGACGATGACTTCGACCTCGATGAACTGCGCGATGACGCTCCCTGTGATGGTTGCCGCAAATGCGCCGAGAAGGATGCCGACAACGAGGACGAGGATGACGAGCCGGTCGTTCTGGTCCATGTCGTGAAGGTTCCTTGCTCCATGCCCGAGAAAAAGGACGAGGGCGGCGAGAAGAAGGCTTCTGATGCTGATGCCGAGAAGGTCGAGGAAAATCCCACCGGAAAGGCAGAAGAGCCTGAGACTCCCGCTGAGGCTGAGGAGGACAAGGCCGAGAAGCAGTAAAAGGGGGATGCCGTATGAACATCGATAATCGCATCAATGTCGTTGCCGGACGCCCCGGAGCCGGTAAGACGCTCTGGGCGGCGCGAGAAGTAGTCGATTGCTTGCGGGATGAGAACAATATTGTCCTGTACATTGGCTTTGACCAGGAATTTGACCGCATCTGCAGGATGGGTCGCGCCAAGTACGGCAACGCCCCGCACGGGCGGCTGCTGTTCGCGTTGCAGGATGGTGCCGGTGAAGCAATCGGCAAGTCCGTAGACCTTGCAAACTTTCAGGCGCAGGGTCTTGCAATGGCAGACCCCGAGAGCGAGGAAGCGCAAAGCCGGAAACCGATGGTGTTCCTGTTTTATGACCAATGCCGCCACGACATCTTCAACGGCAGACGCGAACTGCTCAAAGCTGCTGCGAAGGCTGGCGTACATGTGTATGTTATGTGCCAGCGATTCAGTCAGGTAGACCGCAATGATATCGACTGGCTGAATGAGCAGTGCTCCGCGTATATCATTTCAAAACACCGCGAACCTCGCCCGGCAACGGACGAAGAAATCCGTGACAAATTCAGATAACATTCCTGCCCGGCAAACCAATGCCGGGTTTCTTGTTACCTGAACATCAGAAATTAGACGCTGTATCGAAACACAAAGGAGGGATTCCGCATGGGCAATTTATTTGCCGAAGCAAAGCTTAAAACTGCACTCGCAAACGATACTTATACCGACAAAAAGGAAATCGTATCAAAAGCCGGGTATTTGCTCGGCGTTGATAAGAACATCTTTGATTCCGGAGAGTTGCTGTCGGAAATTTACGAAGAACTCGAAAAAAATCAGGATGCGCGGATGGTACGCAACTTATGTTTTCTATTTACCTGCATCGAGCACTGCTATAAGCAGCTGCAGATGCAGATGGTAAACGACCTCAAAAACCTGCATTCAATGGATATGACAAAGGCAGCAACCGAAGCACTGCGCAAGGACGGGCTTGATATCGTCAAAGCAAATTGTACGCTGGACGAATACCGGCCCCGAATCGCGGCGGAAATCGCGAATCGTATTCAGGGTTGCAAGGATATCTTCCCGATGTGGGTGCCGTGGGAGTATATTCGTCAGATGTTTTCGTTCCCGACCAAGACGAAGGACAGGGCGCAGGAAAGAGCGTGGCTGTACTACAACGAGAATATTATCAGATTCCCGTACAATGTCTTCCTCAACTGGCAGTTCAAGGCTGACGAGGGCGGAAACCTTCTGGGCAGTGATGAACAGTTCCTTATCCGGCTGTATGCTCAGAACGGAGATACCTTCTGCGACTACGACAAGGTTCGCGGGGAAAGCAAACAGACACAGCAGAATGTCGAGCAGTTCCTGCTTCATTCCGTCCGCTCTGAAATCCTCGTGGACTGCGAGAACTGTGACCCGTTGAAGTTCTTTGCTGTGCTGCAGAGCCTTTCTCCTGAGGCTATCGGGAAGATTCAGAAGATTTTCCTGTTCGATGATGTGAACGCTTCGTCCATCTGGGGACTCGTGGAGCATTATACGAAAGCCAAGGTGGACCGGTTCATGACGCAGCGCGTTGTGGAAGGAAAGAGCGTTGTCGATATGACGGTCGCAGTCTGCTGCTGCCAGGAGCACTACGATAAGAAAATCGACAGCTTTCTTCTGTTCTCCTCAGACTCCGATTATTGGCCGCTCATCAACAATGTCGTAACGGCCAGGTTCTTGATGATGTTCGAGCGGGAAAAGACCAGCAAGGCTATCGTAAATAAGATGCGGGAACATCATGTGCTCTACTGCTATACGGACCAGTTCTGCAAGGCGGGAGACGCATACCGGCTCCGCAACGATGCTCTGGCGCTCGAATGCGCATCCTATCTCAAGCAGCAGCTGGGAAGCTGCAACATTGAGGATATGCTGCAAAGCGCCTATGGTCAGACGCGCATCGAGATGACCGAGAAGGAGAAGGAGTTGTTCCGGAAATCTCTGGTCGATAAGCTGCGCATCACGATGGATACCGAAGGAAATCTCAGTATCGGGTTAAGCTAAAGCGAAAACAGCACACCGTTTCGGGAAATTTGCCGTGCAGTGTGCTGTTGCTGTTGTGTGCGAATCGCCGTATACTGAATACACAAATCCGGTTTTTGTACGGAGGCATTTTTTCGTCAACAACCCCGCCTAAACCGGTTCACCGGTTATAGACGGGGCTTGCGGGGAAACCTGTAAGCCCGGTTGATTAGCCTTGGTGAACGGCAACTTCGGTTGCCGCGAACTCCGTTATGCATTTGATGAGCAATCATCTTCATAATATAGGCACCCCGATTATGCTCCACAAGTGTCGGGCTCTGCGGGCAGCGTATGCGTTAGCGGTGCAAGCCGTTGATACATATTACGTTAAACATCTCTAAGGGTAGGAGAAGTGCGTAAGCCATGCCGAAAGGCTAAAACAGTGCATAACATTGGCGAAGTGGACCACAGGGCGCAAGCCCTGACTTATAGTTTCATTACTATTTTACGAAAGGAGTATCTTGCATGAACACTTGCGTTTGTGTTCTCAGCAATAGTGGTGAACGCTTAATGCCTACTTTCCGTCTCGGCAAGGTACGCCGACTCTTGAAAGACGGAAAAGCAAAAATCGTTAAGCATCACCCGTTTACCATCCAACTGCTGTATGACAGCAAAACAAACACCCAACCCATCGAAATCTGCGAAGATGTAGGTTACAACTATATCGGCATCAGCGTGAAAAGCGAATCGCACGAGTATGTATCTGCTCAGTATGATACATTGCAGGATGAGAAGGAACATCACGATGACTGCCGTATGCACCGTCGTACACGCAGAAACAGATTGCGCTACCGTAAACCTCGCTTCGATAATCGCAAACGCGGCGAAGGTTGGCTTGCTCCTTCTTTGAAGCATAAAAAAGAACTCAATGTCAACATTGTCAAGATGTATTGTGCGGTAATGCCCATTACTCATGCAACGGTTGAAGTTGGTTCCTTCGATACAATGCTTGTAAAAGCAATTCAGGAAGGAAAAGCTGTTCCAGAAGGAGCGGACTATCAAAAAGGTCCTCGCTACAATTTGGCAACCTTGCGAGAAGCGGTATTTTACCGCGATAACTATGCCTGTAAAGTTTGTGGGCGTAAAGCTACCGAAGGTGCGATTTTACATATGCATCATATGCTCTACTGGAAAGGTCGTCACGGCAACAGCCTGGACGAACTTCTAACAGTATGTGAAAAGTGCCATACACCTGCCAATCACCAAAAAAGCGGTAAGCTTTATAGTTTCGGAGAAAAAATTAAATTTGCCGACCTTTCCGGTGCAGCTTTTATGAATACTGTTAGGTGGCAAATTGTCAATGAACTCTACGTTGCTTTTGGCAAGCCGTTTGTTACAATCACTTACGGCGCAATGACAAAAGAAAAGCGTATCGCGCTTCAGCTTGAAAAAAGCCATAACAATGATGCATATGCAATGGGTGAATTTCATCCAAATCTCCGTTGTACGTTTGAGCACTATGAAAAGGCAAGGCGTAACAACCGTATCCTTGAAAAGTTTTATGATTCTCGCTACATTGACATTCGTACAGGAGAAATAGCCACCGGAAAAGAACTCTTCAACGGTAGAATTAACCGTAACCACAAAAAGGATTCGGAAAATCTGCACAAATACCGTGGCAAGAGGACATACGCAGGGCATCGTGCTCTGTTACGAAAAAAGGTGAATCTCAATCCGGGTGATTTAGTCTCTCTCAACGGAGAAAATCTCATTGTGCATGGCACTCATACCAAAAAGAATGGTGCTGTATATGTAGAGTTCGAGACACCCGCAAAAAGCGGTCAAAAATCCGCAAGCCTTAAAAAGCTTAAAGTTGTAAAAGCAGCAGATTCCATACATCCCGCATGGGAAAAAGTATCTTAATCATTTAAAGAAAGGAGTAACAGGGTATTTGTGCTAACTGAGTACACTTCAAATTGCCTCTTGGTTAGCGCATTCCTCACCGTCTAAGTCGCAAGCGACTATAGACGGTGTACCCTACACACATGATTTAATGGGAAAGATTCTGGTAATCGCCGAGAAACCATCACTTGGAAGAAGTATCGCAGGCGCTATTTCATGGTGGAAGGGCGAGAAGTTCGAGAGGCAGGGAAAAGACCGTAATACATGGCTCGAAAGCGATAACTATATCGTGGTATCCCTGGTCGGACACCTGTATAAACTGATAGACTTCGATGCGTATTTTCCCGGCTATGACCCCGCTGTGAAACAGCCATGGGATTTGAAGAAACTGCCGTTCTTCCCCGATGACTGGAAGTTTAAGTTTGAGGGCAAGGAAAAAGTACAGGGCCTAATCAAGGTCGCCAACCAGCAGATGAACCGCAAGGATGTGGATGCCATCTACAATGCCGGAGACCCGGATAGAGAAGGGCAGCGGCTTGTCGATGAAGTGCTTCTGTATGGCTTGAAAGCCCCCAAGACGATTTATCGGCTCTGGCTTCCTGATACTACGAACAAGACCATTAAGCAGGCATTCGAGACAGCCAAGCCCAATGCCGGATACGTATCCTTGTCTTCTTCTGCTGAGACGCGCAGTGAGATTGATTGGCTGCTCGGCATTGAATTAACACGGTATGTATCCATCAAGGCCGGTGGCTTTACCCGTATCGGGCGCTGCGTATGTCCTATCGTACAGCATATCATCGAACGTGAGAAAGCCATCAAGGAATTTGTCCCGAAGCCGTACTCGGCTGTTTCCAGCAAAGAAAAGACGAACGGCGAGGAAATTGAACTCACGAGTAAACGGACATTCGAGGAAGGACACGAGGCCGAGGCGCAGGCGCTGGCAGATGCTTTCAACAAAGCCGGTGCCACAGTGACCAATATCAAGACAGAGCGCAAGACCGTCAATCCCGGTAAGCTGTTCTCGATGAGCGATTTGCAGAGTTTTGCCTGCAAAGCCGACAAGACATTGTCTCCTGCCGATGTGCTTGCCGCCACGCAGGCGTTGTATGAGGGAGGGTATGTTACCTATCCCCGTACCAACAGCAGCTATCTGGCAACGAATGAGACCGTCAAGGTCGATGCCGCGATACGAGGTCTTGCACAGAACGGTATTACAGGTCTTGTCAATAAACCGAAACTCAAAAGCATCTATGATGACAGCAAAATCGAAGCACACTCTGCTATTACACCGACAGGAAAATGGCCTGCATCCCTTACCGGAACACAGAAAACGGTCTTTGACTGTATCTTGAACCGGTTCTGTGCTGTTTTCTGTGAAGAAGCCTGTACAGTAGACCGCACAACCATCGTGATTCACAGCTATGATGAGGATTTTATCCTGAAAGGTGATGTGCAGGTAACTCCCGGCTGGCGAAAGTTCGAGAAACCTACGAGTGGAGACAAACTCCTTCCAAAACTTAATAAGGGCGATGCCGTAAACATCAATTTCAAGACGGTAGGGAAGATGACCACGCCTCCGAAGCGGTATACGGTTGAGTCTCTTAACAACTGGATGGTTGCGCCGATGCGCGGTGCCGAGAAGGCAAATGAAGAGTATTCAGACGAGGAATGGAAAGAAATCCTGTCGGATGCTACGATTTGCACCGAAGCTACCCGCGCCGATACCGTTGACAGATGCGTCAAGAGCAATTATATCTCTTTGAAAAAGGGCGTCTATTACGGCGAAGCAGAAGGGTTCCGGTTAGTCGATACGATGGAAAAACTCGGAATCAACCTCGATGTTCCGGTAACGGTGAATCTCTCTAAGCAGCTGCATTCTATCAAGGACGGAACCCTAACCCGTATCGATGTTCTGGAATTCACGAAAAAAACCATAGAAGAAATCATGGCGAAGAACGTTGCGATTGAATCGGCGCAAACCAGACACGGGAACCTTCCGGTCATCTGCAAATGTCCTCGATGCGGCAATGATGTGGTGGAAACACAGAAAACCTTCTCCTGTATTGGAAAAGACAAAGACGGGAACCGGTGCCCGGTAACGCTCTGGAAGAAAAACAAGTTCTTTGAATCTATCGGCAAGAAGCTCACGAAAACGACTGCCGCTGCGCTGCTCACGAAGGGCAAAGCACCGCTCAAAGGTTGTGTGAGCAAGAAAACCGGTAAGAAATACGACTGTATCCTGACCTGCGACTGTTCTAAGGGCCGTCCCGAATTTCACTTGGAATTTGACCATAGCGGTGCATCCGGCACTGTGCTCGGTAAATGCCCGTTCTGCGGAAGTGATGTTGCGGAGGGCTCGAAAGGATACGGCTGTACAAACAAAGATTGCAGCGCGGTGCTCTGGAAAAACTCGAAACTGTACGGCAACGATGTGAAAATCAGTGCAACGGCTGCAAAAGCCCTGCTTGCTAACAAGGCTGTGAGTGCCAAAATCAAAAACAAGGATAAGACTGCGGATGTCAATGTCAAGGTCGGTATCGAACCGCACGAGATGCCGAACGGAAAGAAATACATCAATTTGAAAGTGCTCAGCTACGAGAAATAGATTATAGCTTTAGGGTCGCTGCCAAAGCCAAGGGCAGCGGCTCTTTTTTTGTCGAATTCGGCAAATGGCACTTGTGTAAGTGTGCGAACGGCATAGAATGAAAATCGTGCGATAGATACTATTCTACTTCAGGCATTTTCTGCCCGTGCAATTTACACTCGGCTTGTCAGGCAGACTCATCTTCGGATGAGTCTGTTTTTTATTTGCCGAAAACAACGAAAGGAGTAAAAACTCAATGACCAAAGCAACCAAACGAACCATCGGCGTTATCTGTCTACTCTGGCTTGGTACTTTGCTGCTCCTCTTTGCAAACTACAAGACGAAAGTTTACTTAGAGCAACTTCGCAGTCAGGTGGATGCCGTGACGCAGCAGGAACAGGCGAATGCCACAGCGGTGAAAAGACAGCCGTCCCGTACCATGGAGGATGTCTTAGTGAGAACCGATGCACAACTTGTGACGACTTCCTTCTCAAATGAGAACTATGCAGCAAAGGCAAAATCTTTAGTTTCACTCTGCGATAAGGAACTCAAAGAGAAGACTGGCGGCGTGTCGAACGAAAGCGTTCAAGCTGAGATGCAGCGCAGACCCGGCATGAACGGACGCCTTGTGATTCCTTCTGTCGGCGTAAATGTAGCGCTCTTCGACGGACACGCGCAGAGATTTGTTGACGCAAAAGACAGCGCCGCGTATTTTCTGGCAGGGAATACGATGGTGGTTGGTGACCACTGGAACCAAGGATTCTCAAAAATCAAAAACTGCCACGCCGGGACGCTGGCTTACATTTACCGAGGCACTTCTGTGCAGACACTGACCTGTACCGGGGTTTGCAGTGGCATCAACGGAGACAGTGACCTTTTGTATGCAGACGGGTCGAGCGCCACAATGGGCGGCGGAACTCTGATGTATACCTGCAACGGCGCAAATTATCACGATGTAACACTTACTTTTTGGAGATGAAGGAAATGAATAACAAAAATAATATGAAACGCCTTGCTGCCATTTCTCTGGCAGTCATGGGCATTATGCTCGTATTCGCGCAGTTTGACGCAGCGCGGATGAACCGCGAAATCAAGGAACTGCAGAAGACGGTCAACTACACGCAGCTGTTTGAGGATATGCTGTTCCCCAATATAGCTACGGCTGAGACCGGCGAAACGGCTGAAACTGCCGAATCCGCAGCAGTTGCGGACTTTGCCCCCGTCATGAACTTTGAGGCAGGCGAAAAAGGCGTTCATCTGTCACAGGAATCCTATCTGCCCTTGACTCTGTCTGACGCTAAGGTCTTCGTACCTTGTGCCGATATCGAGGAACCCTGTACAGTCGCATACCGCAGCGAAGACTCCACAGCGCAGGCAGGGGCGTACCGCTTAGCACTCGTCAAGGGCGATGCGAGCAACTCTATTGGAGAGTTCCAGAACGGCGATGAAACGCTTCTTTCGGGCGCACGCAATGTGTCGGATGATGTGTATCTGACGGTTGCAGTAACATTTGATGAGGAACATCGCTCCGAGCAGGTAGATGCTATCAAAAAGCTTCTCGCAAATACCGTTATCTCTGATGCGACTCCAAAAGTCGCTCTCTTTGGTGAGACATTAGCCGATGATGTTTCTCTGGAAATCAGCGACAGTTATATGCAGCTGCAAAAGGGGACAGATACTGTGTTGGTATCGGCGTTCCAGCAAAGCATCGATACCTCGCTTTTGTCCAAGTCTCTCACACTGCCGAACGGCCTGACCTTGAAATACGGTGATGTGAAGGATTCTCAGACAGGGTATATCCCTTTTATCGCAACCGTTGAAGGGCACAAATACAAGTTCCTCGCTACGAGTTCGGATATTCTTCTGAACATGTTTGAGGATTGACATTCTCCCCACGGCTAAAGCAGGGGGATTCCTGCATCAACCACCACTGCACAGCAACCGAAGCTGTTGCGTCTTACACGATGTCAGACAGGCGTTACTTCCCGTGTGTCCCACGGTACGGTATGTATTAGTTTAAGCGGACTTTTCAAGCCCTTTACGCAAAATGTTAATGGCAGCGTTCTTGTCTCGGTCATGAACCGTGTGACAAGACGGGCATTCCCATTTCCGAATGCCAAGGTTCTTAACCTCTTTGTTCTGGTATCCGCAGCAGGAACAGGTCTGGCTGCTCGGATAGAATGTAGGTACGCGAATTACTGTACAACCGTACCAATAGGCTTTGTACTCCAGCATGCTAAAGAAAGAGGACCACGAAACACTGGAGATGGCTCTTGCAAGTTTATGATTACGAAGCATTCCTCTCACATTAAGGTCTTCGATGCAGATGGTTTGATTTTCACGCACTAGCAAAGTAGACTGTTTTTGAAGAAAATCGTTTCGTTGATTAGCAATTTTTTCGTGGGCAGCAGCGACTTTTACACGCTGCTTTTCACGATTATGTGAGCCTATCTGTTTACGAGCCAAACGCCGCTGTTCGCGAGCAAGTTTTTTAGTTTTCTTCTCTAAGTATTTTGGGTTATTAACTACAGTACCATTACTATCGGAATAGAATTCTTTGAGTCCAACATCAACGCCTACTACACAACCGTTGTTTGGCATAGGCTGAGGGTCATATTCCACATTAAGAACCACGAAATATTTACCGGTGGCTGTACGCACTACCGTTGCGTTGTGAATTGCACCAATCTCCATAGACTGATGGACTTTTACCCAACCGATTTTTGGTAAGCGAATACGCTTATTAGAAATACGGATACCGTTATCAATATTAAGCGTACGATACGACTGCTTAGAGCTTTTCTTACTCTTAAATTTTGGATGTGCAGCCCTATGCTCAAAGAAGTTTGTGTATCCGGTATCAAGGTTTCGCAGCGCTTGCTGCAAAGCAATAGAATCCACCTCTTTAAGAAACGCGTAGTTCACATCCTGCTTGAGCGCTGTCAGCATAGCAGAAGTTTGCTTGTAGCCACACTTCTCCCCACTTTTGAAAGCGTCTTCCCGCATAGCAAGACCCTTGTTGTAAATGAGTCTGCTGCAACCGAGAGTACGGTCAATCAGATTGCGTTGCTCCCGGTTTGGGTAGATTCTAAATTTTACACCCTTTTGAAATGTCATCCCATTTTATCCTTTTGCCGTTGAGAAGTTTTTTGATTTTCGATATATTGCTTGACAGCTTCAAGAGGTGCGCCACCGACAGTGGAAACGAAATAGCTATTCGTCCAAAGAGCAGGCATCCTCGTTCTTAAAGTGGGAAACTCATCTCTTAAAATTTTAGAAGTATATCCTTTAAGTGCTTTTACCGCTTTGTGTATTCCACACTGAGGGTCTACTTCCATGAGCAAATGCACATGGTCAGGCATGATTTCCATTTCCAAAATGTCTACATTCATATTTGCAGCATAGGAAAGAAGTAACTCTTTCAAGCGAATGTCTACTCCATCGGTTAGAACCTTTCGCCTGTACTTTGGACACCAAACTACATGATATTTGCAAGAATAGACCACATTACAATTTGTTTTGTATTTCATAGATGTATTATATAACGGCTTGCCATTTAATACTTGTACAAATTGTAAATATTACAGTTTAGTCTTTATTGCGCCTTATATCCCCATAGCTAAAACAAGGGGTTTTACGGCGCAATATGATAAGGGTTCTGTATGTCATAGCGGTGAAAAAACAGACGGTAAGCACTTGCACGGATGTGCGAACGGCATAAAATGAAAATTGTACGATAGATACCATTCTACTGTAGGCGTTTTGCGCTCGTACAATTCACATTCTGGCTCTAACAAGCAGACTCATCTTCGAATGGGCCTGCTTTTTTGTTTGCCGGAACTACTAAAGAAAGGAGTATTCATGACCAAAAAACACCTATTATTTGCGCTTATTGTCTGTATGAGTACCGTCTGGCGGTTTCTTGAACTGCTGGAATACGGAGAGATAGAAGTACGACAGGTTGACACATACATGTATTTTTACATGCTGGCGACCTGCTTCGTATCTTTCCTCGTCGGCAAAGAGAGTGCGACTGCCAAAAAAGCGAAAGAGCAGAAACCGCTGCAAGGGTCTGTGTCTGAGCAGCAAAACCAAACCACGAAAAAATAACACTAAAAGGAGAAAAATCATGTTTAGTTTTATCAATTTTGCTACCGTTATCGTCTTCCTTGTCACGATGTTTGATGACAGCACCCAGCTGGTGACCGTCCCTCGGTCTTCGCCCGACCCAATCGCCGAGCTCTGCCGCGCGCTTGTAGTCCTCAAGCGTGAGCGCTTCCACATCCGCGAGGTCTTTAAGCTTTCCAGCGATGGGCATACCGAGAAGGTCTACTGGTATGGTCGTAGTCAGTACATCGAAGCGCTGAACGCTCCTCATCACATCAATGAGAATGTCAGTTGCTATACGGACTACGCGTCCGGCATGCGCCAGAGAACACCTTGTAAGCTTGACTACGACACACACCGCGTTTTTGACATCGTCGCTCCTTGCAATGATGAAGAAGATGATGTAGTCGTGAAACGCAGCATCTTGCTTCCTCCGGAGAACGATGGCACGGTGCGTGAAGTTCGTATCTTCGACCTCGATGAACGGGATGAGTGCGGTGAACTGCCTGACCCCAAGACCATTGAGGGGCTGTATCGCGGGTACAAGGACCGGGACATGTACTGGACATGCGCTGACGAGAAGGTGATTGAGCCTGCTGACGCGGTGCATTATGTCAGGCAGCGTGCTCTGGCACAGTACCTTACCGATAGCGGTCACGCCGGTCTTCTGATGGAAGATGACTTCGAGCCATTGGAAGAGCCGCTCAAGCGCACAACGGATTGGCTGGCAAGCAAGGACGAGTCCCGTTTCGAGGAACTGTATACTGCCTACGCTGCTGGTCTTTATGCCGCACAGACGGAGCAGCTTCAGAACAAGAATAACAACACTCAGGAGGTGTGACCTATGTTGATTAAGAATATCAAGTGGGATACAGATGGTGATATGGAGGCTCTTGCCTCTTTACCGACCGAGGTCTACACGCCCCCATTTTTACATCAGGAACAGTATGACGATATCGAAGAATTCCTCGACAATGTCTCGGACTGGCTCTCGGACGAATATGGCTGGTGCCATTTCGGATTCGAGACGGAAACCGATGATGGAGGAATTATCAAATGCGACACGCTGCCCGAATGAGGCAGAAAGGAAAAAAATATCATGAAAGCAGAAATCAAATTTGCCATAACGAAAAACGGTCCCAAGGCATTTATGTCCACCTACAACGATGACTGGACGCCTGCAAACGACACGAGGCTGCGCGTATACAAGAAGGATAAGCGCAGCGTTACGCCTGCCAATGCGTACCCAGAAGGCAAGGGATATGCACTTGCCATCAACCCGTGGGTGCTGCAGGATTTCCTCGAAGTCAACGGCATTGATGCCATGCAGCCTATGACTATCGCCAAAGGTCTTGCCCCTGAGCTGCGGGATATCCGTTACGCGAACGACAGCGAAATCGTTTGGTATGAGTTCTCGGCTTGCAATACCACGAAGCGCTGTACAAATCTGTCTCGTGCTAAAAACTTCGTACGGGATTGGGTCAATTACGATTGCCCGACTCTGTACCGCTACACCACGAACCAGAAGAATGTCATTATCAATGGATTCGGCATTACGCTGCCGGTATTCAGCAATGTGCTTGTCGATACTTACGATTGCAAGTTCCAGCTGGATGATACCTTGACTGAGAAGGAAATCAACGCACTTCTCAAACATCTCAACCCGAAAGGTGCAGTAGCGGAACACCTTAACTTTGCCAAAAAAGCAAACGAGATGGGGCAGGATGCGCTCTGGAAGCTTCGTGAAGAGGTGAAGGATACCTGCAAGGCTATCAACGACCTTTTGCACGAACCTGCGACACGCGATGCCATTCTGAAAGCCCAGACGGAACATCAGCGTGACGCGATGCCCATGATGGATTGCGGCTGGCTCAACTGGTTCCCTTTGGAAGGCACTGAGTTCGCCGAGAAGTTCAACACTGTGCGCAGCACGGGCAACGGTCCCTACTTTCTGGACATCGACATGCCTATTATTGACCAGAGCGTCAATGTGCAAAGCTACGGCGGCGATGTAGTGCGTGACCTCGTCTCGAAGCGGTTGGGCATTGATATTTACTATGTCCGACATCTGGACTGAGGTACAGTAATGCCGGTAGAATATAGATTGACCAGAACCGGGACTCTACCTGTTGGTATCCATGGACGCAGAATCATCTGTTGTCTGTGTCCAGACACCAACACATGGGATAAAGGTCTCGATGATTTCGCTGCGCTGTTCCCGGACGCTAAGACGAGATACCTCGAACAGGCACAGAATAAACCGCCGCGCTTAGGACAAGTCATCTTCTGCAAGGGAGAGGACGAGGATACTCTGATTGCGGATATGGTTTGCCGGAAAGATAAGCCGGATATGTACGACAGCGATGTGCATTTTGGATACCTGTACAGCTGCTTTCTGCAAGTAGTCCTGAAAGGATTGCAGGCAAATGCTTCGGTGGTGGTATCTGTACCCGGCGTAAATTTCAGAGAATGGCAATGGCGGAAATTGATTCCGGTCTTAAAGCACTCTATTGAGATGACGAGTATTCGGGATGATTTCACGGGCAACATCAAAGACAAGGTCGTAACGGCTATTGTTGGTTCGCCCTATGATTTGATTCCGTACGATAAGGAACTCAATGAAGCTACCGCAAAGCGCAAAGCAACGCGGACCCGGAAGCGGAAAGACCTCGGAGAGGATTCCGAAAAAAGCAATTCCAAACTCGAGCAAATCGAGATTCCTGACATTCCGGACGAAGACCCGGATGACGAAGACGACGATTGATGTCGGCCCCCGCAGCAATGCAGGGGCTTTTTTGTTGTCAAAGTGCCGATAGTATTGGGTACTTATTTAAGAAACATTAACAATTTTTTCATTTTCCCCCTATTTCGTCGGGTAATACACTTGCCGATTCGTGCGAACGGCATTTAATGGAATTAGTGCCTATCACAAAAAAGCAGAAGGGAATCCATATCATGTCAACAAGATATTTTCTTAGCGCCGTACCTGACGGCATCAAAACACAGAAGGTTTCGTTCAAGAGCCTGTCCGCTAAAGTGGTTGTCATCGACCCGAAAGAGGTAGATGAATCGGATGCCGATATTCTCGGTCGTCTCGATAAAGACCAAAAGAAGTTCAAAACTAATGACGGAGACTATATCCAGTTTGAGTCTGAGGATGAGAGCACCCGGTATAACCTGTATGAGAAGCCGAAGGGTGAAACGGTCGGATACCTTCTTGTCAAGGACGGCGGTCTGATTGCAGTCGAGGAAAAGAAAGCGGTGCCTCCGATTCTCTTCCTTGTTATTGGCGCTCTGGCAATTCTTGCTATCGCTCTGGGTATCCTTATTGGGACGGGCGTGCTTGGAAAGGGTGGAAACGATGCGGCGGCATCCGCTGCGTCCAGCGAAATCACCATCGCTGACGGTGAGCCGTTCGATGGCACGATTGACAATGGCAAGGATGATACCGAAAGCGAGACCCGTTTCATCGAATTCCCGGCTTTCACGACGGTCTATGTTCAGCCTGGCACGACCATCGACCTCGTAAACCCCGAAACAAACCATGTTTACTTCAAGTACACGATTCTGGAGAATGACAATGTTCTCTATGAATCCGATTATATCGCTCCGGGTCAGAAATTCGCATGGGATGCAACTGACTATATCAAGGGAGCGGGAGACCACGCCGTTGTGTTCTCCGTTTCGACAATCAGCGTAGATGACCAGCAGCCTCGTAATGGCGCGGAGTTTGCGGTCACGGCGGTTGTCTCCTAACTTTGCAGCTAAATTGCGGCCTGCAACGCATTTAGTTATAGTCTCGCAAGGGAGACCAATAGAAAATCATAGCTGAGTCGGGCTGTCTTGCTCTCCTTGCATGGCAAAGAGCAGCCGGATTTGAAGTATTAGGAGGTTTCTCATGAAACGCACCAAATTCCTGTCTGCGGCAGTTGCATGCGCAATGGCTGCAATGATGTGCGCCACGTCAGCATTTGCTGCTACATCCGGCAGCACGAAGGTGAATGCAACGGTTGCTCCGTCCTACACCCTCACGGTTCCTGAGTCCATTACTCTGACCGGTGCGAAGACCGGGACCGGCGTTTACACCGGCACAATCCCCGTAACCGTCAAGGGCGATATCGGTGAGGGTCAGTCAGTCACCGTCACCTCTACGGCTCCCACGATGAAGTGCTCCGGTTCTAAGAATGTCACGGCAACCTTCACCGGCACGCCCAAGAAGACATGGAGCCGCACGGAGGCTGCAAACACCGGCACGACGGAGAACTATATGCTGTCCGCTATGCTGACGCCCGGCGTTTGGGAAGGCACGGCTACATTCTCCTGCGCTCTGACCTAACCGAAAGCGCTACAATTCTATAAGCTTATAGGACAAAATGCGGTCAGCCTTACAAGCGGGCTGACCGCTTTTTTAAAAGGTGAAAGACTATGAAACTGAGAAAAATCCAAGCCCTAGCGCTCGCAATGGTCATGACCCTCGGTGCTTTTGCAATGCCTGCCTATGCAGACAGTAAAACGGCGACTACCGCAATAAAAGCAGAGGTTGATGCCAAGTATGTGATTACCGTACCGGAATCCGTCACACTGACAAATTCGAGCGGCGGCACGGGCACATATACCGGTTCCATCAGCGTAAACATCAAGGGCGATATTGGCACGAAGCAAACTGTCACTCTTACGGCTACTGCTCCAACCATGACCGAAAAAGTCTCTAAGGCGACGGCAGCGGGTGCTTTTGCGACGAATCCTGCCCCAAAAACCAAATGGACAAGAGCGGATTTGATTGCAAATAGCAATGCCGGAACTACGACCACCTACACCGTGTCGGCTTCGTTGACGCCCGGTTCTTGGACTGGTACTGCCACATTCGTCTGCACGCTTTCCTGAAATCCATATATGCGCCGACAACTCGGCGCGGCTGTTTTTGGTTAGCAGCCTCCTCGTGGCAAACAGTGGGCAACGGATATACCGGCTAATGCTAACCATCCGCGTTCATATATTGAAAGATTGAGAGGACACCATGAAAGTCAAAAAGTTCATGTCTGCGATTATACTGTCGATTGTAGCTTTTGTGACCTCATTTACAGTTGCGTTTTCTGCCGTGCAGCTTCGTTGTGTAGATTGCAACAAATTGCTTGTCCGTACGCATGTTGTTCTTGGAATGCTCGACTATGAGCATTACTTCGGCTGCAAAGAAATCGAAGGTTTAAAAACGCGGCGTGATTTGTCGTATGTAGGCTATCGCTTGCTATGTGTCGAAACCGATGACGGGCCGCTTTGCTATTCTTGTGCAAGCAATATCATCAACAAAAAGGCGGTTGCACGCGATACGGCATACACCATCACTGTACCGGAATCAGTTGTACTGAATAAAACATCCTCGGATTATTCGGGCACTTATACGGGTACTGTATCTGTATCTGCGAACGGTTTCATTCAATTAGACCAGCGTGTCTACTTTTCAGCGTCCAATCCGGAAATGTATCGTACTGGCAGTGCTGCAGTGACGGGAACCACCACTGCTACAACGGCTACCGACTGGGAGTCTATGGATGTTTCAAGCGGTGATGCCAAGACCGTTTATACGGTATCCGCAGATATCACGCCCGGTAGTTGGAATGGCACAATGATGTTCTTTGCTACAGTGACCGAAAAATTCGATATTCTGCTGGGTGATAATACGACATCGCTTCTTGCTCAGAATGAGAATGCTGCGAATGTCAAGTTTTCTTCCAGCGCACCGAAAATCGCAACTGTAGATGCTACGGGTCATGTTCAGACCGTTTCAGCGGGTGAAACCACCATTACTAAGATGGTCTACGACAGTACCGGAAAGAATCTACTGTATACAGCTGTTTATAATATTACTGTTTCTGTTGAAACAGCAGATATGGTCACAACGCGACTTGCTGAGCCATTGGAAGCCCTTACGGCTGCTGGCACTACGATTGATACTATCCAGTTCGGTCAATACACGATTCCTTCTGGCGTGACGACCTATGATGTATCTGGCAACGGAAGCAATACCATCAAAGCGTTTGTCGATGGAACCGCTCTGAAGGTGACGAACACAAAAGCCGCTCCTGTAAAATTTGCTGCTGGTAACAGTGTAAGCTTTGACCAGAATTCCGCTTTTTCCGATATCACCACCATAAAATATGATAGCGTTGACACCTCGAAGGTAACATCTGCCAATAGTGCCTTCATGAATATGAGTGACCTTTCCTCAATCACTGGTCTTGAAAACTGGGATACGGGCAGAATCACAGACATCCGCAACATCTTCCGTGGATGCAGTGCGCTGACGAGTCTTGATTTGAGCAAGTGGGATACCAGTAATATTACTGATGTGGGTTGTGCATTTTACGGATGTACCGCTCTGAATAATCTAAATATCGGTACTTGGGATACAGGTAAGGTCACCGCTATCGACTGCCTGCTTTACAACTGTTCTTCTTTGCCCTTGGTTGATATATCCAACTGGAATACCGGAAATGTAACGAACATGAACCAGGTCTTTAGTGGATGCAGCGGACTTACCACTCTTGATATTGGTGGATGGAACACAAGCAAAGTAACCTCCATGCGCTATTTGTTCAGTAAGTGTTCAGAACTGTCACAACTGACATTGACAGGATGGGACACTGCGGCGGTTACTGACATGAGCAACATGTTTGCTGGCTGTGAGGGTCTGACTTCACTTAATGTAAAGAGTTTTGACACTGCTAACGTGACGAACATGCGATATATGTTCTCTAAATGCAGTTCTCTCTCAGAACTGAATATCCGCAATTTCAACACTGCTCGTGTCACCAGTATGAGAGGCATGTTTGAGTGTTGTGAAAAGCTCCTCGCTTTAAGCATTGACTGTCCATATAATTTCAACACATCAAATGTTGTAGATATGAGCAGCATGTTCTATTACTGTAAAAAACTTGGTTCTAATGTTGCGTTGTGTGATGGATTTGACACTTCAAAGGTAACCAATATGAGCAAGATGTTTGCTGGTTATAATGGAAGAACCTTTGGCGGCACTCTTTGTTTACAATTTAATTTTAATACTTCCAATGTTACTGATATGAGCGAGATGTTTGCTGATAGTAATACAATCTCGGCTCTTGATATCAGCAGTTTCAGCACTGCGAAAGTGACGAATATGAATAGCATGTTTGCCAATTGTAATAAATTGACCTCTATTACTGTTGGCAGCAGTTTTGCCACCGCAAATCTTCCGAAATCTGGTAAAGATACCGGTCTATTTTATATAGATACAAAAACCAACCTCGAAGTCAAAGGCGAAATCTCCAACGCGTTGAAGGCTTATAACTTTGCCGGAGATAACCGCATTGTTAAGTTCGTCGAAAGCACATTTGCCACCTATCGTCTTGCACCCATTATATCTTCACTGAGTTCTGCAGGAACAACCATCGATTCCATTTACTTCGGGCACTACGATATTCCTTCAAATACAACAACATATGATGTCTCTGGAGTGAATGATGGCTCGATTGTTGCTTTTGTTTCGGGAACGGCTCTCAAGGTCACGAATACATACAATGGGCCAATCAAATTCATTCAAGATAATGGTGTGTGCTTTTATATTGCTTCAAAGCCGTCTGCTTTCAAAAACATTACGGAAGTCCACTACGATTATGTTGACACTTCACTTGTTGCGTATTGTGATAACGCTTTCTATGGAATGAGCAAGCTCACAACAATTACAGGTCTTGAAAACTGGGATACAAGCAACATGACCAGTATGAGTTACATGTTTTATTACTGTCCATCAATTACAAAACTTAATGTTGCTAATTTTGACACCTCGAAAGTGACTGATATGCGAGAAATGTTTGAAAGTTGCAATAGTTTGACGAGTCTTGATGTAAGTCATTTTGATACGAGTAAGGTCACTCGAATGAGGTATATGTTTTCTGGGTGTCAGTCACTTACCTCTTTGGATGTATCAAATTTTAACACATCAAATGTGATTGATATGAGTTACATGTTCCTTGATTGTCATTCTCTGAAAGAGCTCGATTTGAAAGCTTTCGATACTAAAAATGTGGTTTCGATGTATTGCATGTTTGGTTTTTCCTGGAGCCTTGAAAAGGTAGATATATCCAGCTTTGATACATCAAATGTGATGGACATGAGCTACATGTTTGAAGCTTGCAACTCATTAAAGCAAATTGACGTGAGCAATTTTGATACCTGCAAAGTTGAATCTATGGCTGGTATGTTTACAGACTGCTACTCTCTGACATCTGTTGATGTAAGTAATTTCAACACTTCCAAGGTCACAGATTTTTCTCGCATGTTTGGTCACTGCTTCAAACTTGGACGTGTAGTAGTTGGAAATTCTGTGCTAACGAAAAATCTTCCTGTAACCGGCACGGATAAAGGACTGTTTTGGGTTGAAAATAATACTCATTTAACGATTGTTGGAAATGCCTCATCAGCATTGAGAGCTTACAACTATTCTGGCGATAATAGAACGGTGTCTTATGTGAGTTCTCTGCGTGCAAACTCCTTAAACACAAAAAATATCTTGTCTGAGCAAACTCAGTATGCAACTCCAGAGACGGCACAGAGATACGATGAACGCCCGGCAGCGTGAAGGAGGTGTAGCCATGAACAGGTTCATCAGTGCGGTCCTCGCAGCAGCAATGGCACTCTCTATGAACGGGATGTTTGCCTACGCAGATGTGGGTACGCCAAAAACGACGAGTGCAACGCTTAAAGCCACGGCCAACTCGACCTACACCATTACGGTCCCTGAATCCGTTGCGATGACCAGCGCATCCGGTGGTGCAGGAAACTATACCGGCACAGTACCGGTGAACATCAAGGGCGATATCGAGGAGAATGCCAAGATTGTCGTATCGGCAAGTGCCACGGCAATGACTTCCGGGAATAACTCGGCAGCAGTAACCTTTACATCCGTGCCAAAAACCGAATGGAATCGCACTGACCTTCTCAATTCCGGCACTACCGCCGACTACAAGGTGCAGGCAACGCTTACGCCCGGTAAGTGGACGGGAACTGCCACATTCAGTTGCGAGAAACTGTACAACCTCGATATCAAGATTCTCGCCGGTGATTTGCCGTCGGCACCGAATTACAGCAGGACTGTGACCGTCACATTCAAAGAAGGCTGGACATGGGGAGATTTTGTAACGAGCGATTACAACACCGAAGGCATTCTGGGACCCGAATTTTCGTCTGAAGATTCTCCGCTTTATCTCGTGCTCGATGACTTGAACACCGGTAAAACAATCCGTCTGTGCGGAGTTTCGGGAAACGGCTCGAAATTCGATGTTCCGTCAAACCAACGTATCGACTCCAACGATTGTGTCCGATTGACAGGTCGAGAAGTATAAAAAAACTACCATAAAGCGACACAATTTAACAAATAAGCAACATTTATTTGTGTCTTTTCTCTTGAAATCGACAGCAAATTATGGTATAATGTATTTACTCGCTCAAGATAGCACAATATCCAATTTCTTGAGCCACTGTGTATGGCTATAAAACCACATCCTTCTATTTGATATTTGAAAAGTCGTGGTTTTGCTCTCCGTCACGGTAATGTAAGCGCATCCCAATACGGCTATATGTCCGCTTCCTTCTTTAGACACCATGCCAGCCGCCTGCAGCTTGTCTGTTCGACTGGCATATATGAAATTTAGCGGTCGTGCTTTCCGTATCAATCGTGTGTCTTAGCCCCGTGTCGAGATTCTTCTCGATGCGGGATTTTTGTTTTGTCAGGAGGTTTGTATGCTGACTATTAAAGATTTCAACCGCATTACTTTTCTGCACCATCGCGGTATCGTCCCGCCTGCGCCTGCAAAGGAAGGGGAGACGGTGGTAGAGAAGCGCTTTGTATGCACCGCGAATATGAAGTTGCTGGAGTATGGCTATGTGATGGCATACGACCTCTTTGAGGCGTGCTGCAAGGCTACGCATACTGGGTTCCTCGAAGTCTGGTCTGAGTTGTACGGGTTTATCACGGAAGACAGCAAAGCAATCTCAAAGACCTCGCCCATCTGGCCGAATTTCCCGGACGATGCGATGGACGCAAGCCTTGTGGAGTTGTATATCGTCAACTACCTGAACTACCTGAGCGGAGGAGTTTGGACTCCGGACTCTGACCCGTCCCGGTTCTGCAAGGGTCTTGATAAAGACCACCTTCCCGCAGCCAAGCAGATTCCGGCTTGCACCGAGGATGAAATCTACCGGTATCTTGTTCAGAGCGTAACGAGCAAAGCCCTTCTTTCTCCTGATGAGCAGAATACCGTAAAGATGCTTCTCTCTGACAGTGGCGAAGAGTTTCTGGATAAGGTAATGTCCCTGATGAAGGATAAGGATATTCCTTGTAAGGAGAACCTTGCACTGTATGTATCCTATATTATCCATCGCCCCGACTGGAAATCCCAGAAATGCTTCTTAGATTTCAAGAGTGCTACCGATGTGCTACGTCTTGCCGCTGCCATGAGCGGGCAGGATGTAAGCCTTGCCAAGGCACCGCGTTTCCGCAGCTTTACAAGAGCAGAGCGCCGTGAACTTCTGGGTCTGCTTGAACATGTCGAGAAGGATGAAGGGTTTGCACTCCGTCCTGAACAGTTCAAGCGTCTGGGCGAGAAGCTGCATCCGAGTGAGTACGCAAAGTATTTCCCTGAGAACAAAGCCATCTTCGATAAGGTCCGCAACGGTATCAAAATCGAGACCTACAACTCAAAACTGCAGGAATTGATGAAGCCGCCTGTCAACGCGGAACTGCTGACGGCGCATCTTATGCTTCGTCCCGGTATGTTTGCCCGGTATTTGGACTTCGCTCTGCGCAGTTGTAAGGACACTACCGCGATGGAAGATGTCCTGTTCCGGTTCATCTCGGTCTGCAAGAGTGTAGAGCCCCGCGTTCTGGTCCAGCTTATCAACCATTTCCGGAATCGGAATAATCCCGTCCAGCTTGCCACCGGCAAGGCGAGCGGTGCTGCCAGCAAGGTTCTTGACAGGGAAGTTGAGCCTATCCCTGAGGATATCTGCAACCGTGTTGCCCGCGATATCTTCAATCAGCTGTGGCAGGTTCTTCGTGCGGAGGATACCGAGCCGAAGTGCGTATACCTTGACCCGGCTTGCCACTGCAACGACATTGTGTTCCCTGATAATCCCCGGCAAATCTCCTCCTCGCTGCGTTCTGCCGCATGCGGGTCCAGAACCCGGCTCCCGGAGGGCAATGTGCTTCGTGCGTTCCTCTACTGGAAAGCGAGTTTCGAGACTGAGGCATGGGACGGAGTGGACCTGGACCTCTCGGTCGCATTCTACGGCGATGAGAAAGTTGACTTCGTCTTTTACGGAAATCCGAAGGTTGAGACGCTCGGTGCTATCCATTCCGGAGACCGCAGGAGCAGCGGCAAAAACGGTGCTGTTGAGTATGTGGATTTCGATATCAGGAAATGCCTGCAAAACGGTATCCGCTATGCCGCGATGGTCGTCAACTCCTATTCTGGCGAGAAGTTCTCCGAGATGGATACAGCCTTCTGCGGTGTAATGGTTCGTGACGGCATGACCGGCGAACAGTTCGAGCCTGCCACCGTAAAGGACCGGTTCGCTCTGACTACCGAATCCGGCCAGCTGGTCATGGCTGTCGTGGATTTGCAGAAACGCGAACTCATCATGGTCGATAGGACGGTTGCCGGGTCGCTTGCGTACAGCAATGTCATCACCGACTACCAGCCCACGAAGGATGTCTGCCAGTATGCCATGCAGCTGAAAAGCCTCTCCATCAAGGAAATGGTCGGGATGCGGTATGCGAAGTTTCTGAAAGACGGCGAGTGGGACAAAGCGGATGTCATCATCTCTGACGCGCCGGAAAAGTTCAAAACTCTCGCATCCGACAAACTTGTTCCTCGTATCGTGAGCCCTTATGATGTCCCCGGCATTTATGATGTTGTGTTTGGAAATTCTGAGGCGAAATGAATTCCACATCATAGCTACCACTGATTTTTCAGGTTATCCAAAAAAACAAAAGCATGTGCAACGAATCCCTTTAAATTAAAAGGATTTGTGATGCACATGCTTTTTTGGTGTTAAGCTATATTAACCCAGTATGATATGCGGGTCAGATTCCGCTAAACGATGCAATTCTTCTGAGTATCCACTGATGCAGAAGAGGATGAAATACTCTGTACGGCTTTCTTTTCCCCATTGGACAGCGGCTGCTTTTGCCTTTAGCTGGCGTAGTTCAGATAGCTGCATCTGAGTATTTTGATGAAACTTGCACTCACCAAACAGGATATTACTGCGGTCATTTGTATCGACAGCTACAATATCTATCTCTGTGTCTTTGCCACCCCACCAGCGGCCGACACGGTCAAACAAAAAAGGCAGCTTTCCTTGCGCATTCAATTCCCACATTTTACTGCGGCAAATATCTTCATAAACATATCCGACATGGTTCGGAATAAAACCGCTGCGCAGTTTGTTCATGGCGATTTCAGCGTGACCACTTTCAATGAAAGACCGCATGGGATATACAAAACGGAACCAGAAGGCTATAAAATTATCCCGGATACGATACTGTCCTTTTTTGCTTGTTTCGACATTCTTTTCGGTTGGGGGGACCTCACGCTCCAAAATGTCTAAATCGCATAAGGTCTTCAGCGATTTCGGCAAACTTGTTACCGGAATGGATAGCGAGGCCGCGATATCGGACACACGGCAGTTTCCGGCTGCTACAGAACGAATGATAGAAAAATAGCTTCCAATATCATTTACTTCATGCCGAAGCAAGAATTCTGGTTCTTCGTACAGGAAACTTTGTGGCGTGAAAACATTTTGAAGGATGTCATCATAGATTTCCTTGCCCTGATGGAACAACTCTATATATTTAGGCACACCACCCGTGACGGCGTAGTACAAAATGCGCTCTTGCTCAGACATCGCCGGGAAAAATTGGTTGTAATAGGCATATGGGATTTGTTTCAGCTTAATCTGCCCGGTTCTGCGCCCATATAAAGGGCTGGAATAGGATAGGGTCTGCTCCATCATCATATGAACCAGTGACCCGCAGAGAATCACTTCCACATTTTCGTTTTTTAGTTGGGTATCCCAAATTTTCTGAAATACAGACGGAAACGCTTTGTCGGCTTTGCCAAGATACTGAAACTCATCAATGATGATTACCAGCTTTTCCTCACTCGGCTGCGCAAGCAATGTCTTGAAAATCATTTCCCAGCCAGCATTTGCTGCGCTGCGCAAAAGTTCGTCTTGAAGAAAGTCTGCGGCCATCTCACGAAAAGCTGCACAGTTTGCCTGTATGCTTTCCTCAGTGGCCAAATAGTACAATGCGTGTTTGCCTTTGCAAAACTCTGCGAGCAAAGTGGTCTTTCCGACTCTACGGCGACCGTAGACCACAAAAAGAGAAGCGATAGGATTTTTATAGGCGGCTTCCAACGCAGACATCTCTATCTCTCTATCAACGAATGGCATATTAACTCCCTCCTGCATCTTTTGCTACTTATAGCATACACTGCAATAATAATTCTGTCAAGAATTATTCTGCATGGCATTATTCCGTAGAGAATTATTATGCCGGTTCGACGATTTCTGCTATACAAGCCATCGCCTGATTTCGGGTTATCCGAGAAAGGGTGGTGGTTTTTGCGTGCAGGGGTAATCGGGAAACATACACATTCATGGCAGATTTGCGTTTTTGCGAAGAATTTTCTAAAAAAATCGGGATTTGTGTTAGATTTTTGAAAAAAAGATGATGTTTTTCGCTTGCACGGATGTGCGAACCGCATAGAATAAAGTCAGTGGTCCGATACCGGCGGTATCGGATGCTTTTAAGGGCAGGGCCATGGTTGTACAAAATACAATTTTGGTCTCACTGATTTCGACCAGACTTCCTTGACGGCGGCTGTATGCAGGAACAATCTCCGGATGGGATGAATGGAATAACACAAACACATTTTTTGAAAGGAGCTTTTCCAATGAAAAGTTATAAGCGCGTTGCCTCTGCCGTTCTGGGCATGGCAATGGCCGCCAGCTGCATGGCGCCTATCACTGCATTCGCTGCAGAGGATTTTCAGCAGCCCACTGACAACACTGTGATTGCCAATCATCCCAACGATGAGACAATGCTGCACTCCACCCCCGTCTACCGCATCGGCACGAAGTCCTTCTACAAGGTGAACGATGACGGTTCCGTCACCTACGCCGACCAGGACACTGCTGGCTTCAAGGCCATCCCTGCCGCCTACATCATGGGCAGTTCCTACAACACCGTTGGCGAGTACGGCATCTACACCACCACCAAGAGCGACGGCAGCAAGCTGGAGCACTTCGTCAAGATTTCCGACTGCCAGGAAGCAAACGGCAAGGTGAACTGGAACCACGGTACTGCTGATGAGGCCAAGGTCAGCGACGACACCAAGGCAAACGGTGTTGACACTGCCAGCAACGAAGACCCCACCATGAGCACCCAGTTCTACATCTACCTGGACAACAATTCCGAGATTCCGGAAGAGACTCCTCCGACGGAGGAAGAGCACCCGGGCGTCGCTACCGATGACGGCCGCGTTGAGTACGACATCACCGTCGCTACTGTCAACCATGTCAATGTCAAGGCTACCGTTCCTCTGTATGTCTGCATGTACGGTTTCCGCAGCACCGGCAATGTTGTCACCCCGACCAAGGACGCTTACCAGCTGCGCAACTACTCCACCATCGACAAGAACAGCCGCACCTACATCGCTGACATTGCCAAGGTGACCCACTACAGCCGCATCTACGATACCGACCACTCCAACGACGAGCTGTTCGCTATCGCTTATGATGCCACCACCAAGTCCTACACCTACTGGTACAGCGACCCCGCCACCCAGGCTGGCTGGACTGAGCCTGCCAACTACCATCAGATGGGCGCTGACGAGCACATCAACGCTTCCGGCGAGTGCTATGTCATCTTCATCGACGGCAAGTGGGACTTCAAGGCTGCTGGCACTCTGGACGGCGACGCCCTGCGTGAGACCGTTAAGGGTATTGACGGCAACCACCAGCTGAAAGAGGACTTCGTCATCACCGATGGCGCTACCAGCTGCAACTTCGGCAAGAAGTTCGATGTCGGCACCTCCATGACCGACAACTCCAAGCGCGAGGGTCTGGCTCTGAAGGTTTCTGAGCTGCAGGCTGAGCCCGCTACTTGGCGCGTCGTTCCCATGAGCACCTCCGCTCTCAAGCGCGGCGAGATTGCCATGAGCATTGCTCCTGACTCCGCTATGTACAACGCTTCTGCCATCGACCTGGCTAAGTGCTCTGCTCCTCTGGACATCACCGAGAACGGCTGGTTCCTGGCCGCTCCGACCGAGGTCACCAAGACCGGCGCTGCCGCTGACGCTGTCACTCATGACGCCGCCAAGGCTCTGCCCCTCATCGTCAACGCCAAGATTGCAGGCTCCAATGTCAACGACGCTGGCTGCACTCCTGTTGTTCGCGTCACCTACAGCATCATCCCGATGTTCGAGACCGGCGACACCCAGACCGCTACCGCTGGCGGTGTCGGCAGCAACCGCTGATTTGAAAATTTCGGCATAAATCAAACTCGTTAGCGAGTTGGCCGTCGAGTGACCTGCCGCTCGGCGGCTTTGGTTTTAGCTAATAGCATCACACTTGGAAAGGAATAATATTATGGCGAACAATATCGTATCCACCGACAAGAAGACCTCGAAGAAGAATGACAAGCTTTTGCACCGTACCATCACGGTTTGTGTGGTTCTGCTGCTTGTGCTGTGCGCAGGCCTGTTCATCTGGAAGAAGAGCGGAAAGATTTCGGACAACCGTCTGGAAGATTCCGTTGCCGCACAGCTGGGCCAGCTCGATGGCAAGAGCGAGGCTGAGATTCAGGAAGAACTGAATCGGGTGGTAGAAGATGGCACCATGGCTATTTCCATCAATGTAAATCCCGTATTCAAGACCGGAGATTCTGAGGGTACGCTCGAAATCGAGAATGTCCCCAACAACAAGTACGCTCAGGTCGTAAGCATCACGCTTGATGACGGCGGTGCTGAGATTTACAACAGTGGTCTTATCCAGCCCAACTACCACATTCAGACCGATAAGCTGTCCCAGCCGCTCGAAGCAGGCACCTATGACTGCACTGCGACTTTCACGGCTTATGACACTTCTGATAGCGAGAATCCGATTGAGGTTGGTTCTGCTGCCGCCAAGATTACTATTTCCGTTCTGAGTTAAAGTATGCCGATGCCCCGGTGCAGACCCATCCGTTTGTGCTGGGGCATTTTTTGAAAAACACAGGAGGCAATTCCATGAAGCGTTTTGCAAAAGCATGCGCGGCGGTATCGATGGCATTGATGATGTCTACCGCTGTGGGTTTTGCTGCCGAAACGGAACACCCGAACATGGACCACGGTACTACCAATAAGGCTGCGGTGTCGGATGAAGTAGATACTGCTCTGAACATCACGCCGAAAATGGGCACGAAGTTCACCGTGTACCTTGCTCCGGATATTCCGGAAACCATCCCCATTGTCCATGAAATCCCCAAGATGGGTGATGTGGGCATCGACCAGAAGACGCTGCTGGAAGCATTGCTGGTCGCGGGTGGCTGCTACCTTGTGAGCGATGGTGTTGCCACCGCCTGCAAGGGTAAGCGCAAAGACGATAAGGCTGCAACTCCCGCTTAAAATGCAAGGTCCCGATGCCGTTATGGCACCGGGGCTTTTTTGTTTATGGGGCAAAACCAAGAAATCATACGGGAGTTCTTAGAAAATCAGGCGCGAGCGTTGCCGAAATGTGCGAATCGCATACAATAAAATCATGAGTCATCGCAAGGTCGCAGGATTGTGCGGCAACAGAAAAATATAGTATCAGGAATCGAATAAGAGGTCTATCAGCATGGCAAATGTCAAGACTGTCGCAAGAAAAACCATCGGCTGGGTATCCCGCCTTATCAGTATAGCTGCACTCATCGCAGTGCTTGTATTGAGCGGTATGCTGCTTAGAAGTATAGCACAAACCAAAAAGACCCAGGAACTCACTTCATCCTTGCAGGCTATCAGAACGACTGCACAGGAAACCAATGAGACTGACTGGTCCAATGGAATGCTTGCGGTCAACCCTGATTATAAGGGATGGATTACTGTATATGGTACGACCGCTACCGGGCCGGTAGTGCAGGGAGAAACAAACGACACCTACCTCCGTACGGATATCTACGGAGAGCATAGTATCCCCGGCACCCTTTTCCTCGATGAAGTATGTGATACGCGACAGCACGGCAACCTTATCATCTATGGGCATAAGATGAACGACGGGACGATGTTCGGCTCTCTGGATAAGTTCAAGGACCCGGAATTCTTCGATGAAAACGGGACTGTTTGCTGGGAAGGCGAGTACGGGAAAGAATACTACCAGATATTCGCGCTCATGGTCGTGCCTGGATATGTTGATGACCCGAACTTTGTAGATATTCAGGCATGGGCGAACACACTCTCAGCCTCTAAGACTGAGGATATGCTCGAAATCATCCAAGATAAAGCCTCGATTTACAAGGAACTGCAATTCGACTGCGACAATGACAAATTCTTGTTCCTTGTCACCTGTGACTACAACATCAATAACGGTCGTATGGTATTGGCAGCAAAACGGCTAAAGAAAATCGACGAAAATTTGCGTTCGTGAAGAATGTGCATTGACAATTTCGAGATGCAAAATATAATAAAGACAGAAACACCTATCCTTTTTCTGTCACAAATTGTTGCGGATTTGTTAAAATCAAGCCATCATGGTTGTATTCAATACACCTCCGTGATAAAATGCAAGTGTACAGAAGGATAGGACGCCAAGAGTCCACGGTATCGTCGATGACGAAATCCAAAACCGCGTAGGGCTGGCGGAACCTATCTTTATTGAGTAGCCTCAGCGCTAGATGCCGAGAAGGAGTGTTTTTGTCAATAACCCCGCCTAAACCGGTTCGCCGGTTATAGACGGGGCTTGCGGGGAAACCCGTAGGCCCGGTTGGTTAGCCTTGGTGAACGGCAACTTCGGTTGCCGCGAACTCCGTTATGCATTTGATGAGCAATCATCTTCATAATATAGGCACCCCGATTATGCTCCACAAGTGTCGGGCTCTGCGGGCAGCGTATGCGTTAGCGGTGCAAGCCGTTGATACATATTACGTTAAACATCTCTAAGGGTAGGAGAAGTGCGTAAGCCATGCCGAAAGGCTAAAACAGTGCATAACATTGGCGAAGTGGACCACAGGGCGCAAGCCCTGACTTATAGTTTCATTACTATTTTACGAAAGGAGTATCTTGCATGAGCACTTGCGTTTGTGTTCTCAGCAACAATGGTGAACGTTTAATGCCTACCTTCCGTCTTGGCAAGGTACGCCGACTTCTGAAAGACGGAAAAGCGAAAATTGTTAAGCACCATCCCTTTACCATCCAGCTGCTGTATGACAGCAAAACAAACAAACAACCTATCGAAATCTGCGAGGATGTAGGTTATAACTACATTGGCATCAGTGTGAAAAGCGAATCTCACGAATACGTATCTGCTCAGTATGATACATTGCAAGATGAGAAAGAACATCACGATGATTGCCGTAAGATGCGCCGCGCCCGCAGAAACAGACTGCGTTACCGTAAACCGCGTTTCGATAATCGCAAGCGCAGCGAAGGTTGGCTTGCACCTTCCCTGGAGCATAAGAAGCAGCTGAATATCAGCCTTGTCGAACGGTATGTATCTGTGATTCCGATTACTCACGCAACGGTTGAGGTTGGTTCTTTTGATACAATGCTGCTGCAAGCTATCCAGAAAGGCGAAACAAAGCCGGAAGGCGCAGACTATCAAGAAGGTCCGCGCTACAATTTAGCCACGCTGCGTGAGGCAGTATTCTATCGTGACAATTACACCTGCCAGGTTTGTGGGCGCAAAATCACGGATGGTGCCATCTTACACATGCACCACATGTTTTACTGGAAAGGCAGACACGGCTACAAGCTTGATGAGCTGGTTACAGCGTGTGAAAAGTGCCACACGCCAGCAAATCATCAAAAAGGTGGCAAGCTCTTCGGTTTTGGCGAAGATAAAGAATTTGCCGACCTTTCAGGCGCAGCGTTTATGAACGCCGTTCGCTGGCAGATAGTAAATGCACTGCACACCACATACAGCAAAGAATTTGTGACCATTACTTATGGCGCTATGACAAAGGAGAAGCGCATCGCGCTTCAGCTTGAGAAAAGTCACAACAACGATGCGTATGCAATGGGAGATTTTCACCCGGTACATCGTTGTGGGTTTAGACATTACCAAAAACGACGCAGAAACAATCGTGTACTGGAAAAATTCTACGATGCCACTTATATTGACGCTCGCACCGGTAACAAAGCAAAAGGCAAGGAACTTTTTAACGGCAGAATAAGTCGCAACCACAAAAAAGATTCCGAAAACCTGCACAAGTACCGCAGCGAAAAGGTATCGAAGGGTCGTCGCTCTATAAGAAAGCGGCGCTATGCGATTCAGCCGTACGACACTGTGCGTCTCAAGGGTAAAACATACATTACAAGCGGTTGCCATAACAAAGGCACAAGACTTTTAATTCCCGTTAATGGGAAAAGTAAATCCGTGACAATTTCCAAAGTTCAAGTTGTTTGCCATGCGGGACCATGGATACAAATTATCTAAATATTGAAAGGAGGTAAGCAGGAAATGCTATATCTTAGTCTTTTCTAAGAAACGCATTCCTCCCCACCTAAGCCTTACGGCTATAGATGGGGTATCCTGCTCCATTATTATGAAAAAGAATATCGTATTGGCAATTATCGCGACTGCGTCTATGGCGCTCAGTCTGGTAGGATGCGGCGTTAAAGTCACGAACATCTCGATTCCGGATGCTGCAACCATCGAAAAGGGTGAGAGCATCACGCTGCCGGTGAATTTCGGCACGGAGGATGCGCCTGCAGAGACGCCTGTCATCGCAACCGGTGAGTCTGCTACG
>QFCE01000901.1_pt1 | contig 177018 bp, 171 predicted proteins | sample 5346091 | NCBI WGS metagenome assembly QFCE01 (sample SAMN09062252, study PRJNA434731) | Human gut metagenome, whole genome shotgun sequencing project. | isolation source: stool timepoint A chromium assembly | host: Homo sapiens | collected 2015
GTACTTTTTTCGATATTTAACTGTCAAACTCCCGATAGTATAATTTCCTCTATAATATGGATACAATAAATTAAATTACAAAGGTCGGAAAGGCTCCCGACACACTCGTAAGAGTACCTGAGATGCTGGATACGCCGCCCAGCTTGTAATTTCTAAAACAAAGGGGCTGTCGCTTTAACGATTAGTAAATCGTGAAGCGGCAGCTTCCTTTTTTCTGATTTTCGCTATATAGTTGCTCTGTTTCTATTGAAACAATAGCTTTTTCGTAAAAAAGCCGTACTTTAATACAATCCAAAACTGGATTTGAAAAAAATTTTGGATTCTCTAAATTTATGCACTCTTCAAAGGAAATAAATGCCTTCCAGTTTTCCCTTTTTGGATTTTGTTATGAAGTTTATTTACATTTTTTGCCATTGCCAGCAAAACACTTTCAGCAAGAACATTCGCTGTGCCACGACTCAAATATCTGCGAAACTGCATATCCTGTTTCAGTTCACCAAAAGATCCTTCTGATTGGATGCTTCTATTTATTCTAAGAAGAATTCCTTCGTCAGAAAGAATCCGCTCCAAATCTTCCTCCCGATATTTCAAAAATGTTTTTGCTACGGAAAGCACTTTGTTTCTCTCTTCTATTGGTGTTTTACAGTTATTCCCCTTGATGCACTCTTTCTTGTAAGGACAATCTTTACATTCTTTACATTGATAAATGTTTTTTTCACTGATATATCCGGTTTTAGATTTAGAGCGACGGAGATGTGTAAAGGGCAGCTGTTTCCCATTTTTACAAATATAAGAGTCACTTTTTTCATCATACTTCACATTTTCTATACGGCCGATGTCGTTTCTATATTTTCTCTTTTTTGATATTTCATAATTCGATGGTTTGATAAATGCCAACTGCTGATTTTGATCTAGAAATACATAATTCTCTTCACTTTCATATCCAGCATCTGCAATGATTTTTTGATACTTAAATGTCAGATATTCTTCTGTTTCCTTTAAGAAGGGAATTAAGGTGGTAGTATCTGTGGGCTGTGGTCCGATTGTCAGCCATACAATGTATTCAGAATCAACTCCATGCTGTAAATTAAATGCCGGCTTTAACTGTCCATTTCCCATTGCATCTTCTTTCATCCGCATAAAGGTGGCATCCGGATCTGTTTTAGAATAACTGTTCCTTTTTCCACAAATATGCAGTTTTTTTGTATATCCTTTTAAACGGTCCAGATAGTCTTCTAATGTTTCGATACTCTTTTGCAGCTGAGTTTTTCGTTTCCCAATGCCATGTACAAATACAATGTTTTCTTCTTGTTTTAATGCGTACAGCTTTTTGCGTAACCGTTTTACGTGTTTCATTTTAACAGTATCACCGTGAACAATCCGAATACCATAAAGTTGCTCACATTCTGCAATGAGATCGGCGATTTTAATCAGCAACTTCGCCTGATTTTTGGTTACCGTCTTTTTCCATACAAATGTATATTTATTGGCGCAGGCTTCGATTTTTGTACCGTCTATAAAAATCGTTTCTCCCGAAATTTCTCCAAGTTCGTAAAGGAGATTAGACATTTCAGCGAGAATTCGTTTCGCACACGGAGCAAAATGAATACTTCGGAAACGGGCAAAAGTGGCATGGTCAGGAACTGGTTTTCCCTCTAAAAGATACATGAAATTAATATCTCGCTTACAGTTCAATTCCATAGAGCGAGAGGAATAATCACCATTCATATAGGAATATAAAACAATCTTCAAGAGTGTTCTTGGCGATACTGTATTTATTCTTTCATAAGTAGAATATAAGTCCGTTAAATCCATAGCCTCCACAAACTGACTCAGCAACCGCACAGAATCATCTACTGGAATAATTGTTTCTAAGTTTAAAGGAAGTTTTAGTTGATATCCTTCCTCATTCAAAGTATAATTCTTGTGTAATAATATAGGGGTTTGCATACTTATATTTTACACCAACAGCCAGGTTTTTCGAAGCCTGGCTGTAATTTTTTGCATAGAAAAGAGGCTGCGCACTAATTATTTAGTGCGACAGCCCCTTTGTTTGTTGTATTAAAAAGGAGTTATCACCTGAAATATACATCAGGTGATAACTCCCTTAAAAAATTTCACTAAGCGAATTTTCTCTTAGCCGCTTCTACTACATGACCTACTAAAACAGAGGTTGTAACGCTTCCTACTCCGCCCGGAACAGGTGTGATTGCTTCTACAATTGGTTCTGCTTTTTCAAAATCAACGTCACCACAAAGCTTGCCTTCTTCGTTTACATTGATACCTACATCAATAACAACCTGACCTTCTCTCAAGTATGTATCGTCTACCACACCTGCACGACCGGCAGCTACAATAACGATATCAGCTTCTTTTACAACAGAAGGCATATCAACAGTTCTTGTATGACATACAGTAACTGTTGCATTTTTCTTAATAAGCATCATAGCAGCAGGTTTTCCAACTACTAAGCTTCTTCCAACTACAACTGCCTTTTTACCTGTACAGTCAATTCCATAGTGGTCCAGAATTTCCATACATGCCTGCGGTGTACATGGTGGGAAACCTACGTTCTTTCCTGTAAACACACCTGACATAGAACCGTCTGTCATACAGTCAACGTCTTTTGCAGGATCCAGAGCATTTTCAATTACGGACTGATTTAAGTGCTTTGGAAGTGGACGGAATAATAATACTCCGTGAATATTATCATCTTTGTTTACTTTATCGATTGTTGCTAATAATTCTTCCTGTGTTACATCAGCAGGAAGTAAAATTTTCTCGCAAGCAACTCCTAAAGTTTCACAGCGCTTTGTAGCTCCTCTTTCGTAGGAAATATCACTTTCGTTTTCGCCTACACGGATAATACCTAATGTTGGTTTTACTCCTTTTGCTTCTAATTCTGCAACATCTGCTTTAATTCTTTCATTTAATGCTGCTGTTACTTCTTTACCAAGTAATCTCTTAGCCATTTTCTAGCTTCCTCCAATTTCTTTCTCTGTTTTTCTTATTTTAATCTGGATAATACGCTTTCAAATGTTTCATCTGCAATTTTTGTATATTTTTCCAGCATAGCGTCTGCTTTCTGATTTAATTCTTCTGCATAAGCTCTGTCTGCCATAGATTTTGTATTAATATATACATTCAAGCTTGCGCCTTTTAATGCGGCTTTACAAAATGCAGCGCCTACACCGGCATCACTGATTGCCAATGTAGAACCTTTTGCAGCAAATTCAACAATTACTTCAATCGCTTCACAGCATTTTTCCATAATTTCCATTGGAACGGAACAAGCATCTTTTAATACGATTTCCATAACTCTTGCTTTTTCTGCTTTTTCTTCTTCTGTGGTTCTTGGCATACCATAAGCTTTTGAAAGAGGTTCAAATACTTCTGCATCTCTTTCAATCAGACGAAGGAAGTCTTTTTGAAGTTCATCACATTTTTTCTTTAACTCCCACATTTCATCTTCTACTTCTGCATATTTTTTCTTTCCTACGGTCAGACTGCCAACCATATTTCCTAAAGCAGTTCCGATTGCGCCTACTAAAGCAGATGCTCCGCCGCCACCCGGTACCGGAGCTTTTGATGCTAATACTTCTACAAATTCATTACAAGGTACTGTTGAAAATCCCATTGTTGTATCCTCCTTAAAATTCCGCCTCTCCTTAGAAAAGACCGGTAATTTTTCCTCTTTCGTCTACGTCAATTTTCTCAGCAGCCGGTACTTTTGGAAGTCCTGGCATTGTCATGATTTCTCCTGTCAACGCTACGATAAATCCTGCACCTGCGGAAATCTTCAGATTTCTTACTGTTACTTCAAAATCAGTCGGTGCTCCCAGTTTTGTCTGGTCATCTGTCAGACTGTACTGTGTCTTAGCAACACAGATTGGGCAGTTTCCATATCCCAGCGCTTCTAACTGTGCAGCCTGTTTCTGTGCGTTTGCAGTCAGAACGACTCTCTTGCCACCGTAGATTTTCTGTACAATCTGGTTCAGCTTATCTTCAATACTTCCCTCTAATTCATAAGAGAATGTGAAATCGTTTGGTTCTTCAACCAGACGGATAACTTCTTTTGCCAGTGCAATTCCGCCTTCGCCGCCTTTTGCCCATACTTCAGACAGTGCAACGTTTACGCCCAGCTCTCTACATTTGCTTTCTACTAAATCAAGCTCTGCCTTTGTATCGGTTGGGAATGCGTTGATTGCTACAACACATGGAAGTTTGTATACATTTTTAATGTTGCTTACATGTTTTAACAGGTTTGGAAGTCCCTTTTCCAGAGCTTCTAAGTTTTCGTTATTTAAGTCTGCTTTTGCTACTCCGCCGTTGTATTTTAATGCACGAACGGTTGCTACGATTACAACTGCGCTTGGAGTCAGCCCGGCCATACGACATTTAATATCTAAGAATTTCTCTGCACCTAAGTCAGCGCCAAAGCCTGCTTCTGTGATTGCGTAATCACCCAACTTCATAGCCATCTTTGTTGCGATTACAGAGTTACATCCGTGAGCGATGTTTGCGAATGGTCCGCCGTGTACGATTGCAGGTACATGCTCCAAAGTCTGTACTAAGTTTGGTTTTAAAGCATCCTTTAACAGTGCACACATAGCGCCTTCTGCATGTAAATCATGTGCTGTTACCGGTTTCTGTTCAGAAGCTTTTCCGTATGTATAACCAACGATAATACGTCCCAGTCTTTCCTTTAAGTCTGTAATGTCTTTTGCAAGACAAAGAACTGCCATAATTTCAGAAGCTACTGTGATATCATAACCATCTTCTCTTGGCATACCGTTTGTTTTTCCACCCATACCATCAACAACAAAACGAAGCTGACGATCGTTCATATCTACACATCTTCTCCATGTAATCTTTCTAGGATCAATGTTTAATTCATTTCCCTGATAAATGTGATTATCCAGCATAGCTGCCAGAAGGTTGTTTGCTGCGCCGATTGCATGGAAGTCACCGGTAAAGTGCAGGTTAATGTCTTCCATTGGAACAACCTGTGCGTATCCGCCGCCTGCTGCACCGCCTTTTACACCGAAAACAGGTCCCAGTGAAGGCTCACGCAGAGCAACCATAACATTTTTACCAAGTCTCTGCATACCGTCTGCAAGACCAACCGTTGTTGTTGTTTTTCCTTCTCCTGCCGGTGTCGGATTGATTGCTGTAACGAGAATTAATTTTCCGTTTGGCGCATCGGACTCTTTTAATAAATTGTAGTCAATTTTTGCTTTGTACTTTCCGTACTGTTCCAGATATTTGTCATCAATACCTGCTTTTTCTGCAATTTTTGTAATCGGTTCCATTGTGCACTCCTGTGCGATTTCAATATCTGATTTGAATCCCATTCCAAAAACCTCCTTAAAGTTAATAAAATTTAAAGAATAAAATGGCTATGCCACATTATTTTCATTATCATTTATATGTCCAATTTCAAACTTTAGAAATTTATTTTCTGTTTTCTCTTTTTATTTTAAAATAACTTTCTTTCTACCGCTTTCATCATGTTGATTGCAATATCACCTGCCACTGCCAAATCTTCCGCAGCAAAACTCACCGCAAAGTTATCTGAAAATAAAATCTGTGAAGAAGGAGGAAATTCATCGTCACCTTCCCAAAGGATAAACTTTATAAATAAATTATTCATAAATTCTAATTTATAAGAACAGTCGCCTTCGGTAGATTTTTCTGCTCCTAAATGCTCCATAACCTTCTGAAAATGCTCCAGTTTATTCCCATAGGAAAAAGCAAAGCGCATTAAGCATCTGCCTTGAAACTGACGAAAATAAACTTCGCCCCACGGAACATCATGATAAGTCAGAAATTTTCCTGAAAAAGGAGCTGCAAAGCGTTCTGCCAAATACCGAATAATAAATATTTTCGCATTCATAGCTTCTTCTAAAGGATAAACTCCAAGCTCATCCTCCACATGAGAGATTTCATAATCCGGGAATGAAACAAGATAAGTGCTTCCCATAAAACATACGGTAAATTTCCGGCTTTCCTCGTCATAAGGAATTCCCGTTCTTTCACTGATTTCTTTCGGATTCATATCTTTATAAGCTGCTAAATAATGTTCATAGGGACGCTGTTCTTTACTCTCTTTTGCGTAGTCAAAATTCATATCTTCACCTCGGATAATAGTTGTTTTTATTTATCCTGCATACTAGACGGGAATAAGGATGTGTCTGTATGAGGAATAAAACAGCATGCTACAAATTCATCCATATAAGTAGGAACTGTCGATAACTCTAAATACGTCATATTTGATGCCAATTCATAACACTTTCTTTCTGCATCTTTTGAAAGAAGCATGGTATAAGCACCGGATAAAGAGGAATTTCCGATATAATGGAATTTCTCCATTGGAATATCCGGAAACATTCCTATTCTTACTGCATTCTGCATATTGATGCCGCTTCCGATACCACCTGCAACGTACACATCATCAATCATTTCAACATCAAAGTCAAGAGAAGCAAGCATCGTACGAATTGCGGAAAAAATTGCTCCCTTTGCTCGAATAAAGTTGTCAATATCAACCTCATTAATTTCTACATCTTTTACAGAACCTGCTTCTTCTTCAAAAGCAAGGACATAACTGCCCATTCCGTATTCATCGTGACGTACACGTTTTCCCTCGCGCACGAATTTTCCTTTTGGATTAATAATCCCTGTGCGGAATAACTCAGCAATTACATCAATAATTCCTGAACCGCATAAGCCAATCGGCTTTTCTCCTTCCTCACCGATTACATGATAGGAAGGCTCCATAGTGTCTTTGTCAATGGTACATGACTCAATCGCACCGTCTGTTGCACGCATACCGCAACTAATATCTCCGCCTTCAAAGGCCGGACCTGCGGAGCATGCACAGCTCATCATAAAGTCAGAATTACCGAATACTAATTCGCCATTTGTACCTAAATCAATAAAGAGAGAAAATTCCGGACGGTTCCAAAGCATACTGACAAGGGCTCCGGCGGTAATATCTCCTCCTACATAGCTTCCGATATTCGGCGCTATAATAATATGTGCATCTCGATTAATAGCAATTCCGATATCAGATGCAAACAGAGAATTTGTCTTATAAAAGGTAGGAATATACGGCTCCATACGAATAGGGTCTCCTTCCATTCCCGCCATAAGATGGTTCATCGTTGTATTTGCAGCAATTGACATTCTGTAAATATGCTCCGGTTTAAATCCATTTGCTCGACACATCTGCTGAATTAAAGGATTGATTGTCTCATCAATCACTGCTTTTTGCAGTTTTTCACTTCCACCCGGTTTCATAGACTCAATAATACGGTTGATTACATCTGCGCCATATCGGATTTGTCCGTTTCCGGCAGAAGCTTTTCCAATAATTTCACCCGTCAGCATATTAATTAATAACGCTGATACTGTGGTTGTTCCAATATCAATAGCAAGCCCACCGATTACGATATCTTCTGACTTTGGATATACATCGTATACAAAAATATCACCCTCATCAGAAGTACGGATTACACAACGAACTTCAAAATTACTTTCTCTGAATACTCTTGCTATCTTTGTAAGAACCTGAAATGGCAATCTGACCTTCGAAGCGCCTGTTACTTTTTTAATAGCTCTTACTAAACGCTCATTATCCGGCATGGTATCGTCTAAGGAAGGAATTTCCATAGAAACCTCCAAAATATCCATGCTGTTTTTCAATGTCAGTCCTGCTTCTTCCAAATCGTTTTTTGCATTTTCAAAAATGGCGATTTCTTTTTTAGAACTTAAATCCGCAACTTTCATTCGACTGCGATAAGCAGATGCAATATCGGGTACTTCCACCGCAACATCACCCGTAATTTTACTTACACATGCCAGTCGCCAGCCCTCATCATATTCTTCATCAGAGATATGACGTGTCTTTGGAGAATGTAATTCTCCCTCTACTAATTTCACTTTGCACTTTCCGCAGGACGCATTTCCGCCACATGGAGCATCAATCGCCACATTGGTTACACGTGCTACTTCTAACAGGTTTTCACCTTCTTGGGCAAAGGTCGTGACATCCTCGCCGCTACCGAATTTAAAAGTCACTTTAAACATAGGAATTCTGCCTTTCTCTGCTTTTTTACACAGGCTGTTGCAAATTACTTGCAACAGCCTGCATTTGTATCTTATTCAATAAATATTTCTTACAGTTCCAGATAAGAGTCTGCATATAATGTATTGTTTTTGAATACATCACAAGATTTGATTGTTTCCATAAGTCTTAAGTCACATGGGTTTACGATTGCGGATGTTAATCCCTGCATCATACACATAGCAACTAAAGCGGAGTCCATAATTGGACGGATATGTTTTGGCATACCGTTTGAGTTATTGGACAGACCACCTGTGGAATTTAATCCCATTTCGCTGAACATTTTGATAGCTTCTAATACTTCCATCTGTTTGTCCTGCATACCTTTAACAACTAAGAATAATGGATCAAACCATAAATCTGTTGGTTCCATACCAAGCATCATACCTCTTTCCAGCATGTTCTGGCAGTGCATCATACGTTCATCGTTGTCTGCTGCAATACCTTCTGCTGAACAAAGAGCAATAACGATTGCATCGTTTGCTGCTGCTAAGTCGATGTTTTCAATTCTTCCGCCGGCATCTGCGGAGTTAACGATTGGTTTACCTTTGCTTCTGTTGTATACAGAAATACCGGCTTCGATTGCTTTTTTGTTTGCTGTATCTAATGCCAGAGGTACGTTGTCAAAATTAGACTGTAATAACTGAACAGCCCATTTCATTAAATCTTCACCGTCATTTTCAGCCGGTCCGATGTTAACATCGAGGTATGTTGCACCTGCGTCTAACTGTTCTTTCGCACGTTTTAAAATTGGTTCTGGATCACGTTCAGCCATAGCTTTACGGATTACTGGGGAAATACAGTGAATTCTTTCACCAATTGTAACAAATTTAGCCATAATACTTCTCCTTTTACTTTATATATAATTTTTAAATTATTATTTTCAATCTATTTATTCTATAATTTCCCACTCGCTTTAATGTAAGAATGGGGAAATTTACAGAAATGAAAAAAGATTTGAGAAGCTTTGGTCCGCCAAAGCGGACCGCTTCCCTAAAAACAGCCTGCCATTACTGTTTTACAAACATTAAGCAGTTAAATCCTTCAGGAATTTTACTAACTGTACTGCTTCCGTTGGTCCAACGATGATTTCCCATCCCGGAAGTTTTGCTTCGATATCACCTTTTAATACAGCTACTTTTCCCGGAATAACCAGTTTTCTGGATTTTACTTTGCCTTCTACATTTTCCTGAATGTATTTAGCAACAGATGTGGAAGATAATTTACCAGCAGCCCATGCAGTTAATACGGAAAGTCCGCCTGCATCGGAGATAATCAGGTTACATGGAACACCGGAACGCTCTAATTCACCGGATACAACGAAATATGTAAGAGCAAAGTCTACGGTTGTCAGGCAGATAGAGTTTTCATCAGCTCCATTTAACGGATATACACCCGGCTCTACTTTCATTGGTTTCTGTGGATCTGTAAATACGTTCTGTCTTAAACCGAACAGTGGTAATGCTTCTGCATAATCCAGAGTTTCCATAACAACGATAGAACCGTATTTTACAGTAAATAAGGAAGCCAGAGCCTGCTGTAAGTTTCTGTCACCATGAGCAATTTTTGCTAAGTTTACTAGTGTAGGATATCCGAATGTTCTATCCTGATCTTTTAATGCTGCACGACGGATCTGAACAGCATTTCCGTAAGCTTCTTTTACAGATGCGCCTGTTGCATCGATAACCAGATTTTTGTTTCCTGCTTTTTCTAATGCAGCAACTGTATCATAGATTTCATTTAAGTCAGCGCCTGCAACACCTAAAACAACGCCTGCTGTTTTTGCAACTTCGTTCATTGCTTCGTAGTTTGCAGCTGTTGCACCATTTAATACCGGTTTACCGTCTTTGCAAACTTCTAATGCTGCTTTTGCAACTTCAACGTCTGTACAGCCAAGAACTAAGGTTCTTCCTGTTGCGGCTGCTTTTTTCACCATTTCTACATAACGGTCTTTATCTGAACCTTCTTCATAGTTTACATAAATCACTTCAACGTACATTCTTTCACCAATACGTTCGTAATCAACTTTCTGAAGTTCAGCAAGTTTTGCATCTACTGCTGCGTCATCCATACATGTGCAAAGAGCTACTGCATATCTTGTTTTGCTTACGAATGTTTTTTCATGTCTGAATAAAACAGTTTCTCCGCCTAATGTATACTCATTGTCGCCCGCACCGACTTTGATTGTTTTCATTGGAGGAGCAGTAGCCTCAGATAATTCAGCTAAAGCTTCTTCAGACATGTGCGGACATTTGGAAATTTCCAAAGCGCCCTGTGCAACTTTCATAGAGAAAGCCATACATGTAGGGCAACCGCACTCTTTACAGTTTTTCTTTGGTGTCATTTTAAAGATTTGAATACCTGTTAATCCCATTTGTTTTAATCCTCCTGTTTTACGATTACATTAATTCTTTAATCATTTTTGAAATAGTTGCAACGGACTGAGGATGTTTCAGAATAACAGCGTCAGAACCAGATGCTAAAACAGCAGCTGCTGTCTGCACTTCCATGCTGATACCTCTTTCTTCAAGAGAACCCCATTCTGGCATATCTTCTTCAGAAGCCATAGCTTCTTTTACGCTCCAAGATTCATCAGCAACTGTTGTGATGATTGGCATCTGTAACATATTATCGTTCTGAGATAATGCAGCGCCTTTAATACGATCCATTGTAGAAACTACATATTCAAAACCGTATCCTACTGCTGCTGAACCAACGTTCATAACAATATCCTGTGCTTTTACACCTAACTGTGTCATTACAACGTTTAACTGTTTTGCAAGGTTGATATCTACTGCAGACTCAGCTCCAACTTTCTGATTGTAAGCAAGACCTGCTGCTGCACCGACAGCTTTGTAGTTTTCTTCTCTTGCAGAAAGAACTAATGCGTTTTTACCCTGTAAAACTTCAGCTACTTTAGGAAGTAATTCAGCGTCTTTTTCAACGTTTTTACATCCTTCAACAACTAATGGGCAAGTAACAGCATCTCCAACTTCTTTTACAATAGCAATTAATTCGTCTACTGATTTATCAGCTCCATTTGGATCTCCGCCTTCCAAACGTAAGCAAACAAAATCAGCACCTTCTACGGCTTCCGCTTTTTTAGCGATTTCAGCCATAGTTGTTGCACCTGCATAATAATTCTGGATACCCGGAATATTTGCAATACCCATATCTGAAATTTCCACACCTACTTTTGGTGCATTTTCCATGGGTGCGTCAAAAGTATAGAAAGGAAAAGTATTTTCTCCTCCTAATTTGATTGCTTTGTCCCCGCAGCCAATTTCAACTGTGTTAATGTTTGCATTGAATTTCTGTGGTTTCTGATTAAACGGCATTTCAGTTAGCCTCCTTCATATTTTTTATAACCGGCAAACACTTTATGGCAATCAGCATTTACCACTCTGTATTATACTACATTACGGACTATATTGACAAGTTTCCCCATGCAGTTTCATGAAAAACTTTCCAGAAAAAAGCTTTAATACTCGACTTTTTCCGTCAACTTTCCGCAAAAGTATGAAACGGGAGACTTCCCGCATTTTCGGAAAGTGTCTCCCATTTCGCATAAGTGGAGAAAACTCCACCTTCTTTTTACATCATCGGATCCATAGAAAGAGCCGGATGGTTCTTCTCTGTTAAGAATGCAACTAATTCTTCAGGATCTGTTGCGATTGTTTCATCACCAACCATATCGATGAAGTTGTCAATTCCGTACAGTTCTTTTGCTGTCTGATTTACTCTTTCAGCAACAGTTTCTTTTAATTCTTTTGGCATCCATACGATACGTTCGATACCGCCTTCTGCTTTCATGAATTTCTTAGAACCAATGAAATGTTTACCATGTCCCATAAATCCAGGTGTCTGAACACCGCCACCTGTCATGGAAGCCAGTTCTGGGAATGTCATTCCAAGTGGTGTCATACCTGCGTATTCACGGTTTGTAATAACAACACCGTTAGAGAATGGTTCAATACCGCAGATACATTCGAAACATCCACAGGATGTCATTGGTTTTTCCATGATAGAGTACAGAGATACATCCTGCAGAGCACCCTGAGAGAATTTCTGTACAGCTTCATTTACGTCTTCGTATTCACCAATTCTTTCATCGATTGGTCTTTCTTTTGTAATAACCTGACAAGGTCCGTTTGGATCAAGTTCATGTGTAGCTTTTGCATCTAACCATGAAACCGCACCGCAAAGTCCCAGACGTTCCGGTGTAACAACACATACGTGAGATGGAGAGAACGCCTGACAAAGAATACAGCTGTAATAAACATCAACAGACTCATCTGTCAGAGATTTCAGACGGTCATCACGTTTGTCAAATGTTGGGATAGCAACTTCATGACGAATTCTTGTACATTCAGCAGGATCTGTGTAAATAACAACTTCACACTTATCAACAACTGCGTCAAATTCATTTTTAACGGAAGCATATAATACTTCACCGATATGTTTGATACGGAAGCCTGCGTTAAATGCGTCCTTGCTGATACGGATACGCTGCATATCACGCTGTCCTGTATGGTATACACCTTCGATACAGTTAATGTAATTATGGAATTTACGCTCGATAACAGGCTCGAAATCGGGCTGCATGTTTTTACCTGCAACTTTAACAACGTACGCAATGTTGTTTTTGCTTCCTAATTCCATTTCGTCTGCTTCAGGACCTACTACTGTAATCTTATGATCTTCGATTTCAGAAGCATCTACGGTCTGTACAAGCTCTGCACAGTCTACACGAGAACCATCGAATTCAACCTGCATATCACCACGACGGATGATTTCACCTTCAAATGCAGATGCAAATGCAACCGGAATATCAATGTTTGTGATTTTAATCTTAATATCACGAGCTTCCAGAGATGTTGCATTGAATTTGCTTACATCTTTCTGTACGATTAAGCTCTTAGGAACTTCAGATACACCTTCCTGATTTGTGATAACAGGGAAACCAAGAGCAATAGCGCCTGCTCCGCATGCAACGATTACATCATTTAACGGTGCAAATGCGTTAACAAATGCAGGAACACGTTCCATTGTATATTTCATTAAGTTTCCTGCATCACCCGGTGTAATGTTACCGAAGATTAAAGCAGCTCTTAAAGCAACAGATACAACATGGATTACAGATGTAACGTCTTTACCTAATGGAATAACACGTACATTTGCACCTGTCTTCATGCCAGCTTCTGTCAACTGGTCAATCACATCACCAACTAAAGTAACAAGAATACCCTGTGCCTGATAGCTCTTAACTAATGCAACTGCATCTTCTGTTGTAGGAGCTTTTCCTAAGATAACAGCAACACCCGGGATATCTCCTGTAACAAGAGGAACACCCAGTTCACGGATAACAGCATCTGCTAAATGTCCGTAGCATGGTTCTTCGTATGGTGTTGCACCGTCGATATATTTTAATACTTCAATAAATTCTGCACAAAGAGCTGTGGCTACACCTGACATAAAGATGTCATGTGTTCTCATTTCTCTTGTCATAAGAGTTTTTACAACTCCTAATGCTTCTTTTAATTCCCCTAATGTGTTTACCTTTACACCTGTTACAGCATAATAGCATGGTAAGCTGTATGCTGTATTTGGGAAGCTGATTGCTTTGTCAGCGCCGTGCTGTTCAATGGCAGCGTTAATTGCACCTTCTGTTAAACCATAGACAGCGTCATTTCCACTAAATACTGTTTCAAATAATGTCAATGTCTTTTCCTCCTAACATTCTCATAATCCCTTGTCGATTATGGTCTTGATTTTTGCGATTTCTTCTTTTACTGTATTGCTGAAGTCAAAGGGTGATTTTCCCTGACGGTCAGCATCGATAACTTCTGTGTTATAGTGAATGAAGCCCAGAAGGTCTTCTGCCGGAATTTTGCTTCGCACAAATTCCTCGTCTTCTGCATTTCGAACCTTATTGGCAACAACACGAACCTGTTTTACACCAAGGTCTTCTGCAAGACGTTTTACATTCTTATATGTCTGAACGCTTCTTGCACCCGGTTCGATTACCACAATAAACTGATCCATAGACTCTGTTGTTCCTCTGCCAAGATGTTCTAAACCAGCTTCCATATCCAGAATAACCACATCGTCACGATGAAGCACCAGATTATTGATAATTCTTCTGAGCATTACATGTTCAGGACAGACACAGCCCCCTCCGCCGGTTTCCACAGTACCCAAAACCAACAGTCTCACGCCGTTTACCATTTTGGAATAAGTATCAGGTATATCGCTTACCTGAGGATTTAATTTATAAAACTGATTATCCTCTCCTGAACCTGTTCTCTCTTCTATCAACTTCCGCATTTTCGTAATGGGAATAATAGAGTCCAGAGTTTCCTCATCAAAACCAAGGGCCAATCCCAAGTTTGCATCAGGGTCCACATCTGCCGCCAGCACATGTTTTCCTTCTTCTGCATATAAACGTGCAAGGGTCGCTGCAAACGTAGTCTTTCCTACGCCGCCTTTTCCTGTAACTGCAATTTTCATGTCATTCACCTTTCCTGTTTAAAGATTAGATACCAAGAGCAGCTCTCTTTTCTTCAATTCTTTCAATCATTAAATCACCTAATTTGTCGATGTCTTTTTCAACAGTAAATGCTGCTTCACACCATTCTCTTGTACCGTTTGTAAGGATTTCAACCATTTCGCTGGAACCTGAAGCATAAGGGTCAACACCCAGATATGTATCAAGTCCGGAACCGATTACATAGTTACCGATAGATACAGCTTTTTCTGACATCCATTCAGGAGCACATCCAACAACCGGAAGCTGTGAAATGCGAAGTCCGGAGTCTTTTGCAAGTGTTGCAGCCAGAACCAGCATACGGGAAATATCAACACAAGATCCCATGTGAAGTACCGGAGGAATGTCTGCCAATTCACAAACTCTCTTCAGACCGTCACCACAGATATCTTTTGCTCTCTTGTCCATAAGACCTGCTTTTGCAGCAGCCTGAGCAGAACATCCGGAAGCAATGATAATGATATCGTTTGCAACTAATTTTTTCATTAATTCGATATGAGCAACGTCAGGACGAACTTTTGGATTGTTACATCCAACCATAGCAACAGCACCGCGGATTACACCGGATGTAATACACTGTAATAATGGTTTTGTTGTTCCTGTTTCATCAACCTGAGAGTTTGTAACACCATCCAGAACTTTCACGATTGCTTCAGTAGAATAACCTACTGTTGCTTTCTGTTTCATCTGTGGAATATGAACTAATTCAGGTTTTCTGTTTTTAAAGTTTTCAATCGCCATCTTTACAATCTGTGTTGCTTTTTCCTGTGCTGTATGAGCATCAAAACGAACAAATTCAGAGTCAGGCATCTGAGCGATTGGAGATGTTGTGATAAATTTTGTATGGAAACATTTGCTTAAAGGTCCTAATGCCGGGAAGATACACTGTACATCTACAACGATTGCTTCACAAGCACCTGTTAATACAACGTTTTCCTGCTGTAAGAAGTTACCTGCCATTGGAATACCACGGCGCATTGCAACTTCGTTAGATGTACAGCATACACCTGAAATTGTAATGCCTTTTGCGCCCTGTTCTTTTGCATAAGCAATCATTTCCGGGCTGTCAGCAACTTCACAAATCATTTCAGAAAGACTTGGGTCATGACCGTGTACAACGATGTTTACGTTTTCTTCTACCATAACGCCTAAGTTTGCTTCTGTTTCGATTGGCTTTGGAGTACCAAATAAGATATCAGAGAATTCAGTTCCCATCATGGAACCGCCCCATCCATCGCCAAGACCGCAGCGGATAGCCTGTTTTACTAAAGCTTCCGGTTTGGAAGAACATCCCATATGAGTCATGTGAAGAGAACGGGAAACCTCTCTGTCAATAGCATACGGTGCTAATTCGTTTTCTTCCCACAATTTCTGCTGTGACTCAGGAGCTCTCTTTAAAAATCTCTGAGTTCCGAATGGTTTACCGTATTCCATTAAACCTTCTAACGCAACTTCATGTGCTAATTCATAAATGTCTTTGCCTTCTGTTTCCATTCCCCATTCTTTTGCAATGCGAATTAATTTTTCAGGGTCTTTTACTTTATAGCATCCGTCTGCCGCTGTTTCATACAGAGTATGGCAGATTTCACGACCATGGTCGGAATGTGCGGAAGCTCCGCCTGCTGTAAATTTCAGGTAGTTACGTCCTACGATACCATGTACGTCACAGCCGCAAATACCTCTTGGTGCTTTCTTTGTAATGCGGCATGGTCCCATTGTACAGATACGGCAGCAAATACCTTCTTCTCCAAATTTACAATGTGGTGTCTGATTTTTTACACGAGCCTGCCAGGAATCAGCGCCTACTTTAGCACCTGTTTCCAGAAGTCTCGCAGTAGCAGCTTCAAATTCTTCTACTGTTGTTAATCTGAATTCACTCATGAATATCCTCCTTTTATTGTCGCCTCTTTTTCAAATATTTTTCCTGAAGTTGGCATTCTTCAATTTTCGGGTGGACTGTATACCCCTATATCCACCCCAGGGGGTTACAAGCTTTATAAAAAATCCTCTCTGCCTCAACGGCTGCATCAAAATTGTTTCCAGCCATTGCATAGCTTACGCTACAACAGGTTTTTCTTATGCCCGGACAGAGAGGAGAAAGCTTACGCTTTAAATATCTAACTTATCGACTATTTCCCGTATAGCTTTTTTCACCGGAGAGTCTTCCGGAAGATTGATTGTAGGTTTCCCTTCACAATCATAATCAAAAACAGTCTCATCCTGAGGTACAACCCCCAGAAGATGAAGTCCCTGATTTTCAATTTCCTGCTTTGTACCCTCATTGAGTACGCCGCCGGGTGCACGGTTGATAATCAATCCAATCTGACGAGGGTGCATATCACATTCCTCAATCAGTTTTGCAATTCTTCCTACCGCCTGCACACCTCTGCGGGAACAGTCGCTGACCAGAATTGCTGTCTGCATGCTTGGAAGCACACCTCTGCTGATGTGTTCCATACCTGCTTCATTATCTACGATAATGTATGGATAATTTTTTTCTAATCGCTGAAGCTGTGCCTGTAAAAGGCCGTTCACAAAACAATAACAGCCTTTTCCCTGAGTACGACCCATTACCAGCAAATCAAAATCATCATCTTCTACCAACGCATCATCAAACTTAAATTCCATATAATCCGCCTTAGTCATACCGGCAGGAATAGGATTATCCTTTGCCATTTCAGAACGGGCAACTTCTTCACGGACATCACCGAGGGTTGCATCTACTTTTACGCCAAGCACTTCATTTAAATTTGAATTTGCATCTGCATCTACTGCAAGAATAGGACCTTTGCCCTTTTCGCCCAGATACTGAATAATAAGTCCTGTCAGTGTTGTCTTACCTACGCCGCCTTTTCCGGCAACTGCAATTACATGCGCCATAAAGGGCACCTCCTATGTTTCTTTACGTTTTATACTTCTTATACTAATGTACGAAGTCCGGAACGGTCGATGATTTCAGATACATCTTTCCATTTATTTAATGCGTACAGATGGATACCATCGATACCGCAAGCACGGTATTCATCAATCTGTCTGATTGTGTATTCGATACCTGCTTCTTTAAATCTTGCTTTCTTTCCTTCAACATCTGCATCAAATGGATCCTGTACAAATGGATTTGGGAAAATCCAGTTTTTGGAGATGATTTCACAAAGCTCACGTGGCATTACACATGCGTTACGTGAAAGAGCCATGTTGATTGTTGCAGCCTGATCTAAGATTGGCATGATACCTACATCAACAGGCATTGTAATACCAGCACAACGAATTGCGTCTAACCAATATTTAAACTGTTCCATATCCCAGCATAACTGTGTCATGATATAGTCAGCACCATTGTCCTGTTTCTGTTTCAGAACTGCAATATCAGCTTCTAAGCTGCGGCAGGAAATATGTCCTTCCGGAGAACCTGCAACTGCAATTTCAATTTTATCACCGAATTCTTTACGAACATAAGCTACTAAGTCTGTTGCATAAGCGAAATCTCCGCCTGTTCCTGTCCATCCGAACGGAAGGTCGCCACGCAGAGCCAGCATGTGATCTACACCATTGTCAAGGTAGTTCTGAAGCTGTTCTTTAATACCTTCGGCTGTATTTCCAATACATGTAAAATGTGTAACAGGAATTGTTCCTGCATCTTTAATCATTTTACATACGTCCATGTTTTTACCAACGTTTGTTCCGCCGGCGCCGTATGTACAGGAAATATATTCTGGTTTATATTTACATAAATGTTCGATTGTTCCCGGAAGATTTTCCATACCTTTGTCTGTTTTTGGTGGGAAAAGCTCAAAAGAAAGGAGCATTTTCTCTCTCATTGCATCTGATAATTTCATAAGTTTGTACCTCCGCATTTAAAATATTATATTATTTTAAGGTGTTACCCTTTAAAATCTTATTCGCAATCCAGCTTTACAATGCTGTTCGCCAAATCCACCATAAGGATTTTCCCTTTAATCACTGTCTTCTCACCCATGATGTCACGAAGAATAACATTTTCTCCTTCTACATCAATGCGGCTTACCATTTTACAGAGAACAGTGTTATCACTTTCTTTTTGAACAGTTGCAAGACACATATTTACGCCTCCTTTAAATGTTCCTTAACCAGTGTCAGAGCCAATCCTAAACGCATGTTGCCTTTTTTGAAATCTGCAACGCCTTCTTTAATTGTTTTTGCAGCATCCGGCATACCCAGTTTTTCCAGATTATCAGCCATCTGATCAAGCTCCTCTGCATGATGCTCATTGTGTGATAACATATAATTTAATAAAGCTACCACTTCATCTGTGCAGTTTCCCTGACAGTCACTATTACAACTGCCGCAGTGTTCATGGTCGTGTCCATGGTCATGATGATGATCACTACCATGAGGGATTACATTGCCATTTTCATCTTTGATTAAATGCATTTTTCCATCCTTTCTGTGCGTTATTTTATATTTTTACGCACTGAATGACAATAATTTATCAATTAAGCTCATTATACATGGTTTCATTATTTTTATCAAGATATTTTATGTTTTTTTCTAAGTCCAACCCGTAAATATTTTCAATATCTCCACCTATTTATTTAACTTTTTGTTATTTTTGTGCAATACCATCAAAAGCCTCTTTCCTCCCTTTGTACATCTCTCCTTCTCGCCAATTTTTTCCATGTGCAGAAAACAGCATTTTCCCCTTTATTCTCCATGGTTTTTGTAGGTTTTTGAACAATCTTTTTGTCAACTTTGAAATTTAATAAAAACGTTGTACAATCTTCACATTTTCATGTTATACTGCTTCTAGTACAAGGAGGTTTTTATATGTCTTTCGGCAATCATATTATTCAATTAAACGACACAAAAGAAATGCCCCTGTTAGGACTTGGCACATATAAAACAACAGATGAGAACGAATTGAAACAAGGAATTCTGGAAGCATTTTCCTGTGGCTACCATCTGATTGACACAGCTTCTTTTTATAAAAATGAAGAAGGTATCGGAAAAGCCTTAAAGGCACTTTCCATTCCCAGAAGCGAGCTATTTCTTACCACAAAACTGTGGAATACCGCACAGCGTATCGGAAATATCGAAGACAGCTTTTATCGCAGCTTGGAGCGTCTGGGGCTGGACTATCTGGATTTATACTTAATTCATTGGCCTGTACCCGGCTGCTACTGCAATACATGGCGTGTCTTTGAAAAATTACAGGCTGCCGGAGTAATAAAATCCATTGGTGTTTCCAATTTTTCAGTACATGATTTAGAGCTTTTAAAACAGTCTTCTGATATTATTCCTGCCGTTAATCAGATAGAAATACATCCGCTTTTTCAAAATCCGGAGCTTGTATCTTATTGTCAAAGTAACGGCATTGCTCTTCAGGCCTATGCGCCTCTTGCCAGAGGTGCTTATATAAACAGTCCTCTGATGATTGAAATCGGAAATCGACATCAGAAAACGCCTGCGCAAATCGGTCTTCGCTGGCTTGTACAGCAAAATATATCTGTTATTCCAAAAGCAGGGGATAAAAATCATTTAGAAGAAAACAGTAAAATTTTCGATTTTTCTCTGACACCGGAAGAAATGTCAGCTATTTCTGCCATGAATGCAGGGGAACGTATGACCGGTATACCGGAGGATATAGCACTTTAAGTTATATCGCCCTTACCAAAAGGAGCTGCATATCATACAAATATGCAGCCCTTTTACATTTATTCCATTGTCCATGTGCTATCCCAAGACTCAATCTTCTTATCTCTTACCATCAATTCTTTTACCGCGACTGCCGGTGCTTTTCCTTCAAAAAGCACTTTATTTACCTGCTCGATAATCGGCATTTCCACCTTATATTTCTGTGACAGTGCAAGACCTGCTTTTGCAGAGTATACGCCTTCTACCACCATATTCACTTCATCCATTGCCTGCTGCATGTTTCTGCCCTGTCCCATGAGATAACCGGCTTTTCGGTTTCTGCTGTGCTTACTTGCACAAGTCACAATTAAATCTCCTATGCCGGATAATCCGTAGAAGGTGTCTGCTTTTGCTCCCATGGCAATCCCCAGACGGGCAATTTCCGTAATTCCTCTTGTAATTAGCGCAGCCTTTGTATTATCTCCGTATCCCAGTCCGTCTGCTGTCCCCGCTGCCAGCGCAATAACATTTTTCAGTGCGCCGCCCAGCTCAATCCCCAGAATGTCCGGACTGATATAGACACGAAAGACAGGACTCATAAAAATATTCTGCAAAAACTCTGCTGTTTCTTTGTCCTTCGCTCCTACCACACAGGTTGTAGGGAGCCCACGGCTTACCTCCTCTGCATGACTTGGACCTGAGAGCACGCAGCCTTTTGCTCCCGGAATTTCTTCTTCGATAATGTCGGTAAGCGTCATTAGAGTAGTCTCCTCTATCCCCTTTGCCACATTGACAATTAGCTGTCCTTCCTTCACATAAGGGGCAACCTTTTTTGCTGTACTGCGTACTGCCACAGAAGGCACAGCAAAAACAATCACATCTTTTTCTCTTAAAGCGCTTTCCAAATTGCCAATAATCTCAATTCCCTCCGGTATCTCTACTCCCGGCAATTTCGACTTATGTTCTCTGCTCTTTGCCAGTTCTTTTGCCTCTTCTTCCCTGTGAGACCACAAGGTCACCTGATGCCCGTTTTTCTCTAAGAGAATTGCCAGAGCCGTGCCCCAGCTTCCCGCCCCAATTACACTTACTTTACTCATAAGCTTCTACCTCTTTTTTCCAAGAAAAATTTTATTTTCGTTTCCATGTATTAAACGAACAATATTCTGTCTGTGACGCCAATATGCCAGAAGCATCAAACCTGTTGCTACACCATACATTTCATATAAAGCAGCTTGCGTACAATCGTAAGTTCCCATTTGCCCGAAAATAATCAGTGCCACCACAAATCCAAAGTATGCCAGCAAAGAGCCTAAAGATACATAATGTGTAAGGAAAAATGCTCCAAAGAACAATACGGCGCAAATCAGAAACAGTCTCCAGTCAAATGCCAGTAAAAGACCTACGGATGCCGCAATTCCTTTTCCTCCTTTAAACTTCAAATAAAAAGGAAAATTATGTCCCAAGACGCATCCCGCTCCCGCATACAATTCCAACAAAAGCAAATCCTCTCCCTGATGAGATGCAAAAAGCAGCTTTGCAACAAGGATAGCCACCACGCATTTCAGACAGTCTCCCAAAAGCGTCAGTGCACCTGCCTTTTTTCCCAGCGTTCTCAACGCATTGGTGCTTCCTGCATTTCCGCTTCCATGTTCACGTATATCAATTCCGTTTTTCTTTCCGTAAATGTAAGAGGTTTGAAATAACCCGCATACATAACCGATTGCCAGACAAATCACCCTCGCTAACATTTTCTCTATTCTCCCTCTTTTCGCTCACGAATAATAAATTTCAGCGAAGTTCCTTTAAATCCAAACGCTTCTCTGATTTTGTTTTCCAAATATCTCACATAAGAAAAGTGCATCAATTCCCTGTCATTTACAAAAATAACAAAAGTAGGCGGTTTTACGGAAACCTGTGTCGTATAGAAGATTTTTAAGCGTTTTCCCTTGTCAGAAGGCGGCTGCTGAAGAGCTGTTGCTTCTGTAATAATCTCATTTAAAACACCTGTCTGAATACGCAGTGTCTGATTTTCCAGAACCATGTCAATGGTTTCAAAAAGCTTTGGAATTCTCTGTCCTGTATGTGCAGAAATGAACATAATCTCTGCATAAGGCATGTAAGAAAGCGTTTCTCTTACTTTATTGGTAAATTTGTAAATAGTTTTGTCATTCTTTTCAATGGCATCCCATTTATTTACAGCGATTACTACGCCTTTTCCCCTGTCATGAGCAATTCCTGCAATTTTTGCATCCTGCTCTGTTACGCCTTCTGTGGCGTCAATCATCATAACCACCACGTCTGCTCTTTCTACGGCAGTTACTGTACGAATAATACTGTATCTTTCCAGCTCTTCTTTAATCTTATTTTTTCTGCGAAGACCGGCTGTATCAATAAAAGTATACTCTCTTCCCTGATAAGTTACCTTTGTATCAATGGCATCTCTGGTGGTTCCTGCAATGTTAGAAACGATTACACGGTCTTCTCCTAAGATTTTGTTAATCAAAGAAGATTTTCCTACATTCGGCTTTCCTACCACTGCGATTTTCGGAATTTCATCTTCCTCATCATTTTGTGCATTGTCATCAAAATGCTCTACCACTTTTTCCAACATATCTCCCAGTCCCAGCATAGACGCAGCAGAAATCGGTACCGGTTCACCAATTCCCAGATTGTAAAACTCATAGGTATCCATCATAAATTTCTGGAAGCTGTCCACTTTATTTACAACTAAAACTACCGGCTTTTTGCTTCTTCGAAGCATATCCGCTACCTTGGCATCGGCATCTACCAATCCCTGACGAACATCTGTCATAAAAATAATAACGTCTGCGGTATCAATGGCAATCTGTGCCTGCTCTCTCATCTGAGAAAGAATAATATCTTTACTTTCCGGTTCAATTCCTCCAGTATCAATCATGGTAAAAGTCTTGTCCAGCCATGTTACATCTGCATAAATTCTGTCCCTTGTAACTCCCGGTGTGTCCTTTACAATCGAAATCTTTTCCCCTGCAAGGGCATTAAAAAGTGTTGATTTTCCTACATTAGGCCTTCCAACAATTGCTACAATCGGTTTGCTCATACATTGTTCTCCTTTTATTTGCTTTTCCTGTATTTTCTCCTAAAATTGCCGCTACAAAATCTGCACCTGTCTCATCTACAATCTGTACAGGAACATTTAAGGCTGTTTCAATTTCGCCTACGGTTTTATCATCCAAAAACACATCTTCCCCACTGCGAAGCAGATTACAGGGAAGCAACAGGCACTCTCCCAAATCTTCATCCGCAAGCTGTTTCATAATGTCCTGTCCTGTTAAAAGTCCTGACACAGTAATCCGTTCCCCGAAAAAGTCATTGCGTATTTCATACCCCTGAATTTCTATGTGCGGGAACTTCTCGTTTACCTTGTCCGCATATCTGCGTATATAAGGATATGCCAGCTTTCCTGTGGCAAAAGAAATTTTTCTCTTTCTGTTATCAGAAGGCTTGTCTTTCAAAGCCTCTGTCACTTCCGTATCCAAAAGCCGCAGCATACCCACTCCGTTTTCCAACTGAAGATAGCCGTCATAGCGTTCTTCCTCCGGAAGCTCTCTTCCTGCTAACAGATACCATTCGTCACTGGCATGAATGAAATGCACCCCATATTCAGGGAATATTTTCTTTTGCCAGCTCTCAATGGTGGCAATCACCTGCTCTGCTTCTTCTTTTGTAAACGGCTCTAAAGGATACAGTCCGTCTCTGTATTTGCTAAGTCCCACAGGAACTACGGAAACACTTCTCAAATGAGGTAAATACTGTGTCAAATCACGAATACTGCGCTCCAGCTCTTCCTTGTCATTTAACCCCTTACACAGAACAATCTGCCCGTTCATTTCAATTCCTGCTTCAAATAACCGCTGTACCTTTGGAAAAATATCACCTGCAAAGCGGTTATTTAACATTTTGCAACGAAGCTTTGGATTTGTAGTCTGAAAAGAAATATTAATCGGCGCTAAATGATAGTGAATAATTCGGTCAATATCATGGTCGCTCATATTGGTAAGTGTTACATAATTTCCCTGTAAAAAGGAAAGTCGAGAGTCATCATCTTTAAAATACAAGGTTTCTCTCATTCCCGGAGGCATCTGGTCGATAAAGCAAAAAACACATTTATTTCTGCAGGAACGATATTCGTCCATCAGACTGTTTTCAAACTCAATACCCAAATCCTCTTCAAATTCTTTCTCAATCTCCAGTTCCCATTCTTCTCCACTGGGTTTTCTCACCAGCAGTTCTATATACTCGTCATTCACCAGATAGTGATAATCAAATACATCTTCTATGGTCTCTCCATTGATACTGATTAACTCATCTCCCGGTTCTAATTCTAACTCCCAGGCAATGCTTCCTTCTTTCACCTGGCTGATTTTATGTCGGTTATTTTTCATATTCTTCCTCCTGCAAATGCCCGTTATTTTCTATAATACCAATATTATATGAAAAAAGCAATATTTTTCCTTGACTCCTATATGTGTCGAATGTTATAACTTATTGTGTAATTATGTCAAATAACTGTAAAATGGAGGTCATTATGGTTAATATCAGTTTGCTGGAAAAATCTATCCCGGTGGCTCCTATTAAAATAGCTGCATTAAAAAGCTGTTCTGAATTAGCTTCTCAGGTAGATGCTCATCTGGTACAATTCCGAAAAGAATTAAATTCTCACAATCAATCCGGATTAAATTTCCGGGGTTATGCTGAAAACAGTTTTCTTATTGACTGCAGCTGTCCACGTTTTGGTTCCGGAGAAGCCAAAGGCGTTATCAACGAGTCTATCCGTGGCGCAGATATGTTTGCTATGGTGGATGTCTGTAACCACAGCTTAACCTATAACATGTGCGGACATGTTAATCACATGTCACCGGACGACCATTATCAGGATTTAAAACGTATTATTGCTACTGCTGCCGGAAAGGCGCATCGTATTAACGTTATCATGCCTTTCCTCTACGAAAGCCGTCAGCATAAAAGAAGTAAAAGAGAGTCTCTTGACTGCGCTCTTGCACTTCAAGAATTGGTTCAAATGGGCGTTTCCAATATCATTACTTTCGACGCTCATGATCCACGTATGCAGAATGCAATTCCTTTATCCGGATTTGACAACTTCATGCCAACTTACCAGTTTTTAAAAACATTATGTGCAAACATCGAAGATTTTAAAATTGATAATGAGCACCTGATGATTATCAGTCCTGACGAAGGCGCAATGCAAAGAGCCGTTTACTTCTCTAATATCTTAGGTGTTGACATGGGTATGTTCTATAAACGCCGTGATTATTCCACAGTAGTAAACGGACGTAATCCGATTGTTGCCCATGAATTCTTAGGCGACTCCGTAGAAGGAAAAGACGTTATCGTTATTGATGATATGATTTCTTCCGGAGAAAGTATGTTAGACGTTGCAAGAAAGTTAAAAGAACGCAAGGCAAAACGTGTTATCGTATGTACTACTTTCGGTCTTTTCACAGACGGACTGGAAAAATTCGATGAATATTACGAAAAAGAATATATTTATCGTGTGATTACCACAAATCTGAATTACCGAAATCCGGAATTACTGACACGTCCTTACTATCTGGAAGCTGATATGAGTAAATATCTGGCAAGTATCATGGATATTTTAAACCATGACTTATCCGTAAACAAAGTTCGAAATACAACAGAAAAAATCAACAAGCTTCTGAAAAGATGCTAAAAGCTTATAAGACACAAAAACAGATGGTTACATGACCATCTGTTTTTTATGTAATCTTTAATTCACCTGATATACGTCTGCATACATCTTTCCAAATGCATGTGCATCCTCATGTTTCTCAAAATAAACATCTACATGTCCGTAAGGAACACCTGTATCTTCTACGGTATACACAGTGCCGTTAATTCTAAGCTTTGTACCAAACGGCACACCACCCATGGCAACTGTTCTTCCCTGTACCGGAACCGTTCCGCTGGCAGTTAAACCGCTTTCATGTCCGCCGCAGCAAGAACCGTTACAATATGCTGTAATTTTGAATTTACCTAAATACTTTTCACCAGATGAATTCTGTTCTTCCTGAGAACTGCTGTTATTGTCTTCCGGTGTCTGCGGTGTTTCCGGCTTACTCTCTTCCGGCGCAGGTTTGTTTTCAGGTTTTGCTGTATTGTCCGGTTTTATATTACTTTCCGGCTTCGTTGTATTATCCGGTTTCGGAGTTTGTACAGACGGTTTCTGTGCCTGTGTAGCTTCCTCATCCTTTTCCTGCTTAATTAAAGCATTGATTTTATCACTCTGTGCACTGATTTTATTCAGCAATGATTTTGTCGTACTCTGCTCTGTGGAAATCTGTGTTTCATATTCTTCCATCTGTGCCCGTGTACTTTTCATAACTGCTGAAATCTCATCCTGCTTGTCCAAGCTTTCTGCATGAAGCTTTTTAAGCTTTTTCTGCTCTTTTTTTATACTTTCTTCTTTTTCTTTAATTTCGTCTGTTGTCTTTTTATATTCTTCCAGCATCTTTCTGTCATACTTTGTCATCTGTGACATATTTTCTGCCTGACTTAAAAATTCTGAAAGGTCTTTCGCTTCCAAAAACAACGTCATATAAGAACTATTTGAATTTTCGTACATATATTGAATACGAAGCTTCATTTTGGAGTACTGTTCTTCTTCTTTCTTTTGCGCTTCGCCCAGTTGGGTTTCAAGCTCCGCCAGTTCTTCCTGTCTTGCATCTGACTGACTCTGAATATCCTGAAGGTTTTCTCCCAATTCGCTAAGTTGGTTATTCAGTTCTGTCAAGTACCCTTCCAAATCATTTTTCTTGGATTCCAGACTTTTGATTCTTCCCTGAGCATCGTTTAACTGTTTCTCATTTTCCTTTTGTTTACCCTGCTCCGCAGAAATCTTGCTCTGTGTTGTCGCAGCGTAACAAGGAGTGATAATCAGACTTGCTGATAAAAGCCCCAAAATCAGGCCTGTACTTGTTTTTTTCTTCATAATCAAAGCTCCTTTTCATAACCAAAACCGATTATAACACAAAGTTCACAGGAAGAATAGTCTTTTTTCATTTTTTCGTAACATTTATGTAATAGTGCCTAAGATTTTCTGTCAAATTTATGCAATTATTCTATTGATTTTTTCTGTTTATCTTTGATATAAAAAGGCATTTCGAACAAGTTCTGCCTTGTCAGAAGTCATTCCTACCACATCAAAACGGCAGGGCGTATCCTCTGGATACCCTTCTTTTGCAAGGTAATATAACGCTGTTTTTGAAATTTTTCTTTGTTTTGCTTTTGTCACTGCTTCCAGTGGAGTTCCGTAATTTGCACTTTTTCTGTATTTTACCTCGATAAAACACAGATATTCGCCTTCTTTTCCGATTAAATCAATTTCTCCCTGTCTGCACTGAAAGTTTCGCTCTAATATCAAATATCCTTGTTTTTCCAAAAATTCGGCTGCCTGTGCTTCATATTTTTTGCCGATTTCATTCATGATTTTCCCCTGTCACATTATGAATAAAGCTCCTTCTATGTATGGGAGTCGGACCATACTTTTTAATAGCTTCGATATGTTCCTTTGAACCATATCCTTTGTTTGAGGCAAAACAATATTCCGGCATAATTTTATCATATTCCCGCATCAGGCGGTCTCTGGTAACCTTTGCCACAATACTTGCCGCAGCTATGGATATGCTTTTGGCATCTCCTTTAATAATCGGCACTTGAGGAATGGTGACCTGAGGAATGGTAACCGCATCATTTAATAAAATCTGAGGCGTTATCTCAAGCTTTAAAATTGCTTCTCGCATTGCTTCATAGGTTGCCTGTAAAATGTTGATTTCATCAATCCTCTGGGGACTGGCATATCCTACTGCCACGGAAACCGCTTTTTCCATAATTTCGTCATAAAGCTGCTCTCGCATTTTTTCAGAAAGCTGTTTTGAGTCGTTTACATATAAAATCTCACAATCCGGCGGCAAAATCACGGCTCCTGCTACTACCGGACCTGCAAAAGGGCCTCGTCCCACCTCATCTATTCCGCAAACATAACCCAGATGCTCATATTTACGCTCAAATTCCCGCATTTGTTTCAGGCGTTCTTTTTCCTTTTCCAAAGCCTGTATACGCTTCTGTCCCTGTTCTACAAGCTTTTGTACGCCTTTTCGTTCATCTGCTTTATAAGCTTCGCACAGCGCCGGTAATTCCTGTACCTGTGTGTTCTTAAATCTTTCTTTTATCTCCTGAATACTTTCCATTTTAAGCCTCCGGCTTTTCCAAGGTAATTTTTCCGATTTTTCCGTTTCTAAATTCTTCTAACAGAATATTCGCTGCTTTTAAATAATCCAACTCATTCCCTTTCTGTATACACTTTCTGTTTTCTGCCACCTGTTCCAGCATAGAAAGTGCATTTTCACTTTCCTCAAGGTCATATCGCTTTGCCAAAACACCTTCATAAGACTCGTGAAGATATTTGAGCAATTCCAGAGATAATTCTTCCAAATTTAAAATTTCATCTTTAATAGAGCCTACCATAGCAAGCTTTGCCCCTACGCTCTGGTCTTCGAATTTCGGCCACAAAATTCCCGGTGTGTCCAAAAGCTCTACATTTTTGTTAATGCGTATCCACTGTTTTCCTTTTGTCACACCCGGTTTATTTCCAGTTTTTGTACAGGCTTTTCCGGCAAAAGCATTGATAAAGGTAGATTTTCCTACATTTGGAATTCCCACTACCATTGCTCTGATTGGTCTGTTGATAATTCCTCGTTTTCTGTCTCTCTCAAGCTTTTCCTTACAGGACTCCATGACAACAGGAAGAACACCTTTTATCCCTGCGCCGCTTTTTGCATTCAGCTTTACTACATAATAGCCTTTACCTTTAAAGTATTCTGCCCATTTCTCATTTTCACGCTCATCTGCCAAATCTGATTTATTCAATAAAATCAATCTTGCTTTATTTTTTCCTAATTCATCTATATCCGGATTTCGGCTGGAAAAAGGAATTCTTGCATCCACCACCTCAATAATCAGGTCTATGAGCTTAATATTTTCCTGCATCATACGTTTTGCTTTTGTCATGTGTCCCGGATACCATTGATAATTCATGCTTTTTCTCCTTTTGTCTAATGTTTTACAAATCCGATTTTATTTGCCGGTGCAATTCGAAGCCACAGCTTTCCTTCAATATATTTCTTCTTCACCTTTTTTACCTCTGCGAAGCGGCTGTCCTCACTGTTATTTCGATTGTCACCCAATACAAAATATTCGTCATTTTTCAAGGTAATCCCTTCGTCTGCCAGACCAGGATTTGTCATTTTATCTACCTTTATTTCTTCTTTATATTTCTTCCCGTCAATATAAACTTCTCCGTCCTTGATTTGGATTGTCTCACCGGGAAGTCCGATTACTCGTTTAATATGAATTGCTGCATCGTCTTTGCCATCCTTGGTAAAGGCAATCATATCTCCCCTTTTCGGTCCCTTCAATTTATACGCCAGTTTATTTATAAAAAAGGTTTCTCCCGTCTGCAAGGTAGGCTCCATACTGCTTTCCTGCATACGAATACTTTGAAAAAAGAAAATGGCCACTACCGCTGCAACAGCCAGCACCACCGCTACCTGAAACACCCAGCCAAAAACCGTTCTGCCTCGTTTGCTTTTAATAAACTCCAGCGCCATTTCCCTTTGCTGTTCTCTCTTTTTTCTGCTTTTCTTCTTTTTCATTCTATTTTCACCTAAATTACTCGTATTGAAGAAACAGGGACATATACCAAAGTATGTGTCCCTGTCATGTTTCCGTTATTATTTTACTAACTCTTTTACTTTCGCTGCTTTACCTACACGCTGTCTTAAGTAGTTCAGTTTAGCACGTCTTACTTTACCGCGTCTGATAACTTCTACTTTTTCTACGTTAGGGGAGTGTAATGGCCATGTTTTTTCAACACCAATTCCGTTAGAATTTTTTCTAACTGTGAATGTTTCACGGTTGCTTCCACCCTGTTTCTTTAATACAACACCTTCGAAAACCTGAATTCTTTCACGGTTACCTTCTTTGATTTTACCGTGAACTCTTACAGTATCTCCTACGTTGAATTCCGGTGCTTCTGCTTTCATCTGAGCAGCTTCAATGTTTTTAATAATTTCGTTCATGATTTTTCTCCTTTAAATTCGGACGTTCTTAATGCAATCAGCAACAGAGGACCATCTCTTTTTACAACATGGGTAATTATACTATCTCCCCATATCCTTGTCAAGTATTTTCCCTTGATTTTTAAACAGATTAGAAAAATTCCACCTCTCTCGGTGTCAGAAATTTTTCTTCTAAATGAGCTTTTACCGCAGATGCGTCATAAGCTCTTGCTCCCTTTTTACACAGTAAAGCGCATCGCATACAGGAAATACATTTCCTTTCGTCAATTTCCAGCGTATCCTTGGAAATGGCATACACAGGACATTTTTGCACACATACCTGACAGCCTGTACATTTTTCTTTGTTAAAAGTTTTTGGCACAGGCTTCATTTCTTTTTTATCCGGCATAGGATTTCCGGGAACTTGAACAGAAACAAAACCATGTTCTTCCCCTTCTTCTATGCGTTTTTTTATCAGTACCGCAAACTTCTTGAAAATTGCCTCATCCTGCTCGTTTGGTCTGCCGGCGCCTAATTTATCCGAATAAATGTGGGGAATAATCGGGGCAATGGCTCCAATACACACAAACCCTCTTTCCTCCAGAATTTTTTTCATCTGAGAGAGTGTGTCGTCATAATGCCTGTTTCCATAAGCAGCCATGATGACACAAGGTGTTTGATTTCCCTTTAAATTTGAAAACAGCTTGTCATCCAAGGACGGAAGCTGTCCGCCATAAACAGGCGCTGCTGCAATGAGAAGCTCTTGTGCTGAAAATACCTTTTTCTCACGGCGAAGCTTTCTTCTTGTCAAATCCAAATATTGCGGATTTTGTGTCAAACAGCAAGCCAACAGCTCTGCTGCTTTTTTTGTTCCTCCTGTGGGACTGAAATAAGCGGCTGTCACAGGACGGTTCTTCGCTCTTAAATCAGGACGTCTTTCCTTTGTTCTCTTATAGGACTCCTCTAAACGCCATGCTTCAATCTTTGTATGGTCTCCGGTCAGCAATACCGCAGGCACATTCTTTCCTCTCCAGCTCTCCGGTCTGGTATAGTGAGGATATTCCAGTAAATTATCCTGCATGGACTCAAACTGGGAAGACTCTTCATTATTTAAAACTCCCGGAACAAATCTGGAAATTGCATCAATCATAACGCAGGCAGCCAGCTCTCCTCCAGTAAGTACATAATCACCGATGGAAACGTAATCTGTTACGATTTCCTCTAAAACTCTCTCATCAATACCTTCATAATGACCGCAGAGAAAAACCAGTTCTTCTTCCAGAGCAAACTCCTCTGCCATAGTCTGGTTAAAAACCTTCCCTTGCGGAGTAAGATAAATACATCTGGGCTTTGAAGTCCGTTTTTTTACAGACTGATACGCCTGATACACAGGCTCTGCCTGTATGACCATTCCTGCGCCGCCCCCGTAAGGGTAATCATCTACACGAGAATGTTTATTATCTGCAAAATCTCTGATATTTACTGTATGAAGGGATATTTTTCCGTTTTTCACTGCTCTTCCCGTAATGCTGGTCTGAACTGTATTTTCTACCATTTCAGGAAACAGTGTAAGTACATGAAAATCCATTTTCTCCCTCCTAGCACAAGCCTTTCAAAAGATGAACAACCATTTTTCCGTTTTCTACGTCTACTTCTTTAATACAGTCTTTAATCGCCGGAATTAAGACTTCTTTTCCCTCTTCCAGATGAACTACATAAACATCATTGGCTCCCGTCTCCATGACATCTTTTAAAGTCCCAAAATACTTTCCGTCTTCCAGATAGACCTCCATGCCGATTAAATCTGCAATATAATATTCATTCTCTTTTAAAGGAACAGCAAATTCTCTTGTTACATACAGACTTTTTCCTTTATACGGCTCAATATCGTTGATATCATCTACGTCTTTAAATTTCAGAATAACATACTGCTTAAAATATTTTACTCTTTCTATATCAAGCTCACACAGCTCTTTTCCCGTATCTAAAAGTACGCTTTTTAAATAATCAAATCTATGTGCATCATCTGTGGTAGGAAAAACCTTCACTTCTCCTCGAATTCCATGTGTAGTGGTAATAACACCCACCTGCAATAAATCTTCCATCAGTTATATCTCCTAATTAAAGTTCTATGTAAAAAAGATTGCGCTGTTGCGCAATTTCCTATGAAAGAAAAAAGCAAAAGGGGCGCATATAGCGCTCACCTCTTGCTTACTGTAAAATATCTACGACTACTTTCTTTTCACTCTTGGAAGAAGCTGCTTTTACAACAGTTCGGATTGCCTTTGCAATACGTCCCTGACGTCCGATTACTTTTCCCATATCGGAAGGCGCTACCTTGAGTTCAAGGAAAATCGCTTCATTATCTTCTGTTTCCGTCACAACGACTTCATCAGGACAATCTACGAGAGATTTTGCAATTACTTCAACTAATTCTTTCATTACAAGACACCCCCCCCAGATTATTTTTCGATACCAGCCAGTTTAAAGATTTTAGCAACAACATCTGTTGGCTGAGCACCGTTTGCAAGCCATTTTTTAGCTGCTTCTTCATCTACTTTATATACGCTTGGTTCCTGAGTTGGATCGTATGTTCCGATTTCTGCGATAAATCTTCCATCTCTTGGAGATTTGGAATCTGCTACAACGATTCTATAAAAAGGAGCCTTTTTCTGTCCCATTCTTCTTAATCTGATTTTTACTGCCATTTCATTTCACCTCCTGGTTTTTTTCATTATCTTTCATATATGTTAAAAGGGAAGTTTGAATTTTCCTCTTTTACCACCTTTTCCGCCCATTAAGCCGGGCATCTGTTTCATCATTTTCTTAGCTTGTTCAAACTGCTTTACCATGCGGTTGACTTCCGACACATCTACGCCTGCACCTTTTGCAATGCGGTTTTTCCTTGACGGATTTAAAATCTCCGGATGAGAACGCTCTCTAGGTGTCATAGACAGGATAATCGCCTCTTTGCGAGCCATATCCTTTTCATCTACCATGCCTTCCAAATCCTTCATCTGAGAACCTACACCGGGAAGCATACTCAATACGCTGGATAAGCCGCCCATATTTTTCATCTGGTTCATACTTTCCAGATAATCATCAAAGCCAAAAGAATTTTTACGGAACTTCTGCTCCATTTCCTTCGCTTTTTCTTCATCCAGATTTGCCTGTGCCTTTTCAATCAGGCTCATCACGTCTCCCATACCCAAAATACGGGATGCCATACGTTCCGGATAAAACTGCTCCAAATCAGAAAGCTTTTCGCCCATACCAACGTATAAAATCGGTTTTCCGCTGATTGCCTTTACGGAAAGAGCAGCACCACCTCGGGTGTCACCGTCCATCTTTGTCAGTACCACACCGTCAATTCCTACTTTTTCATTGAATGTCTCAGCAACATTTACGGCATCCTGACCTGTCATGGCATCTACGACCAACAAAGTCTGGTCTACGGTGATGGCTTCTTTGATTTTCTCCAACTCCTCCATCATATCTTCATCAATATGAAGACGACCTGCTGTATCCAAAATCAGCACATTGTACTTCTCATTTTTCGCATGTTCGTAAGCAGCTTTTGCAATATCCACAGGGCTGTTCTTGTCGCCCATGGAAAACACCTCAACGCCCTGTTTTTCACCGTTTACCTGAAGCTGTTTAATGGCTGCCGGACGGTATACGTCACAGGCTGCTAAAAGAGGCTTTTTGCCTTTGGATTTTAACTTTCCTGCCAGTTTTGCGGTAGTGGTTGTTTTACCGGCTCCCTGAAGACCTACCATCATAAGAACGGTCACTTCATTTCCTGACTTTAAGGCAATCTCCGTTGTCTCGCTTCCCATAAGCTTGACAAGCTCTTCATTTACGATTTTGATTACCATCTGCCCCGGATTTAAACCGGACATTACATCCTGTCCGATGGCTCTTTCCTGTACCGCTTTCATAAACTGTTTTACTACCTTAAAGCTTACATCGGCTTCCAATAAAGCCATTTTTACTTCTTTTAAGGCAGCTTTTACATCGGCTTCCGTCAGACGGCCTTTTTTTCTTAAGTTTTTGAATACATTCTGTAATTTGTCTGTTAAGCTTTCAAATGCCATCTGTTATAACTCCTCTAAAATTTCCTGAGAAATATTTTCCACTTGGAAAACTAATTCCTGTTTGCTAAGCTTTTCACATTTCTTACTCAGTTCGTGAATACGATGAACTTTTTCTTTGATATTTAAAAACTTTTCTACCAAATGCAGCTTTGCCTCATAATCCTGCAAAGCCTTATTGCAGCGCTTGATGTTATCATGTACTCCCTGACGGCTAATTCCCAAGTCGTCAGCTACTTCACTGAGCGAGTAGTCATTTAAGACCACATCTTCATAAATTCTTCTCTGATGAACTGTCAGCAGTTCACCATAAAAATCATACAGTAAAGTCTGCTCTACAAATTTCTCCATTCGCATCACCTTGCTTATCATACAACAGACTTTTCTATCTGTCAAGTATTTTTTCTTGACAACTTTCATTTCTGAATTCGTCCATACTTCCACTTCGAAATCCCTGCACATCCAAGGTAATATATTGAAATCCCATTTTTTGTAAAGCTTCTGTAATTTCCTGTGATTTTTCCATAAACTTTCCAAAATCTGCCTTCGGAATTTCAATTCTGCAAATTTCTCCGTGAAACCTTATCCGCACTACGGAAAAACCTTGTTTTTTTAAATATTCCTCTCCCGAAGCAATCTTCTCTAACACTTCTGTCTTAATTTCCGTTCCGTAAGGAAGTCTTGTGGCAAGACACGGTGTAGAGGGGCGGCTTGCTACGGAAATCCCCAACTCCTTGGCCAGTTTTCTTACTTCTGCCTTGGTAAAGCCGGCTTCTGCCAGCGGACTAAATACACCCAGCTCTTTAATTGCCCTTAATCCGGGACGATATACATGCAAATCATCCTCATTGGTTCCTTCCATAATAATAGAAATCCCCTGCTCCTTGGCATACTCCATTAGCTTTTGAAATAAAGTTTTTTTGCAGAGATAGCATCTGTTTTCCGGATTAAAACGAATTTCTTCCTGTTCTAATTCATTCACAAAAACTACTTTATGTACAGCATCTGCTTCTTTCGCTACCCTGCTTGCAATTTCCAAATCGCAAGGCGGATGAAGAACCGTATGAAACGTTACGGCATGAATTTTTCCTGCTTTTTCCTGTTGCTGCATACATTCTTTTGCCACCATTAAAAGAAGACTGCTGTCCACACCTCCTGAAAATGCAATACAAATGTCCTGTTTTGTATATTCTTTCATTTTTTCATACAAATCCTGCTTTTTTTCCTCATAAGTTTTCATAATACCCTCCCGCCAAGGCAGATGCTTCGTCATACACATCTCTGTAAGCTCTGCCCGTTTCTTCACACACTTTTTTTACTGTTTCAAATTCCGGATAGCAAAATTTTTGTCCGTGGTGTTCACATACTTTCACCGTTACCTTCTGCCCGCCTTTTAATTGAATTTCCTTGAAGGTTCTGGGTAAAGTCCTGCGGTTTTCTTCATATTTTCGCAATCCAATACTGGTGGTTTCCCGAAAAATAATATCCTCCAATGCTTCCTGCCGCTCTTTTTTGCATAACACTTGCAGCATATAAGCAACTCTGTTTTTCTTCATATAAATAGGAAAACAAGAGGCATCCAACGCCCCTGCTTTCATCAAACATTCAATAGCATACCCCAGTTGTTCTCCGCTGCAATCATCTATATTAGTCTCCAGAACCTGTACCGTATCTTTTACTTTTCCTGAAGTTTCTTTGTCAGTACAAAGTAAAAGCTTTATCATTCGATCACTATCATCTTTCTCTATTGCTGTCTGTACAATACAGTCCACTGTTTGTGTTGTTTCCCACTCCCCGAAAACAGCCAGAAAACATACCATATCAAGACTTAAAAGCTCGCTCTTTTCCGGTTGCAGCTCTACGGGAATATGATATTTCTGCAAAATATGAAAAACAGAAACAGATTTTTCTTCAAAAGTTTCTGCGTTATTTCCCTCCGGCAAAGAAGAAAAACAAATTTTCTCACATTCCAAAACATCCAAAAGATTTCCCATTTCTTCCAGTTGCTTTTGATACTCTTTCCTGTCTTCTCCTGCTTCTTCTAACAAAGCATAGACCTGTACAAGTTTCTGTTCTGTCTTCTCTTTCACTTTCTCTTTCAAAAATAAATTTTGCTGTTTTGCCAATTTTCTTAAAGCTTGTATAAAAATACTACTGTTTAACCCGTTTTTGCACGTCAGATAAAGTCTGTTTCCCATTTTACAATCCCTTCGTCATTTTTCAGTAAATTCTACCACATTTCTGCTTCCGTGAACAGTCTAAAGAAAATCCATATTTTCTATTGTATCTTGGTTTTTCCAATGATAAAATCTTTTTATAAATATTTAACAGGAGGATTGACAATGAACATATCAAATGTATATTTTACAGATTTGCGGGTAAAAAACGGCGATAATCTTCTCACAAAGTTACAGAGATTGATAAAAACTGCCGGAATTGGAAATATCGATTTCACAGACAAATATGTCGCTATTAAAATACACTTCGGAGAACCGGGAAATCTTGCTTTCCTGCGTCCCAACTATGCCAAAGCCGTTGCTGATGTAGTAAAGAAATTAGGAGGAAAACCTTTTCTTACAGACTGCAACACCTTATATGTAGGCGGAAGAAAAAATGCCCTTGACCATTTAGACAGTGCCAATTTAAATGGTTTTAACCCAACTACAACCGGCTGTCAGATTATCATTGCCGATGGTCTGAAGGGTACAGACGAAGCGCTGGTTCCCGTAGAAGGCGGCACTTACATAAAAGAAGCCAAAATCGGACGTGCAGTTATGGATGCAGACGTATTCATCTCTTTAAATCATTTCAAAGGTCATGAAGCAACAGGCTTTGGAGGCGCTTTGAAAAATATCGGAATGGGCTGCGGTTCGAGAGCCGGAAAAATGGAAATGCACTCTGCCGGAAAGCCTCATGTAGACCAAGATTTATGTATCGGATGTCAAATGTGTGCCAAAATTTGCGCCCATGACGCACCGGAATTTGAAAATAAAAAAGCAACCATTAACCACGATAAATGTGTCGGCTGCGGAAGATGTATCGGTGTCTGTCCAAAAGATGCCATTTTATCTACTTCTGACGAGTCCAATGAAATCTTAAACTGCAAAATTGCAGAATATACAAAGGCTGTTATTGACAACCGTCCTCATTTCCACATCAGTCTGGTAATTGACGTATCTCCATACTGTGACTGCCACGGAGAGAATGATGCTGCCATTGTTCCAAATGTAGGAATGTTTGCTTCTTTTGATCCGGTAGCTCTTGATGTGGCTTGTGCAGATGCCGTAAATGCGCAGCCTCTTCTTTCTAACAGTATTCTGGGCGATTGCAGCGAGGAGGAACGAGCTTCCCACAACCATGATCATTTCCACAGTATTTTCCCGGAAACTTGCTGGGAAAGCGCAATTACCCACGGGGAAAAAATCGGAATTGGAAACAGCAAATATAAGCTGATTACCGTGAAATAACCGGCTATTATATAATTAGGAATATCTATACATCTTGCGCTCACTTTGGGCTTGTAATCTCAATGCACACTCAACAAATCTGCTGAAAATGTATAGATATTCCCAATATCACTTAATGCAACAATCTCTTTTACTTTTTCAATCACGATTGTATAGAAATTTTGTTATTTTACCCAGACCTTTTCTGCATTCTCCCAAGTTGTTTCATAATTTTCCTGCGGCAAATCAAATTTTCCATAATAGATTTTTTGCATCGCATCTGCTTTTCCAATATAAATAAGAGATTCTTCTCTTTTTTTATTAAAGAGGGGCTCAATATAGGTCTTCCAAGGATTTGTATACAGATAAAAAACCGTTTTTTTATCTTCCGTAGAAGTAAATGCCGCTGAACCATCATATTCTATCGCCCCCTTATAACTGGCATAAACGTTTCCGTCAACAACTTCAACAGAAAAATCTTTTTCTTCATAAGGAATATAAATTTTCGGAAGTACCAATGCACTGTAAGCCCCTGCAAGCACCCCTGCTGTCGCCAAAACAGAAATTATAGAAATTCTAATTTTCTTATTTTTAAAAGTTTTTTTCAGATTATGCAAAACCTCTGCCTGCTCCTTTTCCACTGTTTTATGAAGAGGAATTTTTATGGACTTACTCATGACTTCCGCCTCTTTTTTACAGCTTTCACATTCTGCCAGATGCGCCTCCACCATAGTCCTTGTATCTGCACTTACCACATCATCAACATATAATGGTAAAATATCTTTTATAATCTCACAAGTTATTTTCTTCATTCTCTGACACCTCCATATATTCTGTAATTTGTTTTTTTGCACGGTAAAAGGTAACTCTTGCCCAACTGTTGCTTTTCCCAAACAACTCTCCGATTTTCTCAAAGGGCAATTCCCCAAAAACACGGAGACTAAACACTTCCTTATAAGGCTCTTTCATATCATGCAGAAATTTATGAATGGAAAAAGCTCTCTCTTTATCTGCCAGCATTTGAACAAATTCTACGGATGTTTCCGACTGATTTTCTTTTATTTCATAATCTGCGTAAAATTTTTCTTTTCTGCAATGTGTGTAATATGTATTTTTTGCAATAGTAAAAAGCCATGCACGAATGTCCTTTGTGCCATCATAGTTTTCTATGGATTTCCATGCTTTTACAAAGGTTTCCTGCGTAATTTCCTCTGCGGTTTGTGCTGTCACAGATAAGCTTCGTAAATACAAAAAAACATCCTTAAAATACTGTTCATATATTTGTTCAAACTCCATGTTCCTTCCCTCCTTTCACCTTATTAACTCAATACTTATGAAAACGTTACAAAAAATAAAGAAATTTTATAAATTATTGCAGACACGCCTGACTCTGTCAACGGCTTTCCATATAAAGATGATTTAACGGTCCTCTGCCTTTTCCTAAATCTAATCCTGCCTGAATTGCTCCGGTAAGATATTCTTTTGCATTTTCTACACTTTTTTGTAAAGAATACCCCTTAGCAAGATTACATGCAATGGCAGAGGAAAGCGTACAGCCTGTACCGTGTGTATTTGGATTATCAATTTTTTCCTTATGATACCAGATTTCCTTCCCGTTTTCATAGAGAAGGTCGTCTGCTCCCTGAGTCAAATGTCCTCCTTTTACTAAGACTGCCCCTTTCGTGTATTTTCCGATTTCTGTCGCTGCCAACACCATATCCTTTGAATTTTTAATCTCTATTCCTGAAAGAACCTCTGCCTCAAAAAGATTTGGTGTCAATACTGTTCCCAAAGGAAAAAGCTGTTCCTTCATCACTTTGCAGGCTTCCTGCTGCATCAGTCTGCTTCCGCTGGTAGATACCATAACCGTGTCTACTACAACATTTTTCACTTGATATTCCTGCAATTTTTCAGCAATCACACAGACAAGCTCACTGTTTGGAACCATTCCGATTTTTACGGCATTCGGATAAATATCCTGAAAAATACAATCTAACTGCTTTACCAGAAATTCCGGAGACACTTCCATAATATCATAAACACCTGTGGTATTTTGCGCTGTCAACGCTGTCATGGCTGTCATGGCATACATGTTATGTGCACAAATGGTTTTTATATCTGCCTGAATACCGGCGCCTCCGCTGCAATCCGAACCTGCAATACTTAATACTTTCTTCATTCTTCTTTCGCCTCCTACTTTATAATTTCTTTTGACAATTTCAAAAGTCTCCTGCAAGCGTTTTCTATATCTTTTTGTGCATAAATTCCTGAAATCACTGCAACGCCGGAAATACCACTGCCTTTTAAAGCTTCCATATTTTCTTCTTTAATTCCTCCGATTGCCACTACCGGAATGGAAACCGCCTGACAAATGGACATCAGACGCTCTTTTGTAATCACCTCTGCCTCTGTTTTTGTGGACGTTGCAAACATCGCTCCTACTCCCAGATAGTCAGCTCCCATTTCTTCTGCTCTTTTCGCATCTTCAACGGTACGACAGGATACACCCAGAATTTTATCCGGTCCCAGCTTTTTTCTGGCTTCTCCTGCTTCCATATCTTTTTGTCCTACATGAACGCCGGCTGCATCTGCCAACAAAGCAAGCTCCACATCATCATTGATAATCAAAGGCACACCATACTTATCTGTCAGCTTCTTTACCTCATGCGCTTCTTTTAAAAATTCCTCTTTGCTTAAATTCTTTTCCCGAAGCTGCAATAATGTAATTCCACCCTTTAAAGAGTCCTCAATCTGCTCTAAAAAGCTCCTTTCCCCTACCCAGCTTCTATCTGTGACAGCATATAAACACATATTTTTTCTTTCTAATCTCATTCCTTTTTCTCCTATCCTGTTTTTTATATTACAAAGACTGCAATATAGAGATATAAACTCAATATTCCATAAGCAAACAATTTGGAAGATTTTCGCAGTTTTTCAAGTATCGTGATGTTTTGGAAGCCATGTTTGAGTGCTTATGCACGAGTTTGGCGTACAAAACATTCATAGACAACGCAGAAAAACAAGAAAATGGACATGTTTGCTGTGGAATATGTGAGTTGTATCTATGATATTTCCGCATTTACAGCTATAAAAGGATTGCGCTGTTGCGCAATCTCCGCGCACGAGTGGTTCACAAAGTGATAATTTCATCTCCGCGAGCTGTGCATCTTTGCGGAGCATTTTTTATTTCATAGGACGCAATTTCCTATGAAATAAAAAACCGGAAAACGCCTGCACGTTTCCCGGTTCTCACATTCATCTCCCTACGCTGGCATTACCCATATCAGGTTAAAGGGTCGAAGTTGATAACTTCCTCTCAGCCCGCTCACGGGCTCCCCTGCTGATTTTAATTTAATTTTTCTGTCCATTCTTTTTCTTTAAAACCTGTAAGGACAAAATCATCGCCTACAAGTACAGGTCTTTTTACCAGCATTCCATCCGAAGCCAAAAGCTCAAGCTGTTCTTCCTCTGACATATCAGGCAGCCTATCCTTTAATTTCAATTCTTTATACTTCATTCCGCTGGTGTTGAAAAAACGCTTCAAAGGAAGTCCGCTTTTTTCATACCAAGCTTTTAATTCTTCCTTAGAAGGATTATCTTCTATAATATGACGATCCTCAAACTCTAACTGATTTTCCAAAAGCCATTTCTTTGCCTTCTGACAGGTACTGCATTTGGGATATTCTACAAATAATATCATAGGCAACCTCTTATTATAATCTGTCTGCGTTAGAAGCCATAAATTTGTATTCTGCCACAGAGCGGTCAAAGCCTTTAATGTGGTCGAATAACCAATCTACTACGTTTTTCTTAACCTGAGCCACGAAAGCTTCTGTCGGTCCTTCTTCCTCTTCCAGCATTTCCTGAAGCTCTTTTACAGCATTTTTAAATTCTGCATGTTTTGCTTTATGTTCGTTAATTCCCGGATACTGAATTTCTTCCTGTAATTTTTCTTCTGCGCTGAAATGAAATTCTGTATAATCTAATAAGTAATCCAGCATTTTAATTGCTTTTACTTTTCCCTGTCCGTCTTCGCAGCTTTCTAAAAGCTGGTTGATACGCTCAATCAGTTCTTTATGTTGTCCATCAATCATTTCATTTCCGGTTACTAATGTTTCATCAAATTCTGCTCTCATTTTCTTTCCCTCCAGTGGTTTTTTTATAGTGTAACACAATTTTTTTCAGTTTCCAATAGGCTTTTTTCCACTTTCTCTGTACAGATAGACGACCACTGACAATTTCCGCATATATTTTGACGCTCCCCGGAAGAAATAATTCTTTCTTCTACCAGCTTTGCAAAATCATTCCAGAAAATTTTTGTTTCCTCAACCAGTCCGCAGCGTTTTAAAACTTCTCTGTCATAATGCAAAACAAGTTCCCATGTCTTACAAATTCCGTTTTCCAAATTCGGACACTTTTTACAGATTTCATCTCCACAGGTGACTATTTCAACCTCCGGATTTTTCTGCATTTCTTCGTAAATTTTCTGCATGTGAGCGGTAAATTCATTACTATATCCTTTTCCTTCAAAAAAATGAAGGCACATACCATGATGTGCCCTGATTTTTAAACATTCCTGTTTCATCTTCTGATTGCTCCTTTTAATCTTCCCGTTAATATTACTGCCAAAGCAATTTTTAAAATATCCGGTATCACAAACGGAAATACGCACCAGCCAAGAACCGCCAAAACTCCCACTTCACCGGTCTGATGAGTATACACTGCCATAAACCATAAAGTTCCTACTGCATAACATGCTAACAGTCCCAAAAACATAGAGAGAATTTGTATTTTTTTTCCTTTGCCGAAGGCACATTCCATGCCCCACATTACAAGAGCAGACGCCAGAAATCCTACAATATATCCTCCTGTTGTTCCTGTAAGAACTCCAATTCCGCCGGAAAAACCTGCGAAAACGGGAATTCCGATAGCTCCCAGTAAAATGTAAACCAAAACAGCCATTGTTCCTCTTTTACCGCCCAGAATTCCTACTGCCAGAAAAACACCTAAGGTCTGCAAGGTAAAAGGAACTGCTGCCGGAATGGAAATCCATGAGCAGATTGCAATCAGCACAGTAAACATACTGATATACACTAAATCATAAGTTTTGTTGTTTTCTTTTGCCATTATCATTTTTCGTTACCTTTCTTCTGTCCTTATTTTTGCAAAGGTATCGTATCACAATCCGCTCTTGATTGTCAACCATTATATTGTTATAGGTTTACAATTATTCTTTTTCAGAAGCTGCTCTTGCTTTTTGTGTCAGCTCCTTTCCCCCCGCTGCATACCATTCTTTCACAAAAGTATCAAAATAGCCCACCGGCTTTTCTCCGCAGACAATCTGTATAAAGGTTTGCTGCTCCAGCTTTAAAAGATTTTCTTCCGCCTTTAATCCCTCTCCTGAAAGAGGAAAAGGCTGACGGCTTTTAAAATCTAAGTCTACCAGTGCCCCTACGGCTGTGATACGTGAAGTATAGGCAGCCCACGCATTTGCCGTTGTCAAGCTTCCGTTTAAATAAGCCTTGCAGGTATCATAATAAGACTTTTCCAATCCTGTTAAAGAAGACGGAGGCTTTTCTCCATTCAACGCATTTCGAATATTCTCCGTTGTCTGATACAAAGTATCACGATAATCTACGTTAATGTTCAAAGGTCTTGCCGTGGGATCTACATTTAAGGAAAAATATTCGTTTACTTCATTTGCCCCTTTGTCATCATAGCGGGAATAATCAAAAATCACACTGATATATTTTGCCACGATTTCCGGATGCTCATATCCCTTGCGCACAACCACATACAGTCTGTCTTCAAAGGTTTCATATTCCTGTAAAACATTTTCGTCCTGTTCTGTAAAGAAGTAAGGCTTCCATTCTGCTTCCCTGTCATAGTCATAGGACTCCATCAAGGGATTGTTTGGCGCCCACCATTTTCCAAAAAAAGCTCCGCATTTGCCGTTTTTAATTAAATCCTCTATATTCTGTGAGGTTCGAAGAAGAAATTTTTTATCCAGCACACCTCTTGTATACAATGTATTCAAATACTCCAAGGCTGCTTTACATTCCTGTGTTATCGAACCGTATACCATTTCTCCATCTGTAGCCTGCACCCACTTTCTGGGGCTTGCATGAAACATGGAAAAAATCCCGTCAGCAGAATAGGTTTCACTGCTTCCTGCCACCAGCTCCGGCGTGCAGGCAAGCCCGATAGTCTCTCCATTGCCTGCCGCATCTTGACTGACAAATTCTAAAATACAGTTCATTGCTTCGTCCATGTCGGCAGGTTCTTCCATCCCCAGCTTGTCTATCCAGTCTTTTCGCATCCATAAAAGCGTTGGACCGTGGTCAATAACCGTATCCGGAAATCCATAAAGTTTTCCCTCATACTTTCCTGAATTTAAAAGTGCATCTGTATAGCTGGCATACATATCTTTAATGCGCCATGTGGTACATTCCTCATAAACCTCAGACAAATCCTCTATCATGCCTGCCTCTGCCAGTTTTTGCACGGTTTCCTGTCCTTTCACTACCATAATATCCGGCAAATTGTTGTCCTTTATGGAGATTTCTACTGCTTCCTCATACTGATTTCCATCCTCCAGCTCAAACACATCCTTATTTTGAATATTCAGCATTTTCTTTAAATAACGTGTATAACCGTTGTCTTCATAGGTGTCTCCTGCCGGAAGATTAGAGTGATTGCCTCCGGATATTTTCCCCAGCGTATAGGTGACTGTTTCCGGATATTTTCCGTAAGGAGTATGCTCTGCTTCCTGCCATTTTGCATTGTTATCCGTTTTTGGAGGTTCTTCTTTTACAATCTCTTTTTTCCACGGAAAGAACAATATGCCAAAGACAATCACTGCTGCCACAGCAATGCCCCAAAATAATTTTTTATTCATATCGTTTTTCCTCCTTATTGACAGGAATAACAATCTCTATTCGGCATCCCTCTCCCTGACGGCTTTTTACCCTTAAATGATATTCCTCTCCGTAAAGCAGTGTTATTCTGTCATTGACATTGCGTACCCCATATCCCTTAGAACGATAAGTGATGATAGACTTTGCCTGTTCCTCTGACATACCCATACCATTGTCCTCCACTGCCATAATTAAGGCATCTTTCTCTTTGCAGACAGAAATTTTCAGCCATTTCTCTTCCTTTTCCGATACGTCTAAGCCATGCTCAATGGCATTTTCCACTAATGGTTGTAAAATCAGCTTGGGAACAGAGTAGCTTAAAGTATCTTCCTGTATTTCTTTGATAACCTGAAAACTGTTGTCGTGCATAATAAGCTGAATTTGAAGATAGGCATCAATATTTCTGATTTCGTTTGCAGCGATTGTCATAGTCTCTCCTTTGTTCAAGCTGGTACGGTAATAGGTAGACAATGCCAGCGTAATCCGGCTAATCTCCTCATTGTCTGCCTCAAGGGCTTTCCAGTTAATAATAGAAAGAGAATTGTAGAGAAAATGAGGATTAATCTGCGCCTGAAGGGCTTTCATTTCTGTTTTTTGCAGCTTAATTTTTGCCTCATATACCTGAGAAATCAGCTTGTTAATTTCCTCCATCATTCTGGTAAAAGTACGCACCAGCACGCCGATTTCATCTTTGGATTGGCTCACTACCGTAACCTTGCGAAGCCCCAGATTAATCTGGTTCATATTTTCTGTAAGCTGTTCCAGACGTTCCACCATTTTCCTTGAGAAAAAATATCCTAAAAATAAAATCAGCAAAAGACAGAGAAGCAACACAGGAATATTTCCAAGGAGCAATGTCCAAACCGATTTTTCCAGCTCTTCCTTTGGCTGATACAGACAGAAATCCCATTTCGTATCTTCTATTTTTTTCTCTATACATACATAATGCTCTTTCAAATATTTTAACGAGGTTTCCTTATCCGGTTTATAATGCTTATCCATGTTATATCCGGAATACACCACATTTTCCTGTTCATCTAAAATCAAGCCGCCTCTGTTTTCTGTCAGCAAATCGGCAAAAGGCTCTAATACCCGATTGTAATCCAAGGTCAAAACCAGCATTGCCTGTATGCTGTCCTGCCGATAAAACTTACGCACTGCCAAAATTTCTTTTTTATTTCCCTGCTTTACCAGCCACTGCACTGTGCCCTTTTCATTGATTTTGGAATACCAGGTCTGGTTTTGTGCCACAGACAGAGGCGCTAAGGTATTGCCGTGTTCTACCTGAATGTTTTCAGTATACAACGTAATGCTTCTGATTTCCTCATGGTATAGCTGTGGCATGGTAAACATCGGGTCAGCTATTTCCGTATACGCCAGATATGCCTCGTAATCAGAGGAATACTCTTTTTCCATAATTTCCCGTAAATCCGAGGAATAGGTTAAATAATTTATCAGGTTTGTGTAAATCTGTATCCGATTATCAATACTGTTCACGGACTGCTCCAGCACCTGCTCTAATCCGATTTGTTCTTTTTCCCGCATAATCTGTACGGTTCTTATCTGGGTATAACCGCTGATGACGCATACCGGTATCAGGCTGCACAAAATCATCATAATCGTCAGCTTATACCGATATTTCAGGTCTTTATATTTCTGTATCCATTTTTTCATACTCCGCAGTTCCTTTCCTGCAAGACTCCGGCGTTACTCCGAAATATTCCCGAAAGCTTCGGCAAAAATAGGAATTATTGGAAAAGCCCACTTCTTTTGCAATCTGTGAAATCTTTTTCTGACTGCTTTCCAACAGCTCTTTTGCCTTATCCATGCGAAAAGCCTTAATAAAGCGGTTTAAATTCATCCCTGTTTCCTGCTTAAAAATATAGCTTAAATACCCCGGTGATAAATAGACTTTTTCTGCCAAAATATCTACGCTTAACTCTTCCTGATAATTCTGATAAATGTAATTTTTCACCTGCGTCACTTCGCTTCTCGTACCTTTTTCTTCCTCTGCCAGATATTCCTCCAGCTCCTTCATGGCTTTTTCGGTAAGCTTCCACACGTCTTGCAGCCTTTTAGCACGGTATAATCGGTCAATTTCTCTGCTCAGTCTCTTCTCATCCGGCAAATCCATAACTTCGTAGATTTCCTTTATAATACTGGAAAATAAAAATTTCACATACATTTCAGAATATGCTTTTTCCGGATGATACACAATCTTCAGCTGCTCGAAATGATTTTTTAAATGTGTCATATCCCGATGATTGATATCTTCCAAAATTCGTTTTAAAAGCTCTGCGTCCCCAAGAGCTGTGTTTACCTCCTCATTCTTGCTCTCTTTTAAAGAAAAGATATGCTTCTCCGGCTGATAAAACTGGTCTTCCAGCACTTTCTCCAAAGCTCCGAAAACTGCCGGCAGTTCCTCAAAGCTTTTTAATTCCTCGCTGACAGCCAATAAACATTCCGTATTATAACGAAGCTTAAAAAACTGATAAATTTCCCTGCACAAAAGCGTATAATCGCTGTGCTTTTCCTTAAAGAAGAAAAGCCCTTCCCCCGCATTTAAGTTCAGATAAAAGAAATCACGGCGAATTTCCTCTTTTAATTTTTCTTTAAAAATCTCTTCTTCCATTTCAAAAAAGCTGCTGGAGGTCTGAATTAAAACCATATAATGATATTGTTGAAAATCCAAAGCCTTTTTTATTTCCTCTATATCCGTTTTTCCGCCATATAAGTAATTCTGCAAAAAGAACTGATATAAATAATCCTGTGTTTTAATCTGCTGTACCTCTTCCGCCTTTTCTCTTTTGATTTCTTCCAGCAGTTTTTTCATGGTCTTCTGAAATTCCCAAGGGTCTACGGGCTTTAAAATATAATCGGATACCCCATATCGGATTGCCGTCTGTGCATAAGAAAAATCGCTGTATCCGCTGAACATAATAATTTTTGTTTCCGGATATTGTGAAGATACTTTCTCTGCCAGCTCCAAGCCGTTCATATAGGGCATCTTAATATCTGTCAGAAGAATTTCTGCTTTTTGGTGTGCTAAAAGCTCCAACGCATCCCTTCCGTTGGCTGCTTCAAAAATCTCCAGTTCTGTCCCTGTCTTTTTCAATAAAAACTGAATACCGTTTCGCTCCAGCTTCTCATCATCTACAATTAAAATCCTGTACATATCTCCCACCTTTATAATCACCAAACAGGACTGACGCTTTCTGCCAGTCCTGTTTTCCCACATTTTCTTTTATTTTAACATGTATTTTTATTCTGTCAACGAAATCACCCTTTTACAGCGCCTGCTGCAACACCTTCAATAATATAGCGCTGGCAGAAAAGATAGAACACAATAATCGGAATAATGGATAAAACCAAAACTCCCATCATAGCTCCCATATCAATGGAACCGTATCCGCCCTTCAGATACTGAATTGCGATGGAAATGGTTTTATATTTCTTTGTGTCTAACACCAGCACAGGCAGTAGATAGTCATTCCATATCCACATGGCATCCAAAATTGCCACCGTAATACAAGTGGGTTTCATAATAGGAAATACCACCTTAAAATAACATTGCAGCGGCGTGCATCCGTCAATCATACTTGCTTCTTCAATTTCAATGGGAATTGCCTTTACAAATCCCGTAAACATAAAGACTGCAAGACCTGCGCCAAAGCCCAGATAGATTATAATCAATCCCCATGGGTTATCCAGCTTCAGCATATTTGCAATTTTAGACAACGTATACATTTCCATCTGGAAAGGAACTACCATTGCAAACAGACATAAAACATAAATAATTTTCGTGCTCAACGTTTTCACTCTGCTGATATACCACGCACACATGGAGCAGCAAACTACAATCAAAGCCACCGAGCACACGGTAATAAATAAGGTCCATAAAAACGCATCGAAAAATCCTGTCTTTTCCAAACCACGAATATAGTTTTCCCAGCCTACGAACATATTTCCCTTTGGAATTTTAAAAGGATAACGGCTGATATAAGCTTTCTTTTTAAAAGAGTTGATAAATACCAATACAATAGGGTACATATACAGTACGCTGATAACTGAAAAAATCAGTGTCAGCAGCCAACCATGTTTTGCTTTTCTTGCTTTCATTACTGCTGCACCTCCTTTGTTCTGGTTAATCGATTTTGTACTAAAGCAATAATTCCCACTAAGACAAAGAAAATAACGGCTTTTGCCTGTCCTACGCCTTCATAGCCGGGACGACCATAGAAGGTTCTGTAAATATTCATTGCTATAAGCTCTGACATATTTGACGGTGCGCCGTTGGTAAGAGCTAAGTTCTGGTCAAATAACTTAAAGCCGTTGGTCAGTGTCAAAAACGTACAGATGGTAATAGACGGCATGACCATCGGAAGGGTAACATGACGAAGAAGCTGTCTTGCATTTGCCCCGTCAATCTTTGCTGCTTCAATGAGCTCACCCGGTATATTCTGAATGCCTGAAATATAGATAATCATCATATAACCTACTTGCTGCCAACACACCAGAATAACCAGTCCCCAGAAACCGTAGGTAGAGGAAAAAGTTAAAGTTTTTCCGTACTGTGCCAACACACCGTTTAACAAAAGCTGCCAGATATAACCTAAAATAATACCGCCGATTAAATTCGGCATAAAAAATACTGTACGGAAAAGGTTTGTTCCTTTAATTCCCTTTGTTAAAAGCATTGCCACGGTAAATGCCAATACGTTAATCAAAATAACGGATACTGCGGTAAATAGAACCGTATACCATAAAGCGTGATAAAATTCTGTGTCCTGAAAAGCTTTTAAATAATTTTGAAACCCTACCCATCTGGCATCTGTTACCGTTGTAAATTTGCAAAAGGAAAGATAAATACCCAAAGCAAAGGGTGCAATAAATCCTAAAACAAATGCCAGCATGGTGGGCAATACAAACACAGGAAAATATTTTTTAATTGACTTTTCCAATTTTCTTCCCCCTTTTATCAGGAAAAGGGCTGCCTGTATAAAAAACTTTTACACAGCAGCCCTGTTTCTCATCTTCTTTATTCTGCGTGTGCTGCTTCGTATTCAGAAGCCCAGCCATCTACAAATGCAGCTTTCACAGCGTCCCATTCTCCTGTTCCCTGTGCATATTCCAGCATTGCAGAACCAACCTTATTCTTCCATTCTTCGGAAGGCATAGTTGTAAAGTTCCAGCTTACCGGTGTTTTGCCTGCTTTTGCATATTCATCATTTGCTTTTACCAACGGATTTTCCGGCAGATATTCATCAAAGGTCTTAAACGGTGTAATAAATCCCATTTCATTTGCAAGCATATCTCGTCCTTCATCACTTTCTACAACCCATGTAAGGAAGTCCAAGGTTGCCTGAATATCCTCTTCTGACGCTTTCTTATTTACGCACCAGTAGTTTTCAGAACCTGTACAAAGTCCCTGATTTTCTTCACCTTCTGCACCGATATAGATAGGAAGCATTCCCATATCTTCATCTGCTACTTCCATGTCTTTAATATCATTGTAAGCCCATGTTCCGTTCTGGTAGAAAACTGCTTCTCCAAGTGCAAATTCTGAAGCTGCATCTTCACCTGTCTTAGAGGAAATCATAGAAGGTTCACAAGTGGAGTCTTTTAAATATAAATCCCATACATTTTTGAAGTTTTCAAGATAAGTGCCTTTGATTGCCTCTGAGGAAGTAATTCCGTCTTCTTTATATTCATAGTAAACCGGAAGGTTTGCTAAATGTGTTTTAAATCTCCAGTCAGAAGAAGCATCCATACCGGCAGATGTAAATGCACCGGAAACACCTAACTCATCTTTGTTTTTCTGAATACCGTCTGCTACTTTTTTCAGTGCTTCAAAATTGTTTAATTCATCAATGGATTTGATTTCTGCATCCGGAAGTTCAAAGTATTTATTCAGCAACGCTTTGTTATAAATCAAACCATAAGTTTCAATTACATAAGCGATACCCTGAACAGCGTCTCCGTCTTTTAATACATAGTCGTCACTGCTCACATCTTTATAAATCTGAGAGTCGGATAAGTCATAACAGTAATCCTTCCATGAAGCCAGTCCCACCGGGCCGTTTACCTGAAACAGTGTAGGAGGCTCGTCCTTTGCCATTTCAGATTTCAAGGTAGACTCATAAGTGCCGGCTGCGGCTGTCTGTACCTCTACTTCCACACCGGTTTCATCTGTATAAGTTTTTGCCAGCTCTACCCACTGGTCTGCCTGCTCCGGTTTAAAGTTCAGATAATATACCTTTCCGTCTCCGCCTTTTTCCTTGTCACCTTTTGCTTCGGAAGACTCTTTCTTTGGTGTTTCTTTGTCTTCGTTTTCTGTGCTGCCGCCGCAGCCTGCCAACATAGATGTAAGCATCGTTGCTGTCATCAGCATTGCAAATACTTTTTTAAATTTCATAATTGGTTACCTCCCTTTATTTACGTGCTCTTTTGTTTGTCTATATTATATCTATGCAGAAATGAAAAAAATATAATAAAAAACCCAGAAACATGTTCAATTTCCATGTTTCCGGGTTCTTTCTGTGCAATATGCTTTATTTACAAGTCGATTTCTATTTTTTGTTGTTCTATTTTATGCTTCTCCGCAAATCCTGTTAAAATCATAGTCAGCGCTCCGTCACCGGTGACGTTACAAGCAGTACCAAAGCTGTCCTGCAATGCAAAAATTGTCAATATCAAAGCTGTACCTGTTTCATCAAATCCTAAAACGCTGATAATCAAGCCCAGAGATGCCATAACTGTACCGCCCGGCACTCCCGGTGCTCCAATGGCAAACACACCTAAAAGGACACAAAACAATATCATACTTCCCATGGAAGGCAGTTCTCCGTATAAAATCTTAGAAACTACCATAACAAAAAATACCTCAGTTAAAACAGAACCACATAAATGAATGTTGGCAAAAAGTGGAATTCCAAAATCTACCATATCATCACGCAGCTCCGGCTCAGATTTCTTTGCACAGCGCAGAGCAACAGCCAATGTTGCTGCAGATGACATCGTTCCCACTGCTGTCAGATAAGCCGGACCATAATTTTTTAATACCTTCCATGGATTTTTACCGGAATAAATTCCACCTGCCAGATACAGGAGCGCCAGCCAGATATAATGCCCTGCCATTACAATTAAAATTACTTTTAAAAATACAGGAAGCTGTTTTGTAATCGTTCCTTCATAAGATAACGCACAAAAAGTAACTGCAATAAAAAATGGCAAAATAGGGATAAGCACTTTTGATACAATTAAAAGCACAATCTTTTGAAATTCATCTAAAAGCTTGATTGTAGTCTTTGCTTTTGTCCATGTTGCAGCAAGGCCAAGCAGAACTGATAAAACCAGAGCGCTCATAACCGGCATAATCTGTGGTATTTCCAGTTTAAATACCAGCTTTGGAAGCTCTTTTAAACCATCTACCTCTGAAACTATGGATAAATGAGGAATTAAAGTATATCCTGCTCCCATAGAAAACAATGCGGCTAAAACAGATGATGAATATGCGCAAAAAATTGCCACTCCCAGTATTTTAGATGCATTATTTCCCAATTTTGTAATGGACGGTGCAATAAACCCAATAATAATCAGTGGTACACAAAAGGTAATGACCTGACCCAAAATAAACTTGGCTGTCACAACTACATGCATCACCGGGAGATTTGCCACCTGCCCTGCAAGAATACCGATTACGACTCCTAAAAGCAGGCGAAAAGGCAAGTTGTTAAATAATTTTTTCACTGTCTTCTTTCCTTTCTATACTACCTTATGGTTTTTTTGAATTTCTACATTATACTCTATGTTTATCCCTTCGTCTATCATTTTATGCAAGAACATAATTTCATTTCCGCAAGCTGCACATCCTTGCGGAGCGTTTTTATTGTATAGGACGCACTTTCCTATACAAAAATACCTCCAAATGTTCCTTAAAACATTCAGAGGTATAAGGGGGATTTTAGAAAACGATCAGATTTCTGAAAAAGTATACTTTTCTTTCAATCCATTTGTAATAACATCATAAGTAACAGAACCGTTATCCAACACGGTCTTTTCACAGGATGCAGCTTTGCTGATATGCTCTTTCATATACACATCTAAGTCATCTGCTTCAATTTCTGTAATGTTGGACTCCATCTCACCACGACACATATTGTTGATTTCCCGAATAAGCTCATATTTTTTCATAGTGAAACCTCCTTAATAAATTTTTCTTTGTTCTTTATATAATACCATAATCTCCTCTAAATTACCAGATATGTATGCTATTTCTATCATATTTTTCAAATATTTCATACTTACACATAATTGTCTGAATTTATAAAAAAAGAAACCTGCAAGATTTTGAAGAAAAGGAAAAATAGGTCTGGATTTTTTTGTCACTTTATGAGAAAATAGGTTTGAATAAAGCGTTAAATTATTGACGCATTTGAAGTATATATACTTGAAAGGAGTTTTAAAATGATTTATTCACATGAAGTAGAAACAATGTGCCCAGTAGCACAGGGCGTGAATCACGGTGCAGCTCCAATTCCGGAAGAAGCAAAGTGGGTAAAAGCAAAAGAAATCAAAGATATATCCGGTTTAACACACGGTGTAGGCTGGTGTGCTCCTCAGCAGGGTACTTGTAAGCTGACATTAAATGTTAAAGAAGGTATCATTCAGGAAGCATTAGTAGAAACAATCGGATGTTCCGGTATGACTCATTCTGCTGCTATGGCATCTGAAATTTTACCGGGAAGAACAATTCTGGAAGCATTAAACACTGACTTAGTATGTGATGCAATCAACACAGCTATGAGAGAATTATTCTTACAGATTGTATACGGACGTACACAGAGTGCTTTCTCTGAAGACGGACTTCCAATCGGTGCAGGTCTTGAAGACTTAGGTAAAGGATTACGTTCTCAGGTTGGTACAATGTACGGAACATTAAAGAAAGGTCCTCGTTATCTTGAAATGACAGATGGCTATGTAACAGGCATCGCTTTAAACGAAGATGATGAAATCATCGGTTACAAATTCGTAAGCTTTGGTAAAATGATGGACTTCATCAAAGCTGGTGATGACGCAAACACAGCATTCGAAAAAGCTCAGGGACAGTACGGTCGTGTAGCTGACGCTGTTAAAATCATCGATCCACGTAAAGAGTAATCAACGGGATTTGTCAGAATAGAAATCAGGAGGATAGGATAATGGCTTTATTTGAATCATATGAAAGAAGAGAGAAACAAATTCTGGCTGTTTTAAAAGAGTACGGAATTAACTCTATCGAAGAAGCGGCTGAAGTTACAAAAGCTGCCGGTTTAGATGTATACAAAATGGTTGAAGGAATTCAGCCAATCTGTTTTGAAAATGCAAAATGGGCTTACACCGTAGGCGCTGCTATCGCAATCAAAAAAGGCTGCAAAAGAGCTGCTGACGCTGCTGCTGCAATCGGTGAAGGTCTTCAGTCTTTCTGTATTCCGGGTTCTGTTGCAGACCAGCGTAAAGTAGGTCTTGGACATGGTAACTTAGGAAAAATGTTACTGGAAGAAGATACAAAATGCTTCGCTTTCTTAGCAGGTCACGAGTCTTTCGCTGCTGCTGAAGGCGCTATCGGTATCGCTGAAAAAGCAAACAAAGTTCGTAAAGAGCCTCTGCGTGTTATCTTAAACGGTTTAGGAAAAGACGCTGCACAGATTATCGCTCGTATCAACGGATTTACTTATGTAGAAACTGAAATGGATTACTACACAGGCGAAGTAAAAGAAGTATTCCGCAAAGCTTACTCTGACGGACTTCGTGCAAAAGTTAACTGCTACGGTGCCAACGATGTAACAGAAGGTGTTGCTATCATGCACAAAGAAGGCGTTGACGTTTCCATCACAGGTAACTCTACAAACCCAACACGTTTCCAGCATCCAGTAGCTGGTACATACAAAAAAGAATGTGTTGAACAGGGTAAAAAATACTTCTCTGTTGCTTCCGGCGGTGGTACAGGACGTACACTTCACCCAGACAACATGGCAGCAGGTCCAGCTTCCTACGGTATGACAGATACTATGGGACGTATGCACTCTGACGCTCAGTTCGCTGGTTCTTCTTCTGTTCCTGCTCACGTAGAAATGATGGGACTTATCGGCGCTGGTAACAACCCAATGGTTGGTATGACTGTTGCTGTTGCTGTTGCTATTGAAGAAGCTGCTAAAGAAGGAAGATTTTAATTCTCACTTTCTGATGTAAATACTTAAAATGCGAAAGGATTTTGCAAGTTCAACTGTGGCTTGCAAAATCCTTTTTCTATGCTTATATTCTTTTCAATAAGCTCAATCTTTTCTCAAACATTTCCCAATACTGAGGCAATGCTTCAAAATAATTTTTCTTTACCTCTTTTATCTGGTTAAGTCCTATCTTCTGTACCGCTTCTTCCGCTGCTTCTCTTTGACTCATTTTTTTGTAAAATGTCGTCTGGCAGTTTGCTCCATCTATATTATCATAGGCGTAAAACGCTCGATTAAAATCCATAAGTTTGTGGAGAGAAATCGGCTTGTTATTTTTCGTGTCCACAAGCACTCCCCAGTTTCCCCAATGCCTGTCTGTATTTCCTACTAAATAATCAATAATATTCATCATATAATAATTGTGGCTGTCTAAAGATAAAATATATTCTTTTACATCTCTATCATGGTTCTGTGCATATATCTCGAATGCTTCCATAGATGCAAGAGAGGTTTCCAACGAGGTAATATTCTCACTTTTTGTTACTTTTTCATGAGCAAAATATGATTTTTGATAGATAACCTGACTGACATCAAAGCATTGGCAAATCCTGCTTGCCAATAATTCTCTTTCCACAGTATCTTCTCCGCCGTCTTTTAGAAGTACAAACCCTTCTTCTTCCCTTTTCCATGCTTTTGGAAAGCATCCATTTGTAGATAAGTCCTTTGCAAGCTCATGATTATCTGCGGTATACTGTTTTCCCCGAAGAGAAATATCAATAAAAGTATTTTTCAAATGATTGTTATATAAATTAATTTTTTCAAAAGTTATTTCTTCACCTTTTTGACGTACCCAAAAAACATCTGTTAAAGAAGCACATCGATAGCTTAAAGCAATTTGCGCTCTTTCCCTATCAGTAACTGCCTGACGCATCCCAATGCTGTTGAGAATTTCTTTTGCATATTTTCTATCTAAAGTAAGAACTCGTGTGGCACACCAATAATAAAAATTAGTTACGTTATTTACAAGTGTATCAATATCATCATTTTCCTCTAAATATAGATTATACGGTAAAAAGCTTTCATCATAAATTTTACAAAATCCTGTTTCTGAAATTTCTGCAACTTTTCTGTTTTTCTGCATAATCTCATATATTTTTTTCTCCACGCTTCTTCACCTCCGGTCTGTCTTCATTCTAACACAGCGTCAATATTCTGTACATAGAAAAAAGCTATCGCTATAACGATAACTTTTCCCTTCTAAAACACATATTTAATAAGCTCCATAATTCCCGTAAGCCCCAAACTATATAAAAAAATAGAACCCGGTTTTCCCAAAAGAATAATACATGTAAATTTCTTCAAGGACATTTTTGTCAGTCCGGCTATGTAACAAAGCAAATCATCCGGCGCTACGGGAAGAAAAATTGCCACGGCAAAGGCTTTATCAAAGGCTTTTCCTTTGTCCAGCCAGCCAATATATTTGTTATAATTTTTTTCACCGATAATATGATGGACAAACGGTCTTCCATAATGCTTTGACAAAAGAAATGCCAGAACAGAGCCCATGGCTATTCCTACATAATTATATACAAATCCCCATACCGGTCCGAAAATCAGCACACCGCCCAGACATCCGATTGCTCCCGGCAAAATAGGAATGACTACCTGCACCATCTGTATCAGGATAAAAAGGGCAGGAGCAAAAAGTCCAAAACGGTCTAAAAATGCCTGCAAAGACTCAGAAGATACAAAAAGCCGATTTTCAATTCCATACCAGATAAACCATATCATTCCCGCCATGCCAAGAATGGTACATAAATTTAAACACATTGCTGTTTTTGTTTTTTCCATAGTAAAACCTCTTTTTTCTCTGCCTGTTCCCGCAAAACTCTGTGGTAAAACTTTTTCCATTGCTCTCCTACCGCCTCTGTACTGTATCTTAAATGACCTTCATAAGAAGCATGGGCGCTTCTCTGATAAAAGTCCGGTTCTTCTTTCAGCTGTGTCAAAATTCTGATAAAATCAGAAGTTCCTTTTCCTCGCAAAGCATAGTCAAATAAAATTGGATTATAAATAGAAAGGTCTCGAACCAGAACCGGCAAAGCGCAGTTCATAGACTCTAAAATTGTCATGGGAAACAGTTCTTCATAAGACGGCAGGAACATTACATCTGCCATATTATAGACTTCATTCATTTTTTCCCTGTCTACAATTCCCAAGAACTTTATATTCTTTGGTGCATGTTTCATTGCTTCTCTGATTTCTTCATACCCTTCTGAAATCTTTCCGAAAGAAAATCCGCCTGCCCAGACAAACTGACAATCCGGCATTTTTCTTGCAATTTCAATAAACTCCAGTACGCCTTTTCGCTTTTGCAACTGCCCTACACATAATACTGTAAATGTATCGTTTCCAATCTTACATTTCTTTCGGATTGCATTTCTCTTTTCCGTACTTAACGGATAAAAATTTTTTTCTGAAACAACATTGGGAATATAGGTCACTTTTTCTCTCGGTATACCGTAATCTGCTAATTTATCAATGAAAACCGGATTGACCGTAACCAGATAATCCATCTTTTTATAAAAGGAAATCATATACTTGTAAAAGGTATTTTTCGCAACCCTCGGAAGAGAAATGCTGTTTTCCACGGTTTCCGGAAGAAAATGTACGTATCCCACTAAAGCGCTTTGCTTTCTCTTTGCCGGAATAGAAAAGTAATATTCCGGATTAATGGAATGATAATGCACAATCTCACATGGAGCTTTTGCATTTTCCAAAACAACTGCTTCCTGCTTCATTACCTGCTTTGCCAATGCAACTTGCTCATCATGAGCCGAAAGCACGCCCTGCCCTTTTACCATATCTGCTTTTGATAACATATTTATCTTCTTCATCATTTTCATACCCCTCTCTTTAACAGTCCTTTTCTGTTCCATAAAATTCTGTTATAAGCTCTATGTGCCCATACAGTAGCTTCTTTCTCTGCTTCCTGACGTTTCAGCACTTCTTTGTATAATCTTTCTGCCATTGTACAGAAATTCCATGTGGAATAGAGATAAGCGGTTTCTTTTGCTCTTAATCCCATTTCTGCTTTTCTTGTTTCATCCTCCAGAATATACTCCAAGTGCATTTTAAAATATTCATAAGTTTCATATTGGAAACCATTATACCCGTCTGTAATTACCTGATTTAGGCATTCATCCTTACGGCACAGCGCCGGTCTTCCGCTGGCTAAGGCTTCAATATAGGTAATTCCCTGTGTCTCACTGTTAGAGGCACATACAAAAACGTCTCCTAATTGATAGTAAATTCCCACGTCCTTCGGATTTACCATACCTGTAAAGATTACTTTTCCTGTCAAAGACAAGCTCTCGCTGATTTTTTCCAGCCGTTCTCTGTCAGGACCGTCTCCTACGATTAAAAGCGTTAAATTCTGTTTTTCTTCCTCATAGATAAGACGGGCAAAATAATTTAAGATTTCTTCCAGGTTTTTCTCTTTTGCTAATCTTCCCACACTGACAAGCACCTTATTCTCAAGAGGAATGTTCCAATACTTTTTCAAATTTTCACATTCCTTTTCTGTCATTCTGCTTTGGAAATTTTTCAAATCAATGCCCGTAGGGATAACGGAAATCGGTTCTTCTACTTCATACTTTTCTAAAATTTTTTCTACTTTTTCCGTAGGTACAATTACCTGATTTGTTTTATTCAAAATACTTCTGGAAAGCTGTGCAACGATTTTTTTCTCAAAAGCTGCTCCTAGCTTATAGGAGGACAAGCCTCCGGGAAGATAATGGATATAATCTTCATAAATCGTATGATAAGTATGAAGCAATGGACATTTACATTTCTTACTGATTTTTACTGCGTAGGAAAAAGTCATAAATTCGCACTGAGAATGTACAATGTCCGGTTTCCAGTCAATCAATTCCTGAATAAATCTTTCCACATGAGGAAGAACCGCTCTTGCGTTGGGATAAATCATTTTCAGATTTAAAGATTTTATGTAATATACATTTTCCTTTCGATAAGACTCATAAGTCGGTGATAATGTCAAAACTTTTACTTCATGTCCTCTTTCTTCCAATTCTTTCTTTAAATTCACAACGGATGTCACTACTCCATTGACAATCGGCTTGTACCAATCACTTGTTAATAATATCTTCATAAGAGTTCCCCCTTTTGTCTTCTTTTAAGTTACCTTTATCTTAATGGAGATATTTAAAGAGAACAGACATAGCTTTTTAAAGTTTTTCTAAAGATTTCAAAAAAAGAACCACAAGTTTCCTATAAGAAGAAAACTTATGGTTCTTTTCTTTAATCTAATTGAATTTCCGCTAATTCAGCCGGTGGCAACTGTTTGGAAGATGCCTGCTGATATTTTTTCAGTTCTGCCGCTGCTTTTGTAAATGGTATATTGGTTCCGGCTCCTGCCATACAACCTCCCGGACATCCCATACCTTCAATCATACAGCCCTTTAATTTTCCTACTTTAGCTTTTGTCAAAAGTTTTTTACATTCACTTAATCCTTCTGCATGTTCAATATGCACTTCCACTTCAGGATAATATTCTTTCAGGCAGTCTCCCACTGCACTGGAAACGCCTCCGGAAACTGCATATCCTCTTCCTGCTGCTGTTGCATTGTGGAAAGAGCTGTCTCCTTCGCACTCTTTAGGGTCGATTTCCTTTGCTTCAAACATTCCCGCTAATTCTTCAAATGTAATAACAAAATCCACATCACTTCTGACGCTTGTTCTGGAAGCCTCCAACTTTTTAGACGCACATGGTCCGATAAATACCACCTGTGCATCAGGATATTCCTTTTTAATGGTTCTGGCAGTTGCTACCATAGGTGTCAATTCCTGAGAAATATTCTCAATCATATCCGGGAAGAACTTTTTCGCCATCATAATCCATGACGGACAACAGGAAGTAAGTAAAAACGGAAGCTCTCCTGTGCTGACTTTTTCTGCGTAGTGGTGTGCCTCTGCCACTGCTCCGATATCAGCTCCCAGTGCAACCTCATAAACTTCTGAAAATCCTAATTCTAAAAGCGCTGCTTTTAATTTTCTCGGAGTTACTTCGTCTCCAAACTGCCCTACAAAAGCCGGTGCAACCTCTGCAATAATCTGTTTTCCCTCTTTTAAGGCGTGCGCCAGCTGGAAAATCTGAGATTTATCAGAAATCGCTCCAAACGGACAGCTTACCATACACATACCGCAGGAAACACATTTTTCATTGTTAATGGTTGCCCTTCCCATTTCGTCACTTTCAATGGCATTGACGCCGCAAGCTCTTGCACAGGGACGTTCCTTCTTGGCAATGGCATCGTAAGGACAGACACTTTTACATTTTCCGCACTTGATACATTTTTCCTGATCAATGACAGATTTTCCTTTTACAATAGAAATTGCTCCCTTGGGGCAAATTTCTTTACATGGATGAGCCACACAGCCTCTGCACATATTGGAAACCTCATACATTTTTGTCTCACAGGCATCACAAGCAGAAGGAATAACCTGCATCAATGGCGGTTCATAATATTTTTCATCAATATTGCTGGCTTCCAAGCCGGAGGTAATATGAACGGCTGTATTTTCCGGTCTTAAAGACATTCCCATTGCCAGACGTACTCGTTCACTGGCTACGGCTCTTTCACGATAAATACTCTCTCTGTAAGTAGCTCTCTCTTTTACAATTTTATAGGGTATTGCTTCAATATCTGCTACCAGTGTTTCATCTGATGACTGAAAACCGGCTTTTGCAATCTCTTTAAATACTTTTCGGCGAATCCGTTTTACGTTTGTATCTAAACCTCTCATTTTAATTTCCTTTCTGTTCTAAATATACTGCACAGCAATCATACCTATTTTCCCTAAGGATTGCAAGAAAATTCAGGTATTTTATTTCATACAATTACAATTTATGGTATACTTATAAATTAGTGCAACACAAAATAGATGAAAACTAACCGGAAAGGATTTCTTATGAAAGCAAATTTCTCTCTCTCAAAGAAGCAATTACTTCCACCTGTACTGACTTCAGGTGCATTAAAATGGATTGCTCTTATTACCATGTTTATAGACCATATCGGAGCGATTATATTAGAAAAAGGTGCAATCTCTGCTTATAATCAGGGACTTCCCACAGCGCTTTCTTATGATGTCAGCCTTCTTCTTTCAAAAATGGATTTTTTTATTCGGCAGATTGGACGCATTTCCTTTCCAATCTTCTGCTTTCTCCTTGTAGAAGGCTTTTATCATACCTCCAACAGAAAAAAATATGCTCTGCGTCTTTTCCTGTTTGCCTGTATCTCAGAAATTCCTTTTGATTTATGTTTTCGTGGAAAAATATTGGAATTTTCCTATCAAAATGTCATGTTCACTTTGCTTATTGGTTTTCTGACTATGTGGGCAATAGAAATCTTAAAAGAAAAAAAAGAAATCCTCGGTATCATTCCTGCTGTCCTTGGAATTTTAACCGGATTTTTCTTTCATGCAGATTATAACTGGAAAGGAATTGTCCTTATACTTGTTTTATATGTTTTTTATTTCTATCCTGTGGAAAAAACCATTGCGGGATGTCTGGCGTTATATTGGGAAGCAACAGCGTGTCTGGCTTTTATTCCGATAAACCTTTATAATCATAAAAAAGGAAACGGACCGAAATATTTCTTTTACTTTTTCTATCCGGTTCATCTCCTTATTCTATTTCTTATTCGATATGCTCTCTTTGGTCTTCCGGCAATGTCATAAGTATCTTACACTTCTGTCTTCGAGGCTGCCACAACAGCCTCGGCTCTTTTCTTCGTTGATATGGAAATGTTTTTATAAATCTTCTGCTTTATATATGAAATATCCCTCATAATAGTAACTATGGTCTATTCCCTTCATGTACACATCTCTGTTTTCTATTTTATCAGTCAAAGCCTGCTTTAAGATATACTTTATTTCAATATCCTTTACAGGGCTTCTTTCCATCGCAAGCAGATAATCTTCCTTATCAACAGCACTCCAGTCAATAACCATATTTAGCTCTTTTTTCAAAATTAAATCAAGCCATATTCTTGTGCTTCTGCCATTTCCTTCTCGGAATGGATGCGCTATATTCATCTCCACATACTTTTCAATGATTTCATCAAACGTTGACTGTGGCATCTTCTCAATATTCTCAATAGCTGCCTGTAAATACATCACCGGTGCAAATCGAAAATTCCCTTTTGCAACATTTACAGTTCGTATTTTTCCTGCAAACTCATATATTTCACCAAATAAATATTTGTGAATGGCAGCAAGCATCTGAAATGTTCCTGCTTCATAATTATCCAGATATCCATTTCCAAATAATTCAACCGCTTTTTTCTTACTTATCTTTTCTTCCATTCTGGCTAATTCTGTGGAGTCTGTGATATTCAATTTATTGTCTAAAGTCATATTTTCCCCTTTCACCCTAATATAACTTCGGAATAGTACCTTATGTAATTGCACTAAGAATTCTTTTGCCAAACAGCTTCATATCTATTGACAGTATGCCCTTCCCATATACTTCATGATTATACTTTTCAATCTCAACAGTATATCCCAAACCTTGATATGTTCCTGAACCGTTTTCATCAATAATATCCTTTGGGACAACAAATATCGGCTCTTCAAAGGAAGAACATCGAAAATAATCTGTGAGAAACATAGTACCCCATAAAGCAGCTAATACAATAATAATTGTTAAACAAATATCTTTTAACTTTTTCATCTGCTCACCCTCTTAGCATATTAGCTAATAAGTTTCCGCACTAATATTTTTTAATGGTTTTTAAATAAGTTCCCACAAGAAAGCTCATAATTGTAACGCTAATTACCAAATAAAGAGGTTCAAAATAGTTCATATAACCGCCTATTCCCGAATTGATAAAACTTGCAATTCCGGTTATTACAACGTATAATGCCAATAAAACTGTCATGTTTTTCAGTATTTTCAGAAACAGCGCTTTCGTGGATTTTGTTTTATAAAACCCAAAATACCAGCAATCCAGTGCAAAAGCAAAAGCAAGGGCATATCCCAATACATTTTTTACATTATATAGTCCCATTCGTATCTGCATCGCATTTTCTGATACGCTCTGACCACTTAATCGAGTGCCTGAAAATATCATATATATTTCCAACATACACCAAAGACAATAAAATCCAATCATAGAATACGTTAAAATCTTATCTTTCTTCATTGAAATACCCCCTTTACCTTCTCTGAAAGGATTATAAGCTTGCCATTTTCAGTTTCGGACGATATCCTTCTTCCTCCAGTGCTTTCATAATTTCCTGCTTATGCTCTGTGCCAAAAGCTTCCAAAGTAATTTTTAATTCCACTGCCGCTGTTCTGTTGGTGCTTACAAACTGATTGTGCTCCAGTTTAATGACATTTCCTTGATGTTTTGCAATTACAGCCGCTACACGCACCAGTTCGCCCGGTTTATCCGGAAGAAGTACAGAAACAGTGAAAATTCTGTCTCTGGCAATGAGTCCGTTTTGTACCACAGATGCCATAGTAATGACGTCCATGTTTCCGCCGCTTAAAATGGACACTACCTTTTTATTCTGGAATTTCAAATGCTTTAACGCTGCCACCGTAAGAAGTCCTGAGTTTTCTACAATCATCTTGTGGTTTTCTACCATATCCAAAAAGGCAACAACCAGCTCTTCATCTCTTACTGTGATAATTTCATCTACATTTTTCTGAATATACGGGAAAATTTTCTCGCCCGGACGTTTTACTGCTGTACCGTCTGCAATGGTGTTCACCGTAGGCAGTGTCATAACTTCACCATTTAAAATAGATGCCTGCATACAGTTTGCGCCTTCCGGCTCTACTCCGATAACTTTAATATTAGGATTTAAAAGTTTTACCAAAGTGGAAACACCTGTTGCCAGACCGCCTCCTCCAATCGGCACTAAAACATAATCTACCAGAGGCAGCTCCTTGATAATTTCCATGGCAATGGTTCCCTGACCGGTTGCCACAGCAGGGTCATCAAAAGGATGGATAAAAGTATAGCCATGCTTTTCTGCCAGCTCATAAGCGTGGGCACATGCTTCATCATACACATCTCCGTGAAGAATGACTTCTGCTCCGTAGCTTTTTGTTCTCTCCACTTTAATCAGCGGTGTGGTTGTTGGCATTACAATAACTGCTTTTGCTCCAAAAGCCTTTGCGGCATAAGCCACGCCCTGTGCGTGATTTCCCGCAGATGCCGTAATCAAGCCTTTTGCTCTTTCTTCCTCTGAAAGAGTGCTGATTTTGTAATAAGCTCCTCTGATTTTATAAGCTCCTGTCACCTGCATATTTTCCGGTTTTAAATAAACCTTGTTTCCTGTACTTTTGCTGAAATAATCACTGTATACAAGCTTTGTTTCCTGTGTTACCTGTTTTACTACTTCTGAGGCCTCTTCAAATTTTTCTAATGTAAGCATGTGCATCTCCCCACTCTCTTTTAATTTTCTTGTGTATTGTTTTCCATATTAAACAGGGCATTTACAAATTCATCGGAATTAAATTTCTGCAAATCATCAATGCCTTCACCCACTCCGATATATTTTACCGGAATGTCTAATTCTGACTGAATTGCCACTGCAATACCGCCTTTTGCCGTACCATCCAGCTTTGTAAGAATAATTCCCGTAACATTTGCCACTTCGTTAAACTGACGTGCCTGTGCAAGTGCATTCTGTCCTGTTGTGCCGTCTAAAACTACCAGTGTTTCCAGATATGCTTCCGGATATTCTTTCTCAATAATGCGGTAAATCTTTCGAAGTTCCTCCATAAGATTTTTCTTATTATGAAGTCTTCCTGCCGTATCACAAATCAAAACGTCTGCATTTCTGGCTTTTGTAGCTGCAATTGCATCATATACCACAGACGCCGGGTCTGCTCCGTCCTGACCGCCAATAAGTTCCACTCCCGCTCTGTTCGCCCATTGAGTAAGCTGCTCTCCTGCTGCTGCACGGAAGGTATCTGCCGCTGCCATAATAACTTTTTTTCCCTGGCCTTTCAGCTTTCCTGCCAACTTTCCTACAGAAGTTGTTTTTCCCACACCATTGACACCGATTACCAGAATAACAGACTTACGATTTTCAAACTCATAAGCGGTTTCCCCTACCTGCATCTGCTCCTTAATACTGTCCATGAGAATTTTTTTACATTCCATAGGTTCTTTAATATGCTGTTTAGATACTTGTTCCTTTAAACGTTCAATAATAGCTGTTGTAGTGTTGATGCCAAGGTCACCCATTACTAAAATTTCTTCAATTTCTTCATAAAAATCATCATCAATACTGGAATAGCCACTGAAAATAGAGTCTATTCCCGAAACAATATTTTCTCTTGTTTTGGAAAGTCCTTCTACCAGCCGCTTAAAAAAGCCCTTCTTTTCTTTTCCTTCTGCCATTCTTACCTCCTATTTATCCAAGTCATTTTCAATAAGATCTACAGATACCAGCGTTGACACACCTTTTTCCTGCATGGTAATACCATACAAACGGTCTGCTGCTGTCATCGTACCTCTTCTATGTGTTATAATAATAAACTGTGTATTCTTTGTCAACTTATGAAGATATTTTGCATATCTTGTGACATTCGAGTCATCAAGTGCCGCCTCGATTTCATCCAGCAGGCAGAATGGAGATGGCTTCAGATTTTGGATGGCGAACAAAAGAGCAATAGCCGTCAACGCCTTTTCTCCACCGGAAAGCTGCATCATATTCTGTAATTTCTTTCCCGGTGGCTGAGAAATAATGCGAATTCCCGCCTCCAGAATATCTTCTTCCTCGTCAAGCTCCAGCGTACCCTTTCCTCCTCCGAAAAGTTCCTTAAATGCCTTATCAAATTCTATACGGATTTGTCCGAACTTTTCCTCAAACTGACGTCGCATTCCGGTATCCAGCTCATTAATAATTCCCTGTAAGGTTTCTTCTGCCTGAACTAAATCATCATGCTGCGTCTTCATAAAAGTGTGACGCTCCGACAACTCTTTATATTCCTCAATGGCATTGACATTGACATTTCCCAACTGCCTGATTTCGCTTCTCATATTGGAAATTGCACTTTTTATCTCTGCTCTTTCCTGTAATTCATCCGGCATATCAATCAGCGCCTGACTATATGTAATCTCATATTCCTCCCACATATAGTTTACCTGCGTTTCCTGATTTTCTTCCAGCTTTTCCTTCTGTCCCAGCAAACGATAGCTTTCCTTATCCAGCAAATTCATTTTTGCAGATAATTCATCTCTCTTTGAGAAAAACGCCTTATGCTCCTGTGTCATTTTCTCTTTTTGGGAAAGAGCTTCCTGCAATTTTTCTTTATCTTCTTCTTCCTCTTTTGCTGCAAGTGCTATTTCCTGACGGATTTTCTCAATGTCCGCTTCTTTTTTCAAGGCTTCCGCTTTGCCTTCTTCCATTCCTGCAAAAAGAGTTTCTTTCTGGTTCGTAAGATTTTCCAGTTCTTCCTTAATACGTCTTAAATTTTCCTGAATAAAGCCTTTTCTGGAAGTAATTCCTGCTCCCTCTAACTGACTTTTTTCCAGTTCCTTGGAAATATCCGTCTCCTGCTTTTTCTTACTTTCCAATTCTTCCTGCTTTTCATTAATGGATTTTTCCAGTTCTGCCTCCTGCCTTGCACTGGCCTCCATTTCTAATTGGATGGATTGGCTGTTTTCCTCGATTTCTTTTGCCTGCTTTTCAAGCTCTGCACTTTCTCTTTTTAAATTCTCATATCCCTGCTTAATCTCTGCTCTTTTATCTGACATGGAATTTAAGTTCATCTGCACCGTATTTTCCTGAATATACTGCTCCTGCAAGCTTTCCTGCATACGGGCAGCCTCGTCACGGAAGTGGTTCCGTTTATTGCGGTATTCTTCCAATGCCGTCTGTAATTTTTCAATATTCAACTTCAGCTTTTCTACATTTCCGTGAAGCTCATCAATTTCCCTTCGTCTTCCCAGAAGATTGCTGTTGTTCTTAAACGCACCACCGGTCAGAGAACCGCCGGGATTTAAGGACTCTCCCTCTATGGTAACCATACGAATGGTGTACTGGTATTTCTTTGCAATAGCAATTCCATGGTCAATGTGGTCTACTACCAAAGTTCTTCCCAGAAGATAATTTGCCAGACCTTCATACTCAGCCTCCACCTGAACCAAATCACTGGCAACGCCGATTACTCCCGGCTCTTTTAATGCTGCCGGATTATTAAAGGTCTTTTTGTTCTTCATACTTGTAAGAGGAAGAAAAGTCGCACGACCATATTTGTTTTTCTTCAGAAATTCAATCATTCCCTTGGCTGTATTCTCATTGTCTGTAACAATATTTTGAATACTGCCTCCCAAAGCCGTTTCAATGGCTGTCTCATAATTTTTTTCTACTTTTAAAAGGTCTGCCACAACGCCTTTAATTCCGGAAACATTTTTCTTCTGCTCCATAACACGACGGATACTGTTTCCATAGCCGTCATAACGCTCCGTAATATTCTTCAAAGACTCCAATCTGGAAGCTTCTCTGTGATAAGCAGTCTTTTCATTTTCCAACTGCTGTGTCGCTCTTGAAATTTCTGCCTGATATTTTTTAATCTGGTCTTCACAGCGGTTGCCCTGACGAATAAGCTTTTCAATGGTTTCTTCAATTTCCTGCTTCTGTACTTTATACTGTTCTTCAGAAGCATCTAACTGTGCAGCCTCACTTCGCAAGGTTAAATTTCTCTGATTTAAAGCAACCTTCCGAATAGAAATCTGCTCCATCATGGTGTCATAACGCTGTAATTTTCCTTTAATAGAAGCCCTTTGATTTAAAATTTCAATAATCTCATTTTTTCCGCTTTCAATGGCTTCTTCTAAATTGTGAATTTCAATGGCAATCGCCTTAAATGCTTCCTGTGCCTGAGACTGAACCTTTGAAAATTCTGCCGCCTTTTCCTCTAATTGAGATTTTTCTTCCAGATAGCCCTGTTCTTCTTTCTTTCTCTTATCGATATCCCCCTCTAAAGCAAGGGCTCTTTCCTGATACTGCGTTTCATTTTGCTTTGCAGAATGAATTTGCTCCTGCAACAAATGAATTTGGTTTTCCAAATTTTGTTTTTCTAGGGTTTTCTGTGTGGACTGCTCTCTGGACTTCTGAATTTCTTCTTCCAGTGTTTCCAGCTCTTTTTCCAAATTTTCATATTCTGTCTTGGTCACATCAAAGCTTTTACAGGTTTCTTCCAAATCAGACTGAGCAATCTCGTATTTCTCCTCCACAGCCTTTAACTGCTCCCGAATTCTTGCCATTTCCACTAGAAACATCTGGATATCCAGTTGCTTTAAGGCTTCCTTTTTCTTCAGATACACCTTAGCCGTCTCTGCCTGCTTCTCCAAAGGCGCTAATTGCCTTGTAAGCTCTGATAAAATATCATTGACACGGGTAAGATTTTGCTGTTCTTCCTCCAGCTTTTTAATGGCGGTATTCTTTCTTCTTTTAAACTTTACAATTCCTGCCGCTTCGTCAAAAAGCTCTCGTCTTTCTTCCGGCTTTCCGCTTAATATTTTATCAATCTGTCCCTGTCCGATAATGGAATAACCTTCTTTTCCAATACCCGTATCGTAGAAAAGCTCATTCACATCTTTCAAACGACAGGACGTTCCATTTAAAAGATATTCACTTTCCCCCGAACGGTACAGCCTTCGGGCAATCGTCACTTCCTGATAATCAATGGGTAATTTATGGTCGCTGTTATCCAGCGTAATTGCCACATAAGCAAAGCCCAGCGGTTTTCTCGTTTCTGTTCCCGAGAAAATAACGTCCTGCATGTTACCCCCTCGAAGCTGTTTGGCGCTTTGCTCACCTAAAACCCAGCGCACCGCATCGCCTACATTACTTTTCCCGCTTCCGTTTGGACCTACAATTCCCGTAATTCCGTTATGAAATTCAAATGTAATTTTATTGGCAAAAGACTTAAAGCCCTGCACCTCAATACTCTTTAAATACATAAGTCTCCCTTTTCATCTCTCAGCTTTTTAATGGCGCAGTAAGCTGCCTGCTGCTCTGCCGCCTTCTTGGTATGTCCGCAGCCTTCTCCCAGTTTTTTGTCACCCAGAAGCGCTTCCACATAAAAGGATTTATTGTGATCCGGCCCTTCTTCCTTTACCAATACATATTGTACGTCATCTTCATACTGTGCCTGTACAATTTCCTGAAGTGTAGTCTTGCTATCATAAAAGAGCTGTTTGTTCTCAATGTCATTTAAAATATATTTATGAACAAACTCTTTTGCATTAGCAAAACCGCCGTCCAGATAAATTGCGCCAATCATGGCTTCCATTGCGTCTGAAATAATGGAATTTCTGTTTCTGCCTCCTGTGGCTTCTTCCCCTTTGCCTAAAAGCAAATAATCTCCTAGGGAAATTTCCTTTGCACAGAGGGCAAGAGTAGGCTCGCATACAATACTGGCACGTTTTTTCGTCAGCTTTCCTTCCGGTAAATCTGCATATTGATAAAATAAAAATTCACTGGAAGTCAGCTCTAATACCGCATCTCCCAAAAATTCCAGTCTCTCATTATTTCCCTTATAAGCAATATGGTGTTCATTTGCATAAGAACTGTGAGTCAGTGCATTGACTAAAAGGTCAAAATTTTCAAATTCATATCCGATTTTCTTCTCCAGCTCTAAAAATTTCTTTGAATTCTTCATATCTGCTCCTTTATTCTCTTTCTTTATGATACAAAAATGTCCTCCCTTTATCAGAATACTTCTGATTTTGCGGGAAGACATTTCATTTTTATCCGATTAAACGCTTAATCTGTTCTACTGCATCTCCGACAGAAACAATTTGCTCTACTTCTTCTGTTGGGATTTCAATATCAAATTCTTCCTCGATACCCATCACAATTTGGAAAATATCCAGAGAGTCGGCACCCAAATCATCTACAAATGTGGTATCCCAAGTTACTTCCTCTGTATCCACATTTAAAACCTCTGCTATTATCTTCTGTAATTTTTCCAATTCCATGATATATCCTCCTAAATCTCCTCTTTTTTCTCTTGTACAGCAACCAGATTTTCACCTATACGCTGGCTGATACGCTGTTCTTTAAATGAAATACACTGAATAATGGCATTTTTAAACTCTGTTTCCTTGGAATTGCCATGGCACTTTACTACCAGACCTTTTAAGCCTAAAAGCGGTGCGCCGCCGTACTGGCTGGCATCAAAGGATTTCAGTGTTTTTTTCATGGCAGGCTTTACAAGAAGCGCCCCCATTTTACTGCGGAAGCTGGACATCATACTTCCTTTGATTTTAGATATCAAAGTAGCCCCCAGACCTTCATACAGCTTTAAAATCACATTTCCCACAAAGGCTTCCGATACAATAACATCTGCTGCCCCTGCCGGAATTTCTCTTGCCTCAATGCTGCCGATAAAGTTAATGTTCTTACACTCCTTCAGCAAAGGATAGGTTTCTTTTACCAGAGCATTTCCTTTTTCTTCTTCTACACCAATATTTACAATTCCCACTCTGGGATTTTTCACACCCATAACATGCTCCATATAAATAGAACCCATACGGGCAAACTGTACCAAATGAGAAGCCCTTGCATCTACATTTGCTCCACAGTCAATAAGTAAGGATACCCCGTCTTTCGTTGGGATAAGGGGAGCTAACGGCGCTCTCTCCACACCTTTAATTCTTCCTACGATTGTAGTACCTCCTACCAGTATAGCGCCTGAGCTTCCCGCGGATACAAAAGCATCTGCCTCGCCCTGCCTTACCAGCTTCATTCCTACTACAATAGAGGAATTTTTCTTTCCACGGATAGCGGCTACCGGCGGTTCTCCTGTTTCAATAACCTCGCTTGCTCCTACAATGTGAATTCTTTCCTTGGGATAGGTACAGGATGCTAATTCTCTCTCCAGAATTTCCTGTTTACCCACTAAATAAACTTCCACATTGTCCTTTTCCTTTACAGCAGCTACCGCACCTTTAATCGCTTCGGAAGGAGCATAATCACCGCCCATGGCATCCACAGCCACCTTTATCATTTCTTCCATGTTGTGCCTCCTGTTATATCTAACATGATTTTACTAAACATCTATAAAAAATGCAAGGACTCTCCTAAGAGAATCCTTGAAAACATCATAATTTTAAATTATTCTGTCGGCTGCTCCTCCGGTGGTGTAGTTTCCTCTGTTGTTTCGCTTCCTTCGGCTGCCGCTCCCTCTGCTGTTTCATCTGAAGCTCCTGCATCCTCTGTCGGTGTTTCTTCCGGAGTTGTCTCCTCTGTCGGTGCTTCTTCCGGAGCTGCTTCTGATACAATTACTTCCATTGTCTCACTGGTTACTCTGTTTGTAGAACTTCCAATGGTATTGATGGCAACCACATAATAATAAACCGTACCTACTTCGTTGGTAGGCGGTGTAAAGCTACTGGAGGTTTCTCCTTCGATAACTGTACCGCCGCCGTTGGTATTGGTTAAACTCTTATACCACTGATAGGAGATTGCTCCATTGTCGGAAGCTGTTGCCTCTACCTGAAGCGCTTCTGCTTCTGTATCCTTTGTGTAAGTAACAGAACCGCTTAAATTTGTTGTCCACTGTGGTTTTTCCACCGGCACTTCCGGTTCTGCCTCCTTTTTCTCCGCCTCTTTATTTTCTTCTTTCTTTGAGTCGGATTTTTCTAATACTTTATCGAATATTTTTTCAGCTTTACAACCGGTCATAGGAAGCGCCATACATCCAATCGTTAAGACAACCATTCCTTTTTTCAGCCATTTGTTCTTCACTGTTTCTTCCTCCTTAGACAAATAACTCTCTGCGTCTCCTATATTAACTTATTTTTATAAAAATCGCAAGTTTTTCTTTCTAAATATTACATAAATATTACATTTTCGCATCTGCTTCCACATTTTTTAAAAGCTCCTCTACTTCTTTGCCTTCTTTCAGAAAAGATGCTTCCTCATCTTCACATATTCCCTGAACAAGCATTTTTTTCAATTTCAGCCCAAAGCCCTTTTCTGTTTTCTTCGTTTTGATATGGCGATACAACGGAGACTTGTTGATTTCCCAGTTCTTTGTCAGAGATTTCATCATAGGAAGCAATATCTTCAAACATTTCACTTTATCCTTCTGAGACAAATATAATTGAAAATGCGCTGCGTAAGAATAATATTCCCATAAATCAAACAATTTGGCTGCCTGTTTTGACACTTCTGCAAAATATTCGGCATCCTCTGTCCGACCTTGCTCCAGTGCAAGCTCCAGCATTACCATTAAGATATTCTGCACTTCATTGACAGATGAAAATAATTTTTCTTCTTCTAATTTGGCGGCTTCCTCTAATCTTCCGCAGGAACGAAAAAGCTTTATTTGCAACTGTTTTTTGTCCACAGCATTCTTCTCCGGCAGAGTTTGGAGCATTTCTTCTGCTTTTTCGTATTCTTTTCGTTCAATATATTTGGAAATCAACATGCACTGAGCCGTGTTCTTTTCGTTCTGGTTTGGACTATTTAATACCCGATGATATAAGGCTTCGATTTCTTTTCCGTATGTTTCTAAATCTTTTCTGCCTTCCTTGCTGTACATCCCTGCTCCTTCTAAAAACATCGCCACATTTAATATTAAGGGATAGCATACGGGATATTCTCTGATTTTCTCCATAGCGATTTCGTAGACCTTCAAAAATCCCTCTTTTTCCAGTAAATCCGATAAGCAGTTTAAGAAAATTGCAATTTCTTGTTCCGTCAATTCCTCTTTAAAGGATAACAAAGTGTTTAAATCCGTTTCTAAAATTCTTGCCAATGCAGGCAAAATAGTGATGTCGGGATAAGAAGTTCCCTTCTCCCATTTATTAACTGCCGGTGCAGTAACTCCCAGATAATTCGCCACCTGCTCCTGAGTTAAATTTCTCTCTATACGCCGCTGCCGAATGATTTCATTTATTTTCATACGCTTATACCTCATATCAAATTTTCTCTTTTGAATATTATAACAAGGGGAGACTGTCGGCACAATTAACTGTGGTTTAATTTTGAAACGAGAAATTTAACCGGTCGTTAAAAATCTCTTATTTTCCATCTTGATTTTTCATCCCTTTTATGATAAGTTGTATTTTAGTGATCAGGTTTCAGAAACCTTGCGAGGTCTGAGGCCGCGGGAGGACCTGCGGGCTCTCCTTTTTTATTTTATAAAAAAGAGCTCACGAAATGTATTAACCATTATCTATATACTTCAACACGCATCTGTCGTTCTAGCTTATACAGCTTCATGGGTTTTCCTGAAAATTGGGAGAATATTACGCAATACAAATTATAGAAAAAAAGGACTACGCATGGCTGTCTGCGTAATCCCTCTATATTTATCTTTATGCAGTTCTTTTTAACGGTCTGAATACTCCTGTCTGCTCAATTACCTTTGTAATACTAAAGAAGATAAAAGAGTCAATCGGCCACATAATTACATTCTTTAACGCACGCATAGGCAGTAATGCAAGAAATCCTTTTCCGTAAAGCATATCCAGCCACAATGTACTTAAAATAACGTTTACTACTAAAAATACAACAAATTTTGCAGCTAATACTCTCTTTAACGTTAATTTCTTCTTATAATAGAAACAACCATAAATGAGAGATGCTAAAATTGCGTTAAAAGTAAAACCAAAGAAAAACGGTCCATCAGGCTTCATAAAATATTTTACCACATCCAAAATTCCCGCAAACAAGCCGCCTGTAACAGGACCGAATAAGTAGTCTGCCAGCTGGTTTGGAATACCGGAAAAACCGATTTTAATATATGGTCCAATGGTAATGGACGCCACCTGATTTAAAATTAAAGATAAAGCTGCAAACATGGCACATACAGATAATGCCTGAACCTTCTTCAACTCTTTTGCTGAAGATAAAAAAATGTTCTCTTTTGAATTATTTTTGAACATAAAAAAAATACCTCCTTCATCAAAACTACCACAATAGGAGATAATCTCAGCCTTATCTTCTGTTGCAGCGAGATGCGAGTTTGTACACCGTAAGATTTACCTTTTCGTCCTTCCAGCAACTCTCTATCCGGAGGGCACTTTACGCATACAAATCTACTCTGCAGTTTTTTCTTACTTAACCATAATAATCGATACAGACAAAAAAAGCAATAAAAATTTTATTTATTTTTAATATTTATAAACAGAACTATTTTATTTGTGCTATACTTAGGCATCATAGCTTTTTATAAGGAGGACACAACTGATGAATACGAGTATCCGTAAAGCCAACGCTTTAGATTACCAGCAAGTTGAGCAACTTATGCAGCAGGTTCATATCCTGCATGCAAACTGGAGACCTGATATTTATAAGCATTGCTCTGTGATCTTATCAGAGGAACGATTTCTTGAACATATTAAAAACGAAGAAATTGTGGTATTGGAAAAAGAAGGCTCTGTTATAGGTATAATGATTTATCTTACCCGAAACATATCCGGCGGACCTATGCAGGACAGAAAAGTGTTATTCATTGACGCCTTAGCTGTGGATGAAAAGGAACGTGGAAACGGTTTTGGACATCAGCTTTTAGATTACCTTGTCCGTCTCTATAAAGATTTACAGTACGACGGATTAGAATTACAGGTAAATGCCAAAAATCTTCCCGCCATGGAATTGTATACAAAATATGGTTTTACCCCCAAAAGCATCAATATGGAGTTACTGTAAAAAGGAAAAGCTGTTACATTAAGCGATTTTCTACTTAATGCAACAGCCCCCTTCTTATCCATTAAGGCTTATATCTTCTATTTTATACCTAAAGTCAGAATTTCAAATGGTTTCAATACCACATGATACATTCCGTCTTCGCTTACTTCCAGACCTTCTTTTTCTTCCTCAATGACATTACTCTTATACATGTTTTCCATCCAATTCTGTTTCTGAATTTGGATTTCACGAGGTAATTCTGTAACATTTACAAAACGAACCATAATGTCAGAACCATCCTCCTGCTGTTTCAATCCACTGAAGTTTACTCCTTCTCCTATCCAGTTAAAGAAGCCTTTTTCCTGTGGATAAGCACCTGCATGGATACTTGTAGGAACTGCCATCAGTTCATTCTGGAACTGATATCCCAACGTATAAGCATTTAATTTTTCTCCATCTGCAAATGGCAGAATTTCATAAGAAAGTGTATAAGTTCCCTGCATCTGTGCCTTTGGAGTCGGGAAATATCCCCAGTCTCCCAGTTCTCCGATGCAACGAAGAAGTGTAACTGCAATGGCGTTTTCCATATCCGGCAGTACCTCATACTCATAAAGACCATGATTGGCAATCAACATACCATCTTTTTCACCCTGTATTGCCACAAAGCTCTGCTGACGGTCACAGCCACTTGGATTTTCCCACTGTTTACTGTGACGGTTGTTTCTTTCCACTACTTCAAAAGCAGAGTCTGCAAAATGTGTATCTGCTTTCAAGCCCGTTGGAATTACAACACGTACTCTGTGGTCTTTTGCTGTATTATGGATTGTTGTCTGCACTTTCAAACTCTTAGCGGATTTCTCCAAAGTAAGCTCTGTTTCGATTGCCAGTTCAACCATTTTATCGCTGCGGCCGATATGGCGGTTATAGCACTCTTGGAAGGATTTCTGCGCAATTTCCAATTCTTTTGCAGCGCTTTCCGGTACTTCTATGCTCTGGCAGATATGATATTTTGCACAGAATGGAGTATCTTCTGTAAGAGTGATTTTTGCCGGTTTATTCTGTGTTGTAATCGCCTGACCGTTTGTATCCTGCACATAAATGTATTCGTTTCCGATATCACCGGTATCTTCATAATATCCAATCTGGGAATATACACGTCCTGTTTTTAAATTTGTAAGTGTATAGCTTCCGTCTTCGTGAATTTTCACACGGATATTTTCATTTTCCATTGTATTGCTGCCGCTAATCAATGTCTTTTTATCATCTGTCTGTTCTGCCGCTGTTTCCTCCAAATGATATACACGGTATCCCATTGCCGGAACGTCTTTTGCTTCAAAAGTCACACGAACCTGTCTTGCCATATAAGGCTGGCGGAACTTATCATCAGGAAGTAAATAGTCAAAGGCTGTGCCAATATCTTCCATCTTAGCTTCTACGGTATTGCCGTTCATATCTTTTAATACAAATACAGGCAATTCCATATTCTGCATTTCCCAGTAAGCTTTTTCCTGAATATTCTCAAAGCATCTGTCTACGTCTAATACAACGCTTACCACATCTGTCTTGTCCCAACCGGTAAAGTTGTATACTGCAAATGGAAGTACCTTTCCGTTTTCGCTGCTCAGATTTGAGGTATCTATCTGCTCTGCCAAATATTCCATACTTTCTTTGCACAACTGCTCTGCTACCTGTCTGCTCTTTACAAAACGAATGGCTACTTCATCATTTACTTCATCTACATTGCAACTGCAAATACTGTCGTGTGGGTGGTTCTGCATCAGAACCTTCCAGCTATATTCTAAGAGCTCCTTCGGATATTTCTTTCCTGCCAGTCCTGCCAAAACTGCTGCCGGTTCTGCCTTACGTTCCAACGCTGTTTCGCCCTTTCTGTTTAACAGTTTTAAGTCAACTCTGTTGGAAGCGGTATTCACCAGTGTAAAACGTCCGTCTGTTTCCTGACTTGTTAATTCTCCTTTTACAACAGAAATATTTTCCCCAAGTTCTTCTTTTACGGCTTTTACATAAGTTTCAAAATCAGAATGGATAAATTCAATTTCCGGATATAATTTTCTGGCTGTTTCAATAGCCTGTGACAAGTCCTTCTGTACCGGCTGATGGTCACATCCATTCATAAAGAGGAGATGGCTGGTTCCTGCATATTGTCTTACGTCTGCAAGCTTCTTATCCCAGAATTTCTTCGCTTCTTCCGGCTCAACAGGAATTTCCATTCCGTTATTATACCAGTTTGGGAATAAAATACCCAATAATGTGCTTCCGTCCGGTGACTGCCAGTTAATTTCGGAATATGCAGTTTCGTAAGTTCCTTTTTCCAAAGTTTCGTTATTAAAACCAATGGATTTTACTCCACGTCCAAAAGCAACTGCTTCCATGCCTGCCTGTGCAAGCACCTGTGGCATCTGTCCTGCATTTCCAAAAGCGTCCGGAAAATATCCGATTGGACATAATTTTCCTAATTTCAGCGCTTCTTTGCGACCTGTTAATAAGTTTCGAACACAAGCCTCTCCGCTTGTCAGGAATTCATCCTGTAACACATACCAAGGTCCTGCTGTAAGCTTTCCTTCTTTAACTAATTTTTTAATTCTCTCCTGCTGTTCCGGTTTGATTTCCAGATAATCATCATACGCAGCAGTATATCCGTCCATGTGGAAGCTGCGATAATTTTCGTCATTTTCCAGCAAATCGGATGCTGTATCCAACAAATCCACCAGCTTCATTCTGTGTTTTTCAAATGCCATGTACCATTCTCTGTCCCAATGAGAATGTGAAATAATATGTACTGTTGTTTTCATCTCATTTACCACCTTTTCATATTTTCTCACATGATAGTTTCTATTGTATTTGATATATCATATATTAACTTTTCCATGGAAATTTGTCAATATAAATATAGAATTTGACATATCAAACCGGATATTATAAAATAAGAATAGAACAAATTAACCAATACATTTTCAGAAAGATGGAAATTTATGAAACAAGGAAATTCAAGTAAACCAAAATATGAAAGAATAAAAGAAGACATTCTTGCTCAAATTCGCAAAAACGATTTTTCTTATTCAGAACCCCTCTGTACAGAGAAACAATTATCCGAGCAATATCAAGTCAGTCGAATTACAGCCAAGCATGCGCTGACAGATTTAGAACAAATGGGTGTTTTATATCGAAAACGAGGTGTAGGCAGCTTCGTCGCTCCAAATGCAGCAAATAATTTAAACCGCCTTACGCCGCCAAAGCATATCACTTCAAAAATGGTATCTTTCCTCCTTCCTTTTGACATCACAAAAGGAGGAATGTTTAAGACTGTTGAGGTGGTAAATAATACCTTAAATGCTAACGGATGTATTATGAGCATTTATGTATCCGGTGCAAAGGAAAAGTCTAATTTGCGTCTTCTCCTCTCACAAAATCTTTCCGGACTCATTTACTATCCTGAGAGAGATAAAATTCATCTGGAGCTTCTCAATGAATTTGTTTTTATGAATATACCGATTATTGTAATCGATAAGACAACCGATTGTCCCTATATTCATAATATTGTTTCAGACAACTTTGAGGGCGGAAGATTATTAGGCGAACACCTCATTCAGTTGGGACATCGCAACATCACATTTTTTACAACTGCACCATTGGAAGAAACTTCAACTGTCCGAAACCGCTTTGCCGGATTTCTTCATGCTTTACATGAAGGAGGTATTCAGCCAAATTCTTCCAATTTTGTCTATTATCCTCATAAGCTTACAGAAGAAGACTGCTTTGCCTCAAACAGCAATTCCCTTCAGGATACCTTACGCAGTTTATATCAGGCAGGAACGACGGCGATTATTGCCGAGAATGACCGTGTTGCACAACTGCTGTCCATGACCTGTAAAGCTATGGACATTCGTATTCCCGAAGACATCAGCCTTTGCGGATTTGATAATGATGACGCCATTCGCAATCTGAATATCACCACCATCGGTCAAGACTTCACACGCATGGGACAGGAAATCGGACACATATTTACAGAGTCTGTGAATAATCCTGATTATCCCATACAGAAAATCACAATTCCGGTAGAGCTGTTCCCCCGCAGTTCCACCAATGCACCTCGAATACTTTTATAAATTCATAGAAAAAAGACTGTTTCCTTAAGTACAAACAAAAAATATTTGTTGCTTAATAAAACAGTCTCTTTTTTACTCTCTCTAAACACAAAATAGAGGGCAGTGAAATAAATCACAACCCTCTATCTTACAGGAAATCTTATGCTTCCTCTGTTTTAATAATTTCTTTTTTATTGTAGCTTCCGCATGCACGGCAAACTCTATGAGGCATCATTAAAGCACCACATTTGCTGCATTTTACTAAGTTTGGAGCACTCATTTTCCAGTTTGCACGTCTTTTATCTCTTCTTGCTTTAGAAGATTTATTTTTTGGACATATAGACATAGGTTACACCTCCTTAAATTTGCTAAATATATCACTGATTACCGCCATTCGGGGATCTGGACTTGTCTGGTCACATTCGCATGAACCTTCATTCAAATCTTTGCCGCATTTGGGGCAAATTCCCCGGCAGTCCTCTTTACATAGAACCCTTAAAGGCCAATGGATTAAAATCTCATTATGCACTAACTGCTCTACGTCCAGGCTGCAACCTGTGACATAATTAATTTCATCTAAGTCTTTTATCCTGTCTTCCCTCGAAGCCTTCATGTCAATTTCTTCCGATATGTCAACCTCAAATTCAGTGGGAACATCCTTTAAGCACTTATCGCAAGGTAGCGCAAGAACAATTCTGCCCTTTGCCTCTATTTTGACAACCTTCTTACCTGTATTGACTAAAGTCACACAGATTGGCTTTTTTTCAATAACCGGGAAACTTCCCAGCTTTGATTGAAAGAAATCCATGGAAACAGGTGCTTCAACAACCTGTGTCTTTCCTTCTATGGATAAAATTTCTGATAAATCAATTAGCATAATAGTCTCCTAATCACACCTTGTAAATTATACATAGGGATTTACAGTTTGTCAACCATTATTTTGAAACTAATTCGGCAGTTTCCTGACAAATAGCTAATTCTTCATTTGTAGGAACGATTGCTACTGTTACTTTAGAGTCCGGAGTAGAGATGATTTTGTTCTCTCCTCTTGTCTGGTTTGCTTCTTCATCCAATGTAATTCCAAGGTATCCTAAGCTTTTTACTACTGCTTCACGTACAGGAATTGCGTTTTCACCGATACCGCCTGTAAATGCAATGGCATCTACACCGTTCATAGCTGCTACATAAGAACCGATATATTTTACAATTCTGTAACATAAGCAGTCTACTGCACGTTTTGCATCTTCGTTACCCTGTTCTCTTGCTTCGTTTAAGTCACGGAAGTCACTGGAAAGCCCTCTGGAAAGTCCCAGTAAACCGGATTTTTTGTTCAGGATATTTACCATTTCTGTTACGTCAATGTTTTCTTTTTTGCAGATAAAGTCAAGAACTGCCGGATCCAAGTCACCGGAACGTGTTCCCATAACAAGACCTTCCAATGGTGTAAGTCCCATAGAAGTATCTACACATTTACCGTTTACAACTGCACTGATGGAAGAACCGTTTCCTAAGTGAGCTACGATAACTTTAGAGTTATCAGGATCTAATCCTAAAAATTTGATTGTTTCTTTGGATACAAATCTGTGAGATGTTCCGTGGAAACCATATTTACGAACTTTATATTTATCATAGTATTCGTAAGGAATTGCATACATATATGCTTTTTCCGGCATTGTCTGATGGAAAGCTGTGTCAAATACGGCTACGTTTGGTTTGCCCGGCATCAATTCCATACATGCACGGATACCCATTAAGTTTGCAGGGTTGTGCAGAGGTCCTAAATCGCAGCATTCTTCGATTACGGAAATAACTTCGTCGTTGATAATGCAGGAGTCAGAAATTTTTGCTCCGCCGTGAAGTACACGATGTCCGATTGCTTCTACTTCATCTAAGCTTTTTAAAACACCTGTATTTGGATTTACTAAAGCATCTAATACCATTTTAATTGCTTCAGTATGAGTAGGCATTGCTGCTTCTGTTACTTCTTTTTCTCCGCCTGTTGGCTGATATACTAATCTTCCGTCAATTCCAATACGTTCACATAATCCTTTTGCTGCTACTGCCTCTGTTTCAGAGTTGATTAACTGGAATTTCAGTGATGAACTTCCGCAGTTTACTACTAATACGTTCATATTCTCTTCCTCCGATATCTTAAGATAATCTATATACAGATTGCTCTGTAATTCTGGTCATTTTGACCATTTCTATTTTTTATTATACACTGTTTCTTTAACACAAACAAGAGAAGCTTTTAGATTTTCTCGGAAAAGCTCTCTTATTCTTGTATTATTTTCCAAACATTTTTATAAAACAGAAAACTATTGTCAGTTTTCTGCTTTTTCCTGTATACTACATACTAGTGTACTGTATCATTCACCAGAAAACGGAGGTACTTTATGAAAAAAGCAGTGGGCATTATCGCAGAATATAATCCTTTTCACAAAGGACATGAATATCAGATCCGACAGGCAAAAGAAAAGACAGGGGCAGAAATTGCCGTTATTTTAATGAGCGGAGATTTTGTACAGCGAGGTACTCCTGCCATTTTCGCAAAACACCAAAGAACAGCTATGGCTCTTTTAGGAGGGGCTGACATTGTTTTCGAGCTTCCTTCCTTTTATGCCTGCGGCAGTGCAGAATATTTTTCATCAGGAGCAGTTTCTATTTTCAATGCCTTAAATTCCATTGATTTTCTATGCTTTGGAAGCGAAAGCGGCGAAATAGATACCTGCCGCTTTTTGGGAGCGCTTCTTGCAGACGAACCAGAACTTTATAAAGAAAAGTTACGCAGTTTTTTAAAACAGGGACTCTCTTTTCCTGCTGCCAGAAAATCAGCATTGACGGAATATTTGAAAGAGAAGAACATTCCATTTTCCGAAGATTTTTTAGATACTCCAAACAATATTTTAGGTATCGAATACTGTAAGTCTCTCGCTGCTCAAAACAGCAGTATTGTTCCTGTTACCATAAAAAGAATTGGCAGCGCTTACCATGAGACTTCTCTGTCTTTATCTTATCCCAGCGCTTCCGCCATACGCAAAGAGCTTGCTGCCACTTGGAATACTCAGAAATCCCTTTCTGATACCTTGAAAGATGCGCAGCCTCCTGCTGTAAAGGATTACCTGTGCTCTGTATTGGAAAAAGAAGCTTTCCTCACAGAAAATGATTTCTCGGTACTTTTAAAATATGAACTGATGAAAAGCACACCGGAAAGTCTGTGTGCTTTTTCCGATATGTCCCCTGATTTAGCCAGACGGATTTATCACCATCTGAATACCTTTGAAACCTTTACAAAATTTGCAGAGCAATTAAAAACAAAAGAGCTGACTTACACCCGCATTTGCCGGGCTTTACTCCATGTATTATTAAATATTCCCTCTGATTTGCCTGCTGTTTCTCCTGCGTATGTAAGACTGTTAGGATTTAAAAAAGAAAGCTCTTCCTTTTTGCGTACTTTACAGAAAAGCAACGATATTCCAATTATTACAAAAGCCGCCGATTACAGAAAATTGTTGCCAAAAGAAGCCCACTCTCTTTTTGAAAAAGATTTGTTTGCTTCCAATCTCTACGAAACAGTAAAATGTAATAAAAAACCGGCAGCCTTTACAAACGATTTGCAAAAGCCGCCGATTATTCTTTGATTTTTCTTAATTTTTAAAGCTGTGAATTGGCGCAGGTATTCTTCCCTTACGGCTGACAAAAGCCTCACAGGAATATGGATTGACCGGCATAATCGGTGCATATCCCAGTAAACCGCCGAATTCAACAGTTTCTCCTACACCTTTTCCGATAACAGGAATAATACGGACTGCTGTTGTCTTCTGGTTTACCATACCGATTGCACATTCATCTGCAATAATACCGGAAATGGTAGATGCCTTTGTATCTCCCGGAATAGCAATCATATCCAGTCCTACGGAGCATACACAAGTCATGGCTTCCAGTTTTTCAATGGTTAAAGCATTGGCTACCACAGCGTCAATCATACCTTGATCCTCGCTTACAGGAATGAAAGCTCCGCTTAATCCACCTACATAAGAAGAGGCCATAACACCGCCTTTTTTCACCTGATCGTTTAACAGAGCCAACGCTGCTGTTGTTCCCGGCGCTCCCGCATACTCCAGACCGATTTCACAGAGAATATCTGCCACACTGTCTCCAATCGCCGGTGTAGGCGCAAGAGATAAATCTACAATTCCAAAAGGAATGCCAAGGCGTTTAGACGCTTCCTGTGCCACCAACTGACCTACACGAGTTACCTTAAACGCTGTCTTTTTAATAGTCTCACAGAGAATTTCAAAGCTTTCCCCACGTACTTGCTCCAAAGCTGTTTTTACAACGCCCGGACCGGAAACGCCTACGTTAATAATGGCATCCGCCTCTGTTACCCCATGAAAAGCTCCTGCCATAAAAGGATTGTCATCCGGCGCATTACAAAATACCACCAGCTTCGCACATCCTAAAGAGTCGTCTTCTTTGGTTGATTCTGCTGTTTCCAGTACAATTTCCCCCATAAGACGAACTGCATCCATATTGATACCTGTCTTTGTAGAACCGAGATTTACGGAACTGCACACTCTTTCCGTACAAGCCAAAGCCTGCGGAATAGAGCGAATTAACAGCTCATCTGCCTGTGTCATTCCCTTACACACTGTTGCGGAATATCCGCCGATAAAGTTCACTCCCACTTCCTTTGCAACTTTGTCTAATGTCTTTGCCAGAGTCACAAAGTCTTCAGGAGTTTTGCAGGCAGCGCCGCCTACAAGGGCAATGGGTGTAATGGAAATTCTTTTATTTACAATGGGAACTCCAAACTCCTTTGAAATGTCCTCTCCTGTTTCTACCAGACGGCTGGCAAGACGGGTAATCTTTTCATAAATTTTACGATTTAATTCCTGTAAATCTGCATCAATACAGTCTAAAAGACTAATTCCAAGTGTAATGGTACGAACATCCAGATTTTCCTGTTCAATCATTTTGTTCGTTTCATTTACCTCATACATGTTAATCATAGTAATTTCCTGTCCTTTCTTCCTGCCATCTTTTAAATACGGTGCATTTTTGTGAAAATATCTTCTAACTGTGCATGAATAACAACACCGATTTCTCTGCCTACTGCATCCAGTTCTTCGGAAATTACACTGATTTTCTTGGAACACATACTGGTGTCTGTAATCATCATCATATTAAAGTATCCGTCTACAATGGTTTGTGTGATGTCTAAAATATTGATATTGTTTTCTGCAAGGTAAGTACAAACCTTTGCTGTAATACCTACGGTATCCTGTCCTACTACTGTGATAATGGTTTTTTTCATGCTTCTGTCCTCATTTCTTTTATTTTTATACTGTCACTAAATCGGAAACCTGCTCTCTGTGCGCTACCATAATTTTAAAATCCGTAGATTTCCATGGGTTTTCTCCCATAGTAACTTCGGAGCATACAGTTTCATAAGCAAGGGCTTCATAATTATTTTCCCGACTTAAATGTCCTAAAAAAACAGCTTTCATCCGGTCGTGTAAAAGTCTGCATAAAAGACGCCCTGCCGTTTCATTGGAAAGGTGTCCCCTTTTTCCTAAAATACGCTGCTTCAAATAATACGGGTAGCTTCCCACCTGCAGCATATTCACATCGTGGTTGGCTTCTAAAAGAAGCACATCAAGACCTGACAGATTTTCAACAATATACTCGTCATAATATCCCAAGTCTGTTGCAATCCCTACGGATTTTTGTCCTTGATTTACTCGATATCCTACCGGTTCTGCCGCATCATGGGATATTGCAAAGGGTTGTACCTCTAAGTCTCCCACCTGAAACTTTTTATTTGCCTCAATAGGATGAAAAAGTCCCTCCGGCATCTTTCCCAAAGAGCTCATTCCTTGCATTGCCTCCATAGTTCCTCTGGTACAATAAATGGGAATTTTATGCTTTCTGGAAATCACACCCAGCCCTTTGATATGGTCGGAATGTTCATGGGTAATCAAAATACCGTTACAGTCGCCTGTGGTATGGTTAATACTGCGAAGTCCTTCTTCAATACGCTTTCCGCTAATTCCCACATCTACCAATAAACCGGTGGTATCGCTTCCAACATAAATACAGTTACCGCTGCTTCCGCTGGCTATACTACATAAATTCATAATAAGTTCTCATCTTTCGCTCAATTTGAAGATAAGTATGCGCTACATCTTCATCGTTGTATAACTGGAAGTCGCATCGAGCTTCAAACTCCTCATCCGGAAGCTGATTTGCCATCATACGCTGAATTTTCTCATCGGAATATCCTCTGTCATGACGCAGCCGCTCCATACGCACTTCTTTTTCGCAATAAATATACCACATCTCATCACAAATTTCATCATATTTTTCTTCCAACAGCAGAGCCGACTCAATAAAGAAAAATTCTGTTTCTTCTTTTTTTGATTTTTCAATTTCTTTTAAAATATATTTTTTTACAGCAGGATGTATAATCGCATCCAGTTTTTTCAGCATTTCCGGATCTTTAAACACAATAGAAGCAATGGCTTCTCTGTTTAAAGAAGTATCCTCTTTTACAATCCATTCCCCAAACAACTGAATAACCGGTTCATAGCAGGAGCGTCCCGGCATCATCAATAAGTGCCCCACGTCGTCTGCCTTTACAATTCGGCTGTCAAAATGTTCTTCTATATAATTTAATACCGCACTTTTTCCTGAACCTACTCCGCCTGTCACTCCTATAATTCTCATACCCATTCCTCCTTTGTAAATCTGCTATTTTGCTTCGTACCAGTTATTCCCTGTGTGCATATCAATCTCAAGAGCAACTGATAAGTGTGCCGCCTCTTTCATCTCCTGCTCCAAAATAGTAGAAACCTCCTCGATTTCCTCTTTTGCTGTTTCAATTAAAAGCTCATCATGTACCTGCAAAATCAATCTGGATTTTAAATGTTCTTCTTTTAACCGCTTATTTACCCGTATCATGGCAATTTTAATAATATCTGCCGCAGTTCCCTGAATTGGAGAGTTCATGGCTACCCTTTCTCCAAAAGAACGCTGCATAAAATTGCTGGATTTTAATTCCGGTACAGGTCTGCGTCTGTGAAATAGTGTAGAAACATAACCTTTTTCCTTTGCTTCTTCCACCAGTCCGTCTAAAAATCCTTTAATTTTCGGATAAGTTTGAAAATAGCTTTCGATATACTGAGCAGCTTCTTTTCTGCTGATGCTCAAATCCTGACTAAGTCCAAAAGAGCTGATACCATATACAATTCCGAAGTTTACGGCTTTTGCATTTCTTCTCTGAAGGGGTGTCACTTCATCAAAAGGAATGTGAAAGACCTGTGAGGCTGTAATTCTGTGAATATCCTGCGCTTCTTGGTATGCCTGAATTAACTTCTCATCTCCTGACATGTGTGCCAGCACACGAAGCTCAATCTGAGAATAATCTGCATCTAAAAATACAAAGCCGTCTTTTGGAATAAAAACTTTTCGAAGCATTCTTCCCAATTCGGTACGCACCGGTATGTTCTGTAAGTTAGGCTCTGTGCTGCTAATTCTGCCGGTTGCCGTGATGGTCTGATTAAAAGTAGAATGTATTCTGCCATCTTCGGCAATATAATTAGCAAGCCCGTCTGCATAAGTGGATTTTAACTTCGTAAGCTGTCTGTACTCTAAAATATCTGCTACCAGCTTATGCTCGGGAGCTAATTTTTCCAGCACATCTGCTGCTGTGGAATATCCTGTTTTTGTCTTTTTTCCTCCGGGAAGCTCTAATTTTTCAAATAAAATTACGCCAAGCTGTTTCGGCGAGTTGATATTAAATTCTTCTCCTGCCTGCTCCCAGATTTCTTTTTCCAAAGCTTCAATGCGGACCTTTAACTTTTCTCCATACTCCTTTAACGCCTCTGCCTCTACTAAAATACCCTCTTTTTCCATATCTGCAAGGGTAAACAAAAGTGGCATTTCCATATCCGTATAAAGCTCTTTCATATTTTCCTTTTCCAGAGCTTCAAGAAGCGGTGTTCTGGATTTCAAAGCAGTATATGCCATATAGCAGACGCTTTTTGCTAGTTCTTCTTCCTTTTCATTGGCAGCTTTTGCATAAGATAATTTCCCCAGCAAGTCTTCCTTGGCAGGAAGCATTTCGCCTAAAAATTCTTTTGCAATATCGTCGTAAGTGTATTCTGACTTCAAAGGGTTTAAAAGATAAGCTGCAAGTCCTGCATCAAACATATCACTATGGGATTTCAAATCCATATAGTGCAGCATTGCCTTAATGTTTAAAGAAGCAATTAGTTTTCCCTCATAGCAAAGCTCCTGTGCTTTTCCGATGAGATATTCTTCTGTCACAAAGCCCTGCGGCAAAATGCTGTATACCTCTGTTTCTTCTTCTCCCCATGCCAGACCTAAGCCTAAAATCTGTCCTTTTTCTTCTAAAAGCTCAATACCTACCACAGGTTCTTTTAAAGCCTTCTTGAAAATTTCCTCTGTCTCAGTAAAATCTATAATATATCGAAAGCTTTCTTCTATTTTATTTTCTTCTCCTGTATCCTCAAAACGCGAAAGGAAATTTTTAAATTCCAATTCTTTAAAAAACTCATACGCCTCCGGTGTATAAAGATTGTGAATTCTCGCACCTTCCCAGTCGTATTCAATGGGACTGTCAATGCAGATTGTTGCCAGTTCTTTACTTAACACAGCCAAATCATAATGCTCTAAGAAAGCTGTTTTCGCTTTATTCGGCTTTAATTCCTCTACATGAGCCTTGGCATTTTCTACTGTTCCATATTCCAGCAGGATTTTTGTGGCTGTCTTTTCCCCTACACCCGGAAGTCCCGGAATATTATCTGCTGTATCTCCCATTAATGCTTTTAGCTCAATAATTTGTAAAGGTGTAAGCTGATAAGCTTCTTTTACATCATTTTCATAGTAATCTTCAATGATTGTTTTTCCGCCTTTTGTCTTAGGAATACGAATACAAATATGAGAAGATGCCAACTGCAGTAAATCCCTGTCCCCGGAAAGAATCGTGACATCCATGCCCTTTTCTTCACTTTTCTTTGCTACTGTTCCCAACAGGTCATCTGCCTCATATCCCTCTTTTGTAATCATAGTAACACCCATGGCAGAAAGTACATCCTTCATAACCGGTATCTGTTCTCTCAGTTCCATAGGCATAGGCTTTCTGGTACCTTTATAAGCTTCATACTGTTTGTGACGAAAAGTCGGAGCGTGTAAATCAAAAGCAACGGTAAGATAATCCGGCTTCTCCTCCTCTAAAATTTTAAATAAGATATTTAGAAATCCATAAATTGCATTTGTATGAAGTCCTTCTGCATTTGTCAAATCAGGCAATCCGTAAAATGCCCTGTTCAATATACTATGTCCATCTATCAGCAGGATTTTTTCCCTCATTGTATTCTCCTTAAAATTTTTTAGTGCAATTATTATACCACGTGCGCAGAAAAAGAAGCACCCGCAAGGGTATTTACTTTTCAAGCCGTAAGTTGCCGGTATAATCTGCCGTTTATACGGCAGAAAGCCAATGAAATTGGCTTGGTTTGCACTTTGTGCAAACATTATACCACACAAAGTGCAAAAAAGACAGGCAATGCCTATCTTTTTTGTCTTATCCTTATAATACAGCCAGAAAACGTTTAAATGCTTCTCTTCCCTCTGCTGTACATTTGTATACGCCGGCATCCTCCAATACATGAACAAATACCTGTCCTACTTCTTCATGAAGAATATCCATGACATTTTCTTTTGCAATGTTCTCGTATTTTGGCGCAAATTCAGCTACCCATGCCGCATGCTTTTCTAAAACTTCATTTTCAGCAGGATTTTTGCCTTCTACAAGATACTCTGCCAGAAGTTCCATTTCTTCTTTTAAACGTGCAGGAAGCACTGCCAATCCCATAACCTCAATCAAACCGATATTTTCTTTTTTAATATGGTGATATTCTGCATGAGGATGATATACACCTAATGGATGTTCTTCTGTTGTAATATTATTTCTCAGTGTTAAATCCAATTCATACATATCGCCTTTTTTTCTGGCAATCGGCGTAATAGTATTATGTGGTTCTCCGTCTGTTTCAGCAAAAACAAAAGCTGCTTCGTCTGTATATCCTCTCCATACGTCCAAAACATGGCTTGCCAAATCAATGAGACGCTTCTCGTCTTTACTGCGAATTCTCAGTACAGATAACGGCCATTTTACAATGCCTGCTTCTACGTCTTCATACCCCGGAATAGTTACCGTTTCTTCCATTGGAGCTTTTGCCATTGCAAAAGTATAATGACCGCCTTGAAAATGGTCATGGCTTAAAATAGAACCGCCTACGATTGGAAGGTCTGCATTAGAGCCAAGGAAGTAATGAGGAAACAGCTTAATAAAATCAAAGAGCTTCACAAAAGTATTTCTCTCAATTTTCATCGGTACATGCTGTCCGTTAAATACGATACAGTGTTCATTATAATAAACATAAGGAGAATACTGAAATCCCCACTGGCTGTCATTGATTGTAATTGGAATAATTCTGTGATTTTCTCTTGCAGGGTGATTTAATCTTCCTGCATAACCTTCATTTTCCATGCAAAGCTGACATTTCGGATAAGTACTTGCTTTTGCATTTTTTGCAGTCGCAATGGCTTTTGGATCTTTTTCCGGTTTAGAAAGGTTAATGGTAATATCAATCGTTCCATAAGGACTTTCCACTGTCCACTTCTGGTCTTTTTTAATACGGTAACGACGAATATAATCGCTGTCCTGACTTAATTTATAAAAATAGTCGGTAGCTGTTTCAGGACTTTTTTCATATTCTTTCCAGAATTTTTCCTGTACCTGAGAAGGACGGGGCATCAAACAGTTCATAATTTTTGTATCAAACAAATCTCTGTATCCAATGCTATCCTCAATAATATTTCTTTTCACTGCTTCATCTAAAAGATTTTTTAAAATTCCTTCTAAATCTGTATTACATTCTTCTGTTGGCTCTTCGTAATCATCTTCATGAAACAAATCAAGCAGTAAATTGATTGTATAATTTTTTTCACATGCAGGCACAAGCCCTGCTTCCATACCGTATTGTACTAAATCTCTGATATCTTTATTTAACATTTTTTCACCTTTCTTGTTTACTGAATTCTTCTGGAACCGTCACCGATTTCTACTACATAAAAATCTGCTGCATAGCCGATTTCTTTCTCATAAATTTCGCCCACCTTTTGAATAAAGAAGTCAATTTTATCTTCTTTTACAATGCTGACTGTACATCCCCCAAAGCCTGCGCCTGTCATACGAGAACCGATTACTCCATCCTGTTTCCAAGCTGCTTCAACAAGCGTATCCAGTTCTTTTCCTGTCACTTCGTAATCATCACGAAGCGAAATATGAGATTGGTTCATAAGCTTTCCAAAGGTTTCCAAATCATTTTCTTTCAAAGCTTTTACTGCCTGAATAGTTCTCTGATTTTCATACACAGCGTGTTTTGCTCTTTTACGACAGATTGGATTTGCAATAAAATCTTTCACTTCTTCAAATTTTTCTTCTGTTAGCTCACCAAGCGCCTGAATATTCTCGTGTTTCTGAATATCTGCCAGCGCTTCTTCACATTCTGCACGTCTTTCATTATATTTTGAGTCTGTCAGTTTTCTCTTTTTATTGCTGGCTGCAATAACAATTTTTGCCCCTTCCATCTGAATTGGCGCATATTCATAATGCAAATTTCCGGTATCTAAGAAAATAGCGTGATTTTCTTTTCCCATAGCAATAGCAAACTGATCCATAATTCCACAGTTCATACCGTTAAATTTATTTTCCGCATACTGTCCGTACAGAGCCAAGTCAATCATGGAAAGTCCTTCAAAATTAAAAAGGTCTACCAAAATAACCCCCATCAAAAGCTCTACGGAAGCAGAAGAAGATAATCCGGAACCGTTTGGAATGTTTCCATACATCACCATATCAAATCCTGTATCTGCCACATAACCTTTTTCTTTAAATGTCCAGATTACTCCCTTTGGATAGTTTGTCCAGTTAGCTTCTTCCCTGTATACTAAATCATCCAAGCTCGTTTCAAAAATTCCTAAACGGCTGAAATTCTCAGAATAGAAACGAATTTTTCTGTCCTCTCTCTTTCTCGCAACTCCATAAGTTCCGATTGTGAGAGCGCAAGGGAAAACATGACCACCGTTATAGTCTGTATGCTCTCCGATAAGGTTTACACGTCCCGGCGAAAAATAGCTTCGAATATCTCCTCCTTCCCCATAAAGCTCTTGAAATTTTTCTAATAGTTGTTTCTCCATCTTTACCTCCCAATTATAGCTTTGCTTTATTTAAAACATTTTTTATGTTTTATTTTATATTTTGTGTTTATAATGAAATTATAGCATATCTATTCCCCTTGTAAAGACCTTTTTACCTAATATTTCAATTTCATTACCAAGTCCTGCGGATAATCCCCAAAGCAGCTTCCAAAAATATTTACACCGCCCACATGAAGGGCATCTTCCTTCACTCCTATTCGCACAGAAATATACTCTCCCTTTGCCAGAGAATATTCTTTAATCCTTTTATTGCTTATCAATTCTTCGTCTAAATACGTCCCCGTTTCATCAATTCGCCATGTTTTCAAATTCCCGTACTGGGTATTTTTATCCTCCCACCAATCAGGATTTAATTTTCCACGTCTTCCTCCAAAGTCAGAAGGACAAGTCCATGTACCTGCTTCTATGCCGTTAATCCATAAAGTAATGTCAGAGGGACAATCCAAATTATAATCTGCTGTTTCCGAACACAGCTCTGCGGAAAATTCCATTGCCTTTGCATCGGCTCTTTGCAGTCCTGCATTGGGAAAACGGTATTCCAGATAACCGGAAGAAAACCACACCAGCTTTGCCGTTGTCCGTCTGGGATCATAAAAGCATCTTGGCTCATCTTCTCCGTCAATATATTCTTCTTCATTTACCATTCCACAGGTAGGTGTAATTTTATAGTCCACATAATTTCCCACGGGCATGGAAATAATTTCTTCTCGTTTTTTCGTTTCTCTTTTTTCCAAATGCAGTAAAATACTGGTTTCCTGAAGAATACAAAGCTTCATAGAACCACGAATTCCCGGTTTCAGCTCTGTACGGATTAAATTCGCCTCCTGAAGCACACGCACATGCAGCGCAGCGGAAGACGGAGGGATTTCCAATATTTCTGCAATTTCATTTACACAAAGGGGCTCTTTTTGCAAAAGCTCCAAAATGCGAATTCTAATCTCAGAAGAAAGGGCTTTTCCAAGTGCCATCAATTCTTTTTCATCTTCTAAATTTAATCGTCTGCTCATATTCCTTACTCCCGATTTTCTTGCAAATTTTAATTCTATTGTACCCTTGTTTTCTTATGCTTGTCAATGGCTGCAAAAAGGAGTTGTCGCATCAGATATATATCCGAAACGGCAACTCCTTCTTTTTTATTCAAATGGTTAGTCAATATTCATTTTTTCTAAAAGATTATTTAAAGCTTCCCCTTCCATCATATATAAATTACTCTGCATCTGGGTTCCTCTATCTTCAAACAAAATATTAAAATTAAGCTCATAGCTCACTTTGCTTCCCAATCCATAGTGTCCCATTTCATAAGTAAGACTTGGAAGGATTTCTTCAATCTCCGCCTTATCAGTAATTACTTCTTCTACATAATCGCCATTACTTTTTGTTCCATAACAAGTAATACTCAGAATTTCGTCCGAAGAAAGTTCTTTTAAAGGTTGTCCTGCATTTTCCAGAAGTTCCCTCGTCTTGGTAAAGCTTTCATAAATAGGAAAATCGGTTGTCTGATTATAATTTTCCTCAATTTTTTCTTCTACGGATAAATAGCCCAAAATCCTATCTTTGGAGCTTTCTTCTAAAGTCATACTTTCCAACTCCCCTTTATAGGTTTTATAAATATTATCTATCACATCTTCTGTTGCATTAACCTGAAGTCTTTTATCAAAAATATCTTTTACGTATAAATATTCTATATCATCTTCTGATACATAGCTGGTAGGCAGCATTGTTTTTTTATAATCCCAGTTATCATAAATATCAGATGCCAAGGCTAAAATCTCTTTGCTTTCCGGCAGATAGTAAGCCCTGTTTACCGTTCTTCCGTTTTTCAAATGATAGCGAATGTATACGGATACCATAACGCTTTCATCCTCTTCTGTAAGAGCCCATGTACTTTGCGCCCGAAGAAAAGCCGGATTGATATCAGTGCTTTGCTTATCATGATTCTTATAATAATTCACACCAATCTTTGCCATCTCATAGATAGCATCAAAATCTTTTGTCTGATTTCTCTCCATCTGATTATCCGCTCCTACCGGATATTTCATTGGATAATTCGCTCTTTCATTGATACTGGTAAAATAAACAGACATGGTATCCACCTCTTCTTTTTCAGGTAAATACGCATCCACACCTAAAATGTCAATTTTATATCCTGCTAGAACTACTGCCAACACTGCCAAAATCACACCGGTTGAAGCTTTTGGGCGAATACATTTGCGAATATCCATAGTAAATAAAAATTCAAACACACAGGACAAAATAAGTGATACTAAAATCACAGATACACACAGCCACAAAAACTCATGTTCCATTCCCGCACTGAAAAACAGAGAGATTAGAACAGAAATCGGCAATACTGCACAAACTTTAATCACTGGCTGAAACTTCTGAAAGGCAATGGATTTATGAAAACTCTCAGAAGGTCTTACTTTATAAATACACACATCTGCCGCTAAAACCACAACAATTAAAATCACCGCATAAATCACATATCCTCTGATGTCACCTATTTCTGCTGCCCAAAGGTCTATTGCATCTAAATGTGACACAATTGGACTTAAATACTTTGTAATCCCCGGTTCTTGAAACTGCGCTAAAGTATCAAAAAACATATTATTCATATAAAAATATGCCCCATATACAATCCATCCGTAAGACATAAAGCCTAGAAAGGCAAGGAGACCTGTAAATAAATTTCCCGTCAACAATATAGCTAAAATTGCAAACACATATAACTCAAGGAAAAACAAAATATTCATACCGATTGCAACCAGAGCCTGAATGCTGCTTTGTGCGCTGACTCCATGATAGCCGATACCAATCAAATAGGTAATACCCACACTGACTAAGTAAGGCACCAAGAACATAAAGAAGCCACTAAAAAAAGGAATAACAAAAAGTTCCTCTCTTTTTAAAGGAAGGCTATGGTAAAAATCTGTTTTTTCACCGGAATATAGGTAGTAAAAGCCCATAACCCCCAGCAAAACAGCAACTATTCCAATAAAAATTGTTGCCAAATTATTTTCTACTCCAATACAATTTAAAAATTCCATCTTTATCGGGTTAATTTCATCTTCCATAGGAATAATTGCTTTTGCCCTGTCTAATGCCATAATTGTCTGTAACGGGAATACCGCAAAAAAACCTAAAGTTATAAGAATAAATAAATAAAAATTTCTCCGAATATTTTCCTTTATGCTATTAAATAAATAATTTCTTGATGTCATATCCTGCCACCTCCGTTTCGCTGATAAAGATTTCTTCTAAAGTTAAGGGAATTGCCTCTGCAAACAAAGGTTTTCTGTCATTGATTTTCCTCATAATTTCCTCTCGTTCCCCTCGCACTACCATAGTCAAAAGCGAAAGGCGTTTCTCATACTGCATCACGTTCAATTCCTGCAATAATTCTTCTTCCTCTTTCTCATCCGGTATCACACACTGTACCTTGTGAATATGCAGCTTCATATCCTCTACGTCTTTTGACAAAAGAACGCCGCCTTTGTGCAGCAGTCCTACATGGTCGCAAATATCCTCCAGCTCACGCAGATTATGAGAAGCAATAATCGGTGTAAATTCTCTTTCAGAAACCTCATAAGCTAAAATACTCTTTGCCGCCTGACGCATAACCGGGTCTAAGCCGTCAAAGGTCTCGTCACAAAACAGATATTTTGTACCTGAACATATTCCCAGCAGTAATGCCGCCTGTCGTTTCATTCCCTTTGAAAAGGTGCTGATTTTTCTTTTTTCATCTAATCCCAAATTCGCAGCCAGTTTATGAAAACGCTCTTTATCGTATTTTCGATAATACATGGCATAATACTGAACCATCTCTTTCATAGTTGCGTTTTGAAAAAAATAAGCCACGTCCGGTAAAAAGAAAATTTCTTCTTTTACAGAAGGATTTTCGTACACCGGTTTATTATCTATAAATATTGTTCCGCTATCTTGTTTTAAAACTCCTGCCAACATACGCAAAAGTGTACTTTTTCCTGCGCCGTTAGTTCCTGCCAATCCAAAAATACTGTTATCCGAAATTTTCAATGATACTTCATGCACTGCCTGCAAAGAGCCAAATGCTTTGGATAACTTTTCTGTTTTTATCATGCTTCAACCTCCTCATAGAATTCTGCTGTTTTTTCTACACACTCTTCTTTTGAAATTCCAATCTCTTTTCCTTCTTTTACCAGCGTTTTCAGCTTTTGCAGAAAAATATTTTTCCGTTGTTCTACCAACGCCTGATTTCCTGAAACAAAGTTTCCCCTTCCCTTTACAGGATAAATAAATCCCTGCTGCTCCAAGAGAGAATATGCTTTTTGTATGGTATTGGGATTAATGGATAACTCCGTAGCCAAGCCTCTTACAGAGGGCATTTGCATATCCGGCTCCAAAACTCCTTTAATAATCAGCATTTGAAATTTTTCCACAATTTGTTCATATATGGGTTTTCGATCTCGGTAATCAATAACAATCAAGGTCTTTCCTCCTTTCCCAGTGTATGACAACTCGTATTAAGTGTACTGTGTATCCTAGTACACTTAAAGTATAATAAAAACGACTTCCCCTGTCAAGAGAAAATCGTTTTTCCTTACATTACATTCTGCGGTTTTCCATTTTCCCACGCTCTCACATTTTCAAATGCAATATGCGCACGTTTCACCATAGCTTCCTTTGTAGCGAATGCCACATGCGGTGTCACAAGAATATTTTTCGCATGGAACAAAGGATGTGTTTTTTCCACTGGTGGCTCTTTTTCAAATACATCTACACAAGCTCCTGCAATTTTTCCTTCATTCAGCGCTTCTGCCAAAGCTTCGCTGTCCACAACAGGACCTCTTGCAGTATTGATAAGCACTGCATTTTCTTTCATCAATGCCAGTTTTTCTTTGTTTATCAAATGTGTTGTCTCTTGATTTAAAGGCACATGTAAAGAAACAACATCACAGACAGATAAAAGTTCTTCCAGTGTTACAAATTTTACACCTTCTATCTCCTTTGGGGTTCTACTGTACGCATAGACTTCACATCCAAAGGCCTTTGCAATACGGGCTACTCTTGTTCCGATTGCCCCTGCGCCCACGATACCGAATTTCTTGCCTTCCAGCTCAAATCCCACTAAACCGTCTTTTGTCCCTTGGTTTCTCACAGCAGTATCACACTGTGCAATCCTGCGATACAAAGAAATCAACATGCCAAAAACCAAATCGGATACGGCTGCCGTAGAATATCCGGCACAGTTGCATACACAAATTCCCTTTTTCTTACATAATTCCAAAGGAATGTGATCCACACCCGTAAAAGCAACTGACAAAAGTTTTAATTTTTCACAGCCTTCTATCACTTCTTCACTTAAAGGAAGATTTGCCACTACAAGAATGTCTGCGTCTTTTCCTCTCTCAATTAAAGTCTCTGTGTCAGTTACTCTTGTGTCATAGTATACAATTTCTACGTCTTTGGAAATCTTTTCCTCTGCTATTTCCAAGAGCTTCTCATTTTCTACACCTAACGGTTCAATAATTACTAATTTCACGAAATCACCTCTTAAATCTGTGTTTCTACAAAAATATCATACAGCGCTTTAATTGCCACTTCAAAGTCTTCATTTTTCACGCCTACAATGATGTTTAACTCACTGGAACCCTGATCAATCATTTTAACATTGACATTGGCATGTGCAAGCGCAGCGAAAATTCTTGCAGCAGTACCACGGTTTGAACGCATGCCCCTACCAACTACGGCAATCAAAGCCAAATCTGACTCTAATTCCATGTAGTCCGGATTTACGGTTCTATGTACGCCTGCAATTACCTGCTGCTCTTTTTCTGCAAACTCATCCTGATGGATAAACACAGTCATAGTATCAATTCCTGACGGAATATGCTCAAAGGAAATCCCCTGTTCTTCTAATACCTGTAATACCTTTCGTCCAAAACCGATTTCCGCATTCATCATAGATTTTTCAATAAACAGAGAACAGAACCCTTTTTTTCCGGCAATACCGGTAATGGTATACAGCGGTTTTTTGCAGGTATCTTCTACAATCATCGTTCCTTCTGCTTCCGGCTCATTGGTATTTTTGATGTTAATCGGAATGCCTGCTTTTCTTACAGGAAAAATTGCATCCTCATGAAGAACCGTTGCTCCCATGTAAGAAAGCTCTCGAAGCTCACGATAAGTAATGGTATCAATGGACTTTGGATTTGATACAATTCTCGGATCTGTTACCATAACTCCGGAAACGTCTGTCCAGTTTTCGTAAAGGTCTACATCTAAAGCTCCTGCAAGAATAGAACCGGTAATATCTGAACCGCCTCTGGAAAAAGTCTTGATTTCCCCGTTTTCCTTTGCGCCGTAAAATCCCGGTACAACTGCCCGTTCTATGTTATTTAATTTCTTGGCAACCAAAAGCTCTGTAATTCCTGCGTCAAACTGTCCGTTTCCGTCAAAACGGATAATTTCTGCCGGATCCACAAATTCATAGCCCAAATACGCCGCCATGATTTTTCCGTTTAAATATTCCCCTCTGGACGCAGCGTATTCTTTTCCAATCTGATTTTTAAAGTTCTCTTTTACTTCTTCGAATTCCTTTTCCAATGACAGAGAAATCTGCAATCCGTCAATAATTTCCTGATAGCGAGCTTTGATTTCTTCTAAAATCTTCTGAAATCTCTCTTCATCGTCTGCTGCCTCATAACAGGCATAAAGTAAATCCGTAACCTTTGTATCCTCTGAAAAACGTTTTCCGGGTGCAGACGGAACAACATATCTTCTGCTTTCATCTGCACGAATAATTTTCCCTACTTTTTCAAACTGTTCTGCACTGGCAAGAGAACTTCCACCGAATTTCACAACTTTTTTCATTCCATATCCTCCTGAGCATATTCTTTTACACAACGTAAAAAAGATTGCGCAATAGCGCAATCTCCGCGCGCGAGCGGTTCACAAAGTGATAATTTCATCTCCGCGCGCTGCGCATCTTCGCGGAGCATTATTTATTTCATAGGACGAAATTTCCTATGAAATAAATAATAGCCTTTCATGCATAAAATGTCTAGCTTTTTCTAATTTTTCCCTTTTCCTTTATCTGATAAAATAAGTCCGGCAAAGACCAAGGCTGCTCCGATTGCTGATACAACCGTTATTTTTTCTCCTAAAACAAAAGCAGAAGCGATAATTGTTACAACAGGAGAAAGGTATAAATAAACAGCCGTACGTACTGCACCTAAAAGCTTTACCGCCAAATTCCATGTCACAAAGCAAAGGGCAGAAGCTCCAATTCCTAAAAATAACATATTACCTAAATAGACAGGATTACGAAATCTTTCTAATCTCCATTCAAATCCCATAAGAAATACCGGGATAATCATAAAGAAAATACCATAAAAGAAAATATGGCGTGTACTTTGAATAACGGAAATTCCAAAAGAACCGATTTTTTTCACCAGCACAGAATAACAAGCCCATACAAATGCCGCCAGAAATGCCAAAATATCTCCTTTCGGATTTAAAGAAAAAGCACTGCTCCCATGTACACTAATGAGAATAATTCCGGTAATACTTGTAAGAAATCCTATAAAAAATCCTGTTTTCAACTTTTCTTCTTTTAAAAATATTCTCCCTAAAATCGCAGTAAAAAAAGGAGCTGTGGCAATAATAATCCCTACATTAGAAGCATAAGTATACGTCAAGGCAATATTCTCCAAAAGGAAATAAAAAGTCACTCCGGTAATCCCTGCACCAATAAAATACAATTCCTGTTTTCTGTTGCTTACAGATAAACCCTGATGGTTCATGAGTAAAAGTATAAAATACCCCATCAAAAAACGCATAAATAAAATTTCAATGGGTGTAAATGCCTTTAATAAGACCTTTGTCGCAATAAAAGTCGTTCCCCAGACACAAATGGTAAACAATGCCAATACATGTCCTTTTACATTTTCTTTCATAAACTCCCTCCCTCTAAAAAAAACGGCAGACTCTGCTTCCAGATGACTGCCGGTAAACTTTATTTATTTCTGTTTCCTCTGTACTTTTCTTCACAATATTTACAACGATATATTTCCTTCTCAGGATCTGCCAGAATAAATACATGATCCAGTTTCTGTTCAATAGAAGTAATACAACGTGGATTTTTACAGCGAATCACATTTCGGATTTCTTTTGGAAGAGAAAGTTCCTTCTTCTCTACAATTTCTCCGTCTTTAATAATATTTACCGTAATATTATGGTCGATAAATCCCAGAATATCTAAATTTAATGAATCGATGGGACATTCTACTTTAATAATGTCTTTACGTCCCATTTTATCACTTCTGGCATTTTTGATAATTGCCACACAGCAATCCAATGTATCCAACTTTAAGTCATCATAAATTGTCATGCTCTTCCCTGCTTTAATATGGTCTAAAACCACACCTTCACTTAAACGGCCTACATTTAACATAAGTCTACCCCCATTCCCAACAAGCTTAAAATCAATGCCATTCTCACGTAAACACCATACTGTACCTGTTTGAAATAAGCTGCTCTTGGATCAGTATCTACCTCTACAGAAATTTCATTTACTCTTGGCAATGGATGGAGCACCAACATATCTTCTCTTGCCAGCGCCATTTTTGCTTTATCTAAGATATAAAAGTCCTTCATTCTCACGTAGTCTTCTTCGTTAAAGAAACGTTCTCTCTGTACACGTGTCATATACAGAAGATCAAGACTTGGCATAGCTTCCTCTAAACGTTCTACTTCTACAAATTCATGACCGCTGGCTTTTAAAACATCCTCGCGAATATAATCAGGAATACGAAGTTCTTCTGGAGAAATCAAAACAAATTTCACACCATCATACCGCACCAATGCCTCAATTAAAGAATGAACGGTTCTGCCAAATTTCAAGTCTCCGCAAAGACCGATTGTAATATTATCCAGTCTTCCCTTCAAAGAACGGATAGTAAGTAAATCCGTAAGTGTCTGTGTAGGATGCTGATGTCCTCCATCACCTGCATTGATAACAGGAATTTCAGATGCCATAGACGCAACCAACGGTGCACCTTCTTTTGGATGGCGCATGGCACAGATATCAGCATAACAGGACACTGTGCGTACAGTATCTGCCACACTTTCTCCCTTTGTAGCGGAACTTGAGTTTGCGCTGGAAAATCCTAAAACTTTTCCTCCCAGACGCATCATGGCAGACTCAAAACTTAAACGTGTTCTTGTACTTGGTTCATAAAACAAGGTTGCTAAGATTTTCCCATCGCATTTATGGGCATATTTCTCTGGATTTTTTTCAATATCATTGGCAAGATCCAGCACTTTTGCCAATTCTTCTACGGTCAAATTCAACGGACTCATTAAGTGTCTCATAGATTACCTCCTATGTGTTCTCAAGCTTTATCATCACGTACTATCATATAACAGTTATCTCTGCATTTCAAGAATTTTTCATAGATTATTCCAACCAAAAACCATACCGGTGCATAGTCCAGCCGAATAACTCCTTTGTACTGAAAAGGGCTGTTGCTGTAATCCCACGGACACATATTATAATGCTTTAAAAACATACCGGAAAAATACTCCACTGTAAAAATCCCCGCCATATAAACACCGCCTCGAAATGCCAATGGCAGTTTCTTCATCTTCTTTGAAAGAGGCCCGATAAACGCTGCCATTCCATATATGGGAAACATCCATAATGAAGAATAACCTGTCAATTTCCAATTCTCACTGCCTAAAGCATGCAGACCTGTCCAGAAAATTTCCATTCCCCATCCTAATACTCCACATTTTAAAAAATCACCCTTCATGTTCTCTTTCTCCTTATTTACTTTCCTTGTATTATGAAACGAAAATACCATTTTTATACAAAAAACTTGCACAGTTTAAACTGGCGGTGTATCATAGTGCTCATAGATTATGGATTTAGAAAGGATTTCTATAATGATACCGAATTTACAGGATTTAAGAAAAGAAATAGATGATATTGATGAGCAGATGACCGCTTTATTTGAAAAAAGAATGGCAATCGCAGAACAAGTCGCACGCTTTAAAATCGAAAATAAAAAACCTGTTTTTGACCGAAACAGAGAACTGGAAAAATTACAGTCTGTGTCAGAAAAAGCCCACAGTAATTTTAACCGCTGCGGTATTCAGGAATTATATCAACAAATTATGTCCATCAGCAGAAAACGCCAATACCAGCTTCTTCAAGAACATGGAATATTTCAAAAAAATCTCTTTACTCCTGTGGAAAAACTGGAAAAAGAAAATGTAAGTGTTGTCTTCCAAGGAGTGGAAGGAGCATACAGCCATGCTGCTATGCGCTGCTTCTTCGGTTCTTCTATTCGCAGTTACCATGTAGACACATGGAAAGATGCTATGGAAGAAATCAAACATGGTCGTGCACTCTATGCTGTACTTCCTATTGAAAACTCAACCGCCGGCATTGTACAGGACAATTACGATTTGCTTACTGCCTACGACCATGTTATCGTAGGAGAACAAATTATCCCTTGCCAGCATGTTTTAGCGGGTATACCGGGAAGTACCCTTTCCGACATTCAACATGTATATTCTCACCCACAGGCCTTAATGCAGTGCCGAGAATTTCTGGACAGCAATGAAAACTGGTGTACACATGATTTCAGCAATACCGCTGCCGCTGCAAAAAAAGTTGCATTGGAAAAGGATAAGACACAGGCAGCCATTGCAAGTCCTTATGCTGCCGAATATTTTGGACTTTCTGTTTTAAAAGAAGGAATTTTCTCTAATCCGGAAAATTCCACTCGCTTTATTATTGTCACGAAAAATAAAATTTATCAAAAAGATGCTTCTAAAATCAGTGTTAGCTATGAACTGCCTCATGAAAGCGGAAGCTTATACAACAGTCTGTCTCATTTTATTTACAACGGTTTAAATATGACAAAAATTGAATCTCGACCAATTACCAATCGAAACTGGGAGTACCGTTTTTTCGTAGACTTTGAAGGAAATTTAAGTGACAGCGCTGTAAAGAATGCTTTATGCGGTTTGAATTTTGAAGTGCAAAACCTCCGTATCCACGGAAATTATTGAAAGGAGTTACTTTATGTTTCATATTGATGAGTGTATTTTATATCGAAATTTTCCTCACGGAGATATTTTAAAAGACATGACAGATGCTTTATCTATCTGCTGTAAAGAACCCGAATCACCGGAAAAATCAAAATCTCTTTTTTATAGCTGCATGAACCGTTTAGTAGAAATGGCAAATGACTATGGTTTTCGGGGTGATTTATGGAACCATTACCTTACATGGCTCTTAGTCAATCATGAAAATGCTTTCAGTGTTTCCTGTGAAATAACAGGGCTGACACACAGCCCGTCTTTAAATGCGCTGGCTCTCCATGATTTTGCGATTTTTAAAGATTTATTTCACTTGGATTTTTCTGCTTTTGAAAGCTTTTACGGAGCTTCCTCTTGCTGTAACTTAATCAGCAATTACCAAACAGAACATCAGAGAGGATTATATGTCAACGAGCGTATTTCCGGCAGACTTTCTACTTTGAGCAGTCTTTTGGAAAATTCTGCTTCACCGGAAGAATTTATGGAGCATATCGTTGACTTTTATAAAGATTTTGGAGTAGGAAAGCTGGGGCTTCATAAAGCTTTTCGTCTGGAACATAAAAATCCGGCTCAGGCAACCGAAATTATTCCCGTTACCAGAGTTGCTCATGTAAAACTTGACGATTTGGTGGGATACGAATTAGAAAAGAAAAAACTCACCGATAATACGGAAGCCTTTCTGGCAGGAAAGCCCGCCAATAACTGTCTTCTATTTGGTGATGCAGGAACAGGAAAATCCACCTGTATCAAAGCAATTCTCAATCAGTATTATGAAAAAGGACTGCGTATTATCGAAGTATATAAACATCAATTTCAGGATTTAAACGATGTAATCGCTCAAATTAAAAACAGAAACTACAAATTTATTATTTATATGGACGACTTGTCTTTTGAAGATTTTGAAGTCGAATATAAATACTTAAAGGCTGTTATCGAAGGCGGACTGGAGAAAAAGCCCAACAATGTATTGATTTACGCTACTTCAAACCGAAGACATCTTATACGTGAAAGCTTTCGTGATAAGAGTGAACGTGACGATGATTTACATACCAACGATACAGTACAGGAAAAATTATCTCTTGTTTCTCGTTTTGGTATTACTATTTATTTTGGTTCACCGGAGAAAAAAGAATTCCAGAACATTGTACTTGCTCTGGCAAAACGAAATGAAATCAATATGCCGGAAGATGAAATACTGGCAAAAGCAAATATTTGGGAATTGCAACACGGCGGTCTTTCGGGACGAACTGCACAGCAATTTATTGACTATTTAAAAGGAACTTTATATTCCTAAAATACACTTATAAAAAATGGTGGCAGAAAAATATGTATATCTTATGAATACTTACTTTCTGCCACCGTTTTTATCTTAGAATTTTTTCTACAAAAAACTGCCCCACTTATTTCTCTCTTTTAATAGTTCCTGTGTAATTTCGATTTCCTTATTATCTACATCCTTTGTGTCATATTTATGTCCCCGAAACATACTTATGAAAAAAATTGTAAATAATAAATAGACTACATACCCCACCCATATCCAGAAGTTTGTCTGAAAAGTATTTAAGGAAGGCAGAATACAGATTGATACAGGAAATACAACTGCCACTACAAGAAGACATATTTTTATTATTTGGAGTTTCTTTGCTTTCATTGTAATCAACCTCCTTTTACATACAGTACAGTCCTTTTGATACTTTTATTATACCATTGAAAAAATAGTATGACAATGCAATTATTCTCATTTCTACTTTATTTCTGATGAATAATATGGGACACATAAATATGCACCTTCATAAATCAAGTCTTCTGTTAAATGATTGATTTGTTTTACTTCTTTAATATAGTCCTCTACGGAGTCATATTCCTCGGTCATATATTCTTCGGCTATCTCCCACAAACTACTTCCTGACTCGATTTCCACACTGGTATAATATTTATGGCGAACAGAATTCGGTGTTCCTGCATTCGCTATATTTGATGTTTGAAACAAAAGAAACACAAGAAATCCGATTATAAAAACTGCAACAAGAAGTCCTTTTACTCCTACTTTCTCTTTTCTTATTCTTCTATTCATCTTATCATCCTCCTAATTCATAATCTTTGCGAACATTTGTTTGTTATGAACTCATTATATTATAAGAACATACGTTTGTCAATAGTTTTCGAACAAATATTCGGCAAAATACCGAACACGTATTCCGAATATTTGTTTGCATTATCCGCAAATATGTGATATGATTGTTGTAGAATACTACATTTTATCTTTTTAAAATGTATCTCGGAGGTACAACGTATGGAATATGGAAAGATTAGTCAGAAACAATCTGAAATTTTAGAATATATGAAAAATGAAATTTTAAATCGTGGTTTTCCCCCTTCTGTAAGAGAAATTTGTGAAGCCGTACATTTGAAATCTACTTCATCTGTACATTCTCATTTAGAAACTCTGGAAAAAAACGGTTATATCCGCAGAGATCCTACCAAACCAAGGGCTATTGAAATCGTAGATGATAATTTTAATTTGGTACGCCGTGAAACAGTAAACGTTCCGATTATCGGAAAGGTTTCTGCCGGTCAGCCGCTTTTGGCAGTAGAAAATATTGATGGATATTTTCCTATCCCTTCTGAATATATGCCAAATAACAAAACCTTCATGTTAATTGTTCAAGGCGACAGTATGATTAATGCCGGTATTTTTAATGGGGATTATGTGATTGTGGAACAACAGCAAACTGCCGAGAATGGTCAAAAGATAGTAGCTCTGGTAGAAGACTCTGCTACTGTAAAAACCTTTTACAAAGAAGACGGTCACATCCGATTACAGCCGGAAAATGATACCATGGAGCCTATTATTGTGGAGCAGGATCAATTTTTCCAAATCTTAGGAAAAGTTATCGGTGTTTTTCGTTTTATGCGTTAAACTCAAAAGTAAGTTCTTCCAAAAGCGAAGAACTTACTTATCTTTCTCCATAATATAATTTGTCAATGCAATTCCCTTTCGAAAAACCTGCTACTCTTTTACCACAGCATACCCTCTCTTTTCAAAAAACGGTTTTGCTGTAATGGACGCATGCGTCACAATTTTTTGAGTACATACTGTGTTTTCCAATTTTTCACAAAGTGCAGTTGCAATTCCTTTTCCCTGCCTATCTTTATGTACATAAAGTCTGTCTAAATATCCTGTATGATCAATGTCTCCAAAACCTACAATTTTATTTTCTTCTACTGCAACAAAACTCTCATGCGCTAAAAAAGAATTATTCCACTTTGCTATATCGACTTCTCCCGTAGCCCATACATTTAACTGTTTTGGCGTATAATCTTTGCAATTCACACAATGAACCGTGTCATAAAAAAGTTTTGCCAAATCTTCACAGTCTTTTTCTTCATATTTTCTGATTATCATAATTGTTTCTCCTTTGGGACAATTCCGGTAACATAATACTCATCCGCCCCAACCATTGACATAGAGTCTTACATAAAACCGCAAAAGAAAACAGAACAGCCATAAGATAAAAGCTCACCTCGACTGTTCTGCTACTTGATTTACTGTCTTTCGTCTAATTCTTCTCTTTCTACGATTTCACCGTCTCTCCAAATGCGCTCTAAATCATAGAATAAACGATTTTCTTCATCAAAAATGTGAATAACAACATCTCTGTAATCCATCAAAATCCAATTTGCATTCTGATAACCTTCTAACTGTTTTGGCTCTACTCCTACTTTGCCCAGTGTTTCATTCACATTATCAGCCATAGCCTGTACCTGATTACGGTTCATTCCGCTTGCAACAATAAAATAATCTGCCAGTGAAGATACTTTTTCGATATTGATAATTTTAATATCCTGTGCTTTTTTATCTTCCATAGCTTCGCAGGCTATACGTGCGATTTCTTTACTGTTCATACTTGTTCAATCCTTTCTGTTTTTTCCCAAGATGCAGTGTTTCATAATAGTAAAAAGCCTTCTGCGTTTCGGGATCTATCACCTTTGTATTTCGCTCCAAATAATTCAAGCTATCTTTTAAGATATAATACATACATTCATCCAAATCCATAAACGCTATTTTTCTCACCCATGACAAATGAGGCGCTTTGTCCCTGCCGGGCTCAATATAATCTGCAATATACACGATTTTTTCCAGCTTTGTCATGTTCTCTTTTCCGGTGGTATGCCATCGAATAGCGGAAAGCACCTCTGTATCTGATACTTTATACTGCTCTTTGGCAATATGTGCTCCCAGCTTCGCATGAATTAAAAATGTATTCTGTTTTTCAGATGGCGAAAGCTCAATCTGATTTTTCATACAAAGCTTCATCTTTTTCTTATTGGAAATACATTTTGCACAATCATGAAGAAGACCTGCAATCTGAGCCTGTTCCATATCAGCTCCGTGTGCCATAGCCAGCGCTGATGCTGTATACATAACACCCAGCGTGTGAATGAGACGGTCTTTGTCCAAATATTTCTTCAACTTTTTTTCGATTTCGGCAAAATCATATTTCATGTTTATCACAATCCTTATATATATTATTTTCTCTGATGTAAGCGGCAACTTCATCAGGTACATAATAAATAATGGGGTTTCCCTCAGCAATTCGGGCTCGAAGCTCTTTTGAAGCAATATCAATGGTGGGAGAATTCATTTTTTCAATTCTGCCATGATACTTTTCCTCCAAATAAGAAATTCGGCTGTCTAATTTTTCATGGCTTGTATGGTCTCGTGTTGCTACAAGAACCGTACATGATTGTAAAATTCTCCTCGGTTCTTTCCAATCTTCAAAATCATATAAAGAGTCTGCTCCCAAAATGAAATAGTAATCCGTATCCGGATTTCGTTCTTTCAATTCTTCCAGCGTTTTATAAGTATAGGTATACGTGGTCTTGTCCATTTCCTCCAAAGACAATTCAAAATGAGGATTTGAAGCAATGGCTCTTTTTACCATTTCCACCCGCTGCTGATTGCTGGCTCCATCTTTACGGTTCTTTTTATGAGGCGGATTACCGGCCGGCATAAATAATACTTTATCTAGCTGAAACTGCTCATAAGCAATCTCTCCTAAAATCAAATGCCCTATATGAATAGGATCAAACGTTCCTCCCATAATTCCGATTTTTTTCCTGTTCTCCCACATAGCCAACCCTCTTTTAATATTCTTTTTTATGGAAGGAAAATTTTCTTTTTGTTATCTTTTCCTTCTTTATATAAAACAATTTTCTTGCCAATAACCTGTACAACCTGAGAACGTGTACGTTCTGCCAAAACTGCTGCAATTTCCTTAGGATCATCCATACAGTTCTGAAGCACACTGATTTTTATCAGCTCTCTTGCTTCTAAAGCTTCTGCCACTGCTGCTGTATTTTCCGGTGTCAGACTGGATTTCCCAATCTGAAAAATCGGTTCCATTGTCATAGCAAGACCTTTTAAATAAGCTCTCTGTTTGCTTGTCATATTTCTCTCCTGTTTCTATTACTTATAGTAATCAAAATCAAAACCGTACATTCGAACCGTGTCGCCTTCTTCAATACCTGCTTTTTCAAGATCCTCTAAAATTCCGCTTTCCTTCAGGAATTTCTGGAAGAATAAAAATCCCTTTTCAGAGTCCAGATTTGTATAACCAAGCATTTTTTCAATTTTAGGCCCTTCGATAATGAATACATGCTCATCATCTTCATCACGGGCAACGGTATATGGCAGATTTTCTGTAATCAGTACATCCTCTGGGAAGAATTCCTGTTCGAAAATAACCGGTTCTTTGTCAATCGTATCTAATAGCTGTTTGACATAATACAAAAGCTCTTTTAAGCCTTTTCCGCTTACCGCAGAAATTGCAAAGACTTTCATACCCTGAGGTTCGAATTCATCACGGATTTTCTGTACCGGATCTTCGTCTCCTTCATATACAGCATCAATTTTATTGGCTGCAATTACCTGAGGACGCTTCATAAGCTCAGGATCATAAGCTTCTAATTCTTTGTTAATTTTATATATATCATCAATGGGATCTCTTCCTTCCGTAGACGCTGCATCTACCAGATGGATTAATACCCTTGTTCTTTCAATATGACGTAAAAACTGATGTCCTAATCCGACACCCTCGGAAGCGCCTTCAATCAATCCGGGAATATCTGCAATAACAAAGCCATTACAATCATCTAAATCTACAACACCCAAATGTGGATTTAAGGTTGTAAAATGATAATTGGCAATCTGCGGTTTTGCGTTACTTACTCTGGAAAGTAAAGTGGATTTTCCTACGTTTGGAAAACCAATCAGACCTACATCCGCAATTACTTTCAGTTCTAACTGCACTTCCAGCTCCTGTGCCGGCTGTCCCGGCTGGGCATACTTAGGCACCTGCATGGTTGCTGTTGCATAATGCTGATTTCCTTTTCCGCCACGTCCGCCTCTTAATACCACCTGTCTTGTATTTGTTCCGGACATGTCAGCAATTACTTTTCCGCTTTCTGCTTCTTTAATTACAGTACCTTCCGGCACTTTTAATACAATATCTTTTCCGTTTGCACCATGACATCTCTTTTTACCGCCTTCTTCACCATTTCCTGCGGCATATTTACTTTTATGACGATAATCAGTCAGTGCATTCATGCCTTTATCTACTTCAAATATAACGTCTCCGCCCTTACCGCCGTCACCGCCGTCAGGACCGCCGTTTGGTACATAAAGCTCTCTGCGGAAGCTTACATGTCCGTCGCCGCCTTTTCCGGAGCGGATATAAATTTTCGCTCTGTCTGCAAACATATTTACCTCTTTCTTTATTGAAAAAAAGTGGCTTCAAACCCCTTAAAGATTTGAAGCCGCCCTTGTTATCGTGAATTACTCTTCAGTAGCTACTGGAACAACAGAAACCTGTTTTTTATCTCTGCCTTTTCTTTCGAAACGTACAACACCATCTACTAATGCAAATAATGTGTCGTCACCACCTCTACCTACGTTTACGCCTGGATGAATTTTTGTTCCACGCTGTCTGTAAAGGATATTTCCAGCTTTTACAAACTGTCCGTCAGCTCTTTTAGCACCAAGTCTTTTAGACTCAGAGTCACGTCCGTTCTTTGTAGAACCAACACCTTTTTTATGAGCGAATAACTGAAGGTTCATTTTTAACATGTCTTTACACCTCCTCGAATATTACATCGATATATTCCATGTATTCTTCTTCTATCCCCTGCAAACCGAGGATAAGCGAATTCAACAACAATTCTGTCTCATCGGAATAGCCTGCATCTATCTTAAAATACAATTCACCTGAATTTTCATTTACCTCTACGGTAAAGGTATCTTCGGTAAACTGCTCAATAGAATTTACTGCGTTCTGCGCAAGCACAGATGCCGCCGCACATACAATGTCGCTGCCGCTTTCAGCATAACCTGCATGTCCCTGCATGGCAAATCCTGAAATTTTCTGTTCTGAATTCTGATAAATCGTCACTCTAATCATATTGATTAAGCATTGATTTTTTCGATTTTAACTTTAGTAAACTGCTGTCTATGACCGTTTTTCTTGTGGTATCCGGTTTTTCTCTTATATTTGTAAACGATAACTTTTTTTGATTTACCGTTTTCAACTACAGATGCAGTTACACTTGCATTAGCTACGTCTTCGCCAACTTTTAAACCATCGTTGCTTACAGCAAGTACCTGGTCAAATGTAACAGTTTCACCAGCTTCTGCTCCAAGCTTTTCTACTCTGATAACATCGCCTTCGGCTACTTTGTACTGTTTACCACCTGTTGCAATAATTGCGTACATATGGCACCTCCTATTATCATTACTCGCCAAATATGGTGGCTTGTTTCCAAGCACTTATACCTCTTTGTGCGGCATACGCTAATATGATAACAGCTATTTCTCCATTCGTCAATAACTATTTTAATTTTTTTCTACATATATAGCGAAAAAAAGGAATTCGTATCAAAAAACAATCCGAACATAAATAGCAGCATTCCTAAAATAATCGGGAGCACGGTAAGAACGACTAACGTAATCAACATACCATTGGACTTTATATACCTCTGTTCCTTTCCCGTCTCTCCTTTTCGAAGCAGATAATCTGCTGTATAAAAACCAAAAGGCGCTACACATGCCATTGCCAGATAAATCCCTAAAAAGGCAACAGGAATTCCCTGCTGAACCAGTAATTCTGTGGCTGCCTCTGTCTGTGGAGCATTTCCCGAAAAGCTTGCTAAAAAAGAGGGCAAAAAGTTATTGGTAAAATGAAAGAGCGCCGGATAAAACATATTTTCTGTTTCCAGCATAATATAGGTCAAAACTCCTCCCAAAATCGCAGTTGGAAGAAATCTCCATACACTTCCGTGAAAAAGCCCAAAAATAATTCCCATTAACACTGACAAAAACCATTTATTCTTCCATTTGCTTTGAAAACTTTTTAAAATAAATCCTCTGTGAAGCGCTTCCTCACAGACAGCCGGCATTACGCTGCTGATAAACACAGATAAAAGAAGCGGCACGCTGTAAATCACTTCATTCAGCCCTTCACTAACAGCAAATATTTCCTTTGGAAAAAAATATGCCATAAACATGGTCACGGGTATCATAAGGGCATAGGAGCTTGCCCACATCAATAATACTCCAAACGTCTTTTTCCATTTTGGTTTTTCCAGCGGAAAGATTTCCTTTACCGGTATTTTTAACAATTTCACTGCAAATATACTCAGAAAAGGAAGATATAATTCCGTCAGCGCCAGTCCGTACATTCCCCATTTCATCTGTGCCCATGCAATAATCGTATAAAAGGACAGCATTACAATTCCAAAAAGCACCACTCCATGCCATGGCTTCAGCTTCCTGCGGCCACCTGTCTCAGAATTCCAATTTTTCTCCATCTAAAACCGCCTCTCTTAATTCATCCTCTTGATACACCAGTTTCAGTGAAAAGAATGGTCTTCCTTCCTGAAGCAAGCGAAAGAAAATTTTATCTCCTTCCCAAAGCTTTAGTGAAAAAATGTCTTTTTTATTCACCCATTCTAAATTTCCTTCCGAGCAGGAAATCAATTCTCCTTCGTATTCATTTGCCGTATAAAGGCACATGTACTCTGTATCTGTTCCTTTTCCCTTAGAAGAAAACGTAAATGTAATTATTCCACGAAATTGGTACGCAGTTAAAGTCAAACCGGTTTCTTCTTTTACCTCTCGCAAAAGACAGTCTTCCGGACTTTCTCCCTTTTCAAAATGTCCGCCTACGCCAATCCATTTGTCTTTGTTAATATCATTCTTTTTTAATACTCTGTGAAGCATAAGATATTTTTCATCTTGTTCAATATAACACAGCGTTGTCAATTTTGATTTTGTTTCCACAGGCACCTCCTGTTCCTCACAAAAGCTCCTTTAATTCTTCTGCAAGAGATTTTCTCACTTTTTTCCTTGTAACTTCTACAATATTCAATTCCGTCATGTCCACCACAGTTCCTTTTATTGAGTCCTGCCACAAATATCTTTGAAGCGTCTGCATAAGTTCTTCTTTATCTTCATCTCTTTCCATGTTGATGAAATCGATTAAAATAATTCCTGACAAATTTCGAAGCCTTAGCTGCCATGCGATTTCCTTTGCCGCTTCTAAATTGATTTTGCGAAAGGTTTCCTGCATATCTTTCTTTGATGTGCACTTTCCGGTATTTACATCAATACATACAAATGCTTCTGTCTGCTGTATTACCAGAAATCCTCCCGATTTCAGCCATACTCTTTCGTTCTGTGCCTGCTCAAATGCTTTTTCCAGATTATATAGCTTATATAAGGGCAGCAGCTTATCTTCATAATAACGCACGATTTCTTCTTGTTGCTTATAGACTTTTAAATATTGTACGGTGTTTTCATATAACTCTTGTTTATCCGTTACAATTTCTTCCAAGTCTTGACTGTATAAATTTTGTAAAATCTGCACATATTCCGGCATACTCTTTTCCAAAACAGAATAACACACTCTGCTTTTGCCTTTTTTCAGAACCTCCTCATAACGTTTCATCAATTCTTCCAGCTCATGCAAAATTTCTTCTTCCTTTGCATCTCTACAATTCGTTCTGACAATGACGCCTACATTTTCCGGTATCTTATCTTTGAGAATTTCCCGAATTTCCTTCTTTTCTTCTTTTTTTAATTTACCGGAAAAGCCCAGTTCTTTTCTTTCTGAGGTCAATACCAGATAACGCCCTGTAAAGTTTAAATTACTGGTCACATAAGGAAGCTTGCTTTTTATTCCTTCTCTGGATACCTGAACAATGATTTCATCACCGATTTTCAACACATCGTTTTTCTTCACATTGACAAAATAAGGAGAAGCTTTTTCCGCCATTGAGTAATAACACATAATCCCATCTGCAATTTCAATAAAAGCTGCCTGAATGTTCTTTTGAATATTTTTTACTTTTCCTATGTAAATATTCCCCAGAATGCTGTCTGAATTCAAACTCATGGGATTGAGCTGACAAATACGTCCTTCTTTCTCCAAAGCAGCTACTAACATAGGGGTATTCCTATATGTCATTTCTGTTAATATCAGCTTACTCAATTTCCTCACCTAAGTCTTCCAGCGATATAAGATTTCTGCATTCCTCTGTTCCCTTGTCCGCATAAACCTCGGCTCTGTGAATGGTAAATCGGAAACTGTCAAACTCCTGTCCCAAGAAAGCCAGAAATGCCTCCATTACCAGCTCCGGTTTTGTATTTTTTACGCTTCCGGCTGCAAGCTTCAGGAAAATACTGTTTTCCTCTAAATACATGTCGTAAATATACGGCCTGATATCTACTTCTTTTTCATTTTTCTTGGTTTTCTTTACAATAAGAATTTCAGGCTGTCCGATAAAATCGCCTATCTTATTTTTCCAGTCTGTTTCCGGTTCCATCCCTTCCCGAAATTCTACATAATAATCCGCAGCGGCTACCAATGCCATAGCTGCATTGGCTTTTCCGTCCGGAATTTTTCGGAAGCTTTTTACTTCCATTCCCTCTACCATTACCTCATTCAGTCTTTTTACTGCTTCTTTTCCTGAAATTGGCGTATTAATTTCCATATCAAAATATTCTGCCGTACTGGTTACTCCAACTCCCAAAGGAGCTGCAAAAGACATAATCATGTGAGGACTAAAACCTTCGGAATATGCCACATCAATTCCTGCTCTTTTGATTGCTTTTTGGAAGTACCGCATAATATCCAAATGTCCGATAAATTTCATTGCCCCTTCTTTGGCAAATTTTACTCTAACCTTCAACGCAAATTCCTCCTTTATATTTTCCCGCACCACAGCCGGAGCACTGCATTTTACAGTTTGGTGTCACAACCTCCTGCTGCGCTTTCTTCCATTCATTTTCCAAGAACTTTCTGGTAACTCCGATAGAAATGAAATCCCATGGGAAAATTTCGTCTAAAAGACGTTCTCTCAAAGTATAAAATTCAGGATCAATTCCTGCTTCTTTAAAGGCTTCCATCCACAGGTCATAACGGAAATATTCTGACCACGCATCGAAAATAGCTCCTTTTTTATAAGTTGCCTCTAATACGTCTGCTACTCTCCTGTCGCCTCTTGCCAAAATACCTTCTAAAACCGTTACATCTGCTTCGTGGTAATTATATTTAATGCTCTTTTGATTTAACTGCGCCTTAATTTCCTCTTTTACAACCTTTGCTTTATCCAGATAGTCTTCCTTGCGGAACATACTTGCCCACTGGAACGGAGTAAACGGCTTTGGCACAAAGAAAGAGGTGCTGACAACAATCTGACATTTTCCGTGTCTTTGGTCTTTTGGAATTTCATAATATTTCTTGGCGATTGCCTCTGCCAGATGTGCAATTCCTTTCATATCTTCCTCTGTTTCCGTAGGCAGTCCCAGCATAAAATACAATTTTACTCTTGTCCAACCGCCTTCAAAAGCTTTTCCCGCACCTTCTAAAATAACTTCTTCCGTCAGACCTTTGTTAATTACATCACGCAGTCTTTGAGAACCCGCCTCAGGAGCAAACGTCAGGCTGCTTTTCTTAATATCCTGCACTTTGCTCATAACATCCAGAGAGAAAGCATCAATACGCAGAGACGGTAAAGAAATATTTACCTTTCTCTGAGAACATTCTTCAATTAAGTAATCAATCAGTTCAGGGAGTTTAGAATAATCACTGGAACTTAATGAGCTCAATGAAATTTCCTCATGTCCGGTACTTTCCAGCATCGCCTTTGCTGTTTCTTTTAACACTTCTACATCTTTTTCTCTGGTAGGACGGTACAGCATACCCGCTTGACAAAAACGGCAGCCACGGATACAGCCTCTTTGAATTTCCAAAGTAACTCTGTCCTGTGTCGCTTTGATAAATGGAACAACAGGCTTTGTAGGATAGTAAGTGTTTGTTACGTCCATAACAACCTGTTTTTCTATTTTTTCCTTTGCATGAGAATTGTTTGGTTTAAAAGACGCAATCGTCCCGTCCTCATGATATTCTACATCATAAAATGCCGGCACATAAATTCCCGGAATTTCTGCTGCTCTTTCCAGAAATTCTTTTTTGCTTTTTCCTTCTTTTCTATATACTTTGTATTCGTCTAAAAGCTGGTTAAAAACGGTCTCGCCTTCTCCGATATAGAACATATCGAAAAACGGCGCTAGCGGCTCCGGATTATAGGAGCAAGGTCCTCCACCCATTACCAGCGGATATTCTTCCCCTCTGTCTTCTGCACGTAAAGGCATCTGCGCCAAGTCCAGAATTTGAAGCACATTTGTGTAACACATCTCGTACTGTAAAGTAATTCCCAGAAAATCAAAGTCTTTGATTTTATCCTGTGACTCCAGTGCAAATAAGGGGATTTGTTTTTCCCTCATAATGGCATCTAAATCCGGCCATGGGGAATAGACACGTTCGCACCAAGTATCTTCTCTTTTGTTGAACATATCATAGAGAATTTGAATTCCAAGGTGACTCATTCCGATTTCATATACGTCCGGAAAGCACATGGCAAATCGGATATCCACCTCATTTTTGTCTTTCATCACCGAGTTGACTTCGTTCCCGATGTAGCGGGCCGGCTTCTCGATTTTTAGTAATATTTCATCATTTAAAGCTAGTTTTCTCATGTTTCTCCTTTCGTTTTTTATGTAATATATACAAAAAATGAACCTTCTTTTCTTTTTCGATTTTCACGAAAAATAGCTGTTTTTTTATGATTTTCAGTGGCGTTTTTTGGTATCAAAAATGCTGTTTTTTACCTCATTTTTGCCCTTGCGTAACAAATTTACTTTTTTCCTACTGTGCAGCACGCCAGACCGCAATATTATATACTTTTTGAGGAAGGAGTTCAAGCAAATCTTTCTCTGTCTGCAGTTCATTACAGAAAATCCGACTTACACTCTTTCTTAGCATCAATTCTTCTTTCCACAACATTTTTTATATTTCTTTCCTGAGCCACATGGACACGGATCATTTGGATATATTTTCTTTTCTACTCGTATTGGTTCCCCGTTCAGCTCGTTCGGAAACATTGTTGTTTGAATAACATCTGTATTTCCATTTAAGTCAACCGGTACCCCCATAGCCTGCAACTGTGGTACGGCATCCTTTAAAATTGTTGCTGCTTTAGAACTTGCTGAAACAATTGTTGGCATTTTATTGATAGACATTTTTCTCGCCATTTCACTTGGTTTGTACCCTCTGTTCTCTTTCATTCGGGTATTGTTATGTGCCGCCACAAGTAACTCTAGCAATTCATTTATCATCTTCTCTTCAAATTCAATATTGGCTTCTGTCATTTTATTGATAATCTTTGATGGCGATTCGCTTTCATAACTATTTGCCCATACTTGCAGACACCATGTCACTGCTTGTTCATAAGGAAGCCTTAATTTCTTAATGAAAAAAGATTCCAACTTTTTATATTCAGAGGAACTTGCCTCATATCCAGTTCTACATATCTCATCTATCTGCTGTGCCGATGGAATATAAAAATCTTTATCCATCTGTTGTCGAAGCAAGTAACCAAATTCCTCATTCTCAAATAGCTGCAAATGCACAAATATTCCTTTTTCTGAGTATAACGGATCCTCTTTTGGACATCCTTTCATCCCAAGTCTGTCCATTGTAAAAAGACATGATTCCACAATATCAACCGGCATTTCCCAAAGCATTTCTATCATTTCATCTATAGAGCACTTCACTTTCTGCCTATACATTTCATAGATAACTTCGATCGGTGCTATTCCATAATATTGTATAAAAAAATGTATACACTTTACCAGCCAGCCTTTTCTACATTGCTTCAATTGAAATGCTTTGTCATCTATTTTAGAAAAGGCGACAGCAACATCTTCAAATACGCAAAATCTGTCAGTTGGATCTTCAAAATATCCAATCCAATATCTATAAAGCTGCATCGCATCTACCACTTCATTTACAGAAACAGCGGTAGGGGAAATACAAGCTTTTCGAAATAAGTCCATTTGTTCTTTTGTAAGGCATGCCAATCTGCTTCTAAGCATTTCCTCGGCACAAAAAGTATCAACAATTCTATCTATTAAATCAGCTTTTCGAAGTCCTGAGCACTTTTTGATTTCAAAACTTCTTGCCTGATCTAACAGTTCTTCTTTTGTATATTTTGTCAAATATTCTTTTAAAAACATTTCTGCTCCCTATCTATAATAACTTATCTTCTATAACGAAATCCATATTCTTTTTTTAATCTCTCATATATTTCAAATGCGATTGGACAAACTTCCACTGTTTCCAATACACTGTACAAACTATGTAACCTCTCTGGCTGATCCGTATATGGATATTTCCTGCAATTCTCAGGTTTATATTCTCCTAGCTTACAATTTCCGCCTTTTTCCAGAAAATCACATGGATAATGCTTGGTTACATATATGTTTTCACTTGCTTTTTTTATCAAATAAGACTTTATAAGCTCTTCTTTCGTAATTCCCAAATATTCTGCATCTTTTTCCAAATCTTCTTCCGGAATGCTTCCGCAGTACATCTTACAGCAATTTCTACATCTGCTGCAGTCATAATTTGCAAACAACTCTTCATGAAGCTTTTTGAACTGCTCGTCCAATTCTTTTTCATCTGCATTACATTTTAAAAATGTACGGAATTCAATATTTTCATTTTCCTTTTTCTTCGCCTCAAATTTTACCTTTCTTGGTGCAATCATATTATCATCACCTCATTTTTCTGTAATCTTTCATCTTTTACTAACCCTAAGCCTTTTCTTGCCCAACTCTATCCCGTCAAATTTATCCTTTACATATTGACAGATATAAAATAATTTCCGTTCAAAACTCCTGCTAAGATTTATTAGACACATAATTTTAAGAATCTGCTACACAAAAGTGAAATTTTTATTTTCTATTAAAATTTGTTTTCTGATCCCTATGAGAAAAAAGCACTACCGTCTTTACGATAATGCCTTTTCTCATCTTTATTTGTTCCAGTTTTCTTCCAAATAAGGTTCTATCATTCCAAGTACCTTTTCTGCCTTTTCAATTTGCTCCATAGCTTGGTCCTTTGATATGATAATAAAGTCCTGATAATCTGCTTTTTCTCTTAGACGGTATGCAGTATCAACCAGTTTTGAAATACTTTTATCAAAAACTCCCTCTTTTACATAGGTTCTGTTAAAAAAAGCAATTACTCCCGAATGTTTACTGGAATCAAATTCTGCCAAAGCTGTAACGGAACGAAGCCCATGAAAAATAGCATAATAAGAACGATTAACAGAAGCTTTGAATCTCCCATCTTTCATAAGCAACTGTGCTGTTTCCAAATCCTCTTTAGCCGACTGGAAACGATATTTTGATAAATCAATCATGCTGCCTTCCATAAAACAATGCCCTCCTTATTCACATTCTTATAAAATGGAGTGACTTTTTCCCATTTTTTGAAAACTGCATAATCAATATCAATAACAGAAAATACCTTATCATACTTTAAGTTTAAATCTACAACCAAATCTGACAGCTTATCTTCCGTACTTTCATTCAGATTTCCATTTAACAATAAAGCAACGTCTACATCTGATTCAGAAGTGTTATTTCCTCTTGCATAGGAACCATATAACACAATCCGGATAACCTGGTTATTAAAAATAGCAAGAATTCCTTCTACTAATTCGTTTAATGCATTTGTATCCATAAACTTTACCTCCTTCTGTTTTTATTATATCGTCCATTTTTTTCAACGTCAACGCATTTCCCAAAAGAGGAAATTATTTCTTTAACATGTTTTAACCTTCTCATTTTTAGCATAATCTTTCCCCACTCTATATGCAAACTATTCACTCCAAATTAGAATTTTTACATGGCAAATTCAATTTTGTAGCAAAAACTATTATCCAAACAACACTGTATCTGCTGAAAAACTTATAATATTTTAGACGGTTTCTCTATCCGAACGAAAAGTTTCCACTAGCATTCTTATTTAAATATTGCTGTTCCTAAGTGACCGATATTTTTTTCTTTTAATTTACTACACGCATAATCTTCATGCAGTATTTCCAATCCATATTTTTTCTTATACTTATCCAAATACTTATAAGTTTCCTTTAACACTTCAACATAGTCCTTAATCATTTTACTATTTTCAACGCCTTCAATATCCGCAAATATCGGTGACATCTTATTAGGTTGTGCGTAAAACATTTGGAGTGGGAAATCATCATAATACCCATATTGATCCTCCGCACTATTCACAAGATTTAACATTCTCTGTCCTTTTCCAGAAAAAGCATCTAAATATTCCGAATTTTTCAATGTATATATCACTTCTAAATCTTCATTACTTAAATAATACTGATATTACATAAACAACTCTTCTAATTCTTTATATGTGTCATCATATTTCTCATGTAAATATTCATACCATTTAAGCGGTGTTTCATCTTCTCTATGAGAAAAAATAGTATCTGCATTAGACGTCATATCAAATCTTTTTATACAAGAAAAAAATTTCTCATTAAAACACTCCAAATCTGTACTTTTAATAGGCGTTTGCGAAACGCCAAAGCCCACATAAAATCGGGCTTTTTTCTTTGCTAAAATAGAACAACTCCTCACAGGTTTGTGGTAAAATTTAAGTGACCAAACAAAAATCAACCATATCCACCTGAAAGGAGTTGTACCTATATGATACCATACAATCAGCTTTCTTTGGCAGATATTTTTTCAGATTGCCAGAAAATTTATGAATCCGACAAACCTCAGTTTTTGTCTCTCTTACAACAGCACATTGACCTTGATGAAATTGTTCCCGTTTCCTTTCGAAAACATTTCTATGCATCAACGGGCAGAACCCGCAAATACCCTTTGAACGCTTTTTTATGGGCGCTTGTCATTCAGCGTATTTTTTCAATCCCTACCGATTCCCTGCTCCTTGTTTTCCTTCACTATTCCCGACATCTTCGTGAATTCTGTGGTTTTATCAAGGTCCCGGATGCTTCCAAAATCACCCGCTTCAAACAGGACTTTTTGAATGATCTGCAGCTCGTATTCCATCGTCTCGTTGATGTTACGGAACCTATCTGTCAGGCAATAAATCCTGCTAAGGCAGCTATGACCATCTTTGATTCTTCTGGCATAGAAGCTTGGGTTACTGAAAACAATCCCAAGTATGCCAACCGTATCATCAAACAGCTCAAAGCTTATGCAAAAGCCATGCGTTTTGATGGGAACTATGACCCTTACAAAGCTGCTTACAGCTCCATGCCTTCCCATGCCGCCGCAAATCCAGACATTAAACAGCTCTACATTGACGGGCATTTTTGTTATGCCTACAAATTCGGCATTGTCACAAATGGTTTGGGTATCGTCCGGCATATTGACTTCTACAACAAGGATTTTTTTGACAAGCATCCTGAAATTATTCTTGAAAAGAAGTCCGATTCCCCGGATGAAGATAAATCTGTCCATGATGCCAGGCTGCTTATCCCTACTTTACAGGATCTGTTTACTGCCCATCCACTCATCAATCCCCATACTTTTTTGGGAGATGCCGCTTTTGACTCTGCAAAGCTTTATAAAGAGCTCCTTTCAGGCGATACCTTTGGCAAGGATGCTGACGGCAATGGCATTCACTTTCAAAAGGCCTATATCCCATTAAATTCCCGTTCAGGCTTGGAAAGCACAGACTATTCGGTGAATGAAAACGGCATTCCCTGTTGTCCGAATGATCCTTCTCTTCCTATGAAACATGAAGGTACCAGCAAGCGGAAGAATGGTATTATACGCTATAAGTTTAGCTGTCCAAAAGTTAAGTGGGAAAAGGATCCTTCCACTGGAAAATATCGCCGTGTCTGTCACTGTGATACTCCCTGTACAACTTCACCATGTGGAAGAATGGTGTACCTTTACCCCGAAAAAGACTTACGTGCTTATCCCGGCACTGTGCGCGGGACTGAAGAATGGAATAATACATATAAGCTCAGAACCACTGTGGAACGTTCCATCAATCACTTGAAAGACAGCCTTGGGGTTGCTGGTCGCAAAACCCAAAATGCAAAAACACTTCATGCTGATCTGATTCTGGCTGGTATTACACAGCTTATCGGCGTGCTTCTCGCTGATAAAATAGAAGAACATCAGTATATTCGAAGTCTGAAACCCTTGATTGCATAGAACTTACTATTTTAAAAACAGGGGTTTTCATTTCCCTCTATAAGTGCGCCCATTTCCTGTCCAATTTCAGCTTATATCATTATCCACCATGTTTTTCAGTTCTTTGCGATTCCCAATATTCTAAAATCCCAAGTTTCAGCACTATTCTGGCTCATATCCTGAGCTTGTTTCGCAATTACCTATTAATTACTCTAATTATAACACATTTTATTACTTTTTAAACATTTTATTACTTTTTATTGGTATAAATAACATTTAACCATAATATAACTTCATTATTATACTCCAACACAAATGATTTTGTAACACACTTAATAGAAAACAAAAAGGCTGAAGCCCATGATGCGACTCCAACCCTTTAATTTCTCTCGACAAAAGAAAACATATAGCCCTTGCATTTATATTTAATTATTTTGAATGATATTCACTCCAAATTACCATTTTTGCGTAACAAATTCAATCTCATAACAATATCATTCTTTCATTTTTAGTTCCGTTTAGTTTTATCTAATTCATATATTTTGTATTACACATAACGCTTTAACACTATATATTGTTATTCATCACTATTACATTATAGCGCTTCAGAAACGTCCGGAAAGCACATGGCAAATCGGATATCCACCTCCCGTTTGTCCTTCATCACCGAGTTGACTTCGTTCCCGATATAGCGGGCCGGCTTCTCGATTTTTAGTAATATTTCATCATTTAAAGCTAGTTTTCTCATGAATAACTCCTGTTTTTATATAGTATCAAATAGTTTCAACCACCGTCATCTGTCTGAAACAATATAACAGCGGTTATCATTATATAGTATTTTAAAATAATTTGCCACCTATTTTCTTTATCAATTTCACTTTACTTTGTCGCAGCATTATAACTCAATTCCTTCTCTGCGGTAAATAACTTCATTTTCCTTCAATGTCATAAGTACCTTAATATCGGCAAGTTCTTCCCTGTCTGTTTCTAGAGGATTTTTGTCAAGCACCACAAAATCCGCATATTTTCCCACAGCAATCGTTCCTTTTTCTGTTTCTTCATGATACTGATATGCAGCATAGCTTGTGATGGCTTTCAAGGCTTCCATTACAGGAATTCTCTGATTTTCTCCAATTACTTGGCCACTTCTTGAAACACGGTTCACCGCACAGGAAACGGTCCGCATCATGTCCGGCGGAACAACCGGCGTATCCTGATGAAATGTAAACTTCATGCCATAATCAAGTGCAGTTTTGGCAGGAGATATCTGACTTCCCCTTACTTCTCCGAAATTTTTTATATGGATGTCGCCCCAGTAATAAGTATGTGCCACAAAGAAGCTGGGCATCATCCCGATTTTCTTCATCCGTTCCAGCTGGTCTTTTCGAACAAGCTGTGCATGTACCATAACTGCACGATGACAATCTTTATTTTCTCTTACCTCCAATTCTTTTTCAAACTGTGCAATATACTGTTCTGCTGCCGCATCTCCGTTACAATGTGCAAGAAGCTGTTGTTTCTTATCCAAGGAAAGCGCAATATACTCTCTTAATTGCTCATCGCTGTGAATAGGATAACCGCAATAAGCAGCATCCCCTTCATAAGGTGCTGTCATCCATGCTGTTTTCCCTTGAGGAGAACCATCCAGAAACACCTTAAATCCGCCGATTTTAAAATGATTTTTATACTGCCCTGCATATTCCGGCTCTGTATCAGGCAGGTCTGATGCCGTCATTACATCTGCATATCCGACCACATCCAGCTTCAAAAGTCCTTCATTTGATACATATTTCAGCAACTGAAACAGCGATTTTCCCATCATACCATCCTGCACCGTTGTCACCCCATAGCTTGCGTACATATTCTGGGCTTCTCCAATCAGATGCAGTAGTTCTTCCGTAGAGGTCATGGGAAGCTTTGTCTGAAGTTCAAGAAATGCCTTTTCTTCCATATAACCGTCCGGTTCTTTTGTTCCTGAAATTCTTCCGTAGCGACCTCCCGGACAATCTTCTGTTGCTTCTGTAATTCCCTGAAGCTCAAGACCACGGCTGTTTGTCACGCCCATGTGTGAGGAAGCATGAATGAAAAGTACCGGATTGGTACTGCTAATTTTATCTAACACCGTTTTATCCGGATGTCTTCCTTCTGCAAGAAAATTCTGATCATAATTGCATCCGATTATCCATGTATTTTTTGACAGCTTTCTCTTTTCTTTAAAATCCCGCATCTGTTCTATCATCTCATTAAAATCCTTACAAAGAGATAAATCACACTGCGTCATTGCATTGGCTGCTCCCACAAAGTGAGAATGTGCATCAATAAATCCCGGCAGCATTACCTTGCCATTTAAATCAATCACTTCATCTGTTTCCTTACGAAGTCTGAGCACCTCCTCGGCTGTTCCGACTGCCTTAATCCGTCCGTTTTCCACACACACTGCCTCTGCATATAAGGCACTGTCTTCCATGGTTAAAATTGTTCCATTTGTATAAAAGCTTTTCATAATTATTTTCCACCTTTCTGCGAAAGGCACCGATGGGGTCATGAAACCCGTCGGCTAACTTCCGCTTTTTAATTTATCTTCCTTCTGATATTATCTTTTTGATAAGACTGACACACTACAGAACACGTGGAGGTGAGTGGCGGGGCTGTATAGCGGCGACCTCGCATAATTATATGTTGTCGGTCATCCGTTAAGGCATCAATGAATGGCGCATAACAGTAGCCCGTAAACTTATCTCTTCCAAAGTCGACTCGATTTTGCCGGATGACCAGTCACTGTCAGTTTTATTACTACAAAATCAGGAGGTTATTTTATTGTCTTTTAAAATCTTTCGTAAAAATTGCTGTGGACTTGATGTCCACAAAACCTGGATTTATGCCTGCATCGGTATTACCGATACAAACGGCAGAACTACTTATAAGCAAACTCGTTTCTCATCCTTTTCTAAAGGATTAAAGGAACTGTCTACATGGCTTGCGAAATATCAATGTACTGAAGTTTGTATGGAATCTACCGGCAAGTATTGGATCCCTGTTTTTAATGTTCTTGAGAAAGAAGATGTCTCTGTCATTCTTTCTCACCCTAAATATGCTAAACCACAAAAAGGAAATAAGACTGACCGTAAGGATGCTAAATGGATCTGCGATTTATTCATGTGTGATATGGTGAAACCTTCCTTTATTCCACCTGCTGACATCCGTCACTTAAGAGATTTGGTAAGATACCGTTTCAAACTCATCTGTATGATTACTGGTGAAAAGAATCGTGCACAAAACTGTCTTACTGTATCTAACCTTAAGCTTGACGATGTATTCAGTGATGTGTTTGGAAAGTCTTCCCGTTCAATTACTGAATATATTCTGAAACATCCAGGGGATTTATTTGATGTGACTCCTTTTGTGGACAGACGTTGTAAGACGCCAATCGAAGAAATTCAGGCTGCTGTTGATGGAGCTATTTCTCCTGAACAGGCCGTAAAACTTCGTCAGTGTCTCAATCACATCGATGAATTAGAAAAGCATCTTGAAGAAATAGAACAGGAAATCCTTCGTCTCTCTGATAAATATCAGGCTGCTCTTGATCTGATCCGCACAGTTCCTGGATTTGACAAAAATCCTATGACTGCCATCCAAGTCCTTTCTGAAATCGGTGGTGATATGTCTGTTTTCCCCTCAGCAAAGCACCTCGTTTCATGGGCAGGATGTTGTCCGCGCAATGACCAAAGCAACAAAAAAATCAAATCAACTCGAATTTCCCGTGCTGGTTCTTATTTTAAACCAGTTCTGGTACAAGTTGCAAATGGTTTATTACGTTCTAAGAAACATCTGGAAATAACGGACCGCTATAAACGTATAAAAGCACGTCGTGGTCACAAGAAAGCCATTATTGCCATCTGCCGTATGCTCCTGACCGCTATCTGGCACATACTCTCAGATTTAAAACCTTATACAGCGGAAGGCTTTCGTGAATCACGTCCTGTGAACGAATCAAAAGTACTGACTACCTCACAGGCTCTTAATTTATTAAAACAACGTGGGTATATTATCAAAGATGATCTCGCACCTGCCATGAATTAAGTGTCGTGTCTATATTTACTTTTTTTGAAACCACCCTAAGGATGGTTTGTTTGCCATACAATTTTATTTTCCTCTAACCACTATCTCTTTGTTTCAAACTTCTCCCTTCAGCACTAAAAGAGCATCTTCTTATTCTCTATATTATCTTATAACAGTCAGAAAATAGCAAGGCAAACACGGGCTTTTATTTATCGAAATAAGCAGAGACGAATAATTATCTAAATCACCAGTTTTTAATCATTCAAAAGCTTTTGCCTATAAAATTCTCTGCTTACAACAACAAAAGGCTATCGCATAATGTTTAAACGATAGCCTCTTGTGATACTTATTATTTATTTTAGAAATTACAGAAGAATTTTGCTTCCGCCTTCTGTAACTTCTCCATTCACTACATAATATGCCGCAGCTTCTTCCGGTTTTACATAAATCTGAATTTCTGTAATATCGCTTTCTTTTTTGCCTGTTTCTTCTGTCCAAGCTTTTTTCACTGCTGCTCTGATTTCATTTATATCATATTCCTGACCTGCATACTGTACAAATACAGCTTCTGTCATTTCTTTTTTTGCTGCACCTTTTTTTGTAGCTGCTTTCTTTGTTGTTTTTGTTGCCTTTTCTGTTACTTTTTCTGTCTTCGCCGGAGTAGTCTTTGTTGTTGCTTCTGTTACACTTTTTGTATTTATTCTTTTCATAAGTGTTATCCTCCTTTTCCTCTGTCTTATCATGACGCCTTCTATCATATACCCTTTTGGAAAATATTTCAATATCTGCAAAAAAATTAAAGGAACCATGATTTCACAGACACTCTCATCTGCAAAATCACAGTTCCTTTTCAAATAACAAGCAAAACGATAAGCCGGGTTATGTCGTGAATAATCATCTATCCAGTCCTGCTGTCGCCAGCAGGCTCAAGCGACCTACCTGAAAACATGACGGGCAGCCATATGGTTTTCTATTCGGTCTTGCTTCGGATGGGGTTTACATGTGCCCTCTCTGTTACCAGAAAGGCGGTAGTCTCTTACACTGCCCTTCCACCCTTACCGGAAAATTCCGGCGGTACATTTCTGTTGCACTGTCCTTGGAGTCACCTCCACCAGACGTTATCTGGCATCCTGCCCTGTGAAGCCCGGACTTTCCTCACCTGACCCCTTTCGGTTCTGTCAGCCGCGATTATTTATTCTACTTGTTACGCACGGCATATTTTATCATAGGAGCACTGAAAATGCAAACAATTTTACACATCAAAACAGCCGTTTCCTACGAATTCCCGCAAAATGGAATTGCTTGGAATACTCTCACTTGGCACTCCCAGAAAATAATCTAAAAATTTCAACAGACGTTTTGCCTCCGCATACTCCGGCTCTTCCTTTGTAATTGAAAACAGCAACGGTTCTGCATAAAGTTTTAAAACTGCCAATTCATAAATCAAAGCGGAATTAAACATCACATCTGCTGACTCCTGATAAGGAAAAATGTTTTCTTCTTCCCCACGTCTTACAGAATTCCACATTCCTATGGTCGCTTTCGCAGATGCTCCTCTGGTTCTGGCATCACGGACAATTCGCCGTATCAGTCTTCCGTCCGTGGTAGGAATACGATTGTGCTCATCAATGTTTAATTGCGTCAAGGCGCTGATATAGATTTTAAATTTACTTTCAGAAGGCAAGCTGCCGCTTAATTTATCATTTAAGCAGTGAATTCCTTCAATAACAAGTACATCTTCTTCTCCCAGCTTCAGGAAATCCCCTTTATATTCTCTGTGTCCTGTCTTGAAATTAAAACGTGGAAGCTCTACCTCTTCGCCTCTTAACAGTGCGCTCATATCTTCATTAAACTGCTTTACGTCAATAGCTTCCAGACATTCAAAATTATAATTTCCATTGCTGTCTAAAGGCGTATCTTCTCGGTTTACAAAATAATTATCAACGCCGATAGGATGCGGTTTCATCCCCTGCGCTGACAGCTGTATGGATAATCGATGAGAAAAAGTGGTTTTTCCTGAAGAAGAAGGACCTGCAATCATAATGAATTTCCGATTTCCCGCTTCAACAATCTGTTTTGCAATCTGGGCTATTTTTGCTTCCTGAAGGGCTTCTGCAATAAGAATAAGATTACTTGCGCCTTCTTTTGTAATTCTTTCATTCAAATCTCCAACGGTATCTGCCTGAATTGCCTCACTCCACCGGGCAGACTCCTTCTGCACCTGAAAAATCTTCGGTCTCGGAGCAAAAGGCGGCACTTCATTTGGCTTTTCTCTTTTTGGAAGCTGTAATACCAGTCCGTCATCATAGAGGTATAAATCAAAATATTTTAAATATCCTGTATGATTTACCATAAATCCGTAGAAATAGTCTTCATATTCTTCCAAGCTATAAATATTCACTCTGGATACTCGGCGAAAACGAAACAGCTTTTCTTTATCATACATTTTGTGATTGTGGAATAACTCAATGGCTTCGTCTGTGCCTACGCTTCTTTTTAATATAGGAACTTGACGTTCGACCAATTCCAGCATATAGGCTTTTACCTTACGCAAGAAGTCTTCATTCAGCACAATATCACCGTCAATCGTATAATAATATCCGCTACTGACTGAGTAGTGCATGGTTATCTTCCTTATATTATCATATCCGGCAACATAATGCAGCGCTTTCAGCAATAGCAAAGAAACACTTCTTCGATAGGTTTCATGCCCAATCTGGTCTTGTGTTGTAATAAATTCGATAATACCTTCTTTTTTCAGCTTTTTATGAAGCTCACAAAGCTTATGATCTTTCATAAGTAAAACAATGGGGTATTCATACTTACTCTGATATTCCTGTGCGATTTTTCCATAAGTGGTTCCGTAAGGATATTCCTTTTGTTCTCCAAGGATGTTTACCTGTATCATTCTGTCGTTCATAACATTTCTCCTTTCACCACATCTCTTTGTTAAGCTTCCCCTCAACTTTTGATTTAGATACATATTATTTTACTACAACAGTCTTTATTTTTCTATCATTTTATATATTTTTCATATATTTATTCCTATTATTCAGAAAAAAAGAGATTACCACTTAATGTAGCAATCTCAAAATTAGTTTCAATCAATTATTTTACATGGATAAGAAACCTGCATTTTTTCCACTTCTAAATCCGGCAATATCTCTTTTAATTCTCTTTCCATGTAATCCATGAAAATATATTCTGTACCGTAGTGTCCTGCATCTATAATGCAAACTCCCTGTGCCACTGCATCAATGGAGGAGTGATAATCCATATCTCCTGTGACGTATGCCTGCACGCCATTTTTCAATACCTGCTTCATCAGACTTTTTCCTGAACCGGTGCATACGGCAACCTTTTCTATAATCTTATTTTCATCTCCGTAAATCTGCACAAAAGGAAGATGTAGCTGCTCTTTTACGAATTTTCCGCACTCCTTTAAAGTCATAGGAACGGACAGCTTTCCACATCGTCCTATTCCCTCTTTGCGTGTTTCTTCTTCATAAGTGACGTCTAAAACTTCTCTTTGGGAAAGCTGTAAGTAATCTGCACTAAGCTCTGCCATTCCCAGCACATCAAAATTGGTGTGCATTGCGTAATAACATATCTTGTGCTGTATCAGCTTAATAATTCGTCTTCCGATAAAATCATCTGCGGTCACTTGCTTCATTCCCGAAAAAATTAAAGGATGATGGGTAATAATCATGTCAGCCCCACACTGAATGGCTGCATCTATAACCTCATCTGTGGCATCCAATGCCAGAAAAACCTTTTTTACTTCCCATGAAGCATCTCCTGCCAGAAAACCGGGATTATCCCAGGCCTCTGCAAAAGAAACCGGATACTTTTCTTCTATTTTTGCTATAATATCTTTACACTTCATAATATGCAAGAGCCTCTTTTCTGTCTTTCCATTCCTTCTCTAATTGAGAAATCCTTGCTTTTGCAGATGGTGTCTGAGATTTTCTCAGTTTCTCCAAAAGCTCCTCTGCTTTCACCTGTTCCCTGTCTAAAAATTCTTTTAAGACAGGATTTCTGTTTTGCAAAAGTTTTTTCCCATAGAGATATTCCGCCTCTGTCTGTTCTTCCGTTTTACCATGAACAACTCTCATAATCGGATAATATTTTCCGTCTTCCAAAATCATTTCCTCGTGAGTAATTTCATATCCGTTTTCACTGAGAAATTTTCTAAAATGTCCGATTTCAGACTGCGGCTGTAAAACCAGTTCCGTTACTGTTTTCAGAACTTCTTCCCCTTCTGTGAAAATTCTCTCCATCAGAGGACCGCCCATACCGGCAATTACAACGCTCTGGGCTTCCTTGGATTTTAAAGCGCCAACGCCGTCAGACAGACGGGTATCTATGTAATTTTCCAGTCCCCATTCCTCAATGTGCTCCTTTGCCCGCATAAGAGGACCTTGATTGATATCCATGGCAATGGCTTTTTCTATTTTCTTTTTCTGCAACAGATAAATGGGGATGTAACCGTGGTCACAGCCTACGTCTGCCAGTGTTTTTCCCTCTTGTACAAAGGCTGCTACACTTTGCAGTCTTCTGGAAATCTGTATTTCTTTCATCACACCCATCCTTAATCCAGATAATCCTTCAGCTTACGGCTGCGACTTGGATGACGAAGCTTTCTAAGGGCTTTTGCCTCAATCTGACGAATACGCTCTCTGGTAACGTTAAATTCTTTTCCTACTTCTTCCAAAGTTCTTGCTCTTCCGTCATCTAAACCAAAGCGAAGACGAAGAACCTTCTGTTCTCTTTCTGTTAAAGTTCCCAAAACTTCCACAAGCTGTTCTTTTAATAAAGTAAATGCGGCTGCATCTGCCGGTACAGGAACATTATCATCCTGAATAAAGTCTCCTAAGTGACTGTCTTCTTCCTCACCGATTGGTGTTTCCAAGGATACCGGTTCCTGAGAAATTTTGAGAATTTCACGAACACGCTCTACGGACATATTCATTTCCTCTGCAATTTCTTCCGGATGCGGCTCTCTGCCCAATTCCTGTAAAAGCTGACGGGATACACGGATGAGCTTGTTAATGGTTTCTACCATGTGAACCGGAATACGAATGGTTCTCGCCTGATCTGCAATAGCTCTTGTGATTGCCTGACGGATCCACCATGTGGCATAAGTAGAAAATTTATAGCCCTTACGGTAATCAAATTTTTCAACAGCTTTAATCAGACCAAGATTTCCTTCCTGAATTAAATCCAAAAACAGCATACCACGTCCTACATAACGTTTCGCAATACTTACTACCAGACGGAGATTGGCTTCTGCAAGACGTTTTTTTGCATTTTCGTCTCCTTCTTCCATACGCTGAGCCAGTGTGATTTCTTCTTCTGCACTTAAAAGCGGAACTTTACCGATTTCTTTCAGATACATGCGGACAGGATCTTCAATGCTGACTCCCTCAGGAACAGAAAGGTCGATATTTTCCATATCCACTTCATCTTCCTCACTGAGATTTAAGTCATCGTCATCACTAATGATTAAATCGTCCATGTCGTTATCCTGAATACGCAGAATGTCAATTCCGTTTCCTTCTAAGAAATCGAACACTTTATCCATCTGCTCCGGTTCCAGCGGAAAATCTTTAAAGAAATCGCTGATTTCCTGATATTCTAATACATTTTTCTTCTTTTTCGCCAGCTCCATAAGCTCTCCGAGCTTTTCGCTGAATTTCGCCATGTTCATTTCCATAAACTGTTCCTTCCTCTCACTTATTCTTCCTTAACAATCGTATATATCATTTCCTCAATCAAAAGAAATATGCAGCGTCACTCTGCCTCTCTCCAAATCCTCCAGACGCTTTCTGGCTTCTACAATCCTTTGCAGTCCGAAAAGGTCGGTAGGCGGTAAATTGGTGCTTTGCCATGCAATACTGTCTCTTTTTAGTCTGCATACCGTTTCCAGCACCGCCTTTTTTGCATCTTCCTCACTTTCCAAATGAAGAGAAGCATGAAACAGAGATGTAATTTCCTTCTGCTCCTCTGCGTCAGAAAACCGATTTAATAATTTTGCAGGATTTACCTCACCTTCTTTGTGCTGTTCAAATACCATTTCGGCAACCTTATGATACAAGGGTGTTGTAAAATCTGCCGGTTCTATCAATCCATCAATGGTTTTAAACATGGAAGGATAGGAGGTCAGCCATGTCAGCATCAGCTTTTGCGCCGTATGACCTGCATCTTCCTTGCCCTCTTTCTTTTTTGAAACTGCTTCCGTTCTGGGCTTTACCGCAACGCCTGTTCCTGACAGTGCCATGTTATTTACCATTCTTCTTAAATCTTCAAATTTTATCTGATATCTGGCAGAAATACTTTCAATATAGTTGTTTCTTTCCAGCTCTTCCGGAAATTCCAGAAGTTTTCTGGCTATCTCCCGATAAAACTGTGTTTTACTCTCCGGGTCAGATAAATGATATTGTTTTTCCAATACCTTAATCTCAAACAGAAAATAGTTTTCTGCCTCCTCAAGACGCTTTTCAAAGGCCTCCTTGCCTTCTGCCTTAATAAATTCATCCGGGTCCTTATACGGCGCAAGGTTCACCACTCTCGGAGAAATTCCCGCCGCCTTTAAAATCGGAATACCTCGAAGGGCTGCTTTTTGTCCTGCTTCGTCACTGTCATAAGTCAGCAGAACCTCCTTTGTATAACGGCTCATAAGACTGGCATGTCCTGAGGTAAGCGCTGTTCCCAGAGATGCCACCGCATTGTGAAAGCCCGCCTGGTACATGGCAATGACATCCATATAGCCCTCGCAGATAATAAAGTACGGTTTTCTGGAGGTACGGGCAATATTCAAGCCGTATAAATTCCGACTCTTATCAAAAATTTTCGTTTCAGGAGAATTCAAATATTTGGGTTTTGCATCTCCCATAACTCTGCCGCCAAATCCAATCACACGATTATTTACATCCATAATCGGAAACATCACACGGTTCCAAAACTTGTCCTGCATACCTCTTCGCTCGTCAATATTGAAAAGACCGGACTCTTTTAATAATTCATCAGAGTACCCCTGCCCCTTTAAATATTGATACAACGCGCCCGAATATCTGGGCGAACACCCCAATCCGAATTTTTTAATCGTATCCTCAGAAAGCTGTCTTCCTTTCAGATAATCCAATGCCGGCTTTCCGCTCTCCTGTTTTAGTTGATAGTAATAAAAAGAAGCTGCTTTTTTCTGAATTTCCAACAGCATAGACTTAAAATCCGAAGCTGCCTTTGCTTCTTTTGAATATTCAACCTCAGGAAGCTGTACCCCTGCTCTGTCCGCCAAATATTTCAACGCCTCTACAAAGCTGTAATTCTCATATTCCATAATAAAGGTAAAAACGTTGCCTCCTGCTCCGCAGCCAAAGCAATAATACATCTGCTTTCCCGGACTTACGGAAAAGGACGGAGATTTTTCATTATGAAAAGGGCAAAGACCAAAATAAGAGCTTCCCTTTCTCTGCAATTTCACATAATCCGAAATCACGTCCACAATATCGTTTTTTGAGCGGACCTCCTCAATCAAATCATCTGAATAATACATACAACTTCCTCTTTTCTACTGTCCCTTTCCCTGAACGCTCCAGCCTTTGGGAATAAAAAGCTCACGGAACTTTTCCAGAGAATACTGGTCTGTCATACCTGATATATAGTCACATATTACTCTTTCCTTTGGTTCGTCCTGATACAGAAGCTTTTGATATTCCTCTGACATCTTTTCCGGATATTTGCTGTAATATGTATATAATTCTTCTACTACATGTTCTGCCTTTTTTTCTTCACTTTTTGCCGCAGGATTTAAATAAACATCCTGAAACATCAAAGCACGGATATCCCGAAGTCCTTCTTCAATCTCCGGAGACATCATAATCTTATCTTTTCCCTGACTGTTCTCTACAATATTGTGGACAAATGTATTCAGCCTTTCCCTTGTAGTAGCTCCCAAGAGCATACGCAGGGTAATGGGAATGTCATCTTCTGTAATAATTCCTGCTCTCTGAGCATCATCCATATCATGATGAATATAAGAAATCTTATCACAGTAACGAACTACCTGTCCCTCTAAGGTATGAGGTTTTCCGCTGGTTCTGTGATTTAAAATTCCGTCCCGCACTTCCCATGTAAGATTTAACCCTTCTCCGTTTTTTTCTAAACGCTCCACCACTCGAACGCTCTGCTTATAATGTGCAAAGCCCAAGGGGCAAACTCTGTTTAAGGCTCTTTCCCCCGCATGACCAAAGGGCGTATGCCCCAAATCATGTCCCAGCGCAATGGCTTCTACTAAGTCTTCATTTAAAGACAGCGCTTTCGCAATGGTTCTGGCTGTCTGAGAAACCTCAAGGGTATGGGTCAGGCGATTTCGATAATGGTCGCCCTGAGGGGACAAAAACACCTGTGTCTTATCCTTCATACGGCGAAATGCTTTACAGTGCACAATGCGGTCTCTGTCCCGCTGGTAAACTGTACGGATATCACATTCCTGCTCTTCTCTTTCCCTTCCCTTAGAATGAATACTGTGAGAAGCGTACGGGCTTAAAAGCTCTAATTCTCTTTTTTCCATTTGTTCACGAATATTCATAGGCAGTCACCCGACTTTCTGATACCTTTCGGCAAAACATCTTGCGGTAATACCGCATACTTTCAAAAGAACTCTTCATATTTATTATTTCCGAAATTTCTTCTATTTCCTCTTTTTCTTCTTGAAAATTTCTACAAATTTTCTACAATTCTTTATAGGAATTTCTTAAAAGTGCGATTTCTCCCGCATATCCTTCTAAATCATTTGGAGTTTCCAAATAAAAGGGCAGCTCTCGAAGCGCCGGATGGTTGATGACTCTTACAATCGCTTCCAGTCCCAGCTTTCCTTCGCCGATTTTTGCATGGCGGTCCTTATGACTTTCCAATCCGTACATGCTGTCGTTTAAATGAATTGCTTTTAACCTGTCCAATCCAATCACTTTATCAATTTTTGTCAAAACTCCGTCCAAATTCTCTGCAATGTCGTATCCTGCATCATATACATGACAAGTATCCAGACAAACTCCCAGCTTTTCTTTTAATTCCACTCTGTCTATAATTTCTCTTAATTCTTCAAAACAGCTTCCTACTTCGCTTCCTTTTCCTGCCATAGTTTCCAATAATACCGTTGTGCTCTGCTTAGGCTCAAGAATTTCGTTTAACATATCTGCAATATACTGAATTCCCACTTCCACTCCTTGTTTTACATGGCTTCCCGGATGAAAGTTATAACAGTTCCCCGGAGTATATTCCATTCTCCTTAAATCGTCTTTCATGGTATTCACTGCAAATTCTCGAATACTTTCATCTGCCGAACAGGCATTCAGAGTGTATGGGGCATGTGCCAAAATTCTGTCAATCCCCTGCTTTTTGGCTCTTATGAGAAAAGCATCTACATCCTCCTGCTTAATTTCCTTGGCTTTTGCCCCTCTTGGGTTTCTGGTAAAAAACTGAAAAGTATTTGCGTGAATTTTCTCTGCCTCCTTTGCCATAGCCTCATAGCCTTTTGAGGAAGATAAATGACATCCAATTTCTAACATAATCAATCTCCTTTATATTCTGCTCCTGTTTCATAGAGCGTAATTTCCTATGCAATAAAATAAGCACTTATGCAAAAATAAAATCTCTTTTACTTTCACATAAATGCTTGATTAACTTAGTGCGGGAGATGGGACTTGAACCCACACGTCTATACAGACACAAGATCCTTAGTCTTGCCTGTCTGCCAATTCCAGCACTCCCGCTTGCCCTACCTCTTGGTAAGCATTTGTATATTTTGTATATACATGCGGGAGATGGGACTTGAACCCACACGTTTATACAAACACAAGATCCTTAGTCTTGCCTGTCTGCCAATTCCAGCACTCCCGCTTACCTGTCGTTTCTCTCAAACGACAAGTGAAAGTATAGCAAATGTTTTTCTATTCGTCAAGAGTTTTTTTCATTTTTTTCGTAGATTAAATTCCCCTTTACAAATTTACTTTTTATCTGCCTGTCATCTGCCAGATAAATAAGTCTTTCCAGCCGTTCTCTTACACTTAATTCCTGCGGATGTAAAAGCTCACTGTCATCAAAAACAACTGCATCAAACTCATATCCGTCCAAAAAGCTTCCCACTTTTCCGAAAAATGCTCCGCCTCCTGCTGTTCCCATATAAAATGCTTCTTCCAGTGTCACCGGCTTCTGCTTTGCATCCACCAGACGCCAACGAAGCTTGGAGCATTGAATGGTATCTGCCATAGCTCTTAAAACAGAGGTGCTGTATCCTCCTGCCACATCACTTCCGAGTCCGACAAAAAGCCCCTCATCTAAAAACTGCCGAACAGGCGCAATACCGGATGAAAGATTTGTATTCGACTGTGGACAATGAGCAATAAACACACCTTGCTTCTTAATCAGAGAAATTTCCTCCTCCTTTAACCAGACACAATGTGCCATAATCGTAGGACAAGCTCCTCCGAACAAGCCAGCCTGATAATACGCATCACTGTAATTGGAAGAATTGGGACAAAGCTCCTGTACCCACTGAATTTCTCCCGGATTTTCTGACAAATGAGACTGCAAAGGCAATCCTGTTTCTTCCTGAATACTTTTCAATTCCGCCATCAAAGCATCAGAACAGGACGGAATAAATCTGGGGGTTAAAATAGGCTTCGTATGCTCATAACGCCCTTCTGTTTCCAGCAGCCACTGCCTTACCGCCTTTGCTGCTGCCTCTGCATTTTCCTCCTGTAAGCCCTCCAACGCATTTCTGTCCATACTCACTTTTCCCACATAAGTATTCAGACCGGACGCTTCCAGTAAATCCATCAATATTTTTGTTCCTTCTATATGCAGGGTAGCAAAAATCACAGCTCTGGTCACAGCGCTTTTCTTTAAATCCTCTACAAACATTGTATATGCCTTTTTCGCATAATCTGCATCAGCATATTTCATTTCCTCCGGAAACGTATGCGTATTCAGCCAGTCCAGCAATTCCAAATCCATTCCCAAGCCCCGAAAAGCATACTGAGGCGCATGAGTATGCAAATCCACCAAGCCCGGTGTAATCAGCGCATCCCCCATATCCTTTACAATATAGCTTTCATATTCCTTTGGAAGCTCCTGATAAACACCTTTACAAATCCCTTCCTGACACACTACATAACTTTTTGGACAAATCACAAGCTTTTTGCTGCCGCCACTGTAACAAATATTCCCTTTCAAAACAAAGCTGTTCTTTTCCTGCATTTACTGATTATTACCTCCGTATAAATTTCTCCTGAATTTTTCTTTCCCCCTCCAGAAGCATTTCGGTTACTTCTTTATTATTCTTTCCCAAAATCTCCTGAAAACATTCCCATTCATCTTTAATCCCCTGTCCATGAGGCACAAGATACGCTCCGGCATCGCTGCCTAGTGCAAGCTGTACGCCTATCTCATATCCCCTTTGTATATTGCGGCTTCCTGTTTCCCATATCTTTTCCAGGACCTCATCGGAAAACCTGCCGCAGCCAATCATGTTTTTCACTACGGTTATAGTAGGCACCCACACGGTTTTATGTTCTTTCATTGCCCACATAGCTTCTTCATCTACATAGTTTCCATGTTCAATACTGTCTGCGCCGGCAAGAGCTGCTTCCCGAACAGCCCTTGCCCCATTTGTATGCGCCATTACGGAAAAGCCCTCTTCATGAGCAATATGTACCATTTCTTTTACTTCGTCAAACCCCAAGGGTTCTTCTGTCACAGAGCCATCCGTATCAAAATTCATAATACCCGTTGTCATAATTTTAATGAAATCTCCGCCCCGCCTTTTCACTTCCTTTACCAAGTCGGCATATTCTTTCATATTTTCAAAAGGTTTTCCTACAATTCCTCCGTAATGCCCTTTTTTATGAATGGCAAAAACAGGCGTCCGATAGGTAATTCCATATTGGGGTGCAATTTCCCTTGCCTTTTCAGACACTCCCAAAGCATCCCCTCCGTCCCTGATAAAGGAAACACCCTTTTCCTGATAAACACGAAAGTGTTCATGAATAACTTCTGTATCCACTCCGTTTTTATGACGGTTTACTGCTGCTCTATAATTGAGCCCATTCATGAAAATATGTGCATGATTTTCTCCAAACATTATGACATCTTCTTTCTGAAATTAATCTTCTCTTGCCCATCCGTAGGCACATTTTACTGCTTTCTTCCAACCTTTTGTCTTTTTATCTCTTTCTTCCTTTGTAAGCTCAGGATAAAAGACACGGTCTGTACTCCAATTCTCAATAATTTCTTCCTTGCTGTTCCAATATCCCACAGCCAAGCCTGCCAGATACGCTGCCCCCATTGCCGTTGTTTCCACACACACCGGTCTTTTTACAGGAACCTGTATCATATCTGCCTGTGCCTGCATAAGGAAATTATTGGCGCTGGCGCCTCCGTCTACCTTCAGGAAATTCAATTCCATACCAGAGTCCGCCCTCATGGCCTCAATCACATCATGAACCTGATATGCCAACGACTCCAGAGAGGCTCGGATAATATGACATTTGTTCACACCTCTTGTAAGTCCTACAATGGTGCCTCTGGCATATTGGTCCCAATATGGCGCTCCCAGCCCCGTAAAAGCCGGCACAACATAACATCCGTTGGTATCCTTTACCTTCCTTGCCATATATTCTGAGTCTTCTGCCGAGTCAATCAGGCGCAGCTCATCTCTTAACCATTGAATAATCGCTCCTGCCACAAACACAGAGCCCTCTAACGCATAATTAACCTTTCCGTCCAGTCCCCATGCAATGGTGGTAACAAGACCATTTTGCGAAAAGACCGGCTTTTCTCCTGTATTCATCAGCAAGAAGCAGCCTGTTCCATAGGTATTCTTCGCATCTCCCTTTTCAAAGCAGGTCTGTCCGAAAAGCGCCGACTGTTGGTCTCCTGCTGCACCTGCAATGGGAATTTCTCCTCCGAAAAAGCTACTGTCCGCCATTCCGTAAACGCAGCTGGAGGGTTTTACTTTCGGAAGCATACATTCCGGAATATCCAATTCTTCTAAGATTTCCTTATCCCACTCTAATGTATTGATATTATAAAGAAGTGTTCTTGATGCGTTGGAATAGTCCGTCACATGAACAGCTCCCTTTGTCATCTTCCAAATCAACCATGTTTCCACTGTTCCAAAAAGCAGTTCTCCCTTTTTCGCACGCTCTCTGGCGCCTTCTACATGGTCTAAAATCCATTTTACCTTTGTGCCTGAAAAATAGGCGTCAATAATCAAACCTGTTTTCTTTCGAAAAACCTCCGTAAGCCCCTTGGCTTTCAACTGGTCGCAATACTCGGATGTTCTTCTGCATTGCCAGACAATGGCATGATAAATAGGCTCTCCTGTATTTTTATCCCAGACAATAGCCGTTTCTCGCTGATTGGTAATACCGATTGCCGCAATATCTTCTGCCTCAGCCCCTGCTTTTTGCATGGCTTCCACAGCAACGCCTAACTGATTGGACCAGATTTCATTTGCATCATGCTCCACCCAGCCCGGTTTTGGAAAATATTGAGTAAACTCCTTCTGCGCCGAACTGATAATCTCTCCTTTTTTGTTAAATAAAATACATCTGTTGCTGGTTGTCCCTGCATCCAATGCCATTACATATTTTGCCATATCATTTCCTCCCGTATTTACAAAGTAGTTTCCCATTACACGAAAAAAACTGTCCGGAAAAGAATTCCTTTTCCTACGACAGCCTTACTCCCTTTCTCCCTGCCTTCTTATATTTCACACGTTTCTTATGCTCCTATTTTAGCTCTAATCCCGAAAAATTTCAACCATATCTTCCTTGAGTTTCCGCAGTTTTATCCACAGTCACCTGTTTTGCAATACATCATTACAAACAACTTTCAAAAAATACCCAAAATATAAGGAATCTTCTTCCTTTTTGATGTAAAATTTAAGTGACCAAACGAAAACCTACTAAACAAAAAGAAGGAGGATCCCTTATGGTCAATTTTACATCAAACACTTACATTTTGAAACGAAAAATTTTAACTTTTACAAAGAAAATTTCAAGAAAACTTTCAAAGCCTGAAAGAAAATTCACAGCTGACATTACCTATGGTATGCTGGCGTCCGGAAGTTGCCTGTTAACTGATGTCTGTGATCAACTTCACGAACCTTCCCAAAAGATAAACGTTGTTGATCGTTTATCTAGACACCTTGAAAAAGGGGTGTCTGCATCTGCTACTTCCGCTTACTTACAACAAGTTAAAAAATGGAGTTCTTCTCAACCTATCATTTACATTGATGATAGTGATGTTGTTAAGCCAGATGGCTATAAATTTGAATCACTTGGAATTGTCCGCGATGGTTCAGAAAGTACATCTACTAAAAGCGTTTATAAAAAAGGGTATCATGTAACCGAGGCCTGCATTCTTACTTCCGGCAATCATCCTGTTAGTATTTTTTCTAAAATACATTCGTCTCATGAAAAAGATTATAAATCTGCAAATACAATTACTTTCCAAGCAATGGAACAGGGAAACTCTCTCTTTGACAAAGCCACTTTTGTCATGGACAGAGGCTACGATGACAATAAGATGTTTCTGAAGTTGGATGAACTCGGACAGGATTATGTGATCCGTTTAAAGTCCAATCGTAAGCTTTTGTACCATAACAAATGGACAAAGGCTACAGAACTTCGTAACCGCAGGAAAGGCAAGGTGAAAACAAATGTTTTTTACAAGGGCAAAAACCATGAAGCCTACCTTTCACATGTCAAAGTACAGATTACTGCATCCAGAAAGAACGTTTATCTTGTGCTTGTTTACGGCATTACCGAACACCCGATGATGCTTGTTACTAATAAAGAAATCAAATCGAAAGACGATGTGATCCGGGTGGCAAGAACTTACTTTTCCCGCTGGAAAATCGAAGAATATTTCCGCTGTAAAAAGCAGATGTTCCAATTCGAGAACTTTCGTGTGCGTAAGCTGAAGGCAATCAACGCGCTTAATTTTTATATCACCTTATGCATGGCATTTCTTGCAATGATTTCAATGGAATCAGAGACCAATGCCCTTAAGGTTTCCATCATAAAGGCAGCAAATCCTGTAAAGGAAAACGTTTTTTTCTGCTATTACCGACTGGCAAAAGGCATCTCAGGCATACTTTCTTATGCAAAAGAGGGCGTCAGGCTTTGGTTCCGGACAAAACGTCCGGCATACCGTCAACTCTGCCTTAAGCTGGCTGTGTAAATAGATAAAAAAATAGGTCTCCCCAAAGCCCGGTTCCGGCGGGGCTTATTAAAGTGCCTCTAATCACAGAACTGTCATTCTGAATTTTCTAAAAAGTCGGCAGATTGGCACTCTGGGTAGCCATATTCATTTTTCAATTACAGTTTGCGGAAACTCAAGTATCTTCACCTTTTCTTTTCTTCCGCATATACTAAAGCAACGAAAAATCCGAGGTATTTTTATGAATACAGCCTCTTTAAAATCCATGCAGACAGACCACCCGGATGAAGGAACTTTGCAACTTTATGTTCTTTCTTCCATTCGCAACCAGCCTGTGGAGGATGCTTCTGTTCAAATTTCTTATACCGGAGACCCTGACTCTGTGATTGAAGAAGTGAAAACAGATGCCAACGGCATGATACCGGAAATTCAGCTTCCTGCTCCGCCACTGGAATATAGTATGGCGCCTTCTGAATATCAGCCCTATGCAGAATATACTTTCCGCATTTCAAAAGAAGGCTTTGATGATTTGGATATTTCCGGAGCAGAAATTTTACCGGATGCTACTGCTATTCAAAGAGCTGTCTTGTCTCCCCAAGCTGCTCCCGGAGCTTTTGAAGATATTGTCATTCCTGCTCATACCCTCTATGGAGAATATCCTGAAAAAATTCCCGAAGACGAAATCAAGCCTATGGATACGTCAGGGGAAATCGTTCTGAGCCGTGTGGTTATTCCGGAATATGTGGTTGTGCATGATGGTTCTCCAAATGACTCCACCGCAAGGGATTATTATGTCCGTTATCGAGATTATATCAAAAATGTAGCCAGCAGCGAAATTTATGCCACTTGGCCGGATAATACCATACGTGCAAATGTATTGGCAATTATGTCCTTTACTTTAAATCGTGTGTATACCGAATGGTACCGGAACAAAGGCTACGATTTCACCATCACTTCTTCCACTGCCTTTGACCACAAATGGATGTACGGGCGCAATATTTTTGAAAGCATTTCCCAAATCGTAGACGAACTTTTCGACAACTATCTGTCTCGCCCTGGCGTACGGCAGCCCATTCTCACCCAATACTGTGACGGAGAACGGGTCCAGTGTCCAAATTGGATGACACAGTGGGGGTCGAAGTATTTGGGTGACCAGGGCTACTCTGCTATTGAAATTCTTCGCAATTTTTATGGAGATAATATGTATATCAACAGCGCAGAAGAAATTTCCGGTATTCCTGCTTCATGGCCAGGAAATCCCCTGGACATCGGTTCCTCCGGACCTAAAGTGCGACAGATACAGGAACAGCTGAATGTCATTGCCAATTCCTATCCTGCACTTCCTAAGATAACAGCAGATGGAATCTATGGAGAAGCTACCCAGAATGCAATCCGGGAATTCCAAAAAGTATTTGGTCTCCCTGTAACCGGTGTGGTGGATTACTCTACCTGGTATGAAATTCAGGAAATTTACGTAGGCGTCACCAGAATTGCCGAATTAGTTTAAAAAACAGACCGCTCAGGCATACCACTTTTTATTGACATTCTGTGGCAGCCTCGCGGTCTTTCCTTTCTGTTTTATCTTACTTCCAGTAATTCGGAAACTGATTTCTCAATACTTTTGTGCAGACCTCTTCCCCCTCCTGAGCAAGTTTCTCTTCATCCACACCGGTTAAATGTCCGTCTGCATATACAATTTTTCCATTCACTATGGTCATCCACACCGGCCCTGTTACACCGACTCTTGCAAGAAGGTTTTTCGGATCATGTACTGCTCCTGTAAATTCCAGACTACGTGTATCAACCAAAAACATGTCTGCTCCTTTTTCCGGTTCCAGAGAACCAAGATCCATTCTTCCAAGTGTTTTTGCACCATTGATGGTTGCTACTTTTAACATGTCATAAGCAGAAACACTTCCTCCTCTTTCTTTTGTATGATATGCCTGCATCAGATACGCCATACGCAGTGCATCCAACTCATTTGAACTGTCATTCGTAGCAGAACCATCACACCCAAGACTAACAAGAACTCCCATTTCCTGAAGTTTTTTGATATCCAGAATAGGGAAACCACCAAGAACTGCAGGTGCCGGACAATGGGAGATTCCTGTTCCTGTTTTCGCAATTTTTTCGTATTCTGCCTGCGTTAATTCCCATGCATGTGCATAAAAAACATCATCTCCAATAAATCCAATTTTCTCACACCAATCCAATGTACGCATCCCATAACGTTCCCGGATTCCTTCACTTTCTCCTTCTCCAAGATGTGTATGCAAACGGACACCTTTATCTCTTGCCAGTTTTACAGATTCTACAAACGTATCTCTATAACAGTTGATCGGCTGACATGGAGACACTACGATCTGACTCATAGAATATGGAGATGCATCATGATATTGATCGATCAATCGCTCACAATCCCGAATAAACTCATCTGTCGTTTCCACCATAGCTGCCGGAATAGAACTTCCCTCTTCTCTCGGCAGTGTGTTTCCTCCACGCCCTGCATGATAACGGATTCCCAACTGGGCTGCTGCTTCCATCTGACGATCAACCGGTCTTTTTCCGGTTGTTGTTGTATAACAATACTGATGATCAAATGCTGTAGTACATCCGTGTTTTAACAGGTCAGCCATGGCAGTCAAAGAAGAATAATAAATAATCTGATCATCAATGTTCTGGAAAATGCGATAAATTTTATCAATCCAATCCATAACTGTCAGATGTGGATAATCAATGGTAATCAGATTTCTTACAAAGGTCTGAAAAAAATGATGATGCGTATTTACCATTCCGGGATATACAAATTTCCCTGTTCCATCAATCACCTCTGCATCCTCTGCCGGAAGATTCTTTCCGATTGCAGAGATTTTTGCTCCATCAATCAATAAATCCGAATCATAAAACACGTCATCTTTTGCATTACATGTTACAATTGCTTTTGCATTTTTTATTAAAATTTTACTCATGTCTTTACCTCCAAACTTTAAAATATCTTATCTGGAACCACGGATATACGGTTTGCCTAATTTCTCAGGCTGGTTACTTTTTCCAATAGAAAGTAACAATGTCAGCAACGTTATCACGTACGGAAGCATTGCAAGTGCCTGAGTAGGAAGCGGAACTCCCATGGCCTGTAAGCGAATCTGAAGTGCATTGGCACCGCCAAACACGAAAGCTGCACCCATAGCCCCAAGCGGTGTATATCTTCCAAGAATTACCGCAGCAAGTGCAATATATCCTCGTCCGGAAATCATATTCTCTGAAAACTTACCAAGCTGTACCAGTACCAGAACTGCACCTCCGATACCGCCCAATACACCGTTTACCACAATCGCAGCCCACTGATGTCCATATACAGAGATACCTGCTGCATCCGCAGACTGAGGATTTTCACCAATAGAGGAAAACGCAAGCCCGGATGAGGTTTTCCTATAAAATACAGATGCAAGAATCACAAGAACAAACACAAGATAGGTCATAATATCCTGATTGAAAAATGCATCTCCAATGAGAGGAATTCTACTGAGTACAGGGATTCTAATACGTTTCAGTGTTTCGATCTGCTGATAAGATTCTCCCGCAGACATCAACTTATATCCAAAACTGGTAACACCCAACATAAAAATATTAAGGGCAATGCCGCTGACGGACTGATCCTGAAACAGCTTAATACATAAAAATCCATGAATCACGCTGACAAGACATCCCCCCAGCATACCGCAGAGAAATCCCACCAACAGACTATTACTGTAAAACGCCCCTGCAAAAGAACCGAATGCACCGCCCAACATAACGCCTTCCAGCCCTATGTTCAAAATTCCTGTTTTTTCCAGAAACACTTCTCCAAGGGCAGCATAGATAAGCGGAACTGCCATTCGTACGGCTGCTGCCAAAAATGCAGTAAAAAACGTAAGTGTAAAAATTTGTTCCAGCATCCTTATACCTCCTTGTTTTTTCTCTTTAATAGTGATAGATGGAACGCCTTTCTTCCCAGGATAAGGAGTACCACAAATCCGATCAAAATGCTGACAAGTGCAGACGGAACGCCAAGTTGTCTCTGCATAGAATTTGCTCCGACCTGCATTGCTGCAAATGCTAACGCAGCAGCAAGCACACCCCATGGACGATTTCCAGCAATCAAAGCAATCAAAACTGCTGTATAACCACACTCGGAAGAGATTCCTTCTATCAGTTTTTTCTGCACGGCAATAACTTCAATCACACCTGCAATTCCGGCAAGTCCACCGCTTAAAAAGGCAGACAGTACAATGTTTTTCATCACCGAAATTCCATTGCAGGCAGCACCATGCCTATTCATACCCACCACTTTCATTTCATAACCGAACTTTGTTTTTTCCATAAGAATCCAGATGAATACTACTGCTGCAACAGCAATAATAATTCCTCCATGCAGGGTAGTCGGAGGCATCAAATAGGAAAACGTAGCTTCTCTGTCAATTCTCGCAGATTGAGGAACCGATCCCGCCGGATCCATTAAGAATGTACGAACCGCAATCCCCAGAAGATTGATGGCAATATAATTTAACATGATTGTTACAATAATTTCTGAGATACCAAATTTTGACTTCATGATTGCTGCAATCAGTGCCCAAATTCCTCCACAGAGAAATCCAGCTACAATAGAAAGCACGATGCGAAGACTCCCGGGAACCTGTGTAAAAGTCAAGGAAACCATAGCCGCAGCAATAGCACCAATATAAAACTGTCCTTCCGCACCAATATTGAAAAAACCGGTACGAAATGCCACTGCACATCCGAGACCCGTCAGAATCAATGGGGTCGCTTTTACAAAAATCTCACAAAAACCATTGAGATTACCAAACACACCGCCCAAAAACATAGTATAAGCTTCCAGAGGATTCGCACCACAGAGTAAAATCAAAATGGTTCCCATTAGGATGGCTAACAGCACGATCCAGACAATATCCAGATATTTTTTTCTACTTCCCATTATTTCATTTCCTCCTTCGTAATACCGCCCATCAGAAGTCCTAACTGTTCCATTTCAATTTCTTCTTTTTTCTGAACACCTACGATTTTTCCACCAAACATAACTGCCACTCTGTCAGAAAGCTGCATGATTTCTTCTAGATCTGCTGAAATCAGGATTACACTTTTCCCTTCATTTCTTTGATCCATCCAGACCTGACGAACAAACTGTGTTGCACCAATATCTAATCCTCTCGTAGGCTGATTTGCGATAATTAATTTGGAATGCTCCGTAATTTCCCTGGCAAGTATTACTTTCTGCTGATTTCCACCCGACATGAATTTTACAGGAGTCTCTCCCTCCTGATTCCCTGATGTTTTAATGTGATACTTCTCAATTGCTTTTTCTGCATTTTCTTTAATAGCTTTTTTCTGAAAAATACCATTCTTTAAAAACGGCTTTTTATCATACTGCCGCAAAATCAGATTTTCTTCTACATTCATATCCAACACCAGTCCATCTCTATGTCGGTCGTCTGAAATATAAGAAATTCCTTTTTCAAATCGCTCCTTAATCTTCCAGGAAGCAATCTCTTCTCCCATGTAGCAGATTTCCCCTTTAGAAATCTTTCGGATACCGGCAATCACTTCTGCCAGCTCCTTTTGTCCATTTCCGTCTACTCCGGCAATCCCCAAGATTTCCCCTTTGTAAACTTCCAGATTGATCTGATCCAGAACCGGTTTTTTATGTCCTTTTTTTACAGTAATATCTTTTAGCTGTAATGCTATTTCTTTCTTCTCTGTTTCTTTTACTTCAAAGTTATAATCCAACTGTCTTCCAATCATATAATTGGACAATTCTGTGGGATTGGTTTCTTTTGTTACAAGATCTTTTATTTTCTTTCCGTCCCTTAAAATGGTTACACGATCACTGATACTCATAATCTCACTCATACGATGGGTAATAATGATCACGGCATATCCTTCTGCCTTCAATTTTCTAAGCACGGAAAAAAATTTCTCTGTTTCTTTTGGCGTAAGAACACCCGTTGGTTCATCCAAAATTAATAATTCTACATTTCTGTATAATGCTTTTAAAATCTCTACTCTCTGCTGCTGCCCAACAGAAAGATCACTAATCCTTGCATCCGGATCCACTTGCAGACCATATCGTTCTGCCAGATCTTCCAGGCTTTTTTTTGCACTTTTACGATCCAGAAAAAACCCTTGCTTTTCCAATCCCAAAATCACATTGTCAAGAACTGTCATCTTATTCACAAGAGAAAAATGCTGGTGTACCATTCCGATTCCTTCTGCAATCGCATCTTTAGGAGAATGGAAATGCACTTGTTTGCCTTTCCAAAAAATTTCTCCTTCATCTGCAGAATAAATCCCGAACAAAATATTCATCAATGTCGTTTTCCCAGCACCATTCTCTCCAAGCAATGCATGAATTTCGCCTTTTGCCACAGACAGATCGATTTTTTCATTGGCATAGACGCCGGAAAATTTCTTTCCGATATGCTTCATCTCTAATATATTCATCATATTGAAGGCTCCTTTAAAACAGGCAGGTCCAATAAAATCCAGCTCCTATTGTCCTGCCTGCATGATTTCTATATAATTCTATTCCTGATTACTTTCCTGCTCTGTCTTTTGTGTCACATGGAACCTTGAAGCTTCCATCTTTAATTTCGGCTTCTTTTGCATCTACCATTTCTTTTACCTCTGCCGGAATCTTGTCTTCCATAGCTTTGTTATAAACTAATTCTACAATGCCTTCCGCCATTCCAAGTTCCTTAACTTCTCCCTTGAAGTTCCCCTCTTTAATATCTGTAACAGCTGTTTTGATTAGCTCCGGAACATGATATACTGCAGAAGAAAGAACTGCATTTTCAGCAAGAGCACTCTGGTCATAAGAATCACCTGTAGCAAATAATCCGGCATCCTGTGCTGCATTCAATGCTCCTGTACCTGATTCATTTGCACAATGTCCGATGACATCTGCACCACCGTCAATCATGGCCTGTGCTGCTTCTTTTGCCAATGCGGTATCTGTAAAAGAACCGGTCCAAGCTGTCTGGTATTTTATGTCTGGATTTACTTCTTTTGCACCATCTTCATATCCGTTCATGATTTTTACAAGAGACGCTCCCTGTACTGGTCCAATAAATCCAATATTTCCTGTCTGTGACATTCCTGCTGCCAGCATACCCTGAAGGTATCCCGTTTCTTCACATTTCATAACATAGGATGCAACATTTTCTGCAGCTGCATCTGATTCAATGCAGATAAATTTTGTATCCGGATACAATTCTCCTACTTCTAAGGCCGGATCACCAAACTGGAAACCATGTCCAATCACTACATCGTAGTCATTAGATGCATATTCTGTAAATGCAGAAGTCATATCTGCTGCCTGTACATTTTCTGTATAAGCAATTTCACATCCCAGTTCTTCTTCCACCAGTTTCAGACCTTCGTATGCTGACTGGCACCATCCCATATCATTGACTGCACCGGTAACACAAAGGGCTACCTTCAGTGTATCATCTTTTGCTTCTGTTTTTTTCTCTTCCGCTTTGTTGCCACATCCGGCCAAAGTTCCTGTTGCTAAAGCTCCACATAACATTGCAGCTAAAAGTTTCTTCATATTTTCTTCTCCTTCACTACATCGTAATCGTCATTTCTCGTTCATTATAATGAACATATATTATTTTGTCAATTACATTTTGTTTTTCATGACAAATCTTTTTTTCTGTGTTATCATAGAGAACAAAAGAAGAAGCAAAGGGGAACACTATGTCAAAACTGAATCTTGCCAGAATTGGCTTTTTATTGAAAAGCAGAAGAATTGAACTAAATCTTTCTATCCGGGAGCTTTCCGTAAAATCTGGGGTTGCCGCTGGAACTATTAGTCAGATTGAAACCGGGAAAACATCTCCAAACCTTGTGAGCGTCTATTCTTTATGCGAATCCCTAAACTTCCCTATCTCAGCTCTTTTTATTCAAGATGACAGCGATCGGGTAAAACTTGTACGAAAAAATGAACGCACCTCTTTTGTAAGAAATACCAGCAATCAGGAAACCATCCTTGAATCTCTTATTACAAAAGGTGATAGCCGAATGTGGGGAGGTATCATTGATATGCCTGCTGGAACAGACTCCGGAGACTATTATTATCACGGAGGAGAAGAATTTGTTTTTGTCTTGGAAGGCAGTATCACTTTTTATCTGGAACAGGTTGGCAGCTATGTATTAGAAGTTGGTGATACCCTGTACTATCCCAATGAGATCGGACATCGATGGAAAAATCACACAAAGAGCTCTGCTAAATTTTTGATCGTATCCACCTCTGAATTCCGTCAGGAAATCGATGAGCTTGCAGACAAGACACTTAATTAGACCAGATACGGATAAACATTGCGATTTTTTACATGTTAAAAGCCCCATAAACCAGATTTTGTTGCTCTGGATTATGGAGCTTGCTTTTCTTTTACATATCTCCTCTTAAAATCACACGGATTCTTTTATAAAGCAGTAATACAATAACAGAAACAAGAACACCTTTCAAAAGATTAAAAGGACCAACGGCAAGAACAGCAAACATAAACAAATTGTCAATCGCTCCGTTAATCTTAGTTCCCATTTCTACAAAAGCCTGTACCGGCATTCCAAACGCTGCTCCATATGCTGGAAGCAATATAAAGGCATTAAGCACACATGCAAAAACTGTCATCAGCACGGTTCCCGTCGTCATACCGATTACTGCATTTTTCCTTGTTTTTTTTCTTCTGTAAAGGAAGGAAGCAGGAAGAAGGAAAGCACATCCAACTATGAAATTCGCCACCTCGCCGACCCCTGCTGTAATGGTTCCGTTTAATACAAAGTTCAGCAAAACTTTTACTGCTTCAATGGCAATTCCAGCTACAGGGCCCATAGCAAATGCACCAATCAGAACCGGAACCTCGCTGAAATCCAATTCATAGAAAGGCGGTGCCAGAAACGGAAGCGGAAACTCAAACAGCATCAAAACTGTTGAAATTGCTCCCAGCATTGCCACCTGGACAATCGTCCTTACTTTGCTTCTGCTTTTTTGTGCTGCATCCATTTTTCTTAATACCTGTTCACTCATGTTCGTTCTCTCCTTTTGATATCTTGATATAAAAGGAAATCCTTTCGTTTTGAATGTAGACCCTGCAATGTCCCTGTGATGGAAAATGCAACCTCCCATCAAACAAAAAGCCCTGAGCAAAATACTCAGGGCTAATATCCGTTTTTGATTTTCCATAGATACACATGAAAAATCATCTTGGAACAATCACGAATCTTTCTTCTCTCATCCAGACTATACTGTCGGTTTTGGAATCTCACCAAATCAACGCATCTGCGCTCGCGGACTATACCGCCGGTGGGGAATCACGCCCCGCCCCGAAGAATTTTCTTTTATTTGCTTTTATTATATGCCACAACGGCAGTTTTTTCAAGAAATTTCTTATAATCTCCTAAAATCGTTAAACATCACAAATACCATCAGCATCATCAGGAGGACAAAACCTGCAAAATGAATCATACCCTCCACATTGGGATTCAACCGTTTCTTTCTCACAGACTCAATGAGCAAGAATACAAGCCTGCCTCCGTCAAGAGCAGGTATGGGAAGAAGATTCATAACACCCAGGTTCGCTGAAAGCAGGATTGCCCAGTACAGCATCTGCATCCACACCATCATGGCACCCTCACTTTTTGCTTCCTCATAAGAATCTCCGATGACATCGATGATTCCCACCGGACCAGAAAGATCATTGACCGAAAACTGCCCTTTTATGAGCATCATTAGACTCTCTACGGTTGTAGAAACCCAGTACCGCACTTCCACTGCACTGTATTTCATAACACCCAGAAAATTTGTCTTTTCCCGGTAAATATTGTAGATAAATCCAGAATCTACATGTTTGGTCATCTGTGGGATTGCAGAGATTGTCTCCACTTTTCCGTCTCTTTCAATCCCAAGAGTAATCTCTGTTCCATCCAGCGGATGCTCCTGCAAATATGCCTGAATCTCCTGGCTGTCTGCAACTGCAGTTCCATTGATCTCCCTGATAATATCTCCTGGCATTACGCCGGCTTTTGTCATAGCACTGTTTAACATGACCTGGGTAATCTCTGGTATTCCTTCGGACAAATAAGTAAAACCAAGCATATATCTGCTTTCACTATTTGCCTGGAACTGAATATCGTGCTTCTTCCCATCTCTTTCATAGGTCAAAGAAATTTCTTCGTCTTTCAGTCCATGTAACGTCATATAAGAATCCAGGTCACGGCCTATGGAAATATGCCTTCCCTGAAATTCTTTGATGATATCTCCTTCTTTCAGTCCTGCCTGGGCTGCCGGAGATCCTTCTGTCACCTGCAGCACTCTTGCCGGATCATATCCTACCACGCTGGTAATGATCATGGCAAACACAAAGGCTAGGATAAAGTTAAAAATAGGTCCTGCTGCAACTACTGATATTCTTGCCCATACAGATGCATTATTGAAAGACCCTTCGCTGTCATCATCCTCATCTTCTCCTACCATCATACAGGAGCCTCCGATAGGAAAAAGTTTCAAAGAGTATCTGGTTCCTCCTTTTTCTGTAGAAAGAAGCCTCGGCCCCATTCCCAGGGAGAACTCTGTGACTGCGATACCGTTTCTCTTTGCCAAGAGAAAATGCCCTAGTTCATGAAACAGCACAATCACAGAAAATACCAACAGTGCAATTAAAATTTTCAATCTACCACCTGCTTTCAATTCTATTGTATATTTCTTGTTCGATATTTAAAATCTCTTCTACGGTAGATGCCGGGATTACTTTATGACTCTCCATAGCATCCTCAATAATCCGGTAAATATCCAGAAAAGCAATTTTTTTCTGAAGGAACAGAGCCACTGCCTTTTCATTTGCAGCGTTAAATACCGTTGGCATAGAACCACCTGTTCGTGATGCCTTCATGGCAAGAGGCAGGCCTTTGAAGGTTTCCATATCTGGATTCTCGAAGGTAATAGAACCAAGTTTTGCAAAATCCAGACGTTCCCCATCCAGATATCTCCTGGTTCCACCATAAAGAGCATATTGAATCGGCAGCCGCATATCCGGTGTTCCAAGCTGTGCCATCACACTGCCATCTGTAAACCGAATCATAGAATGAATCACACTCTGGGGCTGCACCACTACCTGAATCTGATCCAGATCAACACCGAACAGCCATTTCGCTTCCATGACTTCTAAGCCCTTGTTCACCAGGGTCGCTGAGTCAATGATAATCTTCTGCCCCATAGCCCAATTTGGATGCTTCAGGGCATCTTCCACCTGAATGTCTCTCAGGTCTTCTGTTTTTCTTCCTCTGAAAGGACCTCCGGATGCAGTGATGAGCAATTTGTCAATGGTCTTATGTTCTTCTCCGTTTAATGCCTGGAAAATAGCACTGTGTTCACTGTCCACCGGCAGAATCCGTACCCCATATTGCTCTGCCAGCGGCATGATGATATGTCCCGCTGTGACCAAGGTCTCTTTATTAGCAAGTGCAATATCTTTGCCTGCTTTGATTCCTTCAATAGTAGGACGGATTCCGATCATTCCCACAATAGCTGTGACAAGAATCTGTGTGCCTTCCATAGCCGCCAGTTCCAGAAGTCCATCCATACCTCCCACTACCTTGCAGTCTGTGTCTTTGACCCGTTCTCTGAGTTCTGACGCTTTTTCTTCATCTCCTACTGCTGCCAGTCTTGGAGAAAATTCCCGGATTTGTTCCTCCAGCATGGAAATATTTCTTCCTGCTGCCAGGCCAAGAACCTGTAAATCTTTATTTTTTCTCACAATATCCAGGGTCTGGGTTCCAATGGAACCTGTAGAACCTAAAATCGCAATTTTTATCATACTTACCTTCTCCTTAAATCAACACGTTTGCCAGAAAATAGATAAACGGTGCTGTAAAAATCACGCTGTCAAACCGATCCAGAATCCCTCCATGTCCCGGTATCAGTTTTCCGTAATCTTTAATCTCTTTGTTTCTCTTAATCGCAGAAGCAGCCAAATCCCCTACCATGGAAATCAATGCTCCTACGGCACAGATGATACCATACACGCATTTTATCATTTCAACAACAAGTCATCGTCTTGACACGTCACCTTTCATTGGTTCCGTATTTAAAGATTTCCTCAGACAAATATACGCATTAGCATCTAATATGGATATTAACTTAATGGGGGTAAAGTAACATGCTTGAAGCTTATGATGATATTTTAACCATTCCAGAGGTTGCGGATATTCTTAAAATAGGCACCTCTCAAACATATAAAATTGTTCGTACTGGGCAATTGAAAGGATTTAAAGAAGGGAAAGACTGGAAAATCCCCAAAAAATGTTTAATCGAATACATCATTAGCAAAGTATCCTACAAATATTAATGATGGTAAAAATGTAGTAGAGGATGCGGTCCACGCATCCTCTACATACTTAGCAATTTTCTCACACCGTTTTCAACAGAAGTTTCATGCAACGGATAGTATTGCTTATATAATTTCTCCGGCGTTAGCTTCTCTACAATTTCCGATGATGAAAGGTCATATTCCCACTGCATATACACATAAATATCTGCCATCCACTCTAATATAAACTCGTCATATTTCTCATCTGTCTCATGGTCGCTTTGAATGCTGACACCCAATTCTTCCATAATTTGCTTCGGAGTCTTATTTAAGTACATCGGATTCCCCATGTCCATATATTTCCTATAATCACATTTCATATACTTCGAAATCATCAAAAAAGGATCCGAACAATTTCTGCCAATCAATTTAAACAGATACCTTGTCTTCGTAATCATACTATCCAAATAACATTCATCATACGCTGGCATTTTCATATCCTCCAATTTCATGATTATAAACTAATGGATTCTGAATTGCATATCTTGCAGTAATTCCTGGCACTGTATATCCATCAATCAAAATTGCTTTCATACGTTCCTTTAAAAATTGATTCACTTCTCTTCTTGCATACATATCTGAGTTTTTATATTCTTCTAGCATGACTACTTCATACGATTCCAACCACTTAATATGTTCAAACGCTTTTTTTGACTTCAAAAAAATCTGATTTCCTAACGATCCCTTATAAAACAGATGCTCTACTTCAAAAATATTAATCTGGTTTAACAAAAATGCTTCCACAACCTGTGTATAACTATCATCTGCACGATATCCTTTTATAATATCGTACCCATCGTGATTCGGTGCGTATAATTCAACAAGCCTTTCTCCAACAATACTTGCAGCTTCTTGATTCGTTCCTCTATTCGATACCACTTCAGCAATCCAAGCTAAAACCCCACGTTCATTCAAATCCAATATGTTTAATCCATCTAAATCAAGCTGATACATATTTACAATTGATTTTTGCGGATTACCGTTGAGTGTTGCCCAACTTCTGGCACGTTCTTCATATTCTGTTGTATAAAATCCATTTCCATAATCATTATCAGTTTTACCGCCCATATAACGGGGTATTTTTATAATATGATCAGAACCGTGAAAAACTTTTATCATATTTACGACAACCTTTCCGTGTATCTTTTACCTATTGTAATTATAAAGGGATATTCGAAATTAAACAAGTCTATCTTTCCCCCTTGTTTAACGACTTCTTTACTCTTGTTTCTTCTTTTTTAATCACCAATTCATTGATAATGAGGTTTCTGTAACCCCGAATATGTATTGATTTCGGTGTACAGGAACAAGGGATACGACTTTACCATCACTTCATCTACTGCTTTCGACCACAAATGGATGCACGGGCGAAATATTTTTGAAAGCATCTCCCGTATTGTAGATGAGCTCTTTGACAATTATCTTTCAAGACCAGGGGTACGGCAGCCGATTTTAACTCAGTATTGTGACGGACAAAGGGTACAGTGCCCGAACTGGATGACACAATGGGGTTCAAAATATCTGGGAGATCAAGGCTATTCTGCCATTGAAATCTTACGAAACTTCTACGGCAGTAACATGTACATCAACACTGCTGAGGAAATTTCCGGCATCCCTGCCTCGTGGCCCGGTCAGCCCCTAGACATCGGTTCATCCGGAAGTAAGGTCCGACAGATACAGGAACAGCTTAATGCCATTGCCAACGCCTATCCTGCTCTTCCGAAAATTTCCGTAGACGGCGTCTTTGGAGAAAACACGCAAAACGCAGTCAAAAAATTCCAGCAGATTTTCGGACTTCCTGCCACAGGAATTATTGATTACTCCACATGGTACGAAATTCAGGAAATTTACGTAGGCGTCACCAGAATTGCAGAATTAGTATAAAAAGCTTGTGCAGCAGCACAAGCTTTGCGCGCGAGCAGTTCACAAAGTGATAATTTCATTTCCGCAAGCTGCGCATCTTTGCGGAGCATTTTTTATTTCATAGGACGCAATTTCCTATGAAATAAAAAAGCTGCCACATAAAGTAAATATCGAGAATATCTATACATTTTCGCCAAAACTGCATAGATATTCTTGATTATTCTTTCATGTGACAGTTCCATTATAATCTTCGAAAATCATTAAACATTACAAATACCATTAAAAGCATCAATAAAACAAATCCCGCAAAATGGATCATGCCTTCTACATTTGGATCTAATTTCTTCTTTCGTACAGCTTCAACTGCAAGAAAGACAAGTCTTCCTCCGTCTAAAGCCGGAATAGGAAGTAAATTCATGACACCTAAATTGGCAGAAAGCAGAATTGCCCAGTACAGCATTTGAAGCCATACCATAACCGTGCCTTCCTCTTTGGCTTCTTCATAAGAGTCGCCAATAACATCAATAATCCCCACAGGACCGGATAAGTCATTTACGCTAAACTGCCCTTTTATCAGCATCATAAGACTTTCTATGGTATTAGAAATCCAGTATCGCACCTCAGAAGTGCTGTATCTTAGTACCCCTAAAAAGTTGGTTTTTTCCCGATACAGATTATACACAAAACCGGTATCTATCTGCTTTGTCATCTGAGGTTTTAAGGAAAGCGTCTGTACCTCTCCGTCTCTCTCAATTCCCAAACTGATTTCTGAACCGTCCAGCGGATTTTTTTCCCAGTATTCCTGTATTTCCTGACTGGTTTCAATAGCTTCTCCATTGATTTCACGGATAATATCTCCTGCCTGTACTCCGGCTTCCATCATAGCGCCATTTAGGACAACCTGCGTAATCTCAGGCTCACTATCCGGTGTAGGCACATAGGAAAATCCCAGCATATATTTTTCTTCGCTGTATGCTTCAAAGGAAACTTCCTTTTCTTTACCATCTCGTTTATAGGTCAGGGTAATGTCTTCATCTTCCAGTCCGTGAAGCATCATGTAGGAGTCCAAATCTCTCCCTAGAACAATGTTTCTTCCCTGAAATTCTGTAATAATATCCCCTTCCTGAAGCCCCGCCTTTGCCGCAGGAGAATTTTCTTCCACCTGTAACACTCTGGCAGGATCATAGCCTGCTACACTGGTAATAATCATGGCAAATACAAAAGCCAGAATAAAGTTAAAAATCGGTCCTGCCGCAACAACAGATATTCTCGCCCACACAGATGCCTTATTAAAAGAACCCTCGCTGTCATCGTCATCATCTTCGCCAACCATCATACAGGACCCGCCTATGGGAAATAATTTTAAAGAATAACGGGTTTCTCCTTTTTGTGTTGATAACAGTCTCGGTCCCATCCCCAGAGAAAATTCCGTAACCTTAATTCCATTTCTTTTCGCCAAAAGGAAATGCCCCAGCTCATGGAAAATAATAATGACGGAGAATATCAAAATTGCTATTAAAATTTTCAATTTACCACCTGCCTTCAATCCTCTTATACACGTCTTGTTCAATATTTATAATTTCTTCAACGGTAGGATTTAAAATTAATTCATGCTCATTCATTGCTTTTTCAATTATTTCATAAATGTCTAAAAATCCGATTTTTCGGTTTAAAAACAGCGCCACTGCTTTTTCATTTGCGGCATTAAAAACGGTGGGCATAGAACCGCCCGTCTTAGACGCCTGCATTGCCAGAGGCAGTCCTTTAAAGGTTTCCATATCTGGATTTTCAAAGGTAATGGATGCCAGCTTCGCAAAATCCAGCCTTTCCCCGTCTAAGTATTTTCGCTCACCTTCATACAGTGCGTATTGAATAGGCAGACGCATATCCGGCGTGCCAAGCTGCGCCATAATACTGCCATCTTTAAACTCAATCATAGAATGAATAACGCTCTGAGGCTGTACTACCACCTGTATTCTGTCCAAATCCACGTCAAATAACCATTTTGCCTCCATAACCTCCAGCCCTTTATTTACTAAAGTCGCAGAGTCAATGGTAATCTTCTGTCCCATAGCCCAGTTCGGGTGCTTTAACGCATCTTCCACACGTATATTTTTCAATTCTTCTGTTTTCTTACCACGGAAAGGGCCGCCGGAAGCAGTAATCAGCAGTTTTTCAATGGTTTTTGGATTTTCTCCGTTTAATGCCTGAAAAATTGCACTGTGCTCGCTGTCAACCGGTAAAATTTTTACATTGTGCTCTTTTGCAAGAGGCATAATAATATGCCCTGCTGTTACAAGGGTTTCTTTGTTTGCAAGAGCAATATGCTTTCCTGCACAAATAGCGGCAACCGTAGGACGTATTCCAATCATCCCCACAATGGCGGTCACCAGAATTTCCATTTCCTCCATAACCGCCAACTCAATTAAACCATCCATTCCACCTACTACTTTGCAGTCAGTGTCCTGTACACGAAGCTTTAATTCCTGCGCTTTCTTTTCATCTCCCACCGCTGCCAGCCTTGGAGAAAACTGACGGATTTGCTTCTCCAGCAAATCAATATTTCTTCCCGCAGCAATTCCTACCACCTGCAAATCATCATTTTTGCTGACAATATCAAGGGTTTGTGTTCCTATGGAACCTGTTGAACCTAAAATTGCAATTTTCTTCATACGCTTTCCTCTTTATATTAAAACACTGGCAAGGAAATAAATAAACGGAGCTGTAAAAATAACACTGTCAAAACGGTCTAAAATGCCGCCGTGCCCCGGAATAAGTTTTCCGTAATCTTTTATTTCCTTATTTCTCTTAATGGCAGATGCCGCCAAATCTCCTACCATGGAAATCAACGCACCTACTGCACAAATCACCGCATACATCAATGGAGTATGACCGTCTGCCTGATTGACACCGGAAATCAAAAGTGCATAGAGCGCTCCCAAAAGCGCTGCGCCTAACACACCGCCTACACCGCCTTCAATGGATTTTTTGGGACTTAATACCGGCGCCATTTTATGCTTTCCGATTAACATTCCCACACAGTAGGCACAGGTATCGCTCCCCCAGGAGCTTAAGAAAATCAAGCCTACCAGCCATGCGCCGCCCTCTAAGGTTCTCGTTTTATAAATATAGGACAGCATAACCGCAACATAGAAAATGCCGAATAAAGCTGCCATTATCTGTTCTGCTCTGTATTTTGGATACGTAAACACATAGACACACATAATGAGTACAAGGGCAAACAGTAAAATCATCATGGAAAATTCATCTGTCTTTACCCAAAGCAGTGAAAGGTAATACAAAACCGTTCCTACATACCCTGCGATTTCCAATGCCCCAAAGCCTTTCTGGTGCACCTCCATGGCACGATACAGCTCTCCTACTCCAATCAGTGAAATTGCCAGAAGCACAGCAAATAATACAGGACCTCCTGCGGCAACAGAAGCGATTGCAATCGCCACAAGAACAATTCCACTTAAAAGTCTTGTCTTAAACATCTTACTCCTCCTTTACGCCACCGTATCTGCGGTCTCTGTGATTGAATTTATCAATGGCTTTTTCAAATTCTTTTTTATCAAAATCCGGCCATGCCACATCGGTAAAGTAAAACTCTGTATAAGCAAGCTGCCACATTAAAAAGTTTGAAAGCCTTTCTTCGCCGCTTGTTCGAATTAGCAAATCAGGGTCGGGAAGTCCCCTTGTGTCCAAGTAATCAGAAATCACATCCTCCGTAATCTGCTGAGGGAGAAGCGCTCCTTTTTCCACATCCTCCGCCATCCTTACCATGGCTCTTTTGATTTCATCTCTGCTTCCGTAATTTAAAGCAATTTGAAAATGCAGCTCGTCAAACTGGCTGGAATATTCCTCCAGCTCTTTGATTTTTTGCTGTAAATCTGCATCAAACATACTTGGGTCACCAATGACACGTACACACATTTTATTATCTCTTGAAATCTGAATACAGCGCTTCATATAGTTCCGAAACAGCTTCATAAGACCATCCACTTCTTCTTTTGAACGCTTCCAGTTCTCAGTTGAAAAAGCATATACTGTCAAATATTTTACGCCTAAATCCTTGGCAATACTGCAAATTTTCTCCAGATTTTCGCATCCCTTAATATGTCCGTAGGTTCTGGGCATTCCTTTTGCTTTCGCCCATCTTCCGTTTCCGTCTAAAATAATTGCCACATGTCTGGGAATTGTCATAATTATTTTCCACCTTTCTGCGAAAGGCACCGATGGGGTCATGAAACCCGTCGGCTAACTTCCGCTTTTTAATTTATCTTCCTTCTGATATTATCTTTTTGATAAGACTGACACACTACAGAACACGTGGAGGTGAGTGGCGGGGCTGTATAGCGGCGACCTCGCATAATTATATGTTGTCGGTCATCCGTTAAGGCATCAATGAATGGCGCATAACAGTAGCCCGTAAACTTATCTCTTCCAAAGTCGACTCGATTTTGCCGGATGACCAGTCACTGTCAGTTTTATTACTACAAAATCAGGAGGTTATTTTATTGTCTTTTAAAATCTTTCGTAAAAATTGCTGTGGACTTGATGTCCACAAAACCTGGATTTATGCCTGCATCGGTATTACCGATACAAACGGCAGAACTACTTATAAGCAAACTCGTTTCTCATCCTTTTCTAAAGGATTAAAGGAACTGTCTACATGGCTTGCGAAATATCAATGTACTGAAGTTTGTATGGAATCTACCGGCAAGTATTGGATCCCTGTTTTTAATGTTCTTGAGAAAGAAGATGTCTCTGTCATTCTTTCTCACCCTAAATATGCTAAACCACAAAAAGGAAATAAGACTGACCGTAAGGATGCTAAATGGATCTGCGATTTATTCATGTGTGATATGGTGAAACCTTCCTTTATTCCACCTGCTGACATCCGTCACTTAAGAGATTTGGTAAGATACCGTTTCAAACTCATCTGTATGATTACTGGTGAAAAGAATCGTGCACAAAACTGTCTTACTGTATCTAACCTTAAGCTTGACGATGTATTCAGTGATGTGTTTGGAAAGTCTTCCCGTTCAATTACTGAATATATTCTGAAACATCCAGGGGATTTATTTGATGTGACTCCTTTTGTGGACAGACGTTGTAAGACGCCAATCGAAGAAATTCAGGCTGCTGTTGATGGAGCTATTTCTCCTGAACAGGCCGTAAAACTTCGTCAGTGTCTCAATCACATCGATGAATTAGAAAAGCATCTTGAAGAAATAGAACAGGAAATCCTTCGTCTCTCTGATAAATATCAGGCTGCTCTTGATCTGATCCGCACAGTTCCTGGATTTGACAAAAATCCTATGACTGCCATCCAAGTCCTTTCTGAAATCGGTGGTGATATGTCTGTTTTCCCCTCAGCAAAGCACCTCGTTTCATGGGCAGGATGTTGTCCGCGCAATGACCAAAGCAACAAAAAAATCAAATCAACTCGAATTTCCCGTGCTGGTTCTTATTTTAAACCAGTTCTGGTACAAGTTGCAAATGGTTTATTACGTTCTAAGAAACATCTGGAAATAACGGACCGCTATAAACGTATAAAAGCACGTCGTGGTCACAAGAAAGCCATTATTGCCATCTGCCGTATGCTCCTGACCGCTATCTGGCACATACTCTCAGATTTAAAACCTTATACAGCGGAAGGCTTTCGTGAATCACGTCCTGTGAACGAATCAAAAGTACTGACTACCTCACAGGCTCTTAATTTATTAAAACAACGTGGGTATATTATCAAAGATGATCTCGCACCTGCCATGAATTAAGTGTCGTGTCTATATTTACTTTTTTTGAAACCACCCTAAGGATGGTTTGTTTGCCATACAATTTTATTTTCCTCTAACCACTATCTCTTTGTTTCAAACTTTCCTCCTACGCATAAAAGAGGCACAATACGGAATTTGTATGTGCCCCTTCCTATGTTTTCTCTTATACAGTCAGAATTTCTTTTGACTTTTCTTCCACTGCTTTTTCGATTTCTTTCACAAACTTATCTGTGATTTTCTGAATTTGTTCTTCTAATTCTTTAATTTCATCTTCAGATACATCCTGCTTTGCCAGCTTTTTAAAAGCATCATTGGCATCACGGCGCACATTACGAACTGCAACCTTCGCTGCCTCGCCTTTTTTCTTAACATCCTTTACCAGTTCTTTTCTGCGCTCTTCTGTCAGCTCCGGCAGTACCAGGCGAATGATTTTACCGTCACTGTTTGGATTTAAGTTTAAATCAGAAGATAAAATTGCTTTACTGATTTCTTTAATCAAGGATGCTTCCCAAGGCTGAATTTGAATCATTCTAGCTTCCGGAACTGTAATATTTGCCACCTGCTGAAGCGGTGTCGGTGTTCCATAATAGTCTACGGTAAGTTTATCTAAAATATGCGGATTTGCACGTCCTGCACGAATGGTAACCAGTTCCTTTGTAAGACCTTCCAAAGTCTTTGTCATTTTGTGTTCATATACCTGAATTCTCTCATCTGTTGCCATGTTTTCTTCCTCCTAATTTTAAGCTCCGCTATACAAGCACCTTTGTACCTGTGAATTTACCATGAGCAGTATTCACAATGCTGTTTTCTTCATTTAAACCGAATACCAACATTGGCATTTTATTTTCCATACACATAATAGAAGCTGTCATATCTACAACTGCCAGTTTCTTGTCAATGACCTCCTGAATGTGAACCTCATCATATTTCTTTGCATTGGGGTTTGTTTTCGGGTCGCTGTCATAAACGCCGTCAACGGCTTTTGCAAGGAAAATAGTCTCTGCTTCGATTTCAATGGCACGAAGTACCGTGGCTGTATCTGTTGAGAAATAAGGATGTCCTGTTCCCCCTGCCATAAATACAACCATGCCTTTTTCAAAGTATTTGTTTGCACGGTCTTTGGAAAACAGCTTTGTGAAAGCACCACACTCAAATGGTGTGAGCACACTTGTCTTCATTCCTGCTGCACGGAAAATTTCAGAAACATAAATACAGTTCATAACTGTTGCCAGCATACCAATCTGATCTGCCTTTGTTCTGTCGATGTTCTCACTGGTACGTCCTCTCCAGAAGTTTCCTCCTCCGATTACAATACCAACCTGAACGCCTTCTTCTACAAGTACCTTTACCTGTTTTGCAACTTCCATAACGGTAGCTTCGTCAAAACCTGTTTTTTTCGGTCCTGCCAAAGCTTCTCCACTTAATTTCAATAAAATTCGTTTCATTGTATAAGCTCCTTTATCTCTTAATTCCCGTAACGGCATAAAGCACCGCTTTTCTCTAAGTATACCTATAAAACTCTCCGATTTCAAGAAATTTTTCTGAAACTTTCTTTTCCTTTATTTTAATCCTGCGAAAAGACTCCAATATCCCTGAATGAAAATATAAAATACTACAATCGGAAGTACAAAAGTAAGGTATACTCTCATCTTTTTCGGGAAAGAAATACCTGCTCCCGTGTTGGCTTCCTTCAGGAAATTCTCCCAGCCCCAGCCGTATTTATTTACACAGAACAGCAGATAAACCAAAGAGCCGAGAGGAAGCATATTGTTGCTTACCAAGAAGTCTTCTAAATCCATAATCTGTTTTCCCAAGATTGTAAAATCGCTCCAGATTGTCATACCGAAGATACAAGGCAGGGATAAAACAAAAATAGCTACTCCGTTTATCAAAACCGCTTTTTTCAGACTCCAGTTCCATAAGTCCTGTGCAAAGGAAATAATGTTCTGGAATACTGCAATAATCGTAGATAATGCAGCAAAAGTCATAAATAAGAAGAACAAAGATCCCCAAAGTCTTCCGCCCTTCATTTCATTAAATACATTGGGAAGTGTAACAAATACAAGTCCCGGTCCTTCTCCCGGATTAATATCAAAAGCAAAACAAGCAGGGAAAATAATCAAACCTGCAATTAAAGCCACACTGGTATCTAAAATCGTAATATTGATTGCCTCTCCTGTAAGCTTTCTCTCTTTTCCGATATAACTGCCGAAAATAGCCAGCGCTCCAATACCAAGACTAAGGGTAAAAAATGCCTGTCCCATAGCTGCAAAGACTACCTCGGAAATTCCTGCATCTATCAGTTTTCTAAAATCAGGAAGCAGATAAAATTTCAGTCCCTCTGATGCGCCCGGCAACAGGCAGGAATTGATTGCCAGTACCACCATTAATCCTAAAAGCACCACCATCATAATCTTGTTAATACGTTCCACACCACTTTGCAGTCCCATAGAACACACCAAAAATCCAATGACAACAATCACTGCCATCCAGAAAATCATAGTAGGCATATCTGTGGTAAGCTTTGTAAATTCTGCTCCTACCCCCTCGGTATCAAGCCCTGCAAAGTCCCCCTTTATCATCTTTACAAAGTATGCCAGCATCCAACCGCCGATAGTTGTGTAAAACATCATCAAAAGATAATTGCCCGCCATACCGAAGTAGCGGTAAATATGCCACTTTGTCCCTTTTGGTTCAAGAACGTTAAAAGATGTTGCAATACTTTTCTGGCTTGCTCTTCCGACAGAAAATTCCATTACCATAATGGGAAGTCCCAAAACAAGCAAAAAGAATAAATAAATTAACACAAACGCTGCGCCGCCGTATTTTCCTGTGATGTAAGGAAAGCGCCATACGTTTCCGAGTCCAATGGCGCAGCCTGCTGAAATCAGGATAAAGCCAATTCGTGAGGAAAATTTTTCTCTTTCCATAATTATGTACCTCTTCTTCTTTTTTCTTTATCTCAACAAAGCGTTGATGTGCAACGACTTTACAGAGATGATTTTTTCAGGTAATTATAACATGGTTCTTACTTGCTTTCAATACTTCCGATATTTTTAATTAAAACAGAAATTGTCCCATCCGGATTTGTGATAAATTCGATTTTATCTTTGTTATTATATTCTTCCATAGGTATTTTCAACTCAATGCCCGTATCTGTCATTAGATGCTGCTTTGTAAATTTTTTTGTAGTAAGCGGATTTTGAGGCTCAATGGTAGCTTCTGTCAAATTATATTTCTCCAGCTTTTCCTGAACCTCCTCTTTCATCTGCGGATGTTCTTTAAAAATCTTATCGATTACCACAGGCACTTCCAAACCGCCCTGTTCTGAAAATTCCTGATTTAAAATGCTCTTTGTTTCCATCTGCACTTCAAACTGCTCCGAGTCATGAAAATACTTTTTCTGAACCTCTGTCACAGCTTTATTTACGATAGCAAGCTTTGTCTTAGAGGACAAAGAACCTTTGCACTTTAAAAAATTCTGAGAAAAATAATTGGTCTTTACGCCATTTACATCATACTTCTTTTCCACCAGCCTGACATATTGAGGCGCCATAAGATCAATCAAAGCCGCTTCTGTAAGCTTCTGCGTCTCTCCCGGAAGAATGGCTTTCTGTTTGATAATATCATTATTATTCCCCCATGGATCTGAATTTGTCAGATGGGTATAGGAAGTTTTATAATTCATTTTTAAAAGCGCCAGATAGCTGTGCTGCTCCACCTGATATTCCACCACCAGCAAATCTGCTGCAGGAATATCGATGTTCTGGTTCATAAGAGTATAGAGTTCTTCCGCAATCTTCTGGGACACTTCCAGAAGATTTTCAGAATTCCATTCCTCCACCAGCGGAAAAACAGAGGACTCCTCTGTAAAACTACAATTTTTTATCTCGTCGCTGCTGTCAATTTTAAAAATATGACTTTTCAAAAAATCGGAAAAATCCGAACCGCAATCCAACAATGTGTCGGATAAAACCGGCATTCCCAGTGCAGAGTCTAAAATATGTACCACTGCCTGCTGAATTTTAATTTCTTCTTTTGATGCCAACATTTCTTTCGTTCCCTTCTATATTTCTCTCCCATTCATCATGCCTTGACAGGCAATCAGAATAATCGCTGATACAAGAAAATTCATCACTATGGTAACTGCTGTAACTACCACTTGAAAAACATACAAATCCTTTAATAAAAACCATACCAAAAATCCTGCTCCTGTTGCCGGAATTCCCGCCAGCAGGATAATCAGCATGCGAAGAAGATTTTCCAACGCCACACTTGCCTTTGTTTTCATAACTTTCGTAGCCCAAACTGTACCGGAGATAAAAATCATTGCATATCCCAACAGCATAAAGAAGTATTGCAAAATCGTCAAGACCGGCATCCGATTAAAAATACCGGCAATCAAAATAGCCGTACCGATTAGAATAGAAACTCTGAAATAGGCAGGCAAAACCACATAAATCAATTTTTTTAAGGGATTTTCCGGTATGAGATAAATCTGATAATTTTTTAAATCCCCTAAAAACTCCGTATCGTTTAATAAATTAAACAACCATAAAATCATCAGGTAGCTAAACATGTAAAACCGTCTCTCCGGTATCATGAAATAACTGATAACAAAATATACCACAATAACAAAGAAATCCTGTTTTCTTAAAAAGCTGCCTGTTTTTTTCATGCTGAGAATATTTTTATAGAAAATTGCCCTTGCGCCTTCCGGAAATTCTCCCCGCACCTGCTTTATCTTTCCTTCACTGCTGAGAATATTTCCTCCATTCGCCTTTACTCGGCGAACGTAATTGCTGATTTCTTCTGCATCCCGCACAGCCTGCTCCACAATATTTCTGGGAAATGTTAAAAACAGCATTACAAAAACAGCATTGGCAGCCAACAAAAGAAACAGACCAATTATCATGCCCAGATACTCTTTCCCCAGAAAAGAACTTAAAACCAATTTTCCCCATCCAAAGAAAGGTACATAATAAAACTCTCTGCTTACTGCAAATGTTAAAAATCCATCCTTAAAGTCATAATCCGCTGCCTGCACAGACAGAAAAAAGACCAATCCCGCCGATGCCAGCACCAATATTACTGCAAGATAATTCCAAATCTTTACCTTTGGCTTTACCAATGTCCACATATAAATATAATCTGTCATCAACAAGAATATGGAACTGATTAAGAAAAATACCAGCAGACATAAAAGGAAATACGGAATTGAAAAATATCCGTCCATAGAAAGCAAGCCCATAAAGAAGCAGCCAAGCAAGCCATATCCCAATGCACCTTTTAAAGTCTGTATTAAAATAAAGAGATTTGTCTGCATCTTTGTATAAGGACCGGAAAAGAAATAAAACGCATCGGTATCATACAAAAGCGCTTTTCGTTTGCTCATTAACGACAGAATTGAAAAGAAAGCCGTAACTCCTATTCCTGTCAGAATTGCCATGGCAGCCTGCAAATACATGGTTTCCTGTTCATAGGGCACAGAAGACGTAAAAATCGTTCCTATCAGTATTCCATAGATTAAAACCATAAAAATAACTGCCATACCCGTTCCCAAGGAAGAAAATTGGACTCTTACAGAACCTTTTATTTTCGTCCGAAACAAATAGAAGAATGAATTCATACATCGCCCTCCTTTGTAGTTTCAAAGAAGATTTCCTTCAAAGTTTCTTCTCCTGCATCTTTTCTGTCTATTTCTTTTACAATTTCTCCCCTATTCATAATGTACGCTCTGTCCCAGATATCATTAACAATGTCAATGATGTGGGTACTGATAAGAATTGCCGTACCCTCTGCCCGAAGCTGACGGAAAAGCTCCAATACTTCTTCAATGCTTGCGGGATCTAATCCTACCATTGGTTCGTCTACCAGCAATGCCTTTGGTTCAATGATAAATGCCAAAATCATGCTTAATTTCTGACGCATACCTTTACTTAACTCTTTCGCCAGCTTCTTTCTGTTTTCTGTCATTTTAAATGCTTCCAGATACCTGTCCGCTATTTCTTTATAACGCTTTACACGATATGCCCTGCCAATAAATTCTATGGTCTCATCCACAGTCAGTACATCGTACAGCATAGGGATTTCAGGCACATAGCTGAAGCATTTCTTGGCTTCCATGGTATTGTTTGGATAACCGCATATCAAAATTTCCCCTTCATAATTTAAAAGATTTGCAATACTTTTAATGGTAGTGGATTTTCCTGCCCCATTCGGTCCTAAAAGAATGGTAATCTCTCCCTGTCTTGCACAAAGAGAAACATCCTTGACTGCAGGTTTTTCCAATACATTATAAGCTTTTGTCAGATTTCGAACTTCTATCATTTACCTTCCCTCCTAAATCCTATTGTTTTGGTGTAGTATAGCATAAAAGTTTTTTAGGGTAAAGAAAATCTTATTATTTCCTTGCTTAATAATCTCTCTTTATGCTATACTTTATTATGTATGTAAAGTCATAAAAAATATATATAAATGGAGGTTCTTTATGCCAAAGAGAAATGATATACACAAAATTCTTATTATCGGTTCCGGCCCAATTATCATCGGACAGGCGTGTGAATTTGACTATTCCGGTACACAGGCGTGCAAAGCTTTACGTAACCTTGGCTACGAAATCGTACTGGTAAACTCCAACCCTGCTACTATCATGACTGATCCTTCCACAGCAGATGTTACTTACATCGAGCCTTTAAATGTGGAGCGCCTGACTGAAATCATTGCAAAGGAAAGACCTGATGCCCTGCTTCCAAACTTGGGCGGACAGTCCGGCTTAAACCTTTGTGAAGAGCTTTATCATGCCGGTGTTCTGGACAAGTATAACGTAGAAGTTATCGGTGTTCAGGTAGATGCTATCAGCCGCGGTGAAGACCGTATTGAATTTAAAAATGCCATGGACAAGCTTGGTATTGAAATGGCAAAAAGTGCACCTGCTTATTCCGTAGAGGAAGCTCTGAAAATTGCCGAAGAATTAGGATACCCATGTGTTATCCGTCCTGCTTATACAATGGGCGGTACAGGCGGCGGTATTGTCTATAACGAAGAAGAATTGAAAAAGGTAGCTGCAAGAGGTATTGCTGCTTCTATGGTAAACCAAATTCTTGTAGAAGAGTCTGTTATCGGTTGGGAAGAGCTTGAAGTTGAAGTTGTTCGTGACAAGACAGGAAAGAAAATCTCTATTTGTTTTATTGAAAATATCGATCCAATGGGTGTGCATACCGGCGACTCCTTCTGTTCTGCACCAATGCTGACTGTTCCAAAGGAATTACAGGAACGTCTTGAAAAACAAGCACACGCAATCGTAGAGTCTATCGGCGTAATCGGCGGTACAAACGTGCAGTTTGCTCATGATCCGAAGACAGACCGTATCATTATTATCGAAATCAACCCAAGAACATCCCGTTCTTCTGCTCTTGCAAGTAAAGCAACCGGTTTCCCTATTGCTTACGTATCCGCATTATTGGCAGCAGGACTTACCCTTGATGAAATTCCATATTGGAAAGACGGTTCTCTGGCTAATTACAAACCATCCGGAGATTATGTTGTTGTAAAATTTGCTCGCTGGGCATTTGAAAAATTCAAAAGCTCTCAGGATAAGCTGGGCACACAGATGAAAGCCGTAGGCGAAGTTATGTCTATCGGTAAAACATATAAAGAAGCTTTGCAGAAAGCCATCCGTTCTCTGGAAAGAGGCTGCTATGGTCTTGGATTTGTAAAAGATTTCCATGAGCTTACTTTAGACGAATTATATGCAAAACTGGAAAAACCAACCAGCCAGAGACAGTTCATTCTCTACGAAGCAATCCGTAAAGGCGCTTCCTTAGAAAAACTCCACGATATGACACATATCAAGCTCTGGTTCTTACAGCAGATGAAAGAATTAGTTGATTTAGAAGAAGAAATCCTTACTTATAAAGGCAAAACTCTTCCTGACGAGCTTCTCATTCAGGCTAAGAAAGACGGATTTTCCGATAAATATCTTGCTATGCTTTTAGAGACAGATGAATGGGAATTATTCAAACGCAGAGAAGCTCTTGGCATGGGTGAACGTTGGGATGCCGTACCGGTAAGCGGTGTAGAAGAACCTGCTGCTTACTACTATTCTACATACAACGGCGAAGACAAAGCTCCTGTATCAAACGGAAGAAAAGTTATGGTACTTGGCGGCGGTCCAAACCGTATCGGTCAGGGTATCGAATTTGACTATTGCTGTGTTCATGCAGCCTTTACTCTGCGTGAATTAGGCTTTGAAACTATCATGGTAAACTGTAACCCTGAAACAGTTTCTACCGACTACGATACTTCCGATAAATTATACTTTGAGCCTCTGACTGTGGAAGACGTTATGTCTATCTATAACAAAGAAAAACCATTGGGTATCATTGTTCAGTTCGGCGGACAGACTCCTCTGAATATTGCGGCAGAGCTGGAAAAACGCGGCGCTCACATTCTTGGTACTTCTCCTGCTGTTATCGATATGGCAGAAGACAGAGATTTGTTTAATGCAATGATGCACAAGCTGGAAATCCCAATGCCTGAGTCAGGAATGGCTGTCAATGTAGAAGAAGCTCTGGAAATTGCTCACCGCATCGGCTATCCAATGATGGTTCGTCCTTCTTATGTATTAGGCGGACGTGGTATGGAAGTTGTTTACGATGACAATATGTTAAGAGATTACATGGCTGCTGCTATTGACGTTACACCGGAACGTCCAATCCTCATGGATAAATTCTTGCAGAACGCTTTAGAATGTGAAACAGACGCTATCTCTGATGGTACACACGCATTTGTTCCAACTGTTATGCAGCATATTGAACAGGCAGGTATCCACTCCGGTGACTCCGCTTGTGTTATTCCTTCTGTTGAAATTTCTGAAAAGAATAAAGAACTCATCAGAAAATACACAACTGCAATCGCTTGTGAAATGGGTGTTGTAGGTCTTATGAATATGCAGTACGCAATCTGCGAAGACAAGGTTTATGTATTGGAAGCAAATCCACGTGCATCCCGTACTGTACCGCTTGTTTCTAAAGTATGTAACATCAACATGGCAAATATTGCCACAAAGCTTATGACTTACGAGCTGACAAATGAACGTCCTGACGTAACTGCATTTAAGGAAAAAGCGCATCCATATTATGGTGTAAAAGAAGCGGTATTCCCATTCAATATGTTCCCAGAGGTTGACCCGCTTTTAGGACCTGAAATGCGTTCAACAGGTGAGGTGCTCGGTTTAAGCGAGTCCTTCGGAACTGCTTACTACAAAGCACAGGAGGCAGCAGGAGCAAAACTTCCTCTTAGCGGAACTGCTTTAATCAGCGTAAACAAAAATGACCGTGCACAGGCATTAGAAGCTGCAAAACAGTTTAAAGAACTTGGATTTAGCATTGTTTCCACAGAAGGATGTGCAAAATTCTTCAACGAAAATGGTGTAGAATGTAAGACTCTGAAAAAACTTCAGGAAGGCAGCCCAAATGTTTACGATGCTTTAGTAAGCGGAGAAATTGATTTAGTCATCAACACTCCTGCCGGAAAACAGAGTAAATACGATGACTCTTATTTAAGAAAAACAGCAATCAATAAGAAAATCCCTTACATCACTACAATGTCAGCAGCTCTGGCAAGTGCAACCGGTGTAAAAGCGATTTTAAATAAAGAGTCACAGTCTTTGAAATCCTTACAGGAATATCACAAAACATTAGACTAATCGGATATAAACAAGAAAGTTCTATAATAAATGTTGGGGTATGGTTCATTTCCATATTCCCAACATTTATTTTTTTCCTAAAATAAAGAAACTCTAAATACAGCTATGGGGCGGAATTCAAAAAATCCCGCCCCAACTGTCGATATAGAACCTTTTCTATTTTACACTACCTGCGTAAGCTCCTTCTCCAACATTTTAACCTCTTCTAATGTTAAGTCAAAATAATTGGCAATTTTTTCTTCATTGATTAAATCTTCAACAATTTTAGATATAATTACGACTTCTTTCTGTTTACTCCCCATCTGCATGATAATTAAAAATTCTCCAAATAATATGCCTCTGCCTCATCCAACTCCTGAATATAAGAAGCAATATCTTCATCTGATATTTCCATATATACAACTTCGTCTAAGATTGCTCGAGAATATTCATACGGTGTCTCATAGGTCTTATCCTTTATTTTATCTTTTCCATTTTGAAAATCCTTGTACGTTTCAAGTGAAAGTTTATCTCTTGTCATTTTTTCTTTGATATAATCTCTACTCTTCTCCAAACATTCTTCCATGGTTGTCCCGTATTCTTTACAAATAGCTTCATATTCCGGATAATCTTCCTGTTCACTAAAATCTTCCAGTATTTTTTTTATCCTTTCCTCTACTTCTTTTTCTGAAACTTCATAACCGGATTTTTTCGCATATTCATATACTTTCCGAGTGTCTATTCTACTTTTTCTCACTTTAGAAATGGCTTCTTCTTCTATATCGCCTGTCTCCTCCATTGTATTTACAACACCATTTGCAAAGGAAAATTTTGTATCATAAGTTTTAAAATCTTTTCCTATTTCTAAATATCTCTTGAACGTATCTTTATCTATCCTTATCTCCCTTTTTACATCAACATTAAAATCAATATCTACATAGTCCAGAATAAAATCTGCATTTCCATAAACATCTCCATTCTCTGTTTCCAGATACCATCTCTCATCTTTTGGAAAGAAATAGAAAATATCCTTTGTTTCATCTTCGTAAATAAAGGAGACAGGATAATAGTCTTCTCCTCTATGAGGTGCTTTCTTCTGGTCTTTTTCCGGCACAGCTTCTTCCATATCTTTAATAAGACTGGATAGTTTTTTATACTCTTCCGGTTTTGATTTTATACTTCCCATTTGGAACTTGACTATTTCTTCTTCAGGAATTTCAATCTGTGATAGTTCCTTTTCACTGCTACACCCTGCAAGTAATGCTCCGCATAAAAAAATACATATACTATATTTCTTCATTTCTACCGCCCCTTTCTCATTTTACTACACGACCTCTTTGATATATCCATTATATAGGATAAAGGCAGTAAATACAAAGAAATTTTTAGCTTTCAGGAAAATAAACAGAAATAATCAATTTTTCATCATTATATTCTGCCATTATACTTCCATCCATTTGTTCTACTAATTTTTTCACAATGGAAAGTCCCAAGCCTGTTGATTTCTGCATATCTTCTACTGTATAAAACCGCTCAAACAATTTGGAAACCTGCATATAATTTAAGCCTGAGGCCGTATTTGAAAAAACAATTTCTCCTTTTTCTGATAAAGTAATTTCCAAATCTCCGTCACTGTATTTCACGGCATTGTTGATTAAATTTGAAAAAATCCGTGACAAAGCAGAAGGAGAAAGCTTTCTCACAATCCTCTTTTCTGTAATTTTAATATGAGGGGAAATATTCGCTTCTGTCAAAACAGTATAAAAAGCTGCAATACTTTCTTCTAATACAGAATTTATAACAACCTCTTCCCTTTCCATGTCTTCTTCCCCTGTGGTAATCATAGAATATTGAAAAAGCTCCTCTGTAAGATTTTCTAAAATTTCTGTTCTGCTTTTTATAATCTCCAGATATCTGATAGCTTTTTTTGACATTTCTTCTCCCTCCAGCAACTCTAAATATCCGCAAATCGCTGTTAGAGGAGTGCGTATATCATGAGAAATATTGGTAACCGCCTCTTTTAATTCTGCGTCTCCTTGTATGAAATAATGTCTTCGCTTTCTAAGCTCTTTTAACTGCTCATTCAATTTTTGAACCAGCTTTCTCATAGACTTATCAGATGTAGAGACTGTAATTAAGGTGTTGGTATCATTTTTTAATTTTTCTTCCATCTCTTCGAAAATTTCTATTGCTGCCTTTTTCATCAAAAGAACTTTTATCAATGTTATTATAAATGCACAAGCCAGTAATATACAAATACAAATGCAAATCAACACAGACACAATCATACCACACCTTCTTCCCCTATTATTTTATATTCTTTTTACGAAATAAGAAAATCCCTGTCGTTGTAGTAACCACTGTAATAATGAAAGAATACAATGGCAGCATCCATAAATGCAATACTGACATTGTCATATATTGAATGGATTGACCTGTGGGTAGAAAATCATAGAAAATTTCATACATCTTTCGTTTTTCTCCTGATAAATATTGAGGATTTAATACCTCCTGCATTTCCTGTACTCCATTATTTATCGTGTATTCCTTTACATATTTAGGAGCGTTTAAGCCTGCATCTAAATATGTTGCCAAAATAAGAAGTCCCATAATAAGCAAAAGTGCAATGACTGCCACTGCCGCTTTATTATCAAAAATCATACTCACCATCGTAAAAATAGAGCAATAGGATACAACTAAAAATACGGTTCCCAACAACATTTTTAAAACAATACTATTTTCCGTTTCCATACTGCCTATCAGTGGTATACCTGCCACTATCACCAAAAGCAAAAATACAAAACAGCAAAACAATGCTGCCGCAATATTTAAAATCAAATTTGAAACATATATATTTATTCTGGAATGTCCCATAATTATTTTGTTTCGAATTGTACCGTCATGGTATTCATTTCCAAGAAAAATACTGCTAAAAACTGCTGTAATCACTCCGATAACCGCCGTATAGCCAAAAAACACTTTATCCAATGAAGTTCCGAAACCATAAATTTTATACTCGTTATACTGAGTGTTAATCATTAAAGCCCCGTAAACCGCCATAGCAAGAACTCCAAACCAAAAGAGCTTACTTTTTCTTAAACGTGCAAAATTTCCTCGTAAAAGCTTACTCATAATCCTTACCTCCCACAAGATTGATATAATAATTTTCCAGACTTTCATCACATTCCTGCATAGCTTTAATCTTGCAATTTTTCTTGTCAAGAGTCAGCGCCAAATCTGTTACAGAAATACTGCTGAAAATATCAGCCTCTGTTTGAGATAAAACAGTATACTCCACTCCCATTTCATCTAATACAAAGCTCAAAGTTTTCGTGTCAGACACTTCTATGTGGATACATTTACGGCAGGCTTTTTCCAATTCAACTGCACTGATTTCCTTTACAATACATCCTTTATCAATAAATCCAAAATGTGTTGCAATTTTTGACAACTCATCTAAAATGTGACTGGAAATCAAAACAGTAATCCCCTGCTCCCGATTAAGCTTTAAAATCAATTCTCGAATTTCAATCATTCCTTGAGGGTCTAATCCATTTACCGGTTCGTCTAAAATCAAAAAGTCCGGATTTCCTGCAAGTGCAACGGCAATTCCCAGTCTCTGCCGCATACCCAGAGAAAAATTTTTTGCCTTTTTCTTACCGGTATTTTCCAATCCCACAAGCTTCAAAATATCAGTAATTCCTTCAAAAGACGGCATTCCCAGATACCGATATTGTGCTTTCATATTATCTTCTGCCGTCATATCCAGATAAATAGCCGGTGTTTCCACCACAGCCCCTATTCTTTTCCTTGCTCTTACAATTTCTCTTTTCTGATGATTTGCTGTTCCGTAAATGGAGTATTCCCCTGCTGTGGGTTCTTGCAGACCACAAATCAAACGCAGCAAAGTAGTTTTTCCTGCTCCGTTTTTTCCTACAAATCCATAAATAGCTCCCTTGGGAACACCCATGGTAAGACCGTTTAATACTTTATAATGTCCGTAATTCTTCCTTAAATCACGTGTTTGTAAAACATATTCCATAATCTGCCTCCTTATATTTTCTGCCTGTATTTTATCTGATATCGGTTAAGAAATCGGTTAAGGAAACAGTTAAGAAACAGTTAAAATTTATCTGCTCTTCATTTTAAATCCAATTCCCCAAACAGCTTCTATATACTCTTTTTCACTGCCTTCACGCAGCTTTTTTCTAAGATTACTGATATGTACTTTTAAGGAGCTTTCCATACAATCCGGTGTATCTTCGCTAATCTGTTCCAACAAAGCAGACTTTGTAATTATCTGTGCAGGATTTTTCATCAATAATTTTAAAATCGCAAATTCCGTTCTTGTCAGCTTAACTTCTTTTTCATTCACTGTCACAATATGCGTATCCGTACAGAGCTTTAAATCATCAAAGAACAGATAAGACGTTTCCTTTCTGTTCTGTCTGTCACGAAGTTGTACAACAATCCGTGCCAGTAGTTCTTTTACATGAAAGGGTTTTGTAACATAATCAACAGCCCCCTCTAAAAGCAAAGAAGCCTTATGGTTCACATCTGCTTTTGCACTCATAACAATAACAGGTATCTCCTTTATTTTAGGAAGCACTTCCTCTCCCTGCAAGCCCGGAAGCATCAAGTCCAAAAGTATCAAATCCGGAGTTTCTTTAGAAAGCACCAGCAATGCTTCTGTTCCGGAATATGCCCGTAAAACTCCATATCCTTCTTTCCTTAAAATTTCCTCTAACATATTTCCAATGTGCAAATCATCATCAATAATCAGTATTGTTTTCATTATCGTCCTCCTGATAAAAAAGGACAGCAAAAGCTCCTCACTTTTCCTGTCCTTTTTATTCCTTTTAAAATTTTAATTGATAACATAAAGGAATTAATACCGGCACTACCGCAGAGCATAAAACTCCGTTAATTACCGACAAAACTACGGTTTCCTCGTTTGTATATTTCATCATCATAGGAAGCGTGGTATCTTCACTTGTAGCCGCTGCCGGAGCAATACAGGAATAATAATTAAAGTGTTTTGCAATAAAAGGAATTGTAAAAAACGAAAAAATTTCCCGCATCAAATTGCTTAAAAAAGCAATACTTCCAAGCTGCGCTCCTGCCAGATTTCCTATGGTAACACCTGCGAGGCTATACCAGCCCAAACCGCTTACCACGGAAGTACTCTCTCCTACGTTATACTTTGTTACCATACTGAGAAGCACCCCTCCCAGAAGTGTTCCCACAATAATCCCCGCCGGAATAATCAATATTTTTACATGATATTCTTTTATCTTTTTAATAATTCCTTTGTGAAGACCAATGCTCATTCCCACGGAAAACATCAAAAGATATAAAACCAAATCCTTATTCGATACCAGTGCATCCAGCAAAAAATTCTGCACATCAAAAGTACCCACAAGGACGCCTAAAACCAATGCCAAAACTGCTAAAATTACCATAAGTCAATCCTTTTCTTTTTTTCTTTTGTCATCCATAAAACGCTTTGTCAAAATAAATACCAGTATAACGGAGCATACGGAAGGCACAAGGAAAAACAAAAAGCTTTCCCAGCCTAATGTAAAGAGCTTATCAAAAAAATTGTCGTCCTGTCCCAGCATAACACCCATGGAAAAAATCAAAGACAGCGTACACATAATCTGAAAAATCTCGTTTGCTTTCTTATATTTTGGAGACAAAAACTTGTTTCCAATACATATTCCGATACACATAATGACTAAAATCAGCACATTTCATCTTCCTTCCTTTTTACTTCTCAATGCGACAATTTACCACATTATAGTTTGATTGTCAAGTATTCTCAGACACCGAAAAGCTCCCCTAATTCCTTTGTGCTGTCAACGATTTTTACTGCTCCTGCCTGCTGCAATTCCTGAAAATCTCCATAGCCATACGTCACTCCTATGCAGGAAATTCCTGCTGTTTTTGCTCCTGAAACATCATGATGACGGTCTCCGATCATGATAGCAGACGCTCTCTTTTGGGAAAATTCCAGTTCCTCTAAAACCTCTTCAATGACCTCGGCTTTTGTCATTTTCGGCTTTGTAATATCACTTCCCTTTATCACCTGAAAATAATCACTCAAAGCAAAATGATTTAAAACGGTTTTTACCATAGAGTCCGGCTTGGAAGACGCTACTGCAAGAATATATCCCTTCTCTTTTAACTTTTTCAGCACTTCCTCAATTCCTTCATACGGTCTGTTTTCAAATATGCCAATCGGCAGATACCGTTCCCGATAATATCTTACCGCTTCCTCAGCTTCCCCTTCGGAAAGCCCTGCATAAGCCATAAACTGCTCTAACAGCGGAGGTCCTACAAACACCTCCAGCTTCTTTAAATCCTGCGCCAGCTCTTTCTTATTCAGCTTTTCCAACGCATACTGCACGCACTTGGTAATCCCTTCTCCCGAAGCAGTTAACGTACCGTCTAAATCAAATAATAATGCCTGATATTCCAATTTTCTATCTCCTCTTTTCTAATAATGATACTGCCTTTTCTTTTGTCAAATTAATATACAGCTCACCGTCTAAAAGCATATTGGGAGAAGTCCTGCATTGTTTTAAGCAGTTTCTCGTAGTCAGATGAAAGCTTCCGTCTGCTGATATGCCGTCTTTTGAAACGCTAAACTGTTTCTTCACCGTCTCCAAAATTTCCATACTGTTCTTACATTGACAGCTTTTTCCTGTGCATAACACCACTTCGTGCGCATAATCGGCTTCCTTTAAGCTGGGATAGCGCTTAATAATACAGGATAAAACGGACCGCTTTACTCCCAACGCTTCCGCAGCAGTTTCCTGTACCTTCACGGTAATACACCCTTCTGCTTCCTGTATCTCCCTGAGCATGGCAACTATGTTTTCCTGTTCCTGCGGATTTCTCTGTTTACTATAATAATCTATAATTTCTCTGATTTCTTCTTTCATCGTATCAAACCTCCATTCAGATATTTTTCCTCTATATTCTATCATGTCAAAAATAACCTGCCAATGCTTTTTCTTATTTAATTCTTTCTTGCCACACTTTCGCACTTCTGTTATTCTAAAAAAAGAAGAAAGGA